>Ga0105047_10005240_pt1 | contig 22339 bp, 16 predicted proteins | sample MAT04_FD_78384 | JGI IMG/M metagenome (GOLD analysis project Ga0105047, IMG submission 78384) | Freshwater microbial communities from Lake Fryxell liftoff mats and glacier meltwater in Antarctica - MAT-04 (megahit assembly) | ecosystem: Environmental > Aquatic > Freshwater > Ice > Liftoff... | reverse complement strand
TGTTTGGCACCGCCCGGCTGTGGGACGACGGCGTGATCGCGCCGCAAGACACCCGGCGGGTGCTGGCGCTGTGCCTGGCGCTGGCGGCTGAGGCCGAGACCCGCACGCTGCGCCCGAATGCCTTTGGCGTTGCCCGTTTTTAAAACCCCCGACGCTGACCTTTTCCCCTCCGGAGCAAGACCATGAAATTCACCCCCGAACACCGCGCCCTGGCAGACACCGTGGCCAAGTTTGTCGCCAAGGAGATCAACCCGTTTGTGGCCGAGTGGGAGGCCGCCGAGATCTACCCCGCCCACGCGGTGATGAAAAAGCTCGGCAACCTGGGCCTGCTGGGGCTGAAGTACCCGGAAGAGTTTGGCGGCGCCGGGCTGGACTTCAGCTACTCGATGGTGATGGCCGAGGCGCTGGGTGCAGCGGCCTGCGGTGGTGTGCCGATGAGCATTGGCGTGCACACGGACATGTGCACCCCGGCGCTGGCCCGTTTTGGCAGCGACGAGCTGCGCCGCGAATGGCTGGTGCCGTCGATCGCCGGCGACATGGTGGGCTGCCTGGGCGTCAGCGAGGTGGGTGGCGGCAGCGACGTGGCCGCACTCAAGACCAGCGCCCGCGTCGAGGGTGGCGACTACGTCATCAACGGCAGCAAGATGTGGATCACCAACGGCCTGCAGGCCGACTGGTGCTGTCTGCTGGCCAATACCTCGGACGTGTCGGCCACAAACTCGCCGCACAAGAACAAGAGCCTGATCATCGTGCCGATGGACGCGGCAGGCATCAGCAAGCAGAAGATCAAGAAGATCGGCATGAACTCGTCGGACACCGCCCAGCTGTTTTTCGACAACGTGCGCGTGCCCAAGAAAAACCTGATCGGCCAGGAGGGCATGGGGTTTGCCTTCCAGATGCTGCAGTTCCAGGAGGAGCGGCTGTTTGGCGCGGCCTCGTCGCTCAAGAGCATGGACCTGCTGATCGACCAGACCATCGAGTACACCCGCAGCCGCAAGACCTTCGGCAAGAGCGTGCTGGACAACCAGGTGGTGCACTTTCGGTTGGCCGAGCTGCGCACCGAGGTGGAGGCGCTGCGCGCGCTGACCTACCACGCGGTGGAGCTGTACGTCAGTGGCAAGGACGTGACCAAGCTGGCGTCGATGGCCAAGCTGAAATGCGGCCGGCTGGTGCGCGAGGTGGCCGACAGCTGCCTGCAGTACTGGGGCGGCATGGGATTCACCTGGGACAACCCGATCAGCCAGGCCTACCGCGACAGCCGGCTGGTATCGATCGGCGGCGGTGCGGACGAAATCATGCTGGGCATCATCTGCAAGCTCGAAGGCACGCTGCCCAAGGGTGGGCACTGAGCCGGGCGGTCCGCCCCGTCGCCGGATGTTGCACAGCATGTTCACCAAGATCCTGATCGCCAACCGGGGCGACAAGCACCGCTTAGCGGCGAAGGCGGCAACCGGCAGCGCCGGGTGCAGCCGCAGCCACATTGCCTGGCGCGCGCAGCGCGCGGCGATTTCGCCCCGGGCACAGCATGTTCACTAAAATTCTCATCGCCAACAGGGGCGAAATTGCCTGCCGGGTGATGCGCACCGCCCGCACCTTGGGCTACCGCACCGTCGCGGTGTTCAGCGACGCCGACGCCGACGCACCGCATGTGCTGCAGGCCGACGAAGCGGTGCACATCGGCCCGCCGGCCGCTGCCGAGTCGTACTTGAACATCCCCGCGCTGCTGGCCGCCGCACGCGCCAGCGGTGCCGACGCGGTGCACCCGGGCTACGGCTTTTTGTCCGAGCGCGCCGACTTTGCCCAGGCCTGCGCGGACGCCGGCCTGGTCTTCATCGGCCCGCCGGCCGCAGCGATTGCCGCGATGGGCCACAAGGCCGACGCCAAGCGCCGCATGTTGGCCGCCGGCGTGCCCTGCGCGCCGGGCTACGGCGGCGAGTCGCAGGACGAGGCCACGCTGACGACCGAGGCGCTGGGGTTGGGCTTTCCGCTGCTGGTCAAGGCGGTGGCCGGCGGCGGCGGGCGTGGCATGCGGCTGGTGCAGCGGGTAGACGAGTTGGCTGCAGCCCTGGCCGGCGCCCGGCGTGAATCGTCAAGTGCTTTTGGCGACGGCACGCTGATGCTGGAGCGCCTGATCACCGGCGGTCGCCACATCGAGATCCAGGTCTTTGCCGACCGGCACGGCCATGCGGTGCACCTGGGCGAGCGTGACTGCAGCGCCCAGCGCCGGCGCCAGAAGGTGATCGAAGAAGCGCCCTCGCCCATCGTCGATGCCGGGCTGCGCGAGCGCATGGGCCGCGACGCGGTGGCCGCCGCGCTGGCGGTGGGTTATGTCGGCGCCGGCACGGTCGAGTTCATCGTCGATGCGGCGATGAAGCACTACTTTCTGGAGATGAACACCCGGCTGCAGGTGGAGCACCCGGTGACCGAATGCATCACCGGGCTGGACCTGGTCGAGTGGCAGTTGCGGGTGGCGGCCGGCCAGCCGCTGCCGCTCCGCCAGGACCAGATCCACTTTGCCGGCCACGCCATCGAGGCCCGGCTCTACGCCGAAGACCCGTACGACGGCTTCAAGCCGCAGACCGGCCGCATCCTGCACTGGCAACCGGATGCGGCGCTGCACCCGGGTGTGCGCATCGACCACGGCATCCACCAGGGCGGCGAGGTCACGCCGTGGTACGACGCGATGGTGGCCAAGCTGATCGTGCACGGCCACGACCGCAGCGACGCCATCCGCCGCCTGCGCGCCGCGCTGGCCGACGCCCCGCTGCTGGGGCCGGCCAACAACGGCCGCTTTTTGCACGACCTGCTGGGCCATGCCCGTTTTGCCGGCGCCACGCTGCACACCACGCTGATCGACGAATGGGCCGCCACTGGCGAGCCGGTGTTGCAGCGGCCCGTGCCCGACGACGCGGTCTGGCTGATGGCTGCGGCCGTCCGTGCGTTGGCGCCCGGGCATGCCGGGCCGCTGGCCGGACCCCTGGATGGGCCTGCCGGCCAAACCCAGCCGGCCCGCAGCGCCCTGCGGCCCGCCGGCCTGGCCAGCTGGCGCCTGATGCTGCACTGCCAGGGCGACACCCGCACGCTGGTGGTGACACCGAACGGCCAGACCGTGCAAGTCGCGATGAACGGCCAGACCCACACGCTGCGCCTGCTGCAGCAGGGCGGCGCCCGGCTGCGCATCGAACACGCCGGTGTGCAGCGCACCCTGCTGCACCATGACGACGGCTTGCGGCTGCACCTGGTCTGGCAGGCCGCCACGTTCGTCTTCACCGAGCCCAGGCCGTGGTCAGGCAGCGAGCAGGCGGCCGACGCCCGCCGCGTGCTGGCGCCGGTGGCCGGCACCGTCGCCCAAGTGGCAGTGCAGCCCGGCGACACCGTGGCCGAGGGCCAGCCGCTGGTCTGCATCGAAGCGATGAAGATGGAGCTGTGGCAACACGCCAGCGCCGCCGGCACTGTCGCCGCAGTGCATGTGGCGGCGCGCGACAGCGTGGCGGCCGGTGCGCTGTTGATCGAACTGACGTTGACCGAAGCAACGCCGACCGACACCCCCAAGGACACCGCATGAGCCCGCCCGGCCGATCCGAAGGGCAATACACCGCAATACAAAGTACGGAGGTTGCCCAATGAACACCGACAAAGCCATCCTGACCTGCGCGCTGACCGGCGTGCTGACCCACCCCCGGCAGTATCCCGTGCCCGTCACCCCGGCCCAGATGGCCGCCGAGGCGCGTGACGCCTTCAACGCCGGTGCCAGCATCATGCATGTGCACCTGCGCAACCAGGACGCCGGGCTGGGCTACCTGCCCAGCTGGGACCCGGACCTGGCCGAGGCGGTGTGCAGTGCGATCCGCGCCGCCTGCCCGGGCGTGATCATCAACCTGACCACCGGCGTGATCGGCAAGGACATCAGCGGCCCGGCAGCCTGCATCCGCCGCGTCGGGCCCGAGATCGCCGCCTGCAATGCCGGCACGCTGAATTACCTCAAGCTCAAGGACGACGGCCAATGGGCCTGGCCGCCGATGGTGTTCGACAACCCGGTGGCCAAGGTGCAGCAGATGCTGGACGTGATGGCCGAGTGCGGCACCCACCCCGAGTTCGAGTGCTTCGACGTGGGCATCGTGCGCTCGGTGGCGATGTACCTGAAGGCTGGGATGGTCAAGTCGCTCCCGGGTGAGGCGCACAGCGTCCCCGAGCTCAACCTGGTGATGGGCGTGGCCTCCGGCATGCCCTGCGACGCCGACCTGCTGGCGCTGCTGCCGCGCTGGATGCCGGCCGGCGCGGTGTGGCAGGCCACGCTGATCGGCCGCGCCGAGATCTGGCCGGTGCACCAGCGGGTGGCTGAGCTGGGCGGCATGCTGCGCACCGGGCTGGAGGACACCTTCTACCTGCCCGACGGCACACGCGCCGCCGGCAACGGCGTGCTGATCGAGGCGCTGGCCCGCTGCGCCCGGCAAGCCGGCCGGGCCGTGGCATCGCCGGACGAAGCCCGCGCCCGGCTGGGCCTGGCCACCGCCTGAACCGCGCAGCGCTGTAACGCGGCGCAGTTGCATGGGGTCAACGCCGGCGCCAGCCCAGCCAGATCACCGTGGCCACCACCAGCAAGCCACCGCCCACCTGCACCGGGGCGATGGTCTGGCCCAGCACGGCCCAGGCCAGCAGCAGCGCAAACACCGGCTCGATGTTCATGATGGCCGAGTTGCCCACCACACCCAGCCGGGGCAACACGGTGAACATGATGGTGAAAGCGGTGCCGTACAGCGCCGTCAAGGCCAGCAGCCCCCACCAGCCGGCGGGCGCTTGCGGCAGGTGGAAGCCGCCTTGCGTGGCCACGCCCACCAGCGCCATCAGCCCCACCAGCGTCATCGTGCTGAAGGTGCGCAGCCGGCCGTCCAGGTCGCCCGCCTCGTGCTGGGTCAGCACCAGGGCCAGGCCGAAGGTGGCGGCTGCCGTCAGCGCAAAAGCCACGCCGACACCGATGCGGCCCCACTGGCCGGCCGCGCCCAGCCCGGACGCCGCGCCCAGCACGTCCAGCGCCAGCGCCAGGCCCAGCAGCATCACCGGCATCGCTTGCAGCACCCGGGTCTCGGGCCGGTGGCCGTAGGCCAGGCGCGCCCACAGCGCCGTCCACAGCGGGTAGGTGTTGAAGGCCAGCAGCGCCAGCGCCACCGGCAGGCGCGCCACCGCCGAGTACAGGCACAGGCTCTGCACACCCACCAGCACGCCGATCACCAGCAAGGCCCGGCCGTGGCGGGCGGTCAGGCGCAGCGGCACACGCTGCAGCAGCAGCAGCGCGCCCACCACCAGCGCGGTGATGCTGCTGCGAAACACCACCGCCGTGGCCACATCGACGCCGTGGTTGAAGGCCAGCCGCGCCGCCACATGGTTGGCGCCCATCATCAAGGCGATCAGCAGCAGTGTGGCAAAGGCACGGCGCGACAGCGCGGCACCGGCGGTAGCGGGACGGTTCATCGCGCCATTGTCCCGGGCGCGGCGGGGTCGGTCGGTTGAACGGTTTGCAGACCTACACCCGACTCGGCATCCGCCCCGGCATCAGGCCCCGCCCAAGCCCGCCAAGGCCGCCGCGTCGGGGTACAGCTGCACCAGCACGGCGGCACTGGTCTCGGTCAGCAACGCCTGCAGCGCGGCTACAAAGTCCGCCGGCGGCGCCAGCGTGGCGGCAGTGGGCGACGGCAGTGGCCGGCCTTCGTCGTCCAGCAGGGGCTGATCGGTCGCCGGGGCCTGCGCCAGCAGCCCCTGGCGTTGCTGCCACAACCGGGCCAGCGGCTGGGCTTGCGCTGCCAGTGCGCCGTCCACCGCGTCGACCCAGGCGGGCGGTGCGTCGTCCTGGCGCCAGTCGCCCCGGCCACGGCCGTGGTGGGCCACGGCCAGATAGCCCAGCACAGCCGAGCGCAGCAGTGCGGCCAGCACCGCGTCGTCCCAGGCCAGCAGTGTGGCGTCGATGCCGCGGATGTGGTTGACGCCGCGTGCCGCACCGGCCGCGCCCAGCGCGCCCAGCACACCGCCGGCCAGCAGGCCGCCACCCAGCGTCAGGCCGCCCGTGGCGAGGTCGGCCTTCAGCCCCGCCAGCGCGCCGGTGACCATCCCGCCCCAGAGCGCGGCCTTGCCCTCGCTGACCGGCCCGCGCCGGGCAAAGTGCTGGGCCAGTTGCGCCAGCACCTCGCCGGTGGCGCGGCCCTGCAGCCGGTGCAGGCGGATCAGCGCCTCGGTGCTGCGGCGGATGTCGGTGTCCAGACGCCCCGCCAACGCGGCCATGGCCTGGGCCTCGGGGCCAGACGCCGCATCGCCGCCCCAGCCCAGCAGGCCGCCGAGCTTGCGCAGCGGTGTGCGCAAGGGCGCCAGCCAGCCGCCTGCCAGCACGCGCTCACGGTCCAGCGCGGCGCGGGCCAGGCGCTCGGCCAGCACCGCCATCGCCCCCTGCCAGATACCGTGCTGGCGCATGCGCCAGGCTGCGGTCAGCCTGGCCATCGCCGGCTGGGCGTCGTCGGGCAAGGCCCGCGCCACGGCCTGCAACAACACCGCCTCCTGCACCCAGCAGCGGGCAAACGCGTCCAGCGGCAGCACGGCGCGCACCGACGACACGCCAGGACCTGCCAGGCCTGCCGGGGCTGCTGCCACGCCAGCGCCTGCCGTCTCGACCCCCGCAGCCCAGCCTGTGGCACCCGCCAACCCCGCCAAGTGGGCCTGCCAGCGCTGCACCTGCCGCGCCTCGTCAGCAGCGGTGCCCGGCGCACCCAGCTGGTTCAGCAGCACGATCACCGGCTTGTCCAGCAGCGCCAGCACCTGCAGCTCGGGCGCCAGGTAGGCCGCGTCCTCGGGCGCCTCGGCGGCGTTAACGAGGTACAGCGCCACATCGGCCTGGTCCAGCACATGGCGGATGGCGTGCTGGCTGGCCCAGAAGGCGCGGTCGCGCCAGCGGTCCCAGACCTCGGTCATCAACCAGCCCAGCGGCTTGCCGGCCACGGCCAGCCGGCGCGCCAGGCGCACGCTGTCGCCAAAGCCCGGGGTGTCCCAGAGCAGCAGGCGGTCACCTGCCGCCGTCTCGACCAGGGGGTGCGCGTCGGCCGATGCGGTGACGTGAGCCTCGTCGCGCACCTCGCCCACGTCACGGCCCAGCAGGGTGCGCGCCAGCGTGGTCTTGCCCACGTTGGTGTGCGAAACCAGGCTGAGCGACAGCGAGCGCGGTGCCAGTCCGGCCGATGTCATGGCGAGGTCCGCCCCACCGGATGGGCGCTACCGCCCGCTTCGGCGTCGGGCGCTGCGGCACTGGCCGACAGGTCGATGAAGCACGCCGACCGGCCGCTGTCTTGCAGCAGTGCCGACCACGCGGCCCGGCGCTGGGCCCGCCGCTCGGCGCCATCGCGGCCGACAAAGTGCGTCCGGAAACCCGATTCGTCCACCATCACGACCAGCGGGGAGGCGGCGGGCCACTGGTCGGCCAGCGCCTGCAGCAAGGCGCCGTGGGTCTCGCGCTCCGGCGTGGCCGTCAACGCAAACAGCGCCACCACGGCGCCGGTGGGAGCGGTGCCAGCAGGTGTTGCACCGGCAGCGACGGCCGCTGCGGGCAACCAGCGTGGCAGATCGTCCTCGGCGCCCATCGGCAGGGCCTGGTAGCGAAAATTCACGCCGGGGCCGAACTGCGTGGCCAGCACCCGCGGCAGCTGGGCTTGGCGCGGCGCGTCCAGCGCGTAGCTGTAGGCCAGCACCACCACCGGCAGACTTTGGCCCGATGCGCTGCGCAGCAAGCGCTGCAGGTCGTCAAAAGCGGCTGGCAGCGGCAGGCTGGCCGCCAGCGTCCGGGCGCGCAGCAGCGCCAGTGCCGCCAGCAGCAACCGTGGCAGCACCACGGCCAGCCCGAGCGTCAACGCCCAGAGGTGGATCCAGCGCGCCGCACCCTCGCCGCCTGAGGCGGCCAGGCGCAGACCTGCCACACCGGCCACGTCGGGCAGCGCCTGGCCGCTCAGCGCCGAGGCCGGCCCCAGCACGCTGACCAGCAACCGGTGCACGGCCGCCGGGCCCAGGAAGGTGCTGTCCCAGCCGGCGCGGTAGTCCAGCACCAGGCCGCGGCCGTACAACGACACCACCGCGCCCAGCGCCAGCAGGGCTGCGGCGGCATGCAACAGCGCGGCCAGCCGTGCGGTTTGCAGCGGCGCGCTGGCGACCAGCCAGTCGCGGCCGAACTGCAGCGCCACCGCGTCGGCGGCGGCGCTGGCCGTGGCGGGCTGGGCGCTGGACAGGCCCGCGGGATGCGCGTGGGATGCGGCCCGCCCGGTGGCCGCTGTGCAGCGCTGCCACAGCGCCAGCACGGCACGCCGCAGCGGGCCAGCCAGCAACGCGCCCGGTGAGGGCCCGCCGGCGCCGATGTTGCGACCCGGGGATGCACCGCGGCGGGCCAGCCGGTGCAGCGCGAACACCAGCAGCACCCCGTAGACGCCGAGGTTCCAGACCAGCAAGGCCAGCAACGGCGGGGCCAGCAGGTTGATGACCTGCCCGCCGCCCAGCGCATCACCGACGGCACCCAGCGCCGCCGCCACCACCAACACCAGCGCTGCGACCCACCATGCCCGGCCCGCAACGACGGGCATCAGCGGGGCCAGCCGCACGCCGTGCTCACTCAACCGCGCCAGGCCCAGGCAGGCGCGCTGCACCAGCCACGCCTCGCCGGTGGCTTGCTCGCCAACCCGGCGGCGGGCCTCCTGGCCGGCCCACTGCCCGTCGTCAACCGACCAGCCCGGCAGCGCCGCACGCTCCACAGCGCGCAGCAGCAACACGGCCCGTAGATCGGATTCGGTCATGCGGTTCGGGACGATGGGTGCAAGGTTATCCGGGTGGAGGCAATCAAGGCGCGGGGCAAGCAGCGCGCTGATTGTGCAGGCAGCGCTTGCCGGCGGCCCTTGCCCTTGCCCGCCACCGCCGCCGGCAGCCCGGGTCGGTGGCGGCGGCCGCCAGCGTGGCCATGGCGATGCCGCAACGCACACTTTCCCTGATGCAACACAAGCCGCGGCCATTTCCGTGCCAACGGAAAGGTCCGAAATGAGAGAGAATCGCATTTAGATTTCGAATCACCCTCGCGCCCCATGACCACCCTGCTCAGCGACCTGCCCGATGGCGTTCACGCCACTGTGACGCAGGTTTGCGCCACCGGCGACGGGCTGGCGCCGGCGCATTTGCGCCGGCTGGCCGAACTGGGTTTTTTGCCGGGCGAGTCGGTGCAGGTCCTGCGCCGCGGCCCGGGCGGTCGTGAGCCTTTGGCGGTGCGGGTGGGCGACACGCTGTTTGCGCTGCGCCTGCTGGAGGCGCGCTGCATCAGCGTGGCGCTTGACACGCCGCCGACCGCCCCCCACCGATGACCACCACACCCTTGCCCGACCCCGTGTCGCCCTTGCGCAGCGTCGCGCTGGTGGGCAACCCGAACTGCGGCAAGACGGCCCTGTTCAACCTGTTGACGGGCGCACGCCAGAAGGTGGCCAACTATGCCGGTGTGACGGTCGAGCGCAAGGTCGGCCAGGTGCGCCTGCCTGGCGGCCACAGCGTGATGGTGATCGACTTGCCCGGCACCTACAGCCTGCAGCCGGCCACGCCCGACGAGCAGGTGACGCTGGAGGTGATCGAAGGCCGGCGCGCCGGCGAAGGCGTGCCCGATGTGCTGGTGGCCGTGGTCGACGCCACCAACCTGCGCCTGAACCTGCGCCTGGTGCTGGAGCTCAAGCGCCTGGGCCGGCCGATGCTGGTGGCGCTGAACATGGTGGACATGGCGCGCAAGCGCGGGCTGGTGATCGACAGCGCGCGGCTGGCGATCGAGCTGGGCTGCCCGGTGGTCGAGACGGTCGCGGTGCGGTCCAACGGCCAGGCCGCGCTGCTCGACCAGCTGGCGCACTGGCGGCTGCCGGCAGTGACGCTGTCGGCACCGCTGTCGGCCGGGTCCACTGCGGCGCCGCCCACCCCCGCCGCGCTGCAAGCCGAGGTGCGGCGCATCCTGGCCATCGTCTCGCCGATCGCGCCCACCCACGACCGCCTGCAGCTCCGGCTCGACGCCTGGGTGCTGCACCCGGTGTGGGGGTTGCTGATCCTGGCCACGCTGTTGTTTGTCACCTTCCAGGCGGTGTTTTCCTGGGCCAACCTGCCGATGGACCTGATCCGCGCGGCAATGGCGGCGCTGGGTGAGTGGGTGACCGGCCAGATGGCGGCCGGGCCGCTGCGCAGCCTGCTGGTGGACGGCGCGATAGCCGGCGCCGGCAGCGTGCTGGTGTTCCTGCCGCAGATCCTGATCTTGTTCTTGTTCATCCTGGCGCTGGAGGACTCCGGCTACCTGCCACGCGCCGCCTTCTTGCTGGACAACGTGATGGGCCGGGTGGGGCTGTCGGGCCGGGCTTTCATCCCGCTGCTGTCGAGTTTTGCCTGCGCCGTGCCCGGCATCATGGCCACCCGCACCATCGCAAATTGGCGCGACCGCATCACCACCATCATGATCGCGCCGCTGATGACGTGTTCGGCCCGGCTGCCGGTCTACGCGCTGCTGATAGGCGCGTTTGTGCCCGACCGCGCGGTGGGTCCGTTCAACCTGCGTGGCCTGGTGCTGTTTGCGCTGTATGCCGCCGGCGTCGGCTCGGCGATGGGTGTGGCCTGGTTGTTCAAGCGGCTGTGGTCCAAGGCCCACTACCAGCCGCTGATGCTGGAGCTGCCGCCCTACCGCTGGCCCGACCCGCGCACGCTGGCGCTGGGGCTGTGGGAGCGTGCGGTGGTCTTTTTGCGGCGGGTGGGCACCATCATCTTTGCGCTGATGGTGGTGCTGTGGTTTTTGTCCAGCACACCGGCGCCACCGGCCGGCGCGACCGGCCCGGCGATCCAGTACAGCTTTGCCGGCCAGATGGGCCGCGGTCTGGAGCACCTGTTTGCGCCGATCGGCTTCAACTGGCAGATCTCGATCGCGCTGGTGCCCGGGCTGGCCGCGCGCGAGGTGGTGGTGGGTGCGCTGGGCACGGTCTACGCGCTGTCGGCCAGCAGCGACGCGGTGGCCGAGCACCTGGCGCCGGTGATCGCCCAGAATTGGTCGCTGGCCACCGCCTTGTCGCTGCTGGCCTGGTTTGTGTTTGCGCCGCAGTGCGTGGCCACGCTGGCTGCCGTGCGGCGCGAGACCCACAGCTGGCGCTACCCGGCGGCCATGGCGGCCTACCAGTTTGCGCTGGCCTACCTGGCGGCCTTCATCACCTACCGCAGCACGCTGTGGCTGGGCAGCTGACATGGGCGCGTCATTGCAATCCATCCTCGCAGCGCTGATCGTTGCCGGCAGCACTGGCTACGCGGGCTGGGTACTGATGCCGGCGGCCTGGCGCGCCGCGGTCAACCGCAAGCTGGGCCGCACGCCGGCGCCGGCCAGCGCTTGCAGCGGCTGTGGCGGGGGTTGTGCGCCGCCGCCCGCCGCGGGTGCCGCACCCCGCACGGCGGTCATCACCGTGCACCGGCGGCCCAAGGCGGGCTGAACCGCCGGCCCGGCCAGGGCACCGGCCGACAGCGCTCCGCGCCTCAGACCGCGTCGAGATGAAAGCGCTGGCGCAGCAGCAACTTGAAGCGCTTGACCACCGCCAGTGTGTCCTTCAGCAGGTCGCGGTCCAGGCTGCTCAGGCGGTCCAGCACGATGGCACTGCCGGTCTGACCCGCTGCCAATGCCGCCAACCCGGCCTCCAGCTTGAGCCGCATGAAAAAGTGCAACGAGTCGGTCAGCTCGGCGCCCAGCGCTGCCGGCAGGCGGTGTGCGGCCACCAGCGCGGTGATGCGCTCGACCGTGCCGGTGGCGCCCAGCCGCTCGGCCAGGGCCAGCGCCCGTACGCCGTGCACCAGCGGAAAGGTGCCGGCTTTTTTCAGGTCCAGCGCGTCGTGGCGGGCCTCGGTGACGCGCAGGCGCAACCACCAGCTGCTCTGGCCTTCGGCATCAAAAGCGTTGATCGCCGCGGCAAACCGCGCCAGCAACGCGTCGTTGTCGGTGACCAGCGCCATCACCTCGGCGCGCAGCTGCACCAGCAGGCTGGCATCACCGCACACCGCATGGGCGTCGATGAAGATCGCCAGCGCCATCAGGCTGTCGGGCGTGGGCAGCAGCAGCCAGCGCCGCGCGGTCTGGGCAAACTCGGCCAGCGGATGCCGCCAGGCCGGGTTGTTGAGCATGATGCGGCCGGGGCATTCGGGGTAGCCAAAACCGGCCAGCGCGGCCGAGAACCGGTCGCAGATCGCCGCCAGGTCGGCCGGCGGCGTGTAGCCGTCGCGCAGCACCAGGCCGTTGTCCTGGTCGGTTTTCAGCAGTTGCTCGCCGCGGCCCTCGCTGCCCATCACGAACAGGCAAGAATTGGTCACCAACTCGGGCGGCGCCACCAACTGCCAGGCGCGCTCGAACAGCTGGGCGTTGAGCGCCTGCACCAGCCGCGCAATCGCACTGACCCGCGTGCCGCCCTGGTGCAGCAGGCCGATGACCCGGGTGATCTGCGCGGCGGCGGCGTCCAGCGCGGCCAGGTCGGTGGCATCCAGGATCTGCCGCGTCACCAGATAGGAATGGTTGGACAAAAAGCTCAGCAGGTCGATCTGCTCCAGCATGCCGAGCACCGTGGGTTCAACCGGGGCGGTTGCGCCGGACGCACCCGCGGCCACCACCACCACACGCTGCACCCGGTGGCGGATCATCGTGGCCAGTGCGTCGAACAAATGGTCGCTGGGCCGGACGGTGACCAGCGGAAAACTCGCCAGCGTGCCCACCGCCAACGCCTCCAGCGGCGTGCCTTGCAGGATGGCGCGCTGCAGCCCGGCGCTGGTGAAGATGCCCAGCCGGGGCGGCGCTACCGCCCGGTCGCGCACCAGCACGCTGGTGATGCGCTGGGCGCTGAACAGCCGCACCACCGTGACGATGTCGGTGCCAGCATCCACCTCGATTGCCGGCCGCAACACCACTTGGTCGATGCGCGCCATGGTCAGCGATTGCAGCTCGTGGCGCTCGTGGCGGTCGGCCAGCGCGCCGAGCTTGTCCGACAGGTCGGCAAACAGCAAGGCGGCAAAGTGAGCATTGCTGGCGATCAGCCCGGCCACGGTGGCCTGCGGCAGCCGGTAGACCCGGCCGACGCCTACTGCCACAAACCGGTGGCTGGCCCGGCCGGCCACCAGCGCGCGGCCGTCGAAGCAGTCGTCCGGGCCAAAACTGGCCACCAGTTCATCGGCGTCCCACTGCTGCACCTGGCCTTGCGCCAGCACAAACAGGTGGCTGGGTGCATCCCCCGGCGCCAGCAGCACCTGGCCGGCCTGCAGCGGCAGCAGATCGACGCTTTCGCGCACGCGGCGGCGCTCGTCGCTGGTCAGGCAGTCAAAGGGCGAGGCGTTGAAGTTGAAGGTGTCGGGCACCTGTTGATGTCAGCACAACTTGCTGACGCCTGGCCTGCGCCGGTGCAAGTGTGGCGCCGGCGTTGGCCTCGATCAGAGGGTGCGATCCCGCGATCCGGTCACGCGATGCAGGTGCGGTTCTTGCCCGTTCGCTTGGCCTCGTACAGGCCTTCGTCGGCCCGCGCCAGCGCGGCCTCGACCGTCTCGCCGGTCCGCCAGGTGGTGACACCCGCCGAGAAGGTGACAAACACCTCGCGGCCCTCGTGCATGAACAGGCTGGCACTCAAGCGCCGTTGCAGCCGCGTCAGCACCTGCTGGCCTTCGTCCAGCGGCGTGCCGGGCAGCAGCACGACAAACTCTTCTCCGCCGAAGCGGGCGATATGGTCCACCGGCCGCAACCATGCCTTGACCCGTGCGGCCAGGCTTTGCAGCGCAACGTCGCCGGCAGCATGGCCCAGGCTGTCGTTGAGCTTCTTGAAGTTGTCGATGTCGATCAGGCCCACCGCCAGCGGCGCGGTGGCCACGCCCTCGCGAACGCTGCGTGCACTCTCGGCGCTGAAGGCCTGGGCCAGACCGCGCCGGTTGGCGACCTGGGTCAGCGCATCGGTGGACACCTCGTCGGCCAGACGGCGCAGCTCGGACTCCAGGCCCAGCACCTTGGCCTCCAGCGCTGCGCCGCGCGCATGCTCGCTGGCCAGGCGATCTCGCGCAGCACCCACCAGATCATGCACCGCCCGGCTCTCGCCCAGCAGCTCGCGCACCACCTCGGCCAGGCTGGCCAGCGAGTCGGCCGACTCGATCACCTGGGCATAGCCGTTGACCCGGTCATTGAAACGCCCGGTGGCGCTGGACAGGTCGCCCAGCTCGCTCAGCACCTGACGCACCATCTGCTTGAGCGCGTCGCGGGCGTAGTGGCGCTCACTTTGCAGCGCACGCTGGCTGGCGCGCGCATCGTCCAGCAGGTTGCGCGCGGCTCGCACGGCCCGGGCGCTGCCGCCCTTGCTGCTGTCGGCCAATTGCAGCCGCAGGCGCTCGCCCTGGGCACGGGCCCAGCTGCCGTCCTCGGCCACGTCGGTCAGGCCATCGGTGAGCGAGGCACACAGCGCCAGCAGCTCGTCCACCAGTTCATGGCGCAGGCCCAGCCAGCGCTGCGCCCGGCCGCAGACCTCGGCCACGGCGTCGGCCAGGGCTGGCGTGGCACCGTCGGTATGCACTTGGCGGGCCAGCACGGCAAGCTCGTCGGCAAGCTCGGCGGCGCGTGCATCGCTGCTGGGCAGGCTGGCGCAGACGGTCGCCTGCAGCGCATCGATCATCCGGGGGTGGCCGGCAGCGCGCTCAGTGGCAGCCCGGGCGGTGGCCATGGCGCCATCCAACTGCGGCGGGCCGGACGGCAGCGCCGCACCACTGGCGCTGGCGGCAGGCCCGCCCGCGCCGGCAGCGGCTGCAGCGGTGCTGGCCGCAGCGCCCGGCCCAGCTGCCGCTTCGCCGACCGCCGCGTCGGTCGCAGTCTGGACTGCGTCCACGTCGGCATCGGGCTGGTCCGTCTCCCAGGCCGAGATCAGCTGGCCCATGCGCTGCTGCAGCAGGCGGGCGTCGCTGCGGCTGCCGTCCAGCACCCGCTGCAGGCTTTCTTTCTTGCGGGCGCCGGTCCAGTGGCGGGCACCACGCTCCAGCCCCCGCGCCAGCCGGTCGATCAGCAGCGCCCAGGCCTGCGCCGCGCTGGCAGCACCCGCGCTGCTGCGGTCCAGCGCACGCTGCAGATCGTCGTAGCGTGCCTCCATCAACGCGCCGGTGATCTCGGCGCGCAGGGCGGTGTCGTCGGTGGCACGCATCACCAGCCGATCGACGGCGGCGCGCGCCCGTGGTGGCAACGCGCCCTCGGCGGGCAGGGGCTCGCCGGCCTCTTCGGCATAGGCCCGGGCGTAATTGGCGGGGGTGGGCTCTTGCTTGGCGGCCGCCAGGCGGCGCAGTGCACCCTTGGCGAGTTGGGCCGGCATGGCGGTGGCCGGACGTTTGGCATCCATCTGAGGCGACTCCGAGCGTGAACTTGAGGGGTTGAGCGGGCAGCCAGGCGGCCCCGGCAGGCTTTGCCGGGGCTTAAGTCTGCCGGCCGCCGGTGGTCAGCACCAGGTCCGGCCGGTCTGCGCCAGCCTGCACCAGCCAGGGCTCCTTGCGCGGCAGCACGGTGAGCTGCAGCCATTCTTCGAGCTTGTCGGGCGGGATCGCCTTGCTGAACAGAAAGCCCTGCATCACCGTGCAGCCCAGGCGGTGCAGCACCTCCATCTGGCGCAGGTTCTCGACGCCTTCGGCAATCACCCGCAGACCCAGCGAGCGGGCCAACGCGATGATCGCGGTGACCACCGCCGAGCTTTGCGGCGTGATGCCCAGGTCGCGAACAAAACTGCGGTCGATCTTGAGCTCGGAGATCGGCAGCGTGGTCAGGTAGGCCAGCGACGAGTAGCCGGTGCCAAAGTCGTCGATCGAGATCTCGACGCCGATCTCGGTCAGCCGGTGCAGCGACGGGATGACGTTTTGCAGGTCCTTCATCAGCCCGCTTTCGGTGATCTCGAGCTGGATGGCGCGGTGCGGCACGCCAAATGCCGACACCGCCTGGTGGATGGTCTCGACCAGGTCACTGCGCTCGAACATGCGGTTGGGCAGGTTGACCGCGATCGAATCGGCAAAACCAAAATTGACCGACCAGATCTTGGCCTGGCGTGCCGCCTCGCGCAGCGCCCATTCGGACAGCGGCACGATCAGGCCGGTTTCTTCGGCCAGCGGGATGAAATCGTTCGGCGGCACCAGCGTGTCGCCACGCTGCCAGCGCATCAGCGCCTCGGCGCCCACCATCCGGGCCGAGCGCACGTCGATCTTGGGCTGGTAGTGCAGCACCAGCTCGTTGCGCTCGATCGCCTTGTGCAGCGCACTTTCCAGCTCCAGCTTTTCACGGCCGCGCCCGGCCAGCATCGGGCTGTAGACCGCCGAGTTGTTGCGGCCGGTGTTCTTGACCGAGTACATCGCCACGTCGGCGTTGCGCATCAGGTCGGCAACCGACTGGCCGTCCACCGGGTACATCGAGATACCCACACTGGCGGTGACAAAACACTCCTGCCCGCAAACCCAGACCGGCTCACGCATGCACTCCAGGATGCGTTGCGACACGCGCTCGGCATCGGCCTCGTCGGCCACCTCGGGCAACAGCGCGATGAACTCGTCGCCGCCCAGCCGGCCCACCGCCTCCAGCGACCGGTGGCTGCGCACGCCGGCGGCCTCGAGCGCTGCATCCATCACCTGGTCGCTGTGGCGCACGCAGCCGCGCAGGCGCCTGGCCACTTCAACCAGCAACTCGTCGCCTGCCGCATGGCCCAGGGTGTCGTTGATGACCTTGAACCGGTCCAGGTCGATCAGCAGCATCGCGGCCTGGTGGCCGAGCCGGCGGGCGTGGTCGAGCGCACGTTCGGTGCGCCAGATCAGCTGGCGGCGATTCGGCAGGCCGGTCAATGCATCGAAATTGGCCAGGTGGCGGATGCGGTCTTCGGCCACCCGGCGGTCGGTCACGTCCTGCACGATGCCGGTATAACCGACAGGGTGGCCGTGCTCGTTGAACTCAGGCTCGGCCTCGATGTGCACGATGCGCTGCCGGCCATCGGGCATCTCGACCGGCACGTCGATCGCCAGCACCGTGCTCTGGGTCTGGACCTCGGCCAGCAGGCGGGTCATGCCGCGACGCTCGGGCATGGGCACCATGCGCACCAGCCTGCGCAGCGTGACTACCTCCTGCGGACCCAGGCCAAAAACCCGCAGCGCTTCAGGCGCGAGCACCAGGCTGGCCCCCGAGGCGACGCCAAAGCTGGCCCCTGACCGGCCGCTGGCCGCAGCGGCGGGCCCACCGGCATTGCGCCAGTCGAAGCTACCCATGCGGGCCAAATCCTGCGCACGCGCCAGCTTGCTCTTGCTGCGCTCCAGCTCGAGCCGGGTACGCGACGAGCGCAGCAGGTTGCGCAGGCGCCCGGCCAGCAGGCTCCACTGGGTGCTCTTGACCAGAAAGTCGGTGGCACCGACCTGGTAGGCGCGGTTGATCGAGGCCTCGTCGTCCAGACCGGTCAGCATCAGCACCGGCATGTACTCGAAACCTGCCAGCGCACGCAGCGCCTGGCAGGTGGCAAAGCCGTCGAGGCCGGGCATCATCGCGTCGAGCACCACGATGTCGGGCGTCCAGTCGTCGAGCATGGCCAGCAATTGCTCACCGCTGGCGGCCTCGACCAGCTCGAAGCCGCGCTCACGCAGGGCTTCTGCCGTCAACAGCAACGTCACCTCGTCGTCATCGACCAGCAACACCTTGGACCGCACGGCGGCGTCACTGGCGTCAAAGTCATGGGGCAGGCTCATTGCGTTCGAAAATTACCGGGTAGACAACAGTTGAAGTACAGCGGCATCAACACGGGCCGCCTCGATCAACAAGTCGTCGAGTATGAGGGGCAAACCGTCCAGCCTGTCCTCGCGCAGCGCCAGTTCGGCTGCGCCGCAGAGCGCCGACAGGTCCACTGCCCCAATGCTTGCTGAAGAGGATTTTAGGGTGTGGGTCACCAGCTTGAGGGTGCCGAGGTCAACCGGCGCACGGGCGGCAACCAATTGCGGCAGCAATCGCGCCAGCGACCCGCGGTAGGCCGTCAAGACCCGGGACAGCAGCTTGCTGGCCCCTGTGGGATCGAGTTGGGCCAGGTTGGCCAGGGCCTGCGCGTCCAGCACGCGGGGACCTGCTACGGCAGCCGTACGGTTGGCAACATCTGTAGCGTCCGGCAATGAAGTTTGTTCGGTCATTTCAAGGCAATCTCGGGGTACCTGAACGCCCGCGCGCCTATTCTTTCAGGCAAAGACGGGTATTAGCATCTACTGGCTTACGCATGGCGTCAATCGGAAGTACTTGACACTTGAGTGCGAGAGGTCCATCAACTGGCGATTCAGGCCCCGGCGGGGGGAGGGTCGGCGACTGCAGGCCCATGGCTGGGCTTGACGCCTCCGGTTCTGCGCGGCAGAAAACCGCTGCCGCAACGGCCTTTCGGCGCGCTACACCGCAACTTGAGCGCCGGCGCGGCGGCGGCGCGGTGGTCACATCCTGCATCCGTACAATCCTTGGCATGTCGCGCGACCGCAAAGCCGGCGGCCCTGCGCACGGCGGCCCCCTCCCCGCCCATTGGCCGATCCTGCCGTTGGCGTTGTTGCTTATTGCCTTGCTTGCCGCACTGCTGGCCACCCAATCCGCCTGGCCGGCCTGGTTGCTGGCCATGGCGCTGCTGCTGGCCACTGCGGGTGCAATGCTGTGCGGCGCCTACTGGAGCCGTCAAGACCAGCTGGCCCGCCTGCACGACGCCCGACTGCAATACCAGCTGATGGGCCAGTTGCTCGACGTCTGGAGCTGGCAGACCGATGCCGAGCACCGGCTCATCCGGCTGGCGCCACCGCAGGGGGCACCGGCGTCGGCCTGGGTGGCCGGTGCGTTCAGCGGCGAGTTGCTCTGGCAGCGCTTCAACGATGCGGCACAGACGGTGCAAGCTCGCCTGCAATCGCAGCTGCCGCTGGGCGAGCTGGTCGTGCTGCAAAACCTGCCCGACAACCTTGCCACGCCGCGCCGCTGGCGCTTGCGCGGCCTGCCACGCTTTGACAACCGGGGCCACTTTGCCGGCTACCTGGGCGTGGCCTGGCCCACCGAGCAGGACGACGCCCGCCGCACCGCCCAGCAAGGTCTGGAGACCTTGCTGCTGCAGGGACCGGCGCCGCTGTGTCTGGCGGGCCGTCCGAGCGATGGCCAAGGCTGGGTGCTGCAGCGCGCCAATCCCGCCGCCTGCAGCCTGTTGGGCCTGGCCTGCGCGCCTGACGGCCAGCAGCCCTGGGACCAGGCACTGGCCGGCCTGCCCGACGGCCTGCGCCAGCGGGTGACAGGCCTGGCGGCCGGCCAGGCGCTGGATGCCGACGGCTGGCGCATTCGGCTGGACAGCATCGGCGCGCCACCCGTCGACACCGAGGCACCGGGTACCGGCTTGCTGCTGTCGCTGGTGCCGCAAGCGGCCAGTGTCGAAAACAACACCGAGAACAGCGCGGTGGCGGCCGAACATGCGGCCTTCAGTTACACCATCTCGCACGACCTGCGGGCGCCCATCCGGGTGATCGAGGGCTTTGGCCGCATCTTGAAAGAGGACTACGGCACGGCCATCGACCGGGTCGGCCGCGACCACCTCGACCGGATGATGGCGGCAGCCGCCCGCATGAACCACATGATCGACGCGCTGCTGTCGGTGTCGCGCCTGTCGACCCAGCCGCTGGCGCAGCAGTTGGTCAACCTGTCGCAGCTGGCGCAATGGGTGATGGACGACCTGCAGCGTGGCGCGCCCGAGCGCCAGGCCAGCCTGCTGATCCAGCCGGGCATGACCACGCAGGGCGACCCCACGCTGCTGCGCATGGCGCTGGAGAACCTGCTGGGCAATGCCTGGAAGTACAGCGCCCGGGTCGCGCTGGCCGAGATCCGCTTCGAGCTGACCGAGCAGGCCGGCAGGCCGGTGTACCGGGTCAGCGACAACGGCGCCGGCTTCGACATGCGCTTTGCCGACCGGCTGTTCGGGGTGTTCCAGCGGCTGCACAGCGGCAGCGATTTCCAGGGCAACGGCGTCGGCCTGGCATCGGTGCGGCGCATCGTCCGGCGCCACGGCGGGGAGGTCTGGGCCGAGGGCGAGGTGGGCAAGGGCGCGCGTTTTTACTTCACGCTCAAGGGCTGAGACGCGTCAACCGGGGTGGCCGGGCCGGGCCAGCAACTCCACCGCCTCCACCAGCCGCCCGGCCTGGTCAACCAGGCCGCGCTGCTCGTCGGCGGCCAGCTTTTGCAGCCGCGCCAGCGCCTGACCGCGCTGCAGCGAGTAGCGGTGCATCAGCACGCCCACCGCCATCGGCACCAGGTCATCGGCCAGCACGCGCTCAGGCGCGGCGGCCAACACGCGTGCTGGCACGGGCACTGAGACGGCGGCCGCGCCGCGCGCCGGCAGGTTGCCGAAGGCTGCGGCCACGGTCGGCAGGATCTGGCCGATATCGAGCGGCTTGACGAGGTAGGCCAGGGCACCCAGCGCCTTGACCTTCTGCACGGTTTCGTCGTCGGCAAAGGCCGACAGGAACATGAACGGCACATGCAACTGGTCGCGCAGGTAGGCAGCGACATCAAACCCGCTCATGCCCTCCATGCGGATATCGAGCAGCGCCAGGTCGGGCTTGTGCTCACGCGCAAGCAGGATGGCGTCGTCGCCGTTGTCGGCATCGATCACGTCGTAGCCGGCCTGCGCCAGGCCGTGGGCAACGGTCGCCAGGACCAGCCGGTCGTCATCGACCACCAGGATCTTGCCTTTGGTGGCTGCCTTGTCAGCGGCTTTGTCGGCTGCCACGCCCTTGTCCACTGCCGAGCCCATGTCTGCCATCAGGTTCACCCGCTGCGAATCGAAACCCGATTGTCACCGTTACCGGTTTGCCGGCCAGCCCGGTGACCAGTCACTGCGGGTCCGAACCCGCTCACAGCGGCTCCAGCAGCGTGATGCTGGGCGGCACCAGCACGATGCGCGCCTCGACGTCGACCCCCATCTGCGCCAGCGTCAGTGTGGCCGTGCGGCGCGGCAACAAGGCCCGCACCAGGCCCAGCCCGGACACCCCCGGCGGCACCTGGGCCAGGCTGAAGCCGGCACGCAGCTGACCGGGGTTGTGGATGCTGATCGCCAGCCGGGCCTCGTCGCAGTGCAGCACGATGCGGATATCCCCCGGCGCGCTGTGCTTGATGGCGTTGGTGAGCAGCTCGTTGATGGTCAGCGCGATCGGGATGGATTCGGCCTCGGGCAGCGCAAACCGGTGCGGCGGCGTGCCCTCCACCGCCACCGTGATGGCGCGGCCGAAGGTGCGTTGCACCGACGCGGTGATGGCCTCGATCAGCGGCTTGATGCGCAGCGGCCCCGCCACGCCCACCTGCAGGCCGTGCACCTGCGCGATGGCCTGCACCTGGCCGACCGCCTCGCTGATCAGCGAGGCCACCTCGGGCCGGCGCGCCGCTGTCTGCTGCAGCAGGCCGGCCACGCCTTGCAGGTTGTTCTTGATGCGGTGGTGCACTTCCTTGACCAGCATCTCGCGCTGCGAGACCGCAGCGTCGAACCGCGCCTGCTCGGCCACCCGCTGCTCGGTCACGTCGCTGGCCACCAGCAGCAGCTGGGGCTCGCCGGTAGGGTCGAGCGCGACGATGCGCATGTCCCACGCGCGGAAGTCTGCTGCAGCATCGGCCGCCGGCGTGGCGTTGCTGCCCTGGGGGCCAAGCACGGCGTGGCTGCCGTCAGACAGCGGTTCAGTCTGCGCAGCTGCCGGCCGGCAGGGGCGCGGCAGCTCACGGCGCAAGCCCTCGGGCAAGGCCAGCGCGGCGTCCAGATCCTGCCGCAGCACCACCGCGTCGTCGGCGCCGAACCACTCCTCGGGCGGCCGGCCCAGTACCGCGCCGACCGGCCGGCCAAAAAATGTCGCCGCCATCTGGTTGAGCCGCAGCACCCGGCCCGACGCCGCGTCGAACAGCGCAATGGCCAGCGGTGCGGTGTCGATGATGCGTTGCAAAGAGGCCTGGGCCTGCGCGATGCTGACCTCGGCCTGGCGGCGGCGCTCGATGTCGAGCAGTGCAAAGGTGATCTGGCTGCCGCTGCCCTGGGACAGCGCACTGTCGCTGCGGCCGGTTACCACCGCGTTGCCGACCACCCAGAACTCGCGGCCGTCCCGGCCACGCAGCCGGCATTCGAAGGTTTCGGCCTGGCCGTCGCCCAGGGCGTGGCGGTAGTGGGTGGCGCGCAGCGGGTGGTCCGGGTCGGCGGTGGCGACGATGGCGATCGGCTCACCGACAAAATCCGCCAGCTCACCGCCGAACATGCGGCGCGCCGAGCGGTTCATCCATTCGATCCCG
>Ga0105047_10005239_pt1 | contig 22342 bp, 17 predicted proteins | sample MAT04_FD_78384 | JGI IMG/M metagenome (GOLD analysis project Ga0105047, IMG submission 78384) | Freshwater microbial communities from Lake Fryxell liftoff mats and glacier meltwater in Antarctica - MAT-04 (megahit assembly) | ecosystem: Environmental > Aquatic > Freshwater > Ice > Liftoff... | reverse complement strand
TTTTGGCTGATAAAGTCGACCTCATACGAAAACCAGTTGGCACACCTGCCCACACCGCAGGTGCGGGTAGCTGGTTACCGGTACTTGGGTATTTACAACGGTGGCTGTGATCGCCGGATAGCCATGGGCCAATCGGGCATGCCCTGTCAGATCTGGTGGGGTCGCCTTATGCACGATGCTGGCCCCTTCGACCACCTTCACATACGGCTTTTCAAAATTGACCGGATCCACCGCTACCACCAGATATTCAGGCTTTTCTCGTGCCACGGCCATGCGTCCTGCTTCGTATAATCCTTCGTACAATTCGCAGGTCTTGACCCGCTTGTTCTCCAACAACCGATACATTCGTTTGGCAACCGCCCAGCTTTCCCCATCCTCCTTACTGTTCTGCTTCGCTAATTCTGTCACCACTGGCGTCTCTCCGCCTAATATCCCTAATACCATCTCCTCGACTACTCTCCCCAATCGCTTGTCTGGCAGCCTCTTGACCAACGGTTGGATATGCTCTTGGATGCTCTTCTTGATTTCTCCAATCGGTAACTTGGCAAGGATGGCCTCTAGTGCTATATTCATCTTAGCTCTGCTCCTAACGATAAATTTGGTTTCGCAACCTCAATTTACCACTTTCGAGCAGAGCTTTCTATACCTTCTCTTTTTGTGGGTAATCACCAGAAAAAACGGTTCGGTGTATATTTGGCGCTACAAGGCACCTCGCCCCATTTTGCACACACCTCAAAATGGGGTTGCGTGGGGGTGACGCGCCAACGATTCACCACAGATAAGGCATCAGACGGTAGCACACTTTTTGAGCGTATTCGGTATACCCGGGCAAATCTTTCTTAAGAATCTTCTCCTCGTCGAAGATTCTCCAGACTAACACAGGCAGCATGAGCGCAAGGATCATAAGTCCTCCCCATGAGCCGAGTGCGAGGGGTACACCGGTCATCATAATCAGGACGCCCACGTACATCGGATGCCTGACCAGAGCATAGGGGCCAGTCGATATGACTTTTTGATCTTCAAAGGTTTTTACCGTAGAACCACCGAAGCTGTTTTCTTTGAACACGTAAAGGTTGATCAGTAAGCCAAGCGCAACCAGCACATCCCCGGCCAGGGCAACCCCCGCCGTCACCTGAGACCACCCGAAGCGATGATCCAGGGCACAAAATACCAACAATGCCATAATGGATAGGAACGCAATCGACATGATGATTCGCTGCGCGCCATTCTGTTCCGCCGCCGGCCCCACGTTCTTGCGCCGCTCCAGCAATGCTGGGTCTTTCAGCGAAAGATACACCCCGATCGCGTTCACGGAACTCATAAAGACCAGGATAAAGACCCAGGCCTGCCAATAGTTGAACGTCCAGGCTGGCCGGAAAAGAAATAACCCAAGGGCGACAGCACCGATCAGAAATGTTTTTAGAGTCGGGAGGATGATCTTATTCATTGTTTCACACCTTTTCCTTGTATGATCTAACCACGGAGTCACGGAGGTCACGAAGCAAGAAAGATCATTTTTGCGTGGTCCACAACGTGCGACCAGCTTTTGAGGAGAATAGTTATGGGAAATCACCAGAGTTACCTGAATCAAAATTAACTTTGGTATAACCTGCCAATTTCATGAAGAGTCCGCCTGCCTGAGACTCACCTTAGCTTATCTTTTCCTTAGTGCAATTGGTAGTTCGTAGACCGGTCATGCATCGCTTGCATGATTTCGACCGATTGACGACCGGAAACGAAATCGTGCTCAGGTTGCATACGATTACGGACTGCCTCAAAGAAATTTGAATCTTCAGCCTCAAAACCACTGAGAATGTAGTTTTCCGAACTACCGCTGAACTGGGAGGCATTCAAATCAAGCACCAGCCGGCCTTTTTCAAACTGCTGCAAACTACCAGGCGAATCGAGCCCCATATTCAGTTTAAGCACGTAAGTGGAATCGGTCGTATGCAGGAGGGTCTGCTCAACATTGATGCCTGTGTAAGGGCAAAAGCGTAGCGTTGCGCTGGTACCGGAACTGAACATCCCATTAAGAAAATAGTTGGTTACTGTGGCAGCTGGACTTCCTCCAGGAAAATTTTGATAGTAGAAGTCAATCAACTGGTAATTGCTGTCAGCCAGAAAACGCACCGTATCAATACCGTGGATGGCTGTCGTAGAAAAATCTGAGTCCGTCCGACCGACTCGGTAGAGATGATGATCGATGTGTTGAATGCGGGCGCCGGTCAACTTGTGCTTTAGTTCACTGACCAATGGCGTGAAGCGCCGGTTGAATGCCACCTGGTGGATCACCCCTGTGCTTTCGGCTGTCTCGATAAGCCGGTCGATTTCCGCGGTGTTCAATCCCGGTGGTTTTTCTAAAAGCAGCGGGTAACCGCGCTGCATCACCTGGCATCCGGTTTCGCAGAGGTGCTCAACCGACACATTGAGACAAACCGCGTCTGGGCGTTCAATATCCAACATTTCCAGATAATCATGATAACAATATTTGAATCCAAATTGGGCCCGAAATCGTTCGGCCCGATCAGGATCAATGTCACAGCAAGCCGCTAAATCTGCATAATTGTGGTTGGCGGCATATTTCTGATAAGACGGACCGTGGCTGCTCATAGAGATCCCACCACAGCCGATGACTGCAATTTTGAAATTCATGATTTTATCCTTCCTGCGCTCATATTCCAAATCTCAAGCATCCAACGAATGGATGCTTGACACGGGATTACAATTAAAAACAATAAATTTCAATGGTTATTCAATTGAATAAAACGGCATAATTCAATAATAACTGCGAAAAGCATGCGGCTAAAACTGATAAATTTTTGAAAAATCTGTTTCGCATTCAGGAAATCTTTCAATATGATACCACTGAAGAGTGAAAAGGGTTCACTCCCTTGCGGGAGATTCTAGGGTCAGAAATTATTGACAATATTGGCCTACAGCTTCGTTAGTAAAAGCAAATCTCACAATAATCAGAACCTAAATTCAATAACCCATATTGGCACAATACATTCCATATGCAGACCCCGGAAAAGATCCAGGCAGGACTGACAGTCACGGTGCAAACCATCTGGCGGGCTTACTGCTCCCGCGGGCCGATTGAACCTGGGTTGCATTTCCGCAAATCCAGCTTAGGTTGGACGATGCCGCGCTTTCAAACCAAAGAGGCAGGAGACCGTTGGACCTGGCTCACAGCCCTGGCCGTCTGGATGAATTTCCTGGCGCGGACTTTGATGGCAGATAGTCCGCTGCCCTGGCAGAAACCCCAACAGCAATTGACCCCTCAGCGCGTTCAGCAGAGCATCGGTCCGATTTTCGCGCGAATTGGCACACCGGCTCGTTTGCCAAAATTACGCGGAATTTTTCCGGGGTGGCCCAAAGGTCGGCGTAGAACACCAAAACCCCGTCTTTGCTCATTGTGAGGTACTCCACTTTTTCGTACCCTTCCCAGGTTCATTTTATCCGGGGAAAAAGGGACATCTCTATTTTGGTTAAAGGGGACATTACTACTTTGGGCTAACATTGGGCTAACAACTACTTGACAAGGTCGTGAGAAATCCTTATACGCTTAATTGTTATCGGTAACGTGATCGGTAACAAGCGTAGCTATAGATTTCCTTAGATAGAACAATCCGATATGATAAAAATCACTATTAAAGATGTCGCTCGAGAAGCCGGAGTTTCAACACAGACTATTTCCCGAGTGATTAATAACAAAGGCGAAATCACTCCTGAAACAAGGGCGCGCGTTCAGGAGGTAATTGATCGTCTGAACTACAATCCCAGCAGCGTAGCGCGCAGTCTGGCTTCCCGGCACACCCGCACCCTGGGTGTGATCGTTTCTGACATCACCAATCCGTTTTACGCCGATCTGATTTCTAGCATCCAAGAGACTGCCTGGGAGCTTGATTATGCTGTTTTTCAGATCATCACCATGAATGACAGCGACCGCGAGCGGATCGCGATTCAACGGCTGGCTAACCAACAGGTTGAGGGCATCATTTGTTGCCGATCCAGGCTCTTAAATGAAGAATTGTGCAGGCTTGTGAAACCCTTCAAGGCGGCCGCATTTGCCAATCGGGAAGCTCCTTGCAGCGGCCTGGGCAGTGTTTGCCACGAAAATGAATACGCGATGAAACTGGCCATTAATCATCTGGCAGCGGTAGGCTGCCGGCGGGTTGCTTTCCTGGCAGGCCGGCGAAATAGATATTATGACACCTTACGTATTAAAGCTTATGAAGATGCGCTAAAAGCCTCGGGATTGCCCTGCGAGCCGGAGATTCTCAGCCTTGAATTTGAGTGGTCGACCGAGTGGCTTCAACGCGACCTGGAAGTTGATGAGGACGTTCTGAAAGTATTTTCCATCCATCCGGATATTGATGGATTGATCTGTTACAACGATGTGTTCGCCATTGGCGCCGTCCGGGCTTTACAAAGTATCGGCCGGCGCGTGCCGCAAGATGTAGCGGTGGTTGGCATTGACGACATTCGCATGGGCCGATTTATAACACCCACATTGACGACCCTGCGGCCAAAGACCCATGAATTGGGAGTGGCCGTGGTGCGCATGGTCGTCGATCAAATTGAAGGTCGAGGGGAAGCGTGTGAAATCCTCCTGCCCTACGAATTAGTGGTACGCGAAAGCACAGCTCGCTCGCAGGTATAGGTTTCTTTACCCGTTGTGTCACCGTGAAAAATTAAATATTTCAACAGTTTGCCAGACTCCGAATACCTGTCCGTTCGTTTGCGGCCTGAAAGCGAGGTGATCCAGCAGAAAAGAAGACATCTAGCCCTTGACAGGTGGGATCCATCCACCGGATACCTCATCCATTGTGTTTGAAGGAGAATGAACCATGAAGCTTCTAAGCAAACTTGTCGCAATAATGATCCTGGCCTCTTTGCTGCTGAGCGCCTGTGCGCCTGCCAGCACTGCAGCGCCGGCCCCCACATCCGCGCCAGCCAACACCCCTTCGGGTGCGGGAAGCCCGACCGCCGCTCCAAAGGCCACCGAACCTCCCAAAGCCACCGCCGTGCCTGCTTCGAAGTATAAAGAAGCACCGGCATTGGCCGAACAGGTCAAAGCAGGCAAGCTGCCTGCCGTGGACCAGCGCCTACCGGAAAAACCGGTCGTGGTCAAACCGATCGACTCGGTTGGTAAATACGGCGGCACCATCCGCACCGCCCTGCTCGGCGGCGGAGATTTGGGCTGGCTGGCCAAAACCATCTTTTACGACAACCTGGTGGTTTGGGACGCGACCTACACTAAGCCGATTCCCAACATTGCCGAGAGCTGGGAAGTCAGCCCAGATGGCAAGGTATACTCCTTTAAGTTGGCTAAAGGGTTAAAGTGGAGCGACGGCAAACCCTTCACGACCGAAGACATCGCTTTCGCCTACGAGCTATTCTCAGATGATACTATCGTGCCCGGTAAAGACGCCTACTTCAAGGTCGGCGGCAAGCTGGCTGAGTTCACCAAGGTCGACGAGCTGAGCTTTAAGTTCACCTTCGTCGCGACCAATGGCCTGTTCCTGCAGCGCCTTTGCTCGCCCGATTCGGCCTGGATCATCAGTATGCCCAAGCATGCAGTCAGCAAGTACTATCCCAAGTACAATCCAGACGCCAATAAGCTGGCCAAGGATAAGGGCTATGATGACGCGGTGAAATATTTAACCGCACTGTGGAATAACTGGGGCGTGCGCGTTCTCGAACCGGCCGAGTTCCCCACTATGACATCCTTCAAGCTGACCGTTCCCTACGGCGCCAAGTCGACCGTGGTGACAGCCGAGCGCAACCCCTACTACTTCAAAGTCGACACCGAGGGCAACCAGCTCCCCTATGTAGACAAATGGACCTTTGACGTCGGCGCCGACGCCCAGGCCCTGCTACTCAAAGCTGTGAATGGCGAAATCGACCTGTACAATCGCCATATCAACACGCTCGACAACAAATCGGTCTTGTTCGACAACCAGGCCAAGGGCAACTACAGTTTTTATACCCTCAGCTCGATCAACGTCAACTTGTTTGCGATGGCCTTTAACCTGACCAACAAGGACGAGACCAAGCGCAAGATCTTTAACGACAAGAACTTCCGGATCGGCATGTCTCACGCGATCAACCGCCAGGAAGTGATCGACACGGTGTATGTTGGGCAAGGCAAACCGATGCAGGTGGCCGTCCCACCGGTCTTCAAGGATTTCTACAACGAGCAGCTGGCCACCCAGTATCTCGAATTCAGCGTAGACAAGGCCAACGCGGCCCTGGATAAGGCTGGCCTGGACAAGCGGGATGCCGACAAGTTCCGTCTTGGACCCGATGGAAAGCGCTTCATCGTGACCATCGAGACTTACAACACGGATAAGTCTTATGGGGCCGTATTGGAGATGCTGAAGAAATACTGGGAGAAAGTGGGAGTAAAGACCGATCTTCAGATTATCGACCGCACGCTGTTGCAGACTCACATCGATGCCAATGATTATGAAGCCATCGCATTGTGGTCAGAAGGCGGTGGCGGTGGCGATTTGCTTATGAACCCTCGCTGGTTTGTACCGGTCAGCATCCACTCTGGTTTTGGTCCGGGGTGGTATTTCAACTACCTGGGCGACTCCAAGGGCAAGGACTGGACCCCGCCCGAGAACGTGGCGAAATCGATCACGATCTACAAGCAACTCCAGCAGACCGTGGACGTGGCCAAGCAGAACGACCTGATTAAACAGCTCGTGCAGCAGGCCGCCGACAACTTCTTTGCCATCGGCATCGGCACGCCCATCGACGATTATGGCATCGTATCCAATAAGGTCCAAAACATGCCCAAGACTGGCTTATTCTCCAGCTACAACTGGCCGGCTCCCGCGCCTGTTCCGCTGACGCAGCTTTGGATCAAACAATAAGAATCAAAGGGCTTCTCTTGATCGGCCGTTCGACCATCTGTCAAACGGATTTAGAATAAAACTCTCCCCCGTCCTGGTGAAGGACGGGGGAGAGAAAGAAGCCTGGTTTTGTGTCGTTACGCGGCTTAGTTTAACCCCTAAAACACTGTCCAGGTCTTTCTTGCGATGAAAACCGGTTTTGGAGACCGTGATGCTGAAATTTATCCTCCAGCGCCTGCTCTATATGATCCCAACCCTGATATTGATCTCGATCGTGTCGTTTTTCGTGATCGAGCTGCCTCCGGGCGATTTTATGAGTTCATACGTAGCTGGCCTGGCCAGCTCGGGTTCCGAAGTCTCCGAAGCCACCCTGGTCAACCTGCGTGAAAGCTACGGGCTTGACCAGGCTCTGCCGGTCCGTTATTGGAAATGGGTCTCAAAGATTATCCTGTACGGGGATTTTGGGATGTCGTTTGAGTGGAACCAACCCGTCTCCAAGCTGATCTGGGAGCGGCTGGCGCTGACCCTGGCGGTCTCGGCCTTCGCGCTTATGTTCACCTGGGCCATTGCTTTTCCGATTGGGATCCTATCGGCGGTCAAGCAATATTCGGTGGCCGATTACGTAGCCACGTTCTTTGGCTTCTTAGGTCTGGCGGTGCCAGAGTTCCTGTTTGCCTTGGTTTTGATGGTAGGGGCGTTTACGATCTTCGGAATAGGCGTGAGCGGGTTGTTTTCGACCGAATTTGCCGATGCGCCTTGGAGTTGGGCTAAGATGGTGGATTTACTCCAGCACATTTGGATCCCGATGATCGTATTGGGAGTCAGCCGCACGGCAGTGCTGATTCGGGTGCTGCGCGCCAATCTGCTGGATGAACTGCACCGGCCTTACGTGGTGACTGCCCGGGCCAAGGGCCAGGAGGAGAAAAAGCTGATCCTGCGCTACCCGGTACGCGCCGCGCTCAATCCTTTCATCAGCACAGTCGGATGGGAGCTGCCCAACCTGATCTCCGGAACCACGATTATTTCCGTGGTGCTCAGCCTGCCAACGACTGGGCCGCTCTTGCTTCGATCGCTGATGTCGCAGGATATGTACCTGGCAGGCTCCTTTATTCTAATGTTGAGCGTGCTGACTTTAGTGGGAACGCTGATCTCGGATGTCCTGCTCGCATTTCTGGATCCGCGCATTCGCCTGCAATATGAGAAATAACCGGGAGGCCACATGACGGTTCGAAATGTAAATCTTGACCTGCCGGATGAAAAATTTGCCGAAGAGGATCGGCTGGAATCCACTACCCGCCTGTTCGTGGCTTCCCAGCTGCTGCTCATGTGGTGGAAATTCCGCCGCCATAAGGTCGCCATGGCCAGCGCTGTCATTGTCATCCTGGTCTACCTGGTTGCGCTTTTTGCGGAACTCCTGGCACCGTACTCAGTGGACACCTCCTGGAGTAAGTATACGTACGCACCGCCGCAGCCGCTGCATCTATTCGACGCGGGAGGTTTATCCCCATGGGTCAACGATTATAAAGTCAAAATTGACCCCATCGCGATGCGGCGTGAATTTACCATCGACCCTGAGAAGAAAATTCCGGTACGCCTGTTCGCACAAGGCGAATCATACCGGCTGTTTGGCTTAATTCCCTCCAACATTCACCTGATTGGAACAATAGACCCCAATACGCCAGTATTTTTGCTGGGGGCTGACCGAATGGGGCGCGACCTGCTTAGCCGCTTCATTTTCGGCACACGCATTTCCATGTCGCTGGGCTTGATCGGTGTATTTCTCAGCCTGACCCTGGGAATCGTATTGGGTGGGATTTCAGGTTACTTTGGCGGCTGGCTGGACACCTTGATTCAGCGCCTGATTGAGTTCATCCGCTCGATCCCCACCATCCCGCTCTGGATGGGACTGGCAGCCGCGCTGCCCAAGGAATGGAGCGCAGAGCAGGTGTATTTCGCCATTACGATCATCCTTTCGCTGGTCGGCTGGACTGGGCTGGCGCGGGTCATCCGCGGTCGTTTTCTATCCCTGCGCGAGGAGGATTTCGTTAAAGCGGCCAAGCTGGATGGCTCATCAGAGTTGCGGGTGATCTTCCGCCATATGCTGCCGGCCTTCATGAGCCACATCATAGCATCCGTAACCTTAAACATCCCTTTTATGATCATTTCCGAAACATCGCTTAGCTTTTTAGGTATCGGCCTGCGCCCGCCCATCGTTAGCTGGGGTACGCTGCTGCAAGACGCCCAAAATGTGAAAGCCATGTCGAGCGCCCCGTGGCTGCTGCTGCCAGCCCTGGGGGTGATCATATCGGTGCTGGCGCTAAACTTTCTGGGCGATGGGCTGCGCGACGCGGCTGACCCCTATGCTCGTTAACTTAGAGGAATGTCCATGAATCCCGAGCCCTTATTAGAGATCAAAGGCTTGAAAACCTACTTTAAGCTAGATGAAGGCACCGTCAAAGCTGTGGACGGGGTCAGTTTCGAGGTGCCGCGCGGCGTGACCCTGGGCGTGGTAGGCGAAAGCGGCTGCGGCAAAAGTGTGATGGCCTACTCCATCATGAAGCTGGTGGCCCATCCAGGCAAGATCGTGGATGGCGAGATTCTGCTCCACCGGCCCGTGCCCGGTGCCAAGCAATCCGACATCGTCGATATGGCCAAGTTGGGGCCGAACAGTCCCGAAATTCGCGACATCCGTGGCAAAGACATTGCCATGATCTTCCAAGAGCCAATGACCTCTTTGAGCATGTTTTACACCATCGGGTTCCAGGTGACCGAGGCGATCCAGATTCACACCGGGCTGAACGAGCGCCAGTCACGCCAAAAGGTCATTGAGCTGTTGAACCAGGTCAGTATTCCCCGGCCCGAGCGGCGGATCGACGATTATCCCTTCCAGCTAAGCGGGGGTATGCGCCAGCGGGTCATGATTGCGATGGCGCTCTCGTGCGAGCCGAGCCTACTGATCGCGGACGAGCCCACCACGGCCCTGGACGTGACGACCCAGGCCCAGATTCTGGATCTGATGAAAAAGCTGCAGCAGGATCATGGAATGTCGATCATGTTGATTACCCACGATCTGGGGGTAGTGGCGGATATGTGCAAAGAGGTTGTGGTGATGTATCTAGGAACCATCGTTGAGAAGGCGCCCGTGGACGACCTGTTTTACAACCCGCTGCATCCCTACACGCGCGCCCTGCTGGCTTCCATCCCCAAACTGGGCCACAGTAAGGCCGAACCGCTCAACCCCATCCGCGGTATGGTGCCGGACCCATACAACCGGCCTTCAGGCTGCCCGTTCCATCCACGCTGCCAGGAGCGCATCCCGCACAAGTGCAGCCGCATCGCGCCCACACTGACCACCCTGCCGGACGGGCGGATGGTGAGCTGCCTGTTGTATGAAAAGGAGTGAGCCGATATGAGTGATTCTGCCTCCCCAGGCCAGGCTCCCTTGCTGGAAGTAAAAGACCTGCGCATGTATTTCCCCATTCGCAAAACGGGCAGCTTCTTCGCCCCCAAAGTGGAATACTTGAAAGCCGTCGACGGGGTCAGTTTTACCATCCGCTCTGGTGAGACTATTGGGTTGGTCGGAGAAAGCGGCTGCGGGAAGTCAACTATCGGGTTTAGCATCATGCGCACCTACCAGCCGACCGGCGGGGAAATCCTGTACCGCACGCGCGAGGGGCGGGTGATCGACCTGGCCAAACTGAGTTATCGCGACCTGATCCCCTACCGTAAAGAACTGCGCATGATCTTCCAAGATCCGTATTCGTCTCTGAACCCCCGCATGACGGTGATGGATATCGTGGCCGACCCAATGCGGGTGCAAAACGTGGCGCACGGCAAGGAATTGGAAGACCGGGTAGCCGAGCTGCTGCGTAAAGTGGGGCTGCGCCCTGAGTATATGCGGCGTTATCCGCATGCTTTTAGCGGCGGGCAGCGCCAGCGCATTGGCATTGCCCGGGCTCTGGCATTGAACCCGCGCCTGGTGGTCGCCGACGAAGCCGTATCGGCCCTGGATGTTTCGGTGCAGGCCCAAATCCTGAATCTGCTGCGGGAGCTGCAAAAGGAATACGACCTGACCTACCTTTTTATTTCCCACGCGTTGGGCGTTGTGGAGTACATGGCCGAACGGGTCGCCGTGATGTATGTAGGGAAATTGGTCGAGATGGCTGACACGGCCTCCCTCTATAGCAACCCGCTCCATCCTTACACCGAGGCGCTGCTGTCGGCTGTCCCCAAACCCGACCCGCGCGCGCATATGGAGCGCATCTTGTTGGAAGGCGAAGTGCCGGACCCTACCTGCCCACCCAGCGGCTGTTATTTCCACCCACGCTGCCGGTATGCCCAGGCAGTCTGCCGAGAACAGTTCCCTGAGCTGCGCCCGGTAAAACCGGATCACCTGGTTGCCTGCCACCTGGCCGAGCAGCTATCTTTGCAGGGCGTGGTCCGTTAAGATGTTCATTGCACACCAGAAACCTATTTGTCGGAGCTAGGCTTTGAACCACTCAGCTCAAAAAGTTCGCACGGCAGTGATCGGGGCAGGGTACGCTCTCGACCTGCACCTGCCCGGACTGAAACTGGAAACCAGCCAGGTCGTGGGGATTGCTGAGGTCCGTGAAGAGCTGGGGCAGCAGCGCGCCACACTTCTCAACACAGCCTATTTTCGGGATCACCATACGATGATCGCCGAAACCAGGCCAGACCTGGTCGTGATTCTAACGCCACACCCCTCGCACGCGGGGCTGGCGATCGAAGCCCTGGAAGCCGGCTGCCACGTACTTGTGGAAAAGCCGATGGCCGTCCAAACCTATGAAGCCGACGCCATGATCGCCGCATCGTCCGCTGCCGGCAAGCTTCTGGCGGTCAGCCTGCAGCACCGCCTGCGACCGGAGGTACTGGCAGCCCGGCAGATCCTACAGAGCGGGCGATTGGGGATATTACAGCACATGCACTTTTTCACAGCCTGGCCGCGCACGCGAGCGTATTATCGTTCCAGTCCTTGGCGTGCTACCTGGAAGTACGAGGGAGGTGGGGTACTGCTCAACCAGGCGCCTCACGATCTGGACCTGATCTGTCATTTACTGGGCCTGCCCGATGGGGTGACGGCTTTCACGCGCACCCAACTTCACGAATTCGAGGTAGAAGATACCGCCGATGCGGTGCTGGATTGGGCTGGAGGATTAGTAGGGTTCTTTCACACCTCCACCGCGGAAGGCGGCCTGGAGGAGGGGCTGGAGATCAAGGGTACCGCTGGGATTATGCGAATTCGGGCGGGCGGCCTGGATCTTGAGGCATATGAAACCGATCTGCGCGACTACCTGAAGGACTCGACCGAACATTACCACGGGCCCGGGATTGCGCCCACGGAGGTGCCGCTGCCAGACTCGAGCGGCGACCATGCCGCTGTGTACCATAACTTACACACCACAATTTTGGAAGGAAAGCCGCTTTCGGCTGATGGTGAGTCAGGTCGGATGTCACTGGAACTGGCAAATGCCATGATCCTGTCCAACGCGCGACGAGAGCGGGTCGTTTTCCCCCTCGACCGGGACGCGTATCGAGAATTATTAGAAAAATACCAAAATCAATGATCAAGGAGTGGAAATGATAACAGAACCGATCGAACAGTTCACAGCTCAAAAACCAGCCCCGCCGCCGATCGTGCAGCTTGGTAGCCTGCCTGTCAGCCGGCTGATCCTGGGTGGCAACCCGATGAGCGGCTTTTCTCATCAAAACCAGGCACGCGACCGCGAAATGGTTGAGTATTTTACAGTAACCCGGATCAAGGATCTGCTGCGCCAGGCGGAAGACCTGGGGATCAATACCCTGATCTCGCGGGTAGACCGCCATATCATGCGCATGTTGCTAGAATACTGGAGTGAGGGTGGCAAAATAAAGTGGATGGCCCAGACGGCTTTTGAATTTCCCAACCTGAGCGGTTGCGTAGCCCAGGCAATCTCGAATGGGGCCAGTGCTGTGTACATCCACGGCGGGCAAATGGATTATTTCTATTCGAACAATAAACTAGATGTGGTCGGGCCAGCAATTGAGCAGATCCATGCCGCCGGGCTGCCGGCCGGAGTGGCGGCGCACATCCCCAAGGTTCACCAGTGGGCGAACGACAACCTGCCAATCGACTTTCATATGTGCTCGTATTACAACCCCACCCCCCGTGACAGGCAAGCCGGCCACGTGGCAGGAGCCGAGGAAACTTTTGACGACGCCGATCGCGATGCGATGCTAGCGGTGATTCCGGAGCTTAAAAAGCCGGCCATTCATTACAAGATCTTTGCCGCTGGGCGCAAAGACCCTCTCGAAGCATTCGAGTTATCTGCCCGACACCTACGTCCCGGCGATGCAATGTGCATTGGGGTTTTCCCAAAGGATAAGCAAGACATGCTGGTCGAGGATCTACAGTTGTTTCACAAAGTATTGGCAGGGCGGTAAAGGTTTTGAGCAAAGGAATACTTGCGGGATCGTCTATTGTGATGTGAGCTCTAAAAACCGGGTAGAATCCCATGAGGTTCTGCCCGGCTTATACAATAGTTTAGGGTCTACTCGAAAGTAATAAGCTGCTCCGGAAGAATATCCAGGCATTTTTAATCTGATGCAATGCTTTTGTGGCTGTTCCTTCATCCAACGGATGTGTATCCACTTCTAGGTGATATAAAGATCCGAACCGAAAATCAGCCGGAGCATCGGTATCTTCATAATGTCTCCGCTGCGCGGCTCAATCGTCATCATTGGGAAGAGCGAGTAGCGCGAGATTTGGGCATAGCTTTCATTGAAGGGATCAACACCGTGCACAAGTCCACCCCGCCATCACCAGCACCATTGTCAATACCCAAGTCCCGGTGACATCGTTTTTGTGATCGCAGAGCATCGGCCGCCGACAGCGGTGCTCTGGTTGCGTCAGCTTTGTGGAAAATTAGGGCTTGCCTCGGATCGAGATGGTCCCTATTGGCTCTTGCACGGCATTTCCGCGGTGATTGTGACGGCGATGACCTTGTCATTTTCTTTTTTGCACCCTTTCCCTTTCGGGGAGAATACTTATGGGTAATCACCAGTGTGTATAATACCGATCACCCCAAACCGCGTCAAGGCATCTGCGCCATGAAGATCTGGCTGCCATAGGCCATAAAAACCGTGCGGCGCTGGGTGATGGTAAAGGCCGTCGATGCGCGTTTAGGCAGGGGTGTGTCGGTTGCTGCCGAGGGGCGCATCTGGTCCTGAAAATTCAGCACCACGCTGAAACGATAAATCGAAGTCTGGGTCTCATCCAGCATGTAGAGCGACGGGTCGGGCGCATTGATCGAAAGCAGGTCGGTAAAATGCGTGCCGGGCATCAGTTCCGGCCTGGCTTCGCGCCCGGGGCGGTTGTCGCTGAATTTGGCCGGGTCCACGCAGCGCGTGGGCAGTTCAGGCACCCGGCTGATGGTGCATTGGATCAGCTTACCGTCTTTTTTGAGAAAGTACAGGTAATCTTCGTACATGGCGAAATCAATGGCGTCTGCCAGGGAGAGGTTGAAGGTCTCTGAGAACAGGCGCGGCGGGCTTTGGAAGGCCAGATCGGCACCCTTGTACTGCCAGATGGCATTGCCCAGCAGGTCCAGAACATATAGGGTCTCCTGCGCCAGGTTGATGCGCGAGATTTTGCCCCAGCCCACGTTGGGCGGCGCCAGGGTGCGCACCAGGGCGGGTTTGCCGGGAATGCAGTACACCAGGTTGCCGCCGTTATCAATGGCCGCGACCGAAGCGTTGTATTTATTCACCACGGGCATGGGCACTACGTCGATCAGCGGGCCGATAAAGACCGAACCCAGCGGACCGGGACCGCAGTTGAAGAGCGTATCCAGTTCGTAGCCCTGCGCGGTCAGAAAAAGGCGCAGCACGGAACCATTGGAGGCATCCAGGGCATAGATGTCGTTGGCGGTGGAAATCAGCTTGACCACCTGTACGGCATTGGCCAGGGCCACCCGGCTGATCGGTTTATATTCAATGCGTAAAATGACGTCGCCGGCATCCACACCCTGCTGGGCCTGCTTGCGAATGGCGCGGGTGTCTTCGGTGATGCCGTAGGCCTCGGCTTTGTCCAGCCAGGTCAGCACCTGGTTCCAGTTGTTGCGCTTTGCCAGGGCATCGGTTTCACCCAGCGCCCGCAGCCGGAAGTCGATCACCTGCTGGTAATACACGGCGCGCTGCTCACTGCGCCCGCTCTGCAGGTACACGGTGAGTGCCACGGCCACTACCATCAGCGGCACGGCGATGGCAATAAATACCAGCAGCAGCGGTGATACCCGCCCGGTTGGCTGCACGCCGTTGGAGCTGGCGCGCTGCGGCGTCAGGCGGCCCATCAGGGCGTGCCAGGCCAGGCCCAGGCGTCCGCTCATGCTTTTCCAGCCGTCCCAGGCCGCGGCGGCATTTTTTTTGCGCTCGGCGCGGCGCTGACGGGCCAGTTTGGCTGCCTCGAATGCCGCCGCCTGGTTTACCGGGCGGGCGGGCGGTTCGGGCGGTAGGGCCGGGCGGGTAAGCGGGGGCAGGGTGGGCGCCCCTGCGGCTGGCGGCTTGGCAAGGTTGACCGTGGGTTGGGCCGAATTGGCCGGCGGGGTGGCAGGCATGCGCGCGCGCAACTGGGCAGAACGCGAGGCCGGTGTGCTGGTGAGGTTGCCAGAGTCGCCGGGCGCGGCAGGGGTGCGCGCTGCTTCGCTCAGGTAAGTAGGGGGGGCATCCGCGGCTTCGACCGCGCTGGGCGGTGCAGGCGGGTGGGCCATGGGGGGGGCGGTTGGGCTGGTGGTGGAACGGTGTCGCAGGGCGTGCACCTCACCGCTGCCGGTCTGAAATTTCAGCACCGCGGCCTGCAGGTTGGGTCCAATGCCGTTCAGCAGCCGGCGGCGCAGGTGTTCCATGGTGAGGGTCGGGCTGCCGCCCAGGGCGGCTTGTGTCCAGGCCGCCGGCGGTTCGGGGCTGAGCACCAGCACCTCGCCGGTCTGAATGCGGGCCTGAAAGTAGCGTAGACCCACGGCGCTATCTGTGCCCAGGCCGCGCCCGGCCTGTGGATCGTAAAAATCGTGCACTTCCTGCGTTCCCAGCATCAGGGCGTGTCCCGGACCCGCGATTGCCAGGAAGAGGGTATCTCCGCGCAGCACACCCAGGCTCAGACGGCCGATGCACTGGCCGCCTTCGTCTCGCGCGCTTTTGAGGTTACGTTCCAGCAGTTGGCTGTTGCAAACCTCGGCGGCGCTGCGCATGCCTGCCGTGAGTGAACCGCTGGACTTGTAATAGGCCAGCGCCGCGCGCTGCAGCAACCCATCCAGTTCGGCGGGGGTGTAGGGGGTTTTGCCAGTGAGAGACAGCAAAAGAATCACCAGGTCGCCATCCCGGCCGCGGCTGCCTTTTTTCAGTGGGGCAGAAACCAGCAAGCCGGGCAGGTCCGACTGGTGCACCTGGTCGGTCACGTAGAATGAGAAATAATAAGGATCAAACACGGTCCAGCCCTTTGTTGTGGTTGCGAACAGATTTTCCAATAGAATTATACTCTTCACAGGTTCAAATTGCACTTTTTTGCTTAAACAGGAAACCTTAATTTGTGACTGCGGGCCATGGCAGTCATCCACGGAAGCTGTTGCAATTTAGCTGCCAGACGCAGTAATCTTGCTTTGGTGAGATAATCATGCATGCAAGACTCACATGAACAAACTGCGAAATCAAGCCGGAAAAGCTCAAACCGATCAGGAAAAACGGCAAGAGCCAGACACAAGCACTTGCAGAAAAACTCATCCCAAATACCCCCCGCGGGGGCGTCGACGCGCCGTATGCGTGACCCGAAAGCAAATATGGAACCCTTTTTCAACTTAATCAGACAAGTGATTTTCTGGGCCGTCATCGCTGTCATCTGTCTGATGCTGCTGTTTACCTTTATCCAGGTTTCGGGTGTTAACAACAATTCATCCGCCGGCTTTGAAGATATGCTCACCGGCAAGGCGGCACAACCGTATGTCAACCGGCTGCTGATCCCCTGGGTGGATCGGTTGGTGATCGCTTGCATGCCAGATGCACTGCAGCGCGAACTGCGGCAGCAAATCGATCGCAATCCTGCGCTTCTCAGCCTGGTTCAACAATATCGCGCACCTACCAATTTTGCCCTGGAAGCAGTCATCAGTTGGATATTGATGGGGCTGTGCCTGGCAGGTTTTTGTTGGGCCTTTCGTATGCTGATCAGCACCGTCTATGTTTTGCGCGCCGTGGGCCTTGACCTATTATGTATCATCGCGCTGCTTGGCCTCGTTATCTTTTTTGGCTTCGGGTATATTTATGATTTTTCGAGCTTGTTCTTTTTCACGTTGGCTCTGGCATACCTGGCCAGGCAGAAGTGGCTTTCGTATTCACTGACCTTCGTTTTGGCACTGTTGAATAAAGAGACTGCGGTTCTGCTCTTTTTTATTTTCATTCCCTACGCCTGGATGACTCTGAAACGATCTCGTTCTACTTTTTTCCTACTGGCCGGGGGGCAGCTATCGGCATTGCTGGCGATACGCTGGATGCTCACAAGGCTTTATTCCGGCAATCCCGGCGCACTGGTAGAAATCCATACCTATGAGTCGGGCCTGATTCTGCAAGCCTTTCCTGGATTGGTGATCCTATTGATGGCTGTGGGCATTCTTTTAGCGGGGTTAATCGCCTTCCGGTGGAATCGCAAGCCTATTCTTTTGCGCTGGTCTGCTGTAGCCCTGCCGCCTTTGTTGATCCTATACCTGGTTTTCGGCCTGCTGACTGAAATTCGTGTTTTCTATGAAGCTTATCCCATTGTTTGGGGGCTTACGCTGGGTGGATTCTTGCGCAGCCAAAACGGTTGAGGAAAACGGTTCTTCGTTTTGTTTACGCCCCTGGCGATCGGCGGGCCAGGTAATGCGTGATCTTCACCCACCCCTGTGGGTGACTGAAGCGGCAAACCCGCCTGGTTTTTTCATGGTCTCACTTCACCCACGGTCAAAGTATAATAGCGCTATGCGAAAATGGATTGACCTTTGGAGGTAGAGATGCCCACTTCGGATAATTTTTATTTGGGACGTGTTTTTGACCCGGAGCAAGGCAAAGTGACCGATCAGCCTTTGCGCTATGATCCCGCCAATTTGACCACCCACGGGGTGGTGACCGGGATGACCGGTTCGGGGAAAACGGGGCTGTGTATCGGGCTGTTGGAAGAAACGGCCCTGCATGGAATTCCGGCGATCATTATCGATCCTAAAGGCGACCTGGGCAACCTGTTATTACATTTTCCCGACCAGCAGCCCCAGGATTTTGAACCGTGGATCGACCCGGAGTCCGCCCGCCGCGAGGGTAAAACCATGCCGGCGATGGCGCTGGACACTGCCAAACGCTGGCGCGAGGGCCTGATCGGCTGGGGCATGGGCCGCGAGCAACTGTTGACACTGCGCGACGCGGTAGAGTTTACCATCTATACCCCGGGCTCCTCGGCCGGGGCGACGGTGAATATCTTATCTTCGTTTCAGGCGCCCAACCTGCCGTGGGAAGAAAACCGCGAGGTACTGCGCGAAAAGATCGCCAGCACCGTCACCGCGCTGCTCGGGCTGATTGGGCTGGGCGATATCGATCCGCTGCGCTCACGCGAGCACATTCTGATTGCTAATATTCTCGAAAGCGCCTGGAGCAAGAACAACCCGATCGACCTGGCTGAACTGATTATGCAGGTGCAGAAGCCGCCTTTCCAGCGCCTGGGGGCCTTTCCGGTGGACAGCTTTTTTCCGCAGAAGGACCGCTTTGAACTGGCGATGCTGCTGAATAACTTTTTAGCGGCGCCTTCCTTTCAAACCTGGCTGGAAGGCGAACCCCTCGACATCAGCCGGATTCTGTATACCGATGACGGGCGGCCCCGCCATAGCGTGTTTTACCTGGCCCATCTGAGCGAGAATGAGCGCATGTTCTTTACCACGCTGCTCTTCGCGGCGGTGGAAGCCTGGATGCGCACCCAGCGCGGTACCAGTGGCCTGCGCGCCCTGTTATATTTTGACGAAATCCAGGGTTACCTGCCGCCGGTTGCCAACCCACCCAGTAAGACCGTGCTGCTGCGCATGCTCAAGCAGGCGCGCGCGTTTGGGGTGGGCCTGCTGCTGGCCACCCAGAACCCGATCGACCTCGATTATAAGGCACTGTCGAACGCCGGCACCTGGTTCATAGGCCGCCTGCAAACCGAGCAGGACCGCCAGCGCCTGTTGGATGGCCTGCAGTCGGTGGGCAATGGTCTGAATGTGGCACAATACAACCGCCTGCTGGCCGGGTTGCAGAAGCGCGTTTTTATGCTGCACAATGTGCATGCCGACGCGCCCCAGCTTTTTCAGACGCGCTGGACTTTAAACTTTTTGGCCGGGCCGATCACCCGCTCCCAGATCCCCGAACTGAACCGCCTTTGCCGGGCCGCGCTCCCTACCCCAGCGGCGATGCCCGCGGCACGTCTGCGGCCGGATTCTACCACCCAGCCCTCAGCCGTACGGGCACAGGGGGTAGCTGCGGTTGTTGCCAAACCTGCGCCGGCCGTCCGGCCTCCGGCCAACAATGGCTATTCTGCCACGCGCCCGGCTGTGCCGGGATCGTTGGGTGAATATTTTGTCGCTGCCGATTGGGGGGTGAGCCAATCCGCGGCAGCGGCCAACCTCAACCCGGGCGTGGCGCTTGCCCCGGACGGGTTGGTGTATCACCCGGCGCTGCTGGCCCAGGCCCAGGTGCGCTACCTTTCGGCACGCTACGCGCTGGATTACACCCGTCACCTGGCAGCGCTGGTGACGCAGATCGAGGGCAGCATTTTGCGTTGGGAAGATTACGCCTGGCAGGTTTACCCGCTGGAAAGTTTGCAGAGCCAGTCGCTGCCACAGGCCCGGTTTGCTCCGGTGGCGGGCTGGCTGGCCGATGCGCGCCGCCTGACCGCGCTGCAGCGCGATTTTACCGATTGGGTCTACCGCAGCGGCACAATCAAACTGCGCGCCAACCCCACCCTGAAGGTGGTTGGGCTGCCCGAAGCCAGCCTGGCCGATTTACGTGAGCAAAGCAGCCAGGCCGCGCGGGTGGGGATGCAGACTGAGCTGGATAAGATCAACCGCGGCTTTGATACCAGGTTTGCGGCGCTGCGCCAGAAGCTGGCCAAAAAACAGGGTGACGAAGAAGACCAGAAATCGGAATTGGATCAGCGCAAGATGGAAGAGTTTTCGGCCAGCGGCGAACTGCTCCTGAGCATTTTTTCAAAGCGCAAGCGCAGCCTCACCAATTCGCTTTCCAAGCGCCGCATGGCCGAACAGGCCCGCTCCGATTTGGAGCAAGTACGCAAGGAACTGGACTCGCTGGAAGACCAGGCCAGGGAGCTGGAAAAGCAGCGTATCCAGGCCACGCGTGCGGTGCAGGAGCGTTGGGCCAGCCTGGTGAACGATCAGGTGGAGATTCCACTGTCGCCGCAGAAGAAGGATATTTACCTGGAGTTATTTGGAGTGGCCTGGCTGCCCTTTTATATCGTGCGCGCCGGGGCGCAGGTGGTGGAACTGCCCGCGTATACCCCGGCTCAGAAATAGCCGGGGTATACGCGGGCAGAAAGATAGAGGGTTTTATCGCCCGCTAATGAACCCCTGACTCCTGTTCGTGTTTTTCGGCCAGAGCCAGGTATTTTTCGTGCACGCCGGCGCCGGTTTCCTCGTGCTCAACGTGTTCGAACCCTTCAAAGACGCGCTCATGTTCGGCCGCGGGGATTACCCGGTCTGCCATGGGGAACAGGATTTGATGTATCATCTCAAAAAATACGGGCGTTGTGTATCATTTCAAACGTCCGGTTTTGTGAAATGGATCACAATTAATGTAGCAAAATCGATGAATTATGCTAAAGTATAGTGAGTATCCGCCACAACCATCATCCCTCCAGGGTGAAAATGTTGGCAAAAAATTTATTCGACGTCGAATCCGGGTAGTCCAAAATCATTGTAGGGAGGAAATATACAAACACAGCGTTTTTTCCAGGTCATCATCATCTTATCCTTGCTGCTCTCTAGTCTTATGGTTCCACCGTCCCAGGGCGGAGGTTTAAAGCCGAAACCTTTACAAACCACCGAGGCAGCGCCGAGCAGCATGGCTGCACCGGAGCCAGCACACCCTGAACCAGCCACGGCTTTATCCGGTCCGGATCTGACCTATATTCATGACGTTGACCTGGGCGACGGGCAGCGCATGGCACAGGTCTCGTCCACGCCGGTCAACTACCGCACCGCCACGGGCGAATGGGCCCCGATCGACCCGCGCTTTAAGATTGCACCGGGCGGCTTTGTCAACACGACCAACAATCTGCGCATCATGACTGGCGAGAACCAGTCCACGTTAATGCTCGAAAACGGCTCTCAACAAATGTCATGGCAGCCCCAGTCGGTTGTGTGGCAGCCTACGAGCGCCGCTGAAAGCCTGCTCGCCCACCCGCTGGAGACCGGACAGGCCAAGGCCGCCACCCTGTCCGCAGATTCCCGCACGGTGCAATACAGCGGGCTGTGGAACCTGGATGGGTTGAGCGAAGAGATCGTCTCGGGTCCAGGCCAGGTTGAACAGAGCCTGGTATTCGCCCGCTCTCCTCTCCCGCAGACCGCTGCCGGCGGGATGCTCACTTTGCGCGCCTAGCTTTACCTGCCGCCTGGAGCGCAGGTCTTTTCCCAGGGTCAAGCGCAGGGCCAGGCCTTCCAAACCGGCGGCGAGATCCACGTGCAAGACAGCCAGGGCGCAACCATGCTGGTGCTGGGCACGCCTTACGCCTATGAACAGGCAGATGCACGCCAGCGCGTGGCTGCCAGTTACGCCCTGCGGCCCATCGACAGCGTGAGCTGGTCGGTAGAAGTTTGCACCCCGGCTGCCTGGTGGCAGGACACGGCCCGCCAATACCCGGTAGTGCTCGACCCAACCATGTATGCCCTGGACCCGATCCAGGTAGCCGTGGTGTACAGCGGCAGCGATGTCTGCAGCCCGCAGGTCGATCCCGCGGAAAACAGGGAACAGATTGGTCAAAAACTGTGGCCGCTCGGATGGTATGAGGGCTGCCAGGGCGAATATCGCCTGATGGTGCGCTTTTCCACCTTTCCCACCCTGCCTGCCAACGCCCAGATCAGCAAGGCCCAGTTATTGGTGGCACCCACCAGTTCTTTCCGCAGAAGCGCTGTTGGACCCGCAGGCCTTCGTAGATGCACGGCCGGTCACAATGCGCGCGTAGGCCACGGCTTACCCGGACCCCGCGGCGCCTAGCCCGGTCATCCCGGTCACGGTCGCAGAGCTTACCAGCTCGGCCATGTTCGGCATCGGCTGGGAAAACCTTGAAAGCAACCTGCTTATCAAAATCTACAAACCCGATGGCACCGTGTTGAACGACAATACCGATCACTACCGCACCTCGAGCGGCCCCAATGGGGTCCTGTTCGTGGTGGAACCTGACCAGCACCCAGTTATACAGCGGCGTG
>Ga0105047_10005237_pt1 | contig 22345 bp, 24 predicted proteins | sample MAT04_FD_78384 | JGI IMG/M metagenome (GOLD analysis project Ga0105047, IMG submission 78384) | Freshwater microbial communities from Lake Fryxell liftoff mats and glacier meltwater in Antarctica - MAT-04 (megahit assembly) | ecosystem: Environmental > Aquatic > Freshwater > Ice > Liftoff... | reverse complement strand
TATGCGCTCCCCGTGGCGACGACGACCTACCGCTGGGCCCGCAGCATCGACGCCGCCGACCTCGCTGCGGCGTTCGCCAACCCGCTCGCCGTCGCCACGCTGACCGGTACTTACACACCGTAAGATGGCCCGCTGGATCGAAAGAGCGCAGCGCCACCTGCCGACGCTGATCCTCCTCGCGCTGTTCGCCTGGGTCTTCTATCCCTCGTTCGCGAAGCACGTCGAGAACGGCGCGAACCCGCTGCGCATGCACGACGACGCGCGGGTGCAGATCCCGCCGTACTATCGCTACCTCGAGCCGAACGTCTGGAAGGACGACTATCTCGGTGACTACGCCATCTCGCTGGTACCGGTCGGTCACCGCCTGCTCTACTCGACGTTCGGGCGCTTCATCCCCGCCGATGTCGTCGGCAAAGCGTTCGGCTATCTCAACTATCTCGCGACGCTGATCATCGTGGCCTGGCTGGCGAGCCGCCTGACGAGGAACCGCATGTCCGGCTGGATCGCCGCGGCGGTGATCATCAGCTCGAGCGTGCCGATGGAGCGCATGGCCAGCGGCGTGAACCGCGCGTTCGCCTTCCCGGTGATGGCGATGGCGCTCGCCTGCACGATGTACGGCCGCGTGACCAAGCTGGCGATCCTGGTCGTGGTGGGGAGCCTGTTCTATCCGGTCGCCGGCCTCACCGCCGGCGCGATCCTCGCGGCGCTGCTGCTCTTGATGCCGGCGCGCGATCGCGGTGAAGCCGCGGGCTGGTCACTCCCCAAGCGAATCCTCGCGCTGGTCCTCACCGCCGGTGTCTCGGCGATGGTGATGCTGCCGACGATGATCGCCTCGCGCTCCTACGGCGGGCGCGTGCTCGACAGCGAGCACGATGCGTATCCCGAGGCCGGCCCGCTCGGGACCCACGGCAGTGAGGACATCGCGCCCTACCCAACGCTGTTCGACGAGCTGAACAACGCCGTGTCACGCACCTACGTCGGTGAGGGCGATCAGCTCTACAAGCCGGCGCGCGACCTGGTCTTCCCGCACGAAAAGGAGATGGCCTGGGCGTTCGTCGCGCTCGTCCTGATCGGGCTGCTCTTCGCCGCGTGGAAGCGCGAAGACGTGCGGCGCGTGTTCCCGTATCTGGCAGGTGTCGCGGTCGCGCACACCGTCGCGGTGCTCTGCGCGCCGTATTTTTATGCGCCGAGCCGCTACGTGCTCTACGCGGTGATCCCGGCGCTCGCGGTGCTGCTGCCGGTCGGCCTCGATGCTCTGTTCAGAGGTCCGGCCAACCGGCCGCGGCGACCGTGGGTGCGCAGCGCGCTCGGGATCATCGCCTGCGCCCTCTTGCTGATGGGCGCCGGAGGACGCGGCAGCACGACGCGCGGCCTCACGGTGCACGTGAACGACGACGACGCCCAGATCTACAAGTTCATCTCGCAGCTCCCCGAGCGCGCGATGATCGCGGGCTGGCCCGACGATCCGATGAGCAACGTCCCGTACGTCGGGCACCGCCGCGCGCTGATGACCGGCGAGATGCACCTCGCCTATCACAAGGGCTATCTCGACGAGGTCCGCCGCCGCATCACCGACTTCTTCGAGGCGTACTATGCCAGCTCGACCGGGCCGATCTTCGCGCTGCGCGACAAGTACGGCGTGACGCACATGTTCCTCGAGCTGAAGCACTTCCAGGGGCCGGCGCCGGGATACATGCCGCCGCTCGGCGCGCGGGCGAAGGCTTTTGCGGACGCCAACCGATCGCGAGGGTTCGAGCTCATGCGCCAGCTCGATCGCGCGACGGTGGCGAAGAGCGGGCGGTTCGTGTTGATCGATATTTCGAAGCTCGTGCCGACGCCTCAGTAAGAGCACCAGTTGCTGGTGACGCCCCGCATGCACGATCCGTCGGGGCACGAGCTGCAGCCGGCGCTGGAGTCGGGGCAACCGCACTGGCAGATCGAGTTCGTGCCGGCCAGGCCGCCGCAGGTGGTGTCCGGGCCGTAGCCGAACCCGCTGCACTCGCTCGACCCCTCGCAGCCGCAGGCGAAGCGCTCGTTCCCGAGCGTGAGGCAGCGACGGTTGCCGCAGTCGACGCCGCAGACGCCACAGCTGGTGCGATCACTCGGGCTCACGCAGCTGCCGCTGCAGCAGATGCCGGCGGCGCAGCGAGTGCCGTTCTCGACCTGGCGGGTGCACATGGTCATGTCGACCTCGACGTTGGTCAGCGTGATGCACGCCGACGACTGACAGGTCGACTTGGTGATCATGCGGTTGCGCGTTCCGGTGAGCACGCAGGCGTCGTGATAGCCGCAGGGTGACCAGGGGCTCTCGGCGCTGGGGCCGTTGCACGTCTCGCCCTCGGTGTCGCGCTGGCAAGCTTCGCGCTTCGACTCCAGCGCGCTTTCGCCGCAGACGCCCGCCTGGCACTCCGGCTTGAAGGTGAGGACCAGGTGCGTCCCATCGTTCGCACAGTCCTCGGCGAACTCGCACGCGGCGCTGTCGTCGATCCGCGGCTGCTCGCCGCAGTCCCTGTTCCTCGTGCAGCCCACGGGAGGGCCGGCGTCGTCGTGCGGGGCGGCGCCGCGGGTGCAGAGGCCGTCCACGCAGGCCTCGGTGCTCAGGCACTCGGAGGCCGCGCTGCAGGTCACCAGGCAGGTGTCGCCGACCAGGCGGGTCGAGGGCGGGCAATCGGCGGGGGCGGAGGAGCAAGCCGCGAGAGCGACCGTTAGGGCCAGCACGACACGGCGCATGGTTCGATCGTACGCCTTCTCAGGCGACCAGCACACGATCGCACTTCCAGCAGATCTCGAAGCCCGGCGGGTTGGTCTCGCCGCAGTCCTTGCAGCGCTGCTCCAGCGTCCCGTTCGGCTGCCCCTCGAGCAGTGTGCGCGCGCGCGCTTCGTCGGCCTGCTTCACCCAGACCTCGACCAGGCAGATGTCCACCGGGAGCGCCCCGGCGAGGCCGACCATCTCCTCCTGGCGGATCTCGGCGTCGATGCCCTCCGCGCCCAGGATCGAGCGGAAAAAGTGGGCCCAGAAGGGGGTCAACGAGGCGTGGACGCGCACCCTGTCTGCATCACCTCTGGCCAAGCCCCAGGTATGCGCCGATATGACGCAATGAGTCTAGCGCCCCTCCGCGGATGACGGATCGACCCGAAGCTGCTAGACCCCCGAGCGATCCACGGGACACGGCCGGTCCGTAGTCTCCAGGTACCCCATGGTCGACTTCAATATCGAGCGTTTCCTCCAACTCTCCGGCTCCGTCGAGCACGACGATCTCGACTGGGAGCTCGCCAAAAAGGTCGGCATCACCGACGCCGAGGCCCGTGTGCTCCGGTACATGGCCGACACCGAGACCCACACGATCCTCTACATGCGCGACCTGCTCTCCGGGCACAGCGCGGCGGATCCGACGATCACGGCGTTCCTCTCGGTCTGGGTCTACGAGGAGCTCTGGCACGGTCGCGCGATCGATCGCCTGCTGACCGTCTGCGGGCACCCGCCGCCCCCCGATCGCTACACCGTCGCGACCAAGAACGCGCACATCCGCGAGACCATCGAGGCTCTCGGGTCGGCGATCGCCGCGTCGCTCACGCCGCGCTTCATCGCCGTGCACATGGCGTGGGGCGCGATCAACGAGCTCACCGCCGGCGCCGCGTATCAGTCGGTCGAGCGCCGCACCAAGAACCCGGTGCTCGCGAAGCTGCTCAACCGCATCACGCGCCAGGAGCGGAAGCACTTCAGCTTCTACTTCCAGCAGGCCGAGAAGCGCATGAAGGGCGAGCCGCGCACGCAGAAGCTCGTGAACTTCGCGCTGCGCCGCTTCTGGACCGTGGTCGGCTCGGGCGTCGGCGGAATGGACAACCTCCGCTTCATCGCCGCCGCGCTGTTCTCCGACGAGAGCGGCCTCGCGCTGCTCCGCGAGCAGGAGAACGTGATCCGCGAGCTCGAGGGCCTGGAGTGGTTCGATCTGCTGACCAAGCAGGTCGCGCGCATGGCCAAGGAGCACCTCGGCGAGCACGGGCCGGTCGAGTACCAGCCCTACACGCTGGAAGCCGGCGCCGAGCCCATCTCAGTTTCGGCGTAGACCATGAAGTGAATGTTGGCGGTGGCGACCGGCTTGTTCCGGTCTTCCTGCCACGCCTCCGCATGCACCGTCACCACGCGCCGCCCGTGTCGGGTGATGCGCGCGATCGAGAACGTGTCCACCGCCTTTGCTGATCGCAGATAGTCGATGGTCAGCGTGATCGTCTTCGGCAGCGTCACCGTCTCCGACGCTCGGAACAGCTCGAACACCGCGGTCGACTCGAGGAGCGCGCCCAGCGTGCCGCCGTGGAGCGCCGGGATGACCGGGTTGCCGATGAGGTCCTCGCGGAACGTGAGCTTGCCGACCAGCGCCCCGTCCTGCTCGACGGCGGTGATGCCGAGCCACTTCGCGTAGGGGATGGCGTCCATCAGCGGCCGGAAATCGCCGCTCGCTTTGGCCTGGCGGAGCAGATCGAGGATCACTTCTTCTCCATGTTCGCGAACGAGCCGCGCGATCCGAGGATGAAGGTCGCCGTGGCCGACGCGACGGGATCCGCTTCGCCCGTGGCCTCGTGATAGGCCAGCGCGCGCACGAACGCGACGTTTCGGGTGAGCTTGTAGCAGACCCCCTTGGCCAGCACGGCCTGCCCGGGGGTGGCGGGCTTGAGATAGTCGATCCGCAGATCGAGCGTGGCCACTGCGGCGGTGCTCCACATCTTGGTGAACACGCTGGCGCCGGCGGTCGCGTCGAGGAGAGTGGTGATCGCCCCGCCGTGGATCACGCCGGTGTCGGGGTTGCCGATCAGCTCGGGCCGATAGGGCAGCGACATGATCGCGATCCCCTCGGCGCGATCGAAGTCGACCAGCTCCATGCCGATCGCGCGGTTGTGCGGCACCAGGTCGGTGAAGGCTGCTCTCAGGCGCTCGAGGAGCTCGGCCTTCGACTCGGGATCGGACACGCCCGGGCTCATAGCATTTGGTGATCGATGCGGGCTACCGTGGACGCGTGTCCGAGACGGACGAGACCACCGACACGATCGCGACGACCCCGACGCATCGTACCGAGCCTGATTTCAAGGTTCGTCCGGTCATCGAGGGCGATGATCCCCTGGCCGAGGGCGGATGGCACTCGTCGGGCGGGATGGCCAGCAAGGCGACCGTCGTCGATCTCGAGGCCGCGCCGCGCCCGGGCGCGATCACGCTCGACGACGTGTCCCCCGTGCCGCGCGGGACGGTGATCCTGAACCCTCCGTCGAACAACGAGATCGAGATCGTGCCAGCGCCCGGGATCCCGCCCGCGCGGGTGCTGTTGCTCCTGGCGATCGCGGCGTTGATCGCGTTCGTGATCGGGCGCTGGTCAGCGTGATCTCAGCGTGACGAGACGCCCTCAGGCCTGTGTTACGCGCCCGCTTGCGTCGCCCAGCGGCGCGCGCAGTGTGCTCACCAGGCCCGCGATCAGCGTGAGCACGGCGGCGCTGCCCAGCCCAATGCGCGGCGCAACATCGACCGACGTCATGGCGAGCAGCAACGTCATGAGCACGGCTCCGATGATCTGACCGGTGAGGCGCGCAGTGCCCTGCATGCCGCCAGCCGCGCCGCTGCGTGCGCGCGGGACAGAGAGGAACATGTTGCGATTGTTGGGCACCTGGAAGAGGCCGAAGCCGACGCCACAAAGGATGACGAAGGGGATCAGCGCGAATGGCGTGCCGTGTCGTGGCCAGAGCGCCATGCCTGCGAGTCCGGCAGCGAGTAACGCGCCGCCCAGCGCGCACAGCCACGCGCCCGATACACGATCGGCGAGCCGGCCCGAGATCGGCGCGACGAGCGCGACGGTGAGCGGCCAGGGCGTGATGAACAGACCGGTGTGGAGGGCGTCCTGCCCGAGGCTGTGTTGCAGGTAAAAGGGCAGCGCGACCATCGCCGCGCTCTGGCCTGCGAAACAGCAGACGGAAGCGATCACCGAGACGCGGAAGGAAGCGTCGCGCAAGAGGTCGAGTGGGATGAGTGGCGCATCGCGCCGCATCTCGCGCCGCACGAGCGCGGCCATCGCGAACCCCGCCACAACGAGCAATGCTAGCGCGAGCGCACGATTGTCGGGCAAGAGCTCCGCGCCGACGACGAGCGACGCGAAGGCTGCTGCGTTCAGCACCACGCTGATCAGGTCGAGGTCGCGCCCGCTTCCCGGGACGCGTGGGAGTGCGCGAGTCCCGAGCAGGACCAGCGCCCCCAGTGGAAGGTTGATCGCGAACAACCAAGGCCAGCTCGCCGCCGACAGGAGGAGGGCGCCGACCGTGGGGCCTGCCGCCGACCCCAGCGCGACCGCAAGCGCGTTCCATCCGATGGCCGTGCCAAGCTGGCTCTGCGGCACCACGAAGCGCAGGAGCGCGACGCCGAGGGACATGACGCAGGCGCCTCCGAGCCCCTGGATGAAGCGAGCCGCGACCAACCAGTCGAGCGAGGGAGCGAACGCGCACAGCGCCGAGGCGCCGCTGAACAGCGCGATGCCGGCCGTGTACACGCGCCGGTAGCCCAGGCTCTCGCCGAGCGCGGCGCACGGCAGGAGCGCCATCACCAAGGCCGTTTGGTAGACGGTGATGACGCGTACCGAGACCGCCGGCGTGACGTCCAACGAGTGCGCGATCGCCGGCAGCGCCACGTTGGCGATCGCCGCGTCGAGCACCACGAGTATGATCGCGGCCAGCACGCAGACGACCGCGGCTGTGCGGCGCGGAGCGTTCATGTCGGTCATGAACTCCAGCCCCCCTGTCGGTCGACGTAGCGAGTGACCTGGTGCGCATCCAGATCTTCCTTCTTTAGATCGCGCTCGGTGAAGCGAAACAAGAGGGACGGTCCGCTGAGGCAGCGCGTATCGTGGATGTCAGACGGCAGGTAGACGCGGGCCTCTCCTGGGCGCATCGGCCTGACTTCGCGCTGGACCAGGCGAACGCGCTCGTGCCCCGAGTCGAGACGTCCGTAGGTTCCGATCTCCATCGCGCCTCGCTGGAGCGCGTAGACGACCCACGCGCGTCCATGATCGTGCGGCGGACGGTAGAGACCACTCGGTTCGGTGTGCGCGAGCAGCACGAAGCCGTGCGTCGGGTCGCGGTACAGCTCCCTGGAGGCGGGGCCCTCCTCGATCAGCGCCGCGAGCCAGGGCTCCGTGACGGGCGTCCTGGCCAGCTCGGCCATCTGCGTGTGCACGGCGCGGACGAGCTCGCTGCGGAGCGGGCCCCAGGCCGCGCGGGTGCGATCGATGAAGAGGTCGAGTGCGCTGTCTGACATTTGTCGATCTTGGGACCCGGGGGAGAATTGCGGAAGATGCAACGGTTGCAGCTCATACGTGCGTTGGACGCCATGTCTCGCGCCGACTCTGCTAGAGTCGTTGGATGTCGATGCCCGACCTGAACCTGCTCGTCACGCTCGACATGCTGCTCGCGGAAGGCAGCGTGGTGGGTGCCGCCCGCCGGCTACGCTTGAGCCCGTCTGCCATGAGCCGCGCGCTCGCACGTCTGCGCGAGACGGTCGGCGATCCACTCTTGGTGCGGGCAGGTCGCGGTCTCGTGCCGACGCCGCGCGCGACTGCGCTGCGCGAGCCCGTCCGTCAGCTCGTACAAGAAGTGGAGAGCATTCTGCGACCCGCGCAGGCGCTCGACCTGCGGCGCTTGTCGCGGAGCTTCACGCTGCGCACGAGCGAGGGGTTCGTGGAGAGCTTTGGTCCACAGCTGATCGCCCGCACGAGTCAGGAGGCGTCGGGAGTGCAGCTGCGCTTTCTGCCCAAGGCCGACAAGCAAAGCACGCTGTTGCGCGAGGGGCTGATCGACCTGGAGACAGGCGTGGTGAATCAGGAGACGAGCCCCGAGCTTCGTACGCAGGCGTTGTTCCAGGACCGCTACATCGGCGTCGTCCGCGCAGGCCACGAGCTCGCCAAGGGAAAGCTGACGGCAGCACGCTACGCATCCGGGAAGCACGTCGTGTTTTCGCGCCGAGGCGATGCGCGCGGGCCTATCGACGAGACGCTGGCGGCGCTCGGGCTGACGCGTGAGGTGGCGACCATCGTCGGCGGCTTTGCGACTGCGCTCGCTCTCGCGCGCTCGTCCGAGCTGATCGCGAGCGTCCCGGCGCGCCACACGTCGACTTTGCGCGATGGCATGTTCAGCTTCGCGCTGCCGTTTGCGACGCCTCAGATCACGGTCTCCATGCTCTGGCATCCACGGCTCGACGCCGATCCAGCGCACCGCTGGCTGCGCGCCTGTCTGCGCGACGTGATCGTGCAGAGCAGGCCGCCAACGCGCGCACGCGAGCTGCGTACAAAGGTGCGCCGCAGGTCGCGAGACAGCTAACCATTTTCGCCGGCGGGGAGATCCGCGGCGGGATCTCGTACAACGACGGCCTGCCGGTGGACCGCTGCATCTTGCTCGTCGAGCTCCTCCTCGAGGACTACCTGCTCGCTACGCGCTACTTCGAGACGCCGCTGGAGCGCGTACCACGCACTCCTCGTGGCATGTACGAGCGGGCACCCGAGGCGGTGACGGACGCCGTCGCTTCCCTCCTCGAAGCGCCGGTCAGGGTCGAGGCGCCCTCGACCGACGACGCCCCCGTGCAGCGCATCTGCGTCGTCGGCAAGGCGCGCTACGTCGGTGAGGTGCTCCTCGCCTTCAGTGCGCTCCACCACGACATGCGACCGGTCTGCAAGGCGGAGGTGACGCTCTCGCCGAGGTGGCTCGCGACGGCTCTCGCCAGGCGCTGAGCTTCGGCCCGAACGGTCCCCACTCCGCCACGCCGAAGCTCGTCGACGGGATCGCGTTCCAGCTGGTCAGCGTGACGAGACGCCGTCGCTGAGCAGCTGGTGGAAGCGCGGCGGCGAGAGCGTGTCGGGCTTGCCGGTGCTCCGACCGGTGTTGGCGTCGGTGAACAGCGGCGTGTCGAGATCGTAGCGGCGCACGTTCTGATCTGATCGCTCTGGGCGCGCGCACCAGGAGGGCCACAGCTCGATCGCCAGCTCGCGGTTCGCCGCCAGCGTGCGCTCGTTGGCCAGCACCAGGTGCGCGCCGGCGTCGAGGCGGGAGCGGATCTTGCCGCCGAACTGGCCGGTCATCTTCAGCGCCCGCATCTCCTGCGGGTCGATCGGATAGGCGGCGTGAAGGCTCTCGATGCGCGGGATGGTGGTCACGCGGGCGACGCTGGGCTCCTCGTCCTTTTGCACGCGGTGGAGGCCATTTTCGCCAGCGAGATATCCGGACGCGTACCCACCCCGGATGAGTATGAGTATGGGTTCATCACCGGTGATCGGCTCGCGCAGGAGCGTCACCTCGTGGCCGCGCCACTCCGCCCAAGACTTGTAAGTATCGAACAGGAGATTGCGCGCCCGCTGGCCCTTGGCCCCGCCGACCGGCTCGATCTCCACGATCGCGTCGGGGCGACCGACCTCGCCGAGCAGCCCGAGCTCGATCCAGGCGCGATCGACGTCGTGCTGCAGGTCTTCCAGGCGGCGCACCCAGGACTCGACCTTCTCGCGCTTCTCGAGCGACTTCGTGGCGATCGCCAGCGACTCGGCCTCGATGCGCAGATGATCGAGCCGCCCGAGCACCACGCTCTGCGACTCGATCGCCTCCAGCACGCGGCTCGCGTCGGCCGGTGACGACCAGAACCCGGCCTCCAGCTTTTTGGCCTCGAGATCCTTGATGGTGGCGCGCAGGTCGGCCTCGTGGACCTCCGCTCCAAGCGCCTCGATGCGCGCCGTGACGTCCTTGATCGCCTGTGGCAGGTCCTCGCGCGCGAGCTTGTGACCGTCGCGGGCGCGCACCGGAGCGCGATCCTTCCGGGCCTCGCGGGTGACCTCGGTGTCGAGGACACGGACCCGGATCGCGCCTTCTTTTCCCGTCACTTTCAGCACCTGGCCGGGCTCGGTGCGGTGCTCCATCAGCGCCACCGCGAGCGGCAGCACGATCTGCCGCTGGAGCTCGCGCTTGAGCGCCCGCGCGCCGAAGCGGGCGTCGTAGCCGCGCTCGATGACCAGATCGATCGCCGCCTCGTCGACGTCGACCACCAGGTTGCGCCCGGTGAGGCCTTCGCGCCCGAGCACGCGGGCGAGCTCCTGGCGGGCGACCTTCTTCACCTGATCGCGGGTCAGCGGATGGAAGACGACGATGTGCTGGAAGCGGTTGAGGAGCTCGGGGCGAAAGTGCTGGCGCAGTCCGAGCAAGACCTTGTCGCCCTTGCCCTCGCCCTTCGCGCCGAAGCCGAGTGACTTCTCGGAGTCCTCCGCGCCGACGTTGGAGGTGCAGACCACGATGGTCGACTTGAAGTCGACGGTCTCGCCGGTGGGTGAGCTGAGGCGCCCCTCCTCCAGCAACGAGAGCATGGTGTCCCAGATGTTGTGGTGCGCCTTTTCCAGCTCGTCGAAGAGCACCACCTGGAAGGGCTGCGCGCGCACCGGATCGAGGAGGATCGCGGGGCGGCTCGGATCGTCGCGCGAGCCAAGGAGGCTCTCGAACGACGAATAGTCCTTGAACTCACCCAGATCGAAGCGCAGCAGCCGGCTCGGGCTCCCGAACAAGTATGTGGCGAGCGCGCGCGCGACCTCGGTCTTGCCGACGCCGGTGGGTCCCACGAAGAGCATCGTGCCGAGGGGCTTGGTGGGATCGTTCATCCCCGCCTTGAAGAGGGAGATGGTCTCGACGACCGACTCGATCGCCTCTTCCTGGCCGACGATGCGCGACTTGAACCAGTCGCGGATCTCCTGCGCGCGGACGGTGGCGCGCTGCGAGACGACAAAGAGCGGGAGGCCGGAGTAAATGCTGAATACCTTCTCGACGAAGTCTCGATCGAAGGTGACCTTTTCGCCGATCTTCTCCTTTTCCTCGGCGTAGCTGGAGATCTGATCGAGCAGGCGCAGCGTCGGACCGGGCTCGGGGACCGCGGGCGAAAAGCGGCGGGAGAGCGCGCTCATCGCGCTGCGCGTGGGGGCGTCGATCTCCAGGCCGAGGTGCTCGGCCTCGGCCTCCACGATCTTGTCGGCGGCCTCGGCCGGGAGCGGCGCGATCGCCAGCTGCTCGAGCAGGCTGCCGTAGACCTGGGTGCGCATCATCTGCCGCCACTGCTCGGCGGTGACCTCACCGATGAGGACGATCTTTCCCTGGTCGATGTACGGCCGGAACGCGTCGAGCGCGCTCCGGGTGCTGTGGCGGGTGACGCCGGCGCTGGCGAGGTTCCAGAGGTCCTTGAAGTAGAGGATCCCGCCCTTGGCGCGCGCCGCGTCGAGGACCTTGGTGATCTTGGTCTCGAGCTCGCCGAGATACTTGGTGTTGGCGAGGAGCAACGTGGTCGAATACTCGAAGATCGGGTCCTTCTTGCTCTGCGCGGCGATCGCGTAGGCCAAACCGTGCACGACGGTGGTCTTCCCGACGCCGACCGGACCGACCAGCACCACCGAGCGGCGGGTCTGGATCGCGTCGATCATCCGCTTCACCTCGGCGTCGCGGAACACCGGCTTCTTGAGGCGCCCGCTCAGGGCGAGCGCCACGAGATCGCGAGACTCGCGGGTCAGCGCGTCGTCGTAGGAGAGCTCGGCGGCCATGGGTGCTCGATACACCAGATTCGTGCCATGATCGCTGGGTCAATGGCGCGGATCCTGGTAGCGGACGACATGGAGGAGAACCGCGTATTGTTCGCGCGGATCTTGCGCCGGGCCGGGCACAGCGTTTCGGTCGCCGAGGACGGGATGGTCGCGCTCGCGCTCGACGCCGCCCAGCCGTTCGACATGGTGCTCCTCGATCTCGAGATGCCGCGCACCGACGGGTTCGAGGCGGCCGAGGCGCTGCGCGCGCGCGACTGGGCGGCGGGTATCCGGCGGCCGATGCTGGCGGTGAGCGCGTTCGATCCGCGCAGCATCAGCGCGAAGCTCGCGAAGGCGGACTTCGACGAATACCTGCAAAAGCCGGTCGATCAGCGCAGCCTCGTCGGACTGGTCGATCGCTGGTTGCCCGCCGGCACGGCGCCGCCGATGGACGCGGACATCGCCGAGCTGCTCCCGATGTACATCGCGAAGCGCCGCGAAGATCTCTCGCGAACCGCGGCGCTCGTGGCGGTGGCCGACTGGGAGGCGCTGGCGCGGATCGGGCACACGCTGCGCGGGAGCTCGCTGATGTTCGCGCTCCCTGGGATCGCCAAGCTCGGGACCGCGCTGGAGCTCGCGGCGCGCAGCGCGGATACGTCGCGCGTCGAGGCGCTCCTGGCCGAGATCGCAGCAGCGGTCGAGAGACTCTGATATGCCGCGGGCATGCTCGCGCTTCTTATGGCCCTGACTGCCGCCCCTGCCCCGCTCGTCGCCGAAACGCTGGTCCCCGCGCCGGTGGCGGCGGTGTGGAGCGCCTTCACCACCGAGGACGGCATGAAGTCCTTCTTCGCGCCGTCGGTGCGCATCGAAGCGAAGGTCGGTGGCGCCTACGAGCCGCTCTTCATGCCCGACGCGCCGGCCGGCACGCGGGGCGCCGAGGGGTGCACGATCACCGCGATCGAGGCCAAAAATAAGCTCGTTTTCACCTGGAGCTTCCCGCCGACGCTCCCGTCGCTGCGCGCGCTCGGGCCGAGCACGACCGTGACGGTGACCTTCACCACCGAAGGCAAAGGCACCCGCGTGAAGCTCACGCACGAGGCGTGGAAGGACGGCGACGACTGGTTCAAAGGCCGCGCCTACTTCGAAAAGGCGTGGCCCCTGGTGCTGGCGCGCCTGGCCCACCGCTTCCGCCTGGAGCCGATCGACTGGACCCACGCCTGGGGCCCCACGGTGCCGCAGGAGCTCTCGTTCATCGCGGGCACCTGGCGGATGAAGGACGGCGCGACGCTCCACGAGGAGACCTGGACGCAGGGCCCCGCCGGCCTGCTGGGCGCGTACCGCGTGAGCGAGGGCGCATCGGCGAAGTTCTTCGAGCTGTCGGTGATCGAGAGCGACGGCGCGGAGCTGCTGCTGCGGATGCGGATGTTCCGGCCGGGGTTGGTGTCGGCGGGGGAGAAGCCGCTCGAGTTCATGCTGCACGGGATCGACGATGGGATCGCGATCTTCCGCGGGGTGGGTGGGGAGAAGGGGACGACGCTGAGTTACGAGAAGAAGGGGGAGGGGTTGCGGGTGACACTCATGAAGAGCGACGGTGCGACGGTGTTTGATTTCACGAAGTGAGATCAGGGTCCGGAATCTGCGTCCGCCGGTGACGGATCTCTGATCTGATCTGAGCGAGCAGCTCACTCGCCTCGATGACATGACCCGACTCGGCGCTCGCCAGACGGCGCGCCAAGATCTCCAAGCAAGCGAGCGCCCGGCGACCGAGCACCCCGATCAGCTCGCCTTGCTCCGATAGTTGCTGGTGCGCCTCCGCGAGGTCCTCTTCGAGCGCGTCCGGTGCCTTGTCGCGATTCGCTCGCCACCACTCCACGGCCCGTGCTATCTCGAGGCCCACCTCCAGCGTTTCGTAGACGACCCGCAAGACGGCTCAGCCTCGCTTTGCACGGATCTGACGCAAGAGCTCGTCGGCCTCGATCACGTTGCCCGCCTCCGCGCTCGCCAGACGACGGACCAAGATCTCTTCCGCCTCCGGATCGAGATCGACGCCTTCCGACTCCACGCTCTCCAGGAGCTGCGCGATCAGCGTCTCGCGCGCCTTCACCGGCAGCGCGAGCGCAGCCTGCAGCACCTCGTTCAGCACAGCGTTCATCCCTCGGACACTAGCGCTTCGCGCGACCGCAAAGCACCTAAAATACGCCTCAATCCTCACCCGCCGGCTCCGTGCTCGCGCTCAGGTTCGCGCCCGGATGCGTCGTCGTGTGCACTTCTTTCAGCTTCCGGATCGAGACCCGCGTGTAGATCTGCGTCGTCGACACGTCCGCGTGACCCAGCATCTCCTGGATGTACCGCATGTCCGCGCCGCCCTCGAGCATCGCCGTCGCCGTCGTGTTACCGAAGAACCCGATCTCGAAACTATCGGTGAGTCCGTCGCTGTCGGTGTCCAAACCGCGCGCGGTGGTGTCGACCTTCGCGGCGGACGAAGGCTCGTTCGGACTACAAGATCCGATGAACGCTATGGCGACAATGACCCCGAGAAAGTTGGACCTATCCGTCCCAGCCCCCGATTCTCGAAGCTATTTGATTGGCGCGATTCGCGCGCGGCTGTTCAGGGAACGCCGCTGCGTCTGAATCGAACACCGTGTCCGCGGCTACTTGTCCCGGACAGCTCCACTCCACACCAAGAACACAGACAAGCTCCATGACACCAGGTCACCATGGGCCGCAATAGGGAAAGTGATGGTTTCTCTCCGGCTCGCGGGAGGACTCAGAATCTTTCGCCGCTCGTCGCGTGACGCGAGCCCGGATGGCGGACGACCGAGTACCGACGACCTGAAATGCGTTGCCTTTAGATTAGAACGTGACCCTGACGAACGCGCCGGTCGGCGTGAAATCGAGCATCGCCTGCGGCCCATCTCCGGAATACCCAGCGATGAGTAGCCCGGTCGCCGTCGCGCCGGTGAGCGCGGCGGTGACCAGCGAGATGATGCCGAGCGTCTTCGCCGGGCCGCCGCACGAGACCCCGCCGTCTTCGGTGAAGACGCAGCTGTCGTTGAAGCGGCCCTCGAGGATGTCGTTCTCGCTCGGGCCCGAGACGGCGACCAGGATGACGCCCAGCGTGAGCGTGCCGCCGGCGACGGCGGCGGAGATCCAGCCCCACTTGCTGAGCTCGGCCTTCGTGTCGCTCGACATTCCGGGATCCAAAGCCGGCGCGACCACGGCGGGCTGGGGTGGCGCGGGCTCGGCCGGTGGGGGGACCGCGGCCTCGACGGGCGGCTCCTTGGCCGGCTCGGGCTCCTTCGTCGGCTCGACCTTGGCGGGCTCGGCGCTCGCGACGGGCTTGGGCTTTGCCAGCGACACCGCCTCGGTCTGCTTCGCCTCGGCCGCCAGATCGAGCGTCTTCGTCGTCGTCTGATAGCCGGGGGCGCTGACCTCGATCTTCACCTTGCCGGGGAGCAGGACGAGCGGTGCGGCGAGCGGCAACTTACCGGCGTCCTGGCCGTTCACCTTCAGGCGCGCGCCCTCGGCGTTCGACGTGACCGTGAGGCGCGCGAGCTTCTTCTCGATCGCGGCGAGCGCGGAGGTGAGCGCGGCCTTGCGCGAGGTGATCCACGCGTCGGAGCTCTGCGCGAGCGCGGCGGAGAGGTGCTTCTGCGCGACCACGAAGCGACCCATGGCCTGCTCCGCGAGCGCGACCTGCGCCAGCCCGCGCGGAGACGGGGCCTTGGCGTTGGCCTTCTCGAACAGCGCGAGCGCCTCGGCGTCTTTGCCCTGCTCGCGCAGCGTCAGGCCCTCCTCGATCCACTTGTCGGTCTCGGCGTCGGCGAAGGCGCCGACCGCGGGCGCGACACACACGAGCAGGGCAGCGATGAGGTGGCGCACGACTTTTCATGCCCTCATTTGCGCGGTTTTGGAAGTTTAGGCGGCTGATCGAAATAGATTTGCCAGCTTGGGTGCCGAGGCGCCCGTCCAGCAAGGCGCGCCGTCCGAAGGCATACTCTCTGTCTGGCGAGGCGGCGCAACGCCGCTGGGCGGGATGCATCGGCGGCCAAGGTGGTGAATCTATTTCGGTCAGCCGCCTTATCGGACGATGGGGGCTTGGTTGTTCCCGAGCGGCACGAGGCGCACCGACGCCGGCGGCTTCACGTCTTCGAAGAACTCGATCGTCTGTGGCGCGTAGCCCTCGGCGCGAATCTCGAGCACGTGGCTCTTCCCGTCCTTGGGCACTTCGGCGCTTATTCTACCGGTGTTCGGTACCGGCTTGCCGTCGATCGTGATCTGGGCCGAAGGCGTCGTCACGTCGAACGTCACCGTGAACATCGGCGCGGCCGGCGGCGCCTCGACCAGCGACTCCACCTTCGGCGCGCGCGTCATCAGGAATGCGGTCGCGATCACGGCGCCGACCAGCGCCGCAGCGAGCCCGATCAGCGGGCCGTAGTGGGTTGGCCGGGACAGCGTCGCGGTCAGCGGTCGGGCGTCGCTCGTGGTCGCGGGGCCCTTGTCGGCCGGGGGCGTCGAGGGGAGCGCGGGCAGCGGCGGCGCGGGCGTGCCGAACCAGCGCGCGGCCACCGGCGGGCTCGCGAAGGGGAGCACCGCCCTCGACAGATCGCGCGCCGAGGCGAAACGCGTGTCGCGATCGGGGTGCATCGCCAGCAGCACCACCTTCTCGAACGCCTCGGAGATCGAAGGGCGGATCTTGCGCGGCGGATCGAGCTTCCCGCTCGCGATCTTGATCAGCGTCTCGACCATCGACATGCCGTCGAACGCCCGCTTGCCGGTCACGCACTCGTACATGATCGCGCCGAGCGCGTAGACGTCGGCGCGCCCGTCGAGATCCTTGGTGCCCATGACTTGCTCGGGCGACATGTAATTCGGCGTGCCCATCACCATGCCGGTCTTGGTGAGCCCGTCGCCGCCGATGGTCTGATCCTGGATGATCTTGGAGATGCCGAAGTCGAGCACCTGCGGCGAGATGTCGCCGTGCGATCGCGCCAAGAACACGTTCGCCGGCTTGAGATCGCGGTGCACCACCCCGACGTCGTGGGCCGCCTGGATCGCGTCGAACACCGGTAAGAGAAGCTCCGCGATGCGCGGCGGATCGAGCGGGCCCTCGCGCTTGATCAGCGCCGAGAGGTCCTCGCCCTCGAGATAGTCCATCACCAGGTAGCTGAAGCCACCGTCGGTCGCGACGTCGTGTACGTCGACCACGTGGGGGTGGCGGATGCGCGCCGCGATCTCGCCTTCCTGCACGAATCTGGCGCGAATTCCGGCGTCGCGGGCCACCGTCGGGTGCAGCACCTTGATCGCCACCCGCTTGTTGAGGCCGGTGTGGACCGCCTCGTACACGGCGCCCATTCCGCCCGCGCCGATGGTGCGCACGACGCGATAGCGGCCGAGCACGGTCCCCGCCGGGACGATGTCCCCCTCATCGGCGCCCATAGACGGGGTCGATCATACATCGCAGCCCGCCCGTTGGGCCGGGGTCGATGCTGCACCCGACAGATGGTGATGCTACGCCATGCAGACGGCGCCTTCGGAAGCACTCCTCGTAGCAACTACGGCCACTTACGCGTGGCTGAAGATCTGCAAAATGCCTCTCCATGCCCGACATGAAGACCCAAGCACAAAGCCTGCTCACGAAGGTCCAGAGCCCCACCGGCGAGGGCGGCGCGTCCGTCACGCCCGGCGAGCTCGGTCAGATCAAGAGCCAGATCGCCGCGTCGACCCACCCCCGCTTGCTCTCCGACGAGCTCAACAAGGCGACGTCGAACCTCACCGGGCCGCAGCAGAAGGAGCTCGATTCGTACGCCAACGACGTGATCGGCGCGCGCGCCTCCGCCGGACAGGCCGCGTTCGATGGGTTGAGCGCGCTCAACAACATCAACCGCATCAACCCCGCGTCGTGGATCATCAACGGGCACTGGCCGCTCACCAAGCCTGAGTGACCCCGTACCCATCGACGAGAGGAGACACCATGACCCGCACCACCCGCCCGCTGCACGACCTCGTCCTCGCGATCATCGACGATCTCGTCGTCCTGAAAGGCGCGGCCGGCTTGTCGAACGAGAAGCTCGACGCGTGGATCACCAAGCTGGCCAAGCCCGAGGTGCGACGCGAGACCCGCGTATTCCTCGACTGCATCGAAGCGTCCTTGCGGCTCCACGGCGCGCGACAGACGACCGCGGCGCGGCAGCTCTTGCTGCTCAGCGGGGTGGGGCTCAACAACGGCGAGCGGGCGGCGCGGCAGCGCGAGGGCGGCGACGCGTGGTCACGCATGCGTCCGAGCAAGTTCTCGGCGGTCTGCTGACGGGCGACCATCGCCGGAGTCCCGCTCGAGAGGATCTGCAGGAGGAAGGTTGACCTCACGGAAGGCCGCGGGTACTCGACCACTCGATCATGCGTCGAATCCTGCTCGCACTGCTCTCTCTCGCGGCCTGCAGCAAGCCCGCGGCGCCGCCCGCGCCCGAGGCTTCTCCCGCGGCTGCGCCGGCGTTTCGTGCGGCGATCGTGCTCGACGTCGGAGGGGTCGACGACAAGAGCTTCAACGAGGCGGCTTACCGGGGGCTCCAGAAGGCCAAGAGCCAGCTCGGCATCGAGGTCCAGTACTATCAGCCGAGCCAGCCCGCCGATCGCAAGACCGGCCTCCGCCAGTACGCGGGCAAGGGCTTCGACGTCGTCATTGGCGTCGGCTTCATCTTCAGCGACGAGATCCTCGAGCTCGCGAAGGACTTCCCCAACGTGAAGTTCGGCGTCATCGACATGGTCGACAAGCCCGCCGATCAGATCCCGGCCAACGTCGTGGGCCTGAAGTTCCGCGAGGAGCAGGGATCATTTCTCGCCGGCGCGCTCGCGGCGATGAAGACCAAGACCAAAAAAGTGGGTTTCATCGGCGGCATGAACGTCCCGCTGATCCACAAGTTCGAGGCCGGATACAAGGCCGGCGTCGCGGCGGTCGATCCGAAGATCGAGGTCATCGTAAACTATGCCGGTGAGACGCCGAAGGCGTTCCAGGACCCCGAGACCGGCAAAAATCGCGCGGTCGAGCAGTACAAGAGCGGCGTCGACATCATCTATCACGGCTCGGGAAAGACCGGCCTCGGCGTGTTCCAGGCCGCGAAGGAGCTCGACAAGCTGGCGATCGGCTGCGACTCCGATCAGGCCGCCGAGGCGCCCGGCCACGTGCTCACCAGCATGATCAAGAGCGTCGACGTGGCGGTGTTCGACACGATCTCCGCGGTGAAGGACGGGAAGTTCCAGTCCGGCATGAAGGTGTTCGGCCTCGCCGAGCAGGGCGTCTCGATCGTCTACGACGACAACAACAAGGCGCTGATCGGCGAGGAGCTCCACGCCAAGCTGATGGCGCTCTCGGCCGACATCGTCGCGGGCAAGATCGTGGTGCCCACGACCCGATGACCAACGCGGGTTCTGCGAATGCGATCGAGATGCGCGGGGTGACCAAGCGCTACCCGCGCGTCATCGCCAACCAGGACGCCTCGCTCTCGGTGCGGCGCGGCGAGATCCACGCTGTCGTGGGCGAAAATGGGGCCGGTAAATCCACGCTGATGAAGGTGCTGGCGGGTGTCACTCGGCCAGACGAAGGCGTGGTCGAGGTCGGCGGCAAGGCCTACCAGAAGTACACACCGGAAGAGGCGGCGCACCGCGGCGTCGGGATGGTGTTCCAGCACTTCGTGCTCGTGCCGACGCTGACCGTGGCGGAGAACGTGGTCCTCGGTCACGAGCCGAGAAAAGGGGTGGTGTTCGATCGAGCGCGCGCCGAGTCCGATGTGCTCGCGCTGTCGCGGCGCTTCGGCCTGGAGGTCGATCCGTCTGCGCCCGTCGAGACCTGCTCGATCGGCGTCCAGCAGCGGGTCGAGATATTGAAAGTATTGGCGCGCGGCGCCGAGGTGCTCATCCTCGACGAGCCCACCGCGATACTCACTCCTGCCGAGGTCGACGAGCTCCTCGCGGTGCTGCGGCGCCTGGCGGGTGAAGGCAAGACCATCGTCCTCATCACGCACAAGCTGCGCGAGGTCATGGCGGTGGCGGAGCGCATCACGATCATGCGCGCCGGACGGACCGTCACCACCGTCGAGGTGAAGAGCACCACGCAGGACGCAGTGGCCGAGCTGATGGTGGGGCGGCCGCCGAAGCACGAGCAGCGCCCCCCTGCCCGCCCGCGCGGCCCCGCGGTGCTCGAGGTGAAGGGCCTCGTGGCGCGCTCTGATCGCGGGCCCGTCGCAGTGCACGGCATCGATCTGGTGGTGCACGCCGGCGAGATCGTCGGCATCGCCGGCATCGAAGGCAACGGGCAGACCGAGCTGATCGAGTGCATCACCGGCCTGCGCGCGCCCCAGGCTGGAACGGTGCGCATCGCGGGGACGGACGTGACGTCGTCGGATGTCGCGACGCGATTGAAGCTCGGGATGGCGCACGTGCCCGAGGATCGCCACCGCCGCGGCGTGGTGCTCGATTTTTCGATCGAGGAGAACGTGATCCTCGGCGCGCCGCCGGATCGCTACGCCAGGATGGGCGTGCTCGATCGCGGCCGCATGCGCACCGAGACGCTGGCGTTGGTGAAGGCACACGACGTCCGCCCGCCCGACCCGGACGCTCGCATGAGCGCGCTCTCGGGCGGCAACCAGCAGAAGGTCGTGATCGGCCGCGAGCTGGGGCGATCGCCGCGCCTCATCATCGCCGCGCACCCCACCCGCGGCCTCGATCTCGGCGCGATGGAGCACGTCGATTCCTCGCTGGTCCAGGCGCGCGCGAACGACGTCGCGGTGCTCCTGGTGTCGGCCGAGCTGAGCGAGCTCCTCGCGATCGCCGATCGCATCGTGGTGCTCTACGGCGGACGCGTCGCTGGTGAGGTCGATCTGCGGAGCGCGACCGCCGACGAGCGCACGCTCGGCGCGATGATGGCGGGGAAGACCGCGTGAGAGCCGCGCTGAACGAGCTCCTGGTCCTGATCGTGGCGGTGCTGCTCTCGCTCGGCGTGGGCGCCATACTCATCGCGCTGCGCGGCCATGACCCCTTCATGGTCTACGGCGTGTGGTTCGGAGAGGCGCTCGGATCCGCGGGCGGGCGCTCGCAGGTCATATTCAAGACCACCACACTCATATTCACCGCGCTGGCGTCCGCCCTCGCCTTTCGCGGCGGGATGTTCAACATCGGCGCGGAGGGGCAGATCTATCTCGGCGCCTTCTGCGCGGCGGCGCTGGTGTTCGTACTACCGGCCTCGACGCCGGGTTTCGTGGCGGTGACCGCGGCGTTTTTTGCGGCGTTGTCCGGCGGCGCGGTGGCGGCGCTCATCCCCGCGGTGCTGAAGGTGCGGCGGCATACTCATGAAGTCATCACCACGATGATGATGAACTTCATACTCTTGTCGGTGGTGAACTACTTTTTGCGCTTTGCCCGCGAGAGCGCCGAGGTGGTGCGCACGCCGCCGATCCCCGCCGCCTGGCGGGTGCTGCGTTTCGAGCGCGGATACGACGGGAACACGGTGGTGCTGCTGGCGATCGTGCTCGCGCTGTTCATCACCTGGTTCCTGCGACGCACGCGGGCGGGATACGCGATCCGGGCGATCGGCTCGAGCCCGGGCGCGGCGGAGCTCGGCGGGATCGCCACCGGTCGCGTGACGCTCGGCGTGCTGGTGGCGTCGGGCGCGGTCGCCGGGCTCGGAGGCCTGAACTTCGTCCTCGGCTCGCCGGGATACTTCGAGCAGCATTTCGCGCCGTTCCAGGGCTATCTCGGCATCGCGGTGGCGCTGCTCGCGCGCAATCACCCGTTCGGGATCGTCCCCGCCGCGTTCCTGTTCGCGGTGCTCGCGGAGGGTGGCCAGGCGATCCAGGAGTGGGCGCCGCCGGAGCTGGGGACGATCCTCCAGGCGATCACGGTGGTGTTCGTGGTGCTCGGCGCGGAGCTGTTCGCGCGCTGGGAAAAACGGAGGCTGGCCCATGCTTGATCAGCTCGGTCTGTTGATCGCGCAGACCATACTCATCTCGATCCCGCTGATCCTGGCGGCGCTCGGCGGTGTGTTCTCGGAGCGCGCAGGCGTGGTGAATATAGCGCTCGAGGGCGTGCTCCTGACCGGCGCGTTCGCCGCGGCGGTGATCGGGCACGCCAGCGGCAGCTTCGTCGTCGGTATCCTCGGCGGCGTCGGCGCGGGGATGCTGGTCTCGCTGATCCACGTCGCGCTCGCGGTCGGCGCCGGCGTCAACCAGATCGTCTCGGGGCTCGCGATCAACTTACTCGTGGCCGGAGCGACCGAGTATGGATCGAAGTCCTACTGGCCGGCCAACGCGTCGCGCTCGATCCCCGAAATTCCATACTATCGCTGGTCGGGGATCGAGCTCGTCGACACGCTGAGCGGAAGGCCATTGGTGCTGATCACCGCGCTCACCATCGTCGTGGTGACGTTCGTGCTGGGACGCACCGTGCTCGGCCTGCGAATCCACGCGGTCGGCGAGAGCCCGCAGGCCTGCGAGACGCGCGGCCTCTCGGTGATGGGGCTTCGTGCGCTGGCGGTGGTCACGAGCGGCGCGCTGGCCGGGCTCGGCGGCGCTTGGCTGGCGTTCAACGTGGGGCAGTTCCAGCACGGAATGTCGGCCGGAAAAGGCTACATCGCGATGGCAGCGGTGGTGTTCGGCCGCTGGCGGCCGCTCGGCGCGACGCTGGCTTGCCTGGTGTTCGGCGGGAGCGAGGCCCTCGCGGCGGCGCTCGAGCGGTGGCACGTGCCAGTGCCGAGCGAGCTGGTGTCGACGCTGCCGTACGTGCTGACGATCGTG
>Ga0105047_10005236_pt1 | contig 22346 bp, 23 predicted proteins | sample MAT04_FD_78384 | JGI IMG/M metagenome (GOLD analysis project Ga0105047, IMG submission 78384) | Freshwater microbial communities from Lake Fryxell liftoff mats and glacier meltwater in Antarctica - MAT-04 (megahit assembly) | ecosystem: Environmental > Aquatic > Freshwater > Ice > Liftoff... | reverse complement strand
TATTGCGCTGATCTAATTGCACCTGCAACGCATTACGTTGTTCACAAACTTGTTTATATTTCTTCCATGCTGTATAGCCAAGCCCTATGGTTCCAGCAGTTACTGCACTCATTAACAATGCATTTCTATTCAATTGTAGTAGCGAAATAGTAGATGGTACAAATCGAGAAAGATTTGAAACTGATGACCATGACAATGATGGCAATGATAATGATGGCACAGACCAACTCCATGCTTTAACCGGCATTACATTGACCACTGACATTACTGATAAACAAAGAAAAATATAACGAATTGTCGTTTTCATTTTAATAACCCCCATTTAAGGTTATAACCCATTTATTTAATTTATAACTGACAATACTATTTAGTACTCATAATACCTTAAAAAAGACCATTTGGCTACTACCCCTGTTTAAGGTTCAACTTGTAAGTATTTACCCGGGTTCACCTGTTGTAGACGCCTTTTTAGCGCATCTATTATAAGATCTTTATTGGCTGTCACATGCGTTCTTGTTATGCCTGATAAGTTATTAAAATCTGTAGTAGAATAAGCAAACTTAGTCGTTGCAAACTTGTCACGCTCAATACCTAACGGCATATAGATTACCCATGGCGTTTTAGGATCATTGCTAGCAAATACCGTACATTCTTTATTGCCTAATTCTTTAAATTGTTCGGGGCTAATAACCGGAAATGGCAATCCTAAACTACGTGCGTGATCTTGTGCTAATAACAATTCAGGAGCATCAGTTTGCAACCCGCCCGATAGATCAAACACAAAAATAACATCTACTTCTCGTTCACGACGCAATAATGGAGGTAATGGATTATTGTGATGCAAACCTGCGTCTACTAATGTGAGATATTTTTCTTTTTCAATTGCATTGCTACCTTGGCCAATTGCAAAGTTATTAACCACTGCAGGTGCTGCGCGCAATTCACCAAATCGTGTTGTTTTAAGTGCATCCATAACATCAAATAATAAGGAGGATGCTGATTTAATTTCGTCACCCGCATGGTCAATAACATCGGGGATAGCAACTTCCATTGCAGAACCAAAAGTACCCAGTAAAAACCCGAGCGATTGTTCAGGAGCATAATCTCTTGAGTTACCCTTTTCAAATGCGCGACCATATGACCACGAAGGAATAAACGCACCTAAAACATATGAACCGATTTCATAGGGAGTAAATTCCATCCAATCAGCATACGGATACGGGTTGGTATTGATAGCCGTGCCAATTGGCATAAACCAATTACCATTTTCTAATTGCTTACTTATTTGAGATAAATGCACCTGGTGACGATTAGGAAAATATTCAAATAATTTATTTGCAATTAATCCGCCATATACATCAACCAGTGTCAGGTATTGCTTGAATGCAATTTTAATAAGAAATGCTTGAGTAATATCAGCAAGTTGAGCCGGTTTAACAATGGGGGTTAACCCTTCATTTGCTCGGCGCTTAAGATAAGGAACAAATTCATCTAATTGAGTACCCATTGCCGACCAGGTAAATACTGACCACGTAGAGCCTGATAATGCTGAGAAGTAAGTAATGCATGGTAATAGCCCGATATCTTGCGCACCTTGCATGAACCCTGTTGAACCAATCATTGCCCTATATCCACCACCACTGCCACAAAATGCTATGCGAAGCGGTATGGTTTGTTGATCAAACGCAACCCCCAACAGTTGCTCTTGAGGTGTTTTGATACGTTGATTACGAGATGTAATAAATGCTTTTTCTTGCGCAGGAATATCTTTGCTCATACGTACTTGAGCTTTAGTTTTGCTGTAGGGATTATTCTTTTGTGCCCCGCCCGCAATCTTAAGTAGCGCCTTTGCTTCATAAACAACCACGTAGCGCTGAACATAAAACAATGCATTAAGTGCAGGCGCTCCTATGTACGTCTCAAACGGACGAATAAGACGCCTATCTAAAAAACCGGCCGCATCTTGTAGCCAAGACGAACCTATCCAATGCGCACTACCAATAGTCAAACCAGCAATAAGTAACATATATCTTTTTTTCATATGAACTCCCCTTTTTCAGTATTAACTGTAAAAGAGTGCTCAAATGATTTTCAAGGACAAGATGATATATGCATGCATTATATTTTATTTACAAACAAAAAACCCCCGAGAAAATCTCGAGGGTTTTTAATTTCATTGAATGAAATAATCGAAAAAATCGATTATCTATTCCAGCTTCCGCCGCCGAATCCGCCTGAGCGAGGACGACGATCGTTGCTGTAACCACCACCGCTGCCGCCGCCATTACCACCGCCACCGAAGTTGCGAGGTCCGCGTGCTGGACGTTGTTCTTGAGGACGAGCTTCGTTAATACGAAGACGTTGACCTTCAAGTTCTTGACCGTTCAAGCTACCGATTGCGTTTTGTGCTTCATCTGAAGAAGGCATTTCAACAAAAGCAAATCCACGAGGATTCCCTGTGAACTTATCTTTGATCACTTTAACGAGAGTAACTTGACCAAATGGTTCAAATAATTTTCTCAATTTTTCATCATTAACTGAAGCTGACAAATTTCCGACATAAATATTCATTAGAAAAAATCTCACAAAATAAAATTAGACATAATATTAACAAAAACGCTTGTATCTCTACTTGCTTGGGTCGGTCCTTCCCTTGAACTGTGTTCTTTATTGGTATGCCCTTCACTACAAAGGCACCTTCATAACTATATCACAAATCCTAACTATGTAAAATAAACATAGTGCTATAACACAAAATGATCATGTTATTAGTATAATACCCCAAATACATAATTTCAAATAGAGTAAATAGAATATTCCGAACCTTAAAGCTTACAAATCGTTGTATAATTTCAGGTTATAGATACTCTTAAATATATCAAATTTTTATTATTACCCTTGGAGATATTCATGAACTGCTTATGGCTCATAGGGCCTTTGCATCATCCCCTTACTCATCATTGCCGCTAGGCGATTAGTATCTTTTTTTACCCATTTTTCGTATACATACTAGTAATTATATTTTGTAAGGTTTATTCATGAATATTGTTCTTTTCTTACTCTTATTAGCGATTTTAAATATTGGCTATTTTATTCTGGGAATATATGCCTCTAAGGGTGTACAGACTACTACTGATTACTTTTTGGCCGGCAGAAACTTAGGTCTATGGCCCGTTACATTCACACTCATTGCAACGCAGCTGGGTGGAGGAATGTTATTAGGAACGTCACAACAAGCGTATACTGTTGGACTGTATGGTATTTTATACAGCATGGGAATGTGTTTAGGTTTTTTATTATTAGGTATGGGATTTGCAGCACGCTTACAATCATTACAAGTCTCTACTGTTGCAGAATTGTTTGAAACCCGTTATGGTTCAGCTCGGTTGAAAAAAGTAGCGTCATTGTTTTCAATTATTACCTTTTCAGGAATATTAATTGCTCAAATGGTTGCTTCTAAAACCGTATTGGTAGGGCTTGGTATAACAAGTGATTGGATTTATTGCATATTTTGGATGCTGATTATTATTTACACCATGACTGGCGGATTAAAAGCAGTAGTCATAACAGATATTTATCAAGCAGCGTATATATTAATGGTATTCGGCGCCATTTTTATCTATTGCTTTATAACCGGTGCAGGAAGCTTTTCGTTTCTTACCTGTCAAATAGCATTTTGCGTGTCATCATTAAATATCAATTCGTTAATAGCAACGGTTATGATGCCAATGCTCTTTTCATTATTTCAGCAAGATTTAGCACAACGCTTTTTTGCATCACGTAGCGCACGCGTTGCAGCACTTTCTGCATTAAGCGCGGGCGTATGCTTGTTACTTTTCTCATTGATCCCCATTTATTTTGGGATACAAGCAAAATTGCTTCAGATACCTATTGCAGATAATGCAAGCCCTTTGATTCCAACATTGTCAGCATTAACCAATGATATTATTTTAGCGTTTGCATTGTGTGGAATAATTGCAGCCATCAGTTCGACTGCTACTTCATTGTTGTGTGCAATAAGTTCTAACTTAGCACAAGATTTTGATATTACTCGATTTGGCACTTCTAATCGCTTGCGGAGTTCGCAAATAATTACTCTATTAATTGGTGTGGTGTTATTAGGAGCTTCGTACATTTTTTCAACTAATATTATTAACATTTTAGTTGAAAGCTATGAACTATCTGTAGTGTGCTTACTGGTACCGTTGATAGTGAGCTATTACAAATCGGGGTTAAATAAAAATGCTGCTATTGGCGCAATTGCCTGCGGATTATTTGGTTTTATAATCTTTCGAATAATTCCTATCCCATTTCCTAAAGAAATTGCTTCATTATTACTGTCGTGTATGGGCTTTGTAATTGGTAATAAGATAAAATAAATTCACCACTTGCTGAATGGTATATCTGCATGGTATATCTACTTTAATAGTAATTTATTAAGGAATATGACTATGCAGATTAAACTAATGATATTCATACTATTAACACCGTATTTAGCATATGGTGGTGATAATTCTGATGTAAGCTTACTTCTTACTCATGCTATTACAAAAGGTGACTTTCCGTTAGTTCAAGCATTACTATCTAATCACAGTAAAAAACACACCCCCGTTGAAAATAGCCATTTATCACTCGCTCTCGAGTTAGTAAGAATAGGACTTCAACGCACGCAAACTTTAAAAAACCGTCATGCTTTTACTGACTTAATGGCGTCTGCAGCTTTTGCTGGTACAGGATTATGCGCATTTTTAAATACTGAATCCTACAGAAGAAATATTGTTCTAGATTTAACATTAATTGCTGCCTCATTGTGGTTACTACGCGCTTCTTCAAATGCATCCGCACAAGATGCATACCAAACAAAATGTGCAATATTAGGACTACTGCATCAAAAATTAAAATCAAAAAGCGAAAATGAACAATGAAAAAAATATTATTAATTATAGTATCTTGCACATCGTTAGCGTATGGCCAACAAGGATTAGAAAAAATGATAAGAAATGGCGATTATACTTCTCTTAAAGATTAATTACGCAGAAATGTGTGATTATTATAAATGCATAATCCAGACGATGATTTAACTGATTTAAAAAGAATTACCACACGAACTCCTCCCAAAATATCATCCGGCCTGAATGTACAAGAAATACCGAGCCAAATAGATATGTCTAATTTACTTACGCTTGCTGAACAACAAGTTGAATGCAAAAACCAAACCTATGACCAATTAATTAATTATGGCCGTTTAAAGCGGGAAATAGTTGGATTAATATTCAGGGCTGCCGGGGGCTGGAAAACATACACTGAAATTACCAATAAGGTATATGAGCAACCTTATGTAAATAGTATTACTGCAGCTTTTGCTACGGCAGTATTTTTAACAGTAGGCTTACACCAATTATGGGCCGCAATAACGAATAAAGATGCCACAAATAATTTAGCTGCAGCAAAAGCAATACAAAACGATTTACAAAAATTTAATGAGAGCATGATCCCCAAACTATAATTGTGCTAAGGGTTTCGTGAGCTGATGCATTGACCCATGATTAAGCAAAATGCTTCATTAAGATCGTCAGTAATTACAAATAACTGTAAGTTATCAGGATCAATCATTTTATGGTGCAATGATTCATTCTTTAACCAATCCAAAAACTCTTGCCAATAATCTACTCCAATAAACACAACAGGAACTACGGGCATGTGCTTTGTTTGCATAAGAGTTAAAATTTCTGCAACTTCATCTAACGTTCCAAAACCGCCGGGGAACACAACAAATGCTTGAGAATATTGTGTTAACAACCATTTACGTGCCCAAAAATAATTAAGTTCAAAATAATCTTTAATACAATCTACCGGCCCTTCTAATCCTCGCACTCCAATTCCTAAAATACGTGCCGATGATCCTTTGGTTGGAGTAATATCACACGATGCAGCTTGCATAATACCCGGTCCGCCACCGGTCAATACTGAAATATTATGCGCAAGCAACTTTTGAGATAATTCATGCGCTTGTTTTGCATAGACATTATCTTGATAGGTTCGTGCACTGCCAAAAATAGAAACAATTGGTTGAGGAATTTTACTGATACGCCAATAGCCACACACCGTTTGAAAAATAACATGTAACAATCTGAAAAATAATTTTAGAGTCTCCAACATGCGCACAATAATCATAGTAACATCCTTGGTAAGTTATTGCTTTTAAATCCAGCTCATTTGTATGGTAGCAATACAATAGCTACCGTTAGTATTATCTATTCTTGGCATAAATATCAAAACTCTATAAGGACACTCCATGAAACGCACTCTCCATCCGTACTTTTCATTAGTAGTAGGATTACTGGGAATTAGTTTTATTATTTGTATTCATGAGTTTGGTCATTTATTAACTGCAAAATATTTTGGCGTGCGAGTACCTGTTTTTTCAATTGGATTTGGTCCTGCATTGATATGGAAAACTATTGGCGATACTACCTATCAAATTGCAATACTGTTGCTTGGCGGGTATGTACAAATTAATCTGGATGATCTTTCATTATTACCGTATTGGAAAAAGATGGTAATAATGTTTGCGGGTATATTTGTTAATTTTATTTTTGCCCTTGGTACACTATTTGCTTTGTTATTTGCTATGCGCCGTTCACAACCATCAAACACCATAGAACAGGTAATTCCCCAAAGCCCGGCAGACAAGGCCGGAATTAAAGTTAATGACGACATAGATATTACTCGTATGACTCAATCTTCAGTTGCCCAATTACAAGATGAAGTTAATCAATCAGTAGGTAAAACCATTAACTTTTATATAAAGCGCGGCTCGCAACAACTTCAAATACCCGTAACTGTTGAAAAGCACCCCTTTTATGGCAATCAAGCAGGATACGCGGGGTTATTATTTAAAAATGACCCGCATATTGTGGGCTCAATTGGTCAAAGTTTAAAAAATGCTTATAAAACACTGGTTTTAATGACCAAAACAGTAGCAAAATCTATTGTTAGTTTTGGTTCTAAAGATAACCGCGTTAATATAGTTGGACCTATTGGAATTGTACAAATGACCGGCAATAGCGCTCAACAAGGCTGGCACCCATATCTATTCTTACTTGCAATTATCAGCTTACAAATCGCCTTCTTTAACTTATTACCCATACCGTTCTTTGATGGTGGTCAAATTGCTCGCTATACCCTAGAAGCTATTATGGGAAAATCATTTTCACCACAGTTAATAGGATTTATTAACTTTATTGCCTTGGTGCTGTTTTTAGCATTTATTTTTTATTTATCTCGGTCGGACATGCGGTTATTTAAAAAAGAAAAATCTAAAAACTAATCTTACGCTTCACTTTTTTATTAAAACTGCAACACTTACCATGCATTGTATTAAAAAAGAACGTTATAATAACGTTTTTTTAACATATTAATTTTCTATTTGAATTTTTGTATGTATATTGTTACTATTATATATGAAATAATTCAGAGACGAAGTTAAAAGGTTAGTAGCCGCAAGGTTAGTAGCCGCAGGGACTAGGGCATGAAAAACGGGGCACGCAATCGCATAATGGTAATAGGGGTAATCGCAATGATTGCCGGTCTTGTTGCAACTGCTCTTGTGATGATCTTGCCTCGTCCAACCCCGGAAGAAGCACTCGAGATTGAATTTAATAATAATTTAATGGAGAGTATTAATCTCAGTCATCCCAAACCTGAACCTATCTCTACAATGATCGATCTTGCGATTGTTGATATTAAACCAAAAAAAATCATTCCTGATTCTGTTAATCCTGCTTCAACGGAAACATGTGTACCTGTAAATACCGCAATACCTGCTGTTGCCATTGAACAGCCCGAAGTGTGGGTAACTGTTTTTATTCATGGAATTATGAGTATCAAGCCCCATTTATCTCTTAATAATATAATACGGCTTATGCATGACCAGGTTGAAAATACCGTGTATGCAACCTGTGTTGAAATGATGCGCAACGACCCGTTCTTTTATAAAAACCAACCGATGCAAGCACCGGGCTTACACCGCATTAGCACAGAAAATATTATGCCGGGATATGCTTCAGGTATTTTAGCGACATTATTTAATGAAGTAAGCCAAACTGCTTATGCAACTAAAAATGTATCAAACTTATTCTATACGTACGGATGGTCTGGATTATTAAGTCCAACAATGCGCTATAAAGATTCGGTTGACTTGCATCGTTTATTGGGTGCAGAAGTTGAACAATTAAAACAACAATATGGTCCTAATGTAAAATTGCGTGTAATTGGCTATAGCCATGGTGGAAATGTTGCGTTAGGAATTGCATTAGGCAAGCAAAAATACCCTGACATAAAGTACACTATTGATGAATTAGTATTAATGGGCATGCCGGTACAACCTGAAACTGACTTTTTAGTCGGTGATCCTATGTATAAATTGGTGTATCACATTTATTCATTGGGTGATCGCATTCAACAACTTGATTTCTTATCTACAAAACGGTTCTTCTCATCACGCGTGTTCAAAGGCAGAGATGGATTTACTGTTCCCTCTAATCTGCGGCAAATACAATTGAAAGTTACTAAACGTACATCGCCCAAGCGACGCTGTAATAGATTTGATGTTACTAAAGATTTTGATCGTATTGATATTTTAATGGGTCGCTCGCCATTATTGCGAGACCGTTCACCGGGCCATGCTGAATTTTGGTTTTTTGGTTGGACTCCATTGCATTACCGCAAGAAGTTCCCATTGTACCCACTGCCAATGGTCTCTATGCTGCCAGTTATTTTTAAAGGCATTGATGCCTATGCAGATAAATTAAACCCGCACATGCCAATTATAGTTGATATTCGCCCCGATCAAGAACTAATGATCGTGCGTAATTTTAACGATAGATGTAATTATGGCATAAGTGATTTTCTTAGTGTCAATAAATTAAATGAATTAAATGAGAAAATCATGCGCATGGCGCCACACAATTACAACTCTAAGACCTATAATGATCATATTGCAATATCGCATGAAAAGGCACGTATTATTCATAAAGAATTACGTGGTATTGGACAAGTTAGACCTATTTTAGAATGCGATAGATAATAATTATTATTGAAGAGATTAAATCATGAAAGGTATACTATCAGTGGTAACTCTGGTTATCGTGTCAATAATTCAAGCGTCAACCTCAAGTACCCTTTCGACAACAAGCGAAGCGTTGACATATCAACCGCGATCGTTATTTGATCAAACAGCCGATTTTGTTGCCAAGTTTAGCGATGAAGAATCACGCAATGAACTTCTTAAATTGATTCCTAATATCTCAAAGAATTTGGAAGATGCAAGATGGGCTCATGCAGAGCTCACAGAAACATTTTCACCTAAGGAAGATGTAATTAAGAATATAGTACTTAGTCCTGATGGAGCAAGATTATATGCGGCTTATGGTGGAGGTATACGCGTATTGGATACCAAAAACCATTTATCAAAAATAACTTTTCAGAATAATTCTGTTAATGAAACACCTAAAACTTTCGTGCTCAGCTCAAATGAAAGGTTGTATGTAGCAGGAATTACAGGCGCCATAATAGTATCTCAACGCCCCCCTGGCAAAAAACATTTGATATATGAAAAGACTTTGTACCCCAGTCGAATGCGTGAAGACTGCGGATTTCGTAACATTCTTTCGCTGGCGCTCAGTCCTGATAATTTAACACTTTATGCTCTAGCTCTAGTATCTGGCTGCCGCGATACTTCCAAGGTTATTATAGAGCAATGGAATACTACAACCTCCAAAGATCCTAAGGAAGTTATTTCCAATTTACACGTCCAGGGTACTTTTCTAAATAAGCTACTGGTTAGCCCTAATAATAAAACAATTTTAATTATGTATGATACACAAAAATCTGATTCAATAGCACATTATTTATTGCTATTGAATATAGATAATGACAGTGGTCAAACTTTTCCTATATTGAATCCTATAAAAACAGCTACTTTCGGTCCTGATGGAAAACTTTATTTCGGAGCTACAAGCGGCCGGATAGATTTTATTGATACAACCAGTGAAACAATTTCCAGCCCTCGCACTCACTTTCATTTGAGAAGTCATACAATAATGGCTGCTAATGGTGAAGCAGTAACGGATTTATGTGTGAGTCAAGACAACAAATTTCTCTTTTCTGCAAGTTCTGATAAAACCATAAAAATTTGGAATATCCAAAAAACTTACTCACTCGTTTCAATCTTAAATATCATGCCCGGTAACCCATTTAGCATCAAAAAAATAGCACTTACTGCCGATGGAACAACACTTTATGTAGCTGTTGGAAAAAGTATACAAATATGGCAGATCCCAACCCCTACTTCAACTGCTGAAAAAAACAAGGTAGCTGAAGAACCAGCTACCTGCCAATAAGGCTATTACATTTGAAGGTGCATATGCTTAGTCTTTAATCTGAATAAAAATAGTTATAACGTAATCTTATTCAGATTCTTCTCCATCATTTTCTGTTGGCACAGACTGATCTACATAATGGGCTTTGATATGTTCCCAAAACTTTAGAAAATCTTCCATTTTCATTTGCTGTGCACGGAGTGACAAAATTTCTTCAGAGAAATTTGAAGGATCGATATGCGATTGTGTGAGATTGTTTCTGAATGTTCTGCGTGGTTGCTTAAACGCCATTTTAATAAATTTCCAGAATCCTTTTTCATTAGGAATTTCTGAAATATTTTGACGCGGTTTGAAGTAGAGCAAACGCGAATTAACTTTAGGTGGTGGGAAGAATGAAGTAGGTGGTACCTTTTCCATTAATTGCCATTCAAAGTATCTATTGAAAAACAATGAAGGATATCCATACCCTCTCCCACTTGTTTTTAATATTTTTTGTGCAACTTCTTCTTGCATCATTACAACGCCCTCTTTTAATAGATGGCGATTACGCTGCAACATATGCAAAATAGGAAAAGTGACGTGGTATGGTAAATTGGCAAGCAAAGTCCAAGGTTGATGTTCTTCAAATATTGAGAAATCAATATCAAGGATATTTTCTAAATGCACTTTTAATCGTGAGTCAATTATATTGTCTTCAACATAATCAGCCCATTCAGGATCAATCTCAAATACCCATAAACGCGCACATGGACGAGTAAGGATCTCTTTAGTTAAGAATCCATCACCACTTCCAATTTCAAAAACACTTGTTTGAGGTGTCATTGAAACGCGATCTACAATACGCGAAACCACACCGGAATTGCGTAAAAAATTTTGACCATGATATTTTTTTAAGGATATTCCCTCAGACTTTGCCACAGACATCTTTCAGTTACTAATTATTCCATCAGGGCTTCTTTAAAGAAATCTAAATTCTCAAGAACACGCCCGATACCTTTGACTACGCAAAACAATGGATCTTCTGCAACTTGAACTGGCAACCCGGTTTCTTTTGAAATTAAACGATCAAGACCTTTTAGTAATGATCCTCCCCCTGCCATCATAATACCTTTATCAACAAGGTCAGATGACAACTCAGGTGGTGTATTTTCAAGAGCAACACGAATAGAGTCGATAATTGCAGCTATTGTTTCAATTAATGCTTCATTAACTTCAGGACCGGTAAGTGTTATGGTTTTTGGAACCCCAGTAACCAGATCGCGACCTTTAACGTTAAGACATTGTTTAGCAGAAATTTCATCGAGTAATGCTGACCCGATTTCAATTTTGATGCACTCAGCCGTACGTTCCCCTATTAATAGATTATATTTGCGTTTTACATATTGTACAATAGCGCGATCCATTTCATCGCCACCTACACGCACTGAACGGCAAAAAACAACCGATTTTAAGGAAATAACTGCTACTTCAGTAGTACCGCCACCAATATCAACAATCATGCTACCATTAGGTTCTTGAACTGCCAAGCCTGCCCCTATTGCTGCTGCCATAGGTTCAATAATGGTATGAACAGCGTCGCGAGCACCCGCTTGCTTGGCTGAATCTTTAACCGCACGCTTTTCAACTTGAGTAATTCCTGAAGGAACTCCAATAATCATGCGTGGTTGAACTAATGTTCTGCGGTCATTATGAACTGCACGGATAAAATAGCGAAGCATGCTTTCACAAAGTTCAAAGTTTGCAATTACGCCATCGCGCATAGGGCGACAAGCAATAATGCTTTCAGGCGTTTTGCCAAGCATCTCTTTTGCTTGTTTACCCGCTGCAAGCACCTGATTGGTACCGGCACGAACCGCTACAACTGATGGTTCATTAAGTACAATACCTTTGTTGCGTACATATACTAAGGTATTTGCTGTACCTAAATCGATTGCCATATCATTTGAGAAAATACTAAAAAATCGTTTGGCTGGAAAAAATCTCATAGTGTGTCCTTACTCCATCTGGTTTAAACTGCTTACTAATAGTTAAACTCGAGGCCAACTACAACACGGAACGCTTTAACCACTCGGTGTGCTCTAAACATTACTGCAGGAACATCCCAACGCAAGTACACTATCGGGTCAAACGAGCGAACTGTTTTTGTTTTGCCAAAATCATAAAATACATTGAAGGTAAAATAATCTGAAGCCCACCCAGTTCTCTCAATAACATTTTGCAATGATACCGGAACTGTTTTGTCGCAACGAGCATCACACCAACTATCTTGACGATGTAATGTGAGGGTATATTGTAACCCTGCACCAAAACCTTCACGTAAATTTTCAAAGCTGACATATGGACCAAATACAAACGTAAATCCCGGTGTAATAGTTACATCGCCAATTACTGCGCCATATGGTTGCGGTTCATTACCAATTGATGGCATATGAGCTTGCATTGTTTTTGCAAAGCGTTGGCTAAATCTTAATATTGATCCAGCTTTCCAATCTTCGCGAATTTCAAACTCATTATCCAATTGACCGTACACACCCCAGAATCCATTACCACCAAATGGTTCAGAAAGCGCGGCGTCTAGTCTCATTTTTTCACCGGTTGGGAATAATCCACCAAAACGTGCACCAAATTCAATGCGTCGACATTTTAAGGCAAAGTACCAATCATGCCAAATGCGCACGAATGCATCGATATCACTTATACCAATTTGATGACTATGATTAGTTGTTAAACCAACTTGTCTAAATATTGCTCTGCGTTCTTCATTAAGTTCATTAATTTCATTGTCTGCAATAATAATATTTGAACCATTACTTTCGTAGAAAAATACAGGACTGGATTCAGCACGCATGAAGAACAAATTCCAACCACCTTGCAACCAATTGGTCAACGATTGTTGAAATGAAATTCCAAATGCTTGTGATTGAATTTTAGCAGATACGTCGTACAAAATAGTTCCTGCTTGCCAATCAGGACGTAATAAATTTGGTTTACCGGTTGCAACAACTGATTCAACTAAATTACCTAAATCAAGTTTGCCCCAAAATTCTGGAATGCCTGATTCATTTTCATTGATATCAAATGATCTGCTTGCTGAAGTTGCAAAACCAAAAACAGTAAAGTGTGATGGATGACATGGAACTGTTATCCAGGGAAATTGTATGAGAGGAAAATAACGGTTATCATAAACCATTGCATTTAATGCACTAGTTGTAACCATCAAAATAGTTATAACCAGCTGTGTGGTGCGTAACATATCAAAGCGTGGGCACATTACTCTTATTCCTTACCTTTTGATGGACTCACATTGCTTATTTAATTTCATGCACAAGGTTAATTCTGGAGAAGAGAGAAGGATTTGAACCCTCGATACCGCGTTTAACAGCACAACTGCTTTCGATCACTCAGCTACCTCTACAAAGTACAAACATGCACGAAATATACGTGTTCAATTAGCATAGCTGATTCTATTTTTTTTTAAAGATTGATCCTGTGAAATTATAACATGCAGAACAAATTTAGCACGGCTTGCTACTCATAGACTTGATTTAATTTTGTGCTACAATTCATCCAGCTCACGTTATTTTCCTCACCATATGCATTTAAAAAGGAGCATTCATGCAAGCACTTCGTCTGCAAGCAATTATTTTAGCTGCGGGAAAATCATCTCGCTTTAACACCGGTAAAACAAAATTAGTAGAAAAAATTTGTGGTCAAGAAATGATCGCATATCCAATTTCATTACTTGAACAATTAACTATACCTATAACGGTAGTTGTTGGGTTTCAAAAAGAATTAGTGCAAGAAACTATTTCGCAATATAGTAAAACACCGGTTCAATTTATAACACAAGTTGAACAATTAGGAACTGGTCATGCAGTTCAATGCACTCGCTCCATGTGGGATCGCGATCATATTCTTATTTTAAATGGTGACATGCCATTAATAACCCAAGAAATTATTACCGGTTTATATCATCAGCATATTCAAACTCAATCTGCTGTTACATTTGTAACTTCTCATAATCCTGATCCTTCTAATGGTGCGTATGGTCGAGTAATTACTAAGGACGGAAAAATTGAAATTGTTGAAGCAAAAGATTTTACTGGTGACAGCAATGATCATTGCTGCATTAATGCCGGCATCTATTTAATGCGTCGCGATTTTTTGCAAGCAACCATTGATGAATTGAATACACAAAATGCTAGTCGTGAATTTTATTTAACTGATCTTATTGGTATTGCGACTCAAAAAGGCTTAATGGTTTCTACCGTTGCCGCTCCATTTGATCGCGTGCGTGGTATTAATACGTTTCAAGAATTATGGGCTGCTGAACAGATTAAAAAATCTGAACTGATAAAATATTGGATGGACCGCGGCGTTCGCTTTTCTGGCGCACAAATGGTTCATATCGATCTCAATGTTACTATTGGCGCAGGTACGTATATTGGATGCGGAGTACATTTATTATATGGCACCAAAGTTGGCAGAAATTGTAAAATTGATGAATTTTCATCATTAGAAAACACTGTCGCACATGACAATGTTGTAGTACATGCTCACAGCATTGTAAAAGATTCTATTCTTGGCGCTAATAGCCAAATTGGTCCCTTTGCATATATTCGTGAGCAATCAACTATTGGTAGCAATACTATCATTGGTAATTTTGTTGAAATTAAAAACAGCATTATTGGTGATTTTACTAAAGCAAAACATCTGACCTATTTAGGTGATGCACATCTAGGTAACCGCGTTAATATTGGTGCAGGAACTATTACCTGTAATCACGATGGCGTACGCAAACATAAAACTATTATTCAAGATGATGCATACATCGGCTCAAACAATAGTTTAGTTGCTCCTATTATAATTGAAAAACATGCATACACTGCTGCAGGTTCAGTAATTACACAAGATGTTCCTCAAGATGCATTAGCAATTGCTCGTGCTCGACAAGTTAATAAAGAAGGTTATGCTAAAAAGACACGCATTAAACTTGCTGCTCGTTCAAGTGAAGATAATTCATTTGTAGGTGCTACCAAAACAAAACATGAGAAACAAACTGATTTATTATGATTCGTTTTATTCATACCGCAGACATACATTTTGGTATGGAAAACTATGGCAAGATTGATCCTGTCACCGGAATCCACACTCGATTATTAGATTTTGCAAAAGCATTACATTATTGTATTGATGTTGCGATTGAACAATCGGTTGATTTCTTTTTATTCTCTGGAGATGCATACAAAACTGCAAATCCTTCTCCGACACAACAAAAAATGCTTATGGGTTGTTTCTTGCGATTATATAAAGCAGGAATACCGGCAATCATTGTAGTGGGTAATCATGATCACCCATTAAGTTTTGGAAAAGCAAATTCATTAGATATTTTTGGTGATTTACCACTTGATGGTTTTCATGTAATTGCAAAGCCAAGCATTGTGCCATTGCAAACTAAAAATGGTCCGATAAATATTGTAGGTATTCCATGGCCTACCAGAAATACTATTTCGCTCAGTTCAAAAAACAATGCCAAAACTGCGCATGAAATTACTGAGTATATTTCTAGCAGCGTTGCAACCATCATTCAAAAATTAGCACAATCATTAGATCAAACAGTTCCTGCAGTTCTTGCAGGACATTTGACCGTTACTTCTGGAATTTTTTCCGGCTCAGAAAAACGAGCAATATATGGTAATGACCCGGTATTTTTACCTTCGCAGCTTGCAATTGCACCATTTGATTATGTTGCATTAGGTCATTTGCATAGATTTCAAGACTTGAACCCTAATGGCACACCTATTGTATATTCAGGATCAATTGAACGAATTGATTTTGGTGAACGAAAAGAAGATAAAGGTTTTTGTCTGGTTACCATTGAATCTAAAGAAAAAACGACGTATCAGTTTATTAAAACTCCTCAACGACCATTCATTCAAGTTGAAGTCACTTTACAACCTGACCGTGATCACACAGAACAGTTACTTGCTGAATTGCAAAAGTATGAAATTACTGATGCGGTAGTAAAAATTATATATCATGTTCCCGCAGGCAAAAAAGATTTGGTTGATCTTAAAGCTATTCAGCGAGCATGTGAATCAGCAATGTATTTAGTGGGAGTAATACCTATTCGCGCACATGAAGCACGCGAACGCCGTGCATCAATGAAAGTTGATATGGATCTTCAGACACTGCTTACTACTTATTTTGCTGCTAAGTCAGAATTTACCGAAAAAAAAGACGATCTGATAAAACTTGCACTTGCTTTACAACATGAGCTGGATGAGCAAGAAATTAATGAATGTTAATTGACTGGTGATTGCATGTATACAACTGAAGAATTATCTTTCAATTCAATTTTATATTCTTCAAGCAATTGAACTTGCTTGGGTTGACGTAACAAGTTTGCAATTTCCCTATAGCGTTCTTGTAACGGACGCAATTGCGCTTCTTTTTTTTGCAATAATTTAAACAATTCAAAACCATCTTCTATTTCAGTAGGATTGCTAATTTTATTTGAATCTAAAGCAAATATATGTTTTTTTTCAGATGCAACATCTGATTCATTAATCCAAAATGGCATCGACCAATCAATAGATAACTTTGTTTTACCGGTTTTTGCATACGCGGTTAAATTATTTTTTAAAATATTTTTTGATTTTAACGTATCAAATGGAACAACTACACGCTGTAGTTGATATGATGTTTCGATTACTTCAGGATGTGCGTCGTAATAACAGTTAATTTCTTGTTCAGATACAACTAATCGTGAACCGATTTTAAAGCCAATAACTTGATTTACTGCAGTCATTACACCAAATTGAGCACGACCTTCTTCATATGAATATCCCGCTGATTTGAATATACCTTTTAATTGATCAAGCGTTAGATTGTGCTCACGCTGCACTGATTTAAGATGTTTATCAATTGCGTCTGTATCAGGCAACATATGATACTTAAGTGCATCTTGATACATTAATTTTTCGTAAACTAAATCGTCTAAGGTCCGAGATGAACCATCTAACCCGGGACGACGAACATCTGACGCTGTAATAATATCAGTGCCTTCTGAACCATATACAGTCACTTGAATACTATCTACATAATACTTTTGGCGTTTAACTTGAGCGGCTTGTGTAGGCACACTCATTGCGAATAATAAACTGAAAGTTAATAAATATATACGCATTAAATTCATTATATCTCCTGAGCAATATTCAGTGATGGCTTTTTTATTACTATACAGTGTACCGTTATCAATCAAAAATATGAACACATACTAAAGGGAACATTATTACAATGTTCCCTTTAGTATAATTACGCGATTATGTTACGCAGCGCGAGGTTTATTTTGCGTTGCAGTTTTTTGCATCGCTTCTTTCATGCTTTCTTGATTTTGCATTAATTGCATGTCCATTTGCGCTTCTTTTTTTTGTTTATCCAAAAAGTCTTGATTAAGATTTACTTTGTATTTAGCTTTCAAGGCATCAAGTTCTTTTTTAACAACTTCGCCTTGTTTAGTATTCTTAACGTATTCTCTTAATTCATTCTTAACTTTTTCAAAAGCAGCGTACTTTGTCTCTTCTTTTGAATGGGCATTAACTACCCAGAATGATTTATCGTTAACTTTAACAATATCAACCATTGGTAATGTTTTATAGGTTAATACTTTATCACGAAGTGCTGGATCAATAGTCATGCTTTGTGCATTAACCAATTTGAAATCACGAACTTTATCGCCTAAGTTTGCTTCTTTGGCAAGTGCTGAGAATTCTGCACTCTTGCCTTTAACTTTATCTAAAAATGCTTTTGCATCAGCATCTTTATCAAATTGTATTGCAACAACATTTACTCCACCGCGTGATTCAACTAATTGTGGAATGTTGTTTTTGTTTTCATCATAGAATTTTTTAACGTCAGCATCAGCAACAGTTGCCGGGTGCTTGTCATTAAAATATTTAGCATTTAACATTTGGCGTGCAGCTTTATGAATTTTATCTAAATCTGCTTTGTATTCTACTGAATTAGCAATACCACTATCAGAAATGTATACATCAAACAATGATTGACTTACCATTGCATCTAAAAATTGTGTTTGTGCGTCTGGCATTAATGTCAAAATTGCTTTTGCTTGCGGGTTTGATTCAATAAATTTATCAAATTCATCTTGCAACATATTTTCAGTAATTAATGGTTTGCCGTTAATAGTAGCTAAAACTGAGCTCGTATCAGTTGAAGGCACATATGACTTTTCGCCCATCGATACCACAGTATCAACAGAAGTAGTCGGTTTGTTATATGATGATTCAAATAATTTACATGCTGGTAATACAACCACCATAGAAACTAATAATACAAGTGACAATGGAGCACTTGATTGTTTAAAGGCTTTCATTTCATTCCCTTCTGAATGTAGATTGTCTTTTGATTCGTTAAACGGTATTACATTATCATAGAATTGAATAATGTTGAAGATAGAGAGCAATTAATCATTAAGGTATCGATAATATAACTATACTATTTCAATAAGACAATGATTGTTTAAGGTTGATTTAACCTTATAGTTTCCTTACAATATCTGGAAATTGTAAATATTTACACATAATTTCAAAATGAGGAACAGTTATGAACATTATTAAAACAAGCATTGTACTGAGTGTATTATTATCATGCTATGCAGGTATTGCAAGCGGAAAAAATGAACAAGATAAACAACGACAATTATTGCCATCCAAATCAACCACATCAGCACTTGCGCCAACTGCATCGGTCCCGCTTGCACCTGTATCACTCCCTACCATAAACACTTTTGACCCTAATTTATCCCCCGCATTAAACATCGGTGAATTAGGATCGGCAAACGATCAACAAGATCCTAAGGCAAGTACCCCTGCTACAACTACCACTAGTTCTACGCCAGAACCAGCACTCATCGTTGAAAAAAGCTGTAGCGCTTTAGATCAGCTTATTGCCTGGAATAAGGATTATCCAAATCCAAATTGGTTAAAATTAAGTCTTAACTGGGCTGCTAAAAAAATTGATCCTAACACACGTGAAACATATGTAACTGCAACAAAGACAAGGGAATTACAGGATCACTTATGTGCAGTTATTGGTGGACACAATTATGTGAATTATAGCAATAATGAAGTTTTCCTTCAGAGTTTAACAAAATTATTAAAGCGAGTTGTAGTTGCTAATCAGATAATTTTTGAATCAATTAAGGCTGGCAACACTCAAGTTGTTCAAAAACTTATAACTTTATCACCATTTTTGCTAACTGGTACCATGTCTGATATTGCTACAAAATTTTTAGAAAAATATCGCAGTAAATTAGATGAAGATCGACAACAAGTTCTTACAGCATTGGGCAAAAAAAATTCTTTAAATGAAGCATTAGTTACTCCTTCCGAAACTGAAATAAGTTCAAAAAAAAATGGGAGTGCTTTAGATAAATTAGTTACATTTGCTAACAGCAAAAATGATCCTCAACTTTGGGGGCAAATGTCTCATTGGTCAGGTAAACGCTTTGACGCAAATGGACAAGAAAATTATGTTATTTCAACTGAAACTTTAAAAATGAATCGTCATGTTCTTCGCGTACTTGCTGAACATAATTATGTAGAATACAACAGCAATAATGAATTCATTATTACCTTAGGTCGCCTACTTGAACGGCAGATGATTGCAAATGCCATGGTTCTAGAAGCCATTAAGCAAAAAGATATTAAAACAGCTAAGATTATAGTTAAAGAGGTGCCTTTTTTACTTTTAAGTACCTTCTTGGACATTGCAAGGCAAATGTTAGAACAATATAATAATGATTTGGTAATTCAGCGAGAAAATGTAACCGAAGCACTAAGCAAACGCTAAAGAAAGTTCGTATAATTTTTGCAATTTTTTGTTAATTATGTATCCTTTAACCATATATAAACCATCAATGAATTAGGATACTCCAATGCGTTTACAATTACTTGTAGGATTGATGGTAGTAATAAGCACAGTTCCCGCAATCGCGGAAAAAAAAACCGTAGTAGCTAGCACCAATGACCCTGAATTTCCAGGCGGTGGGCCACAACGACCAATTCCAACTCCTTCAGCATCTCCTAGTCGTAATGTGAGAATTGGTTGCTTTGATATGACTGGAGAACAATTTGCTTTGTATTGTGCAAGTCTGCATAATCCAACAAACCCTTCTAATTCACCAACGCGCAGATAAAAACAAAAAAAGCACATTCTTAAGAATGTGCTTTTTTTATACTGCTCGTGCAGCTACTACTACCGTAATAGATGCCGGCTTAGCTTTATATAATTCTTTTGCTATTTCTTGTATGGTTGCACCTGTCGTCAGTAAGTCATCTACAATTAGTAAATGCTTTCCTTCTAACAATTGCTTATATGTACCAGACATAGTAAACACTCCCGACACATTCTCTTGTCGCTGAGTGGCTTCTAATGAAGATTGAAATCGTGTGGATTTCACCCGTTTTACTGCTAGAAGAATCGGTTTACCCGAATGTTTTGATAATTGCTGCGCAATCAGTTCTGCTTGATTAAAACCCCGTCGCATAGTTCTATACCAGTGCGCAGGCACCGGTATTAATACATCAAAAGTAAGGTATTTAATAACCGTTCGTTGCCAGATGATATCTGCTAGATGCACGGGCGCAATAGAGTCAGACCATAATTTTGCTAAAATCATCTTTTTAATAGGATCATTATAATTGCTTGCTGCATGAACCATAACTGCTTTAGTTTTGGTAATTGAAAGCCCGACTGAAGCTATTGGTTTAATTTTTTCATCACAGCTTTGGCACAAGATTGCTTGAACAGTTATAAATTGTTTGCATGCACTGCAAAGAGGCGGATAAATAAGGTTTATAATTGCTTGTGCACACTGCTGCATAATTGTAAACATCTGCATATACATAGCGCTACCACAAACCGAGCAACATAAAAGACTTTTCAAATATATATGCATTAATAAAATATAATCCACCCCAAGCCATTATTGCTGCTACAATATCATCGCAAATAATACCAAGAGACCCTATTAAAAGCTCTGCGTAATTTACCGGAAAGATTTTTGAAATATCAAAAAAACGAAATAATAAAACGCCTACAATCAGTGACTTCCAGGTGATGTCTACATAACTAAAAGTTACTAAGCAGCCGATTACTTCATCTAATACGATAAAATCCGGATCATCAGAACGCTGAACCACTGATAATGCCTTATTGATAATAATAAATGAACATATGATCAAACAACCTATTGCAGTAAGATATGCAGAATTGCTCATATATAGTTTTGCATAATACATTACCGGCAAGGTTACCAGGGTTGCAATGGTACCGGGCATTTTTAAATACCCTATTGGTCCTAGCGTTGCAATATGTAACCATAGTGAATTATTCATAGGGCATCATATGCATTATATACGCCATAATAAAAACACCCACAACTATATAACAATCGGCAATATTAAAAACGGGGAATGACCATGCGCGGTATGAAACCAAAATAAAATCAATAACACCCTGATAGTATATTCTATCAAACAAATTTGAAACTGCTCCGGCAAGTATCGTAACATGCGGCCAGACAGATTGACGCTTGCGATAACTGCGGTACGTAAATACAGACAACCCAATAATAATTGCCGCAATAAAAAAAGTTATTAAATGATACAGTGTTTGAGAATTGGATTGTAACATCCCCCATGAAATACCGGTATTAAAAACCAGCTCTAAATTTAAAAAAGAAGTTATGGCTATCGACTGTAGAGCTAGTTTTTGTAATGCCCAATATTTGGTAATGCGGTCGATAGTTAATAAAGCAATAAAAAAAGCGGTTAATCGCAACCAGTTGCTGTCATTTTGTTTCATCGAATAGTTGCTCCAAATGCTTGCAATTTGGTGCGAACAGTTTCCCAAATAGCATCTGCTTCTGGTTTAGTTAAT
>Ga0105047_10005235_pt1 | contig 22349 bp, 21 predicted proteins | sample MAT04_FD_78384 | JGI IMG/M metagenome (GOLD analysis project Ga0105047, IMG submission 78384) | Freshwater microbial communities from Lake Fryxell liftoff mats and glacier meltwater in Antarctica - MAT-04 (megahit assembly) | ecosystem: Environmental > Aquatic > Freshwater > Ice > Liftoff... | reverse complement strand
CGCGCCGTCCGTCCCGGGCTTTGCGAACCAGGCAGGGCTGGCCTTCAGCATCGGGCTCGATGGGCAGGCAGGCCAGCAGCCGGCGGTTGCGGTCCAGCGTCACCTTCGCCAGCCGCTTGGCGTTGCTGGCGTGGTCGTCATCGACGCCGGCGCTCCTGCGTTTCAAGCCGTGTGAGCCGACGACCCACAGGCAGCCATCGGCCACCGCCATGCCTTCGAGGTCGGCCTCCTCGTCGGCCGCACCCGGCAAGTCCAGCAGCTCGGCCAGCGGGAAGTCATGCACCTCACCGTAACGCAGGGCTTCGTCGCCGGCCGGGGGCAGCCGGCGAAGACGGTCGATGCCACAGGCCTCGTCACCAGCGACCCACAGCCAGTCGCCTGAGAAGGCGGCGCCTGAAAGGTTGGTCTGGACCAGTGATCCGGGCGCGAACTCCAGGCGCACGGCATTGGCAGTTCGGGTGTTGGGCATGGCGTCGGACTCCTTGGGATCAGGCTCGATGGAGCGGGGGTGCGCGAATCGCGCCGGGACGGTAGACGGCTTTGCGCAGAACACCGCAACGCGTTGAGTCTAAGACAGGACCTTGACGGCGTGTTCAGGTTTATCCGATGTCAAAGCTCGCTGAAACCTGCTGTTTCAGGACGGCTGTGGGTCCTAAACTTCGGCCGTGATTCAACCCGAGGAGAGCCCTGATGCAAGTCTTTTTAAACCCGCGCAATGCGCAAGCAGCCGATCTGCTCGATCTGAACCAGCGCCGCACGCGGTTCGTGCTTCGCCTGGTGAGACGCGGCCGTGACACGAAGCGATTGCGTCAGCGCGCCCTATTCGACTGACGCAGCCCAGGCCCAGTTCGGGAGCAACCCCACCATGCGCAACTACCCTCGAAACAGCCCGCAAGCAGCAGCGCGTATCGTCGCGCTGACCGTCGTGGCCGACGGCGACATCGGTCAGCCTGAACTCGATCTGCTGGAGCGGCTGGGTGTTCATGACCAGCTGGGTCTCGAGCGGCACGAGCTTCTCGACGTGCTCGACGCGTTCTGTGAGGATCTGTTGTCAAGCCAACAGTTGAAGTGGGCCGACGTTTGCCCGGTGGACGAGCGCACGCTCGCCGATCTGCTGGGGGAAATCGAAGAACCCGCGCTCAGGATGCGATTGCTTCGCCTCTGCGTCGAACTTGCCGAGTCCGACGCCCACGTTGCCGAAGGCGAGCAAGTCGTGCTCAGCGCCGCCGTCGAGCACTGGGGTCTGCAGCGCGAGATGTTGCGCCCGATCGATCAACAACCATGAGCACTGGCGCTCAATTAATCAACAAGGGAAGCCTCATGAAAATTGCTGTCTGGGCTGTGTTTCTCCTGATTCTGGTGTTCTGGACCGGCGGGACGCTGGTGCTGACGGAACTGACCGAATGGGGCGTGCGGCAGTTGGCATCGGGCGAGGCCGCGGCCCTGGGCGAAGCAGTCACCCAGTGGCCCGTGCCCGGGTGGCTATCTGTCTGGGTAGACGCGGCCTGGATTCAGGCCGCACAAGGCGGCCTGACCTGGGCGCTGCAGGCGCTGCGTAGCGCGTTACCTTTGCTGGGTTCGGCGATCGGCTGGATCGTGCCGTTCATCTGGGTGCTGTGGGGCCTGGGTGTCGTCCTGGTGTTGGTGCTGGCGAGCGGCGCCCACTTGCTGCTTGGCCGCCTGCAGCCGGAACAGCCGCGAGGCGTATGACGCCAGCCTGCGGTTGGGTCCGTGGTGCTCGGCGACGGAGAGCCGCGACCCGGGGAGCCGTGGGTCCGTAGGTGACATTCATCGCCCAACACACTGGACCGTGGCGATCCAAGGACGGAGGACAGGTATGCAGTTGCCGATACTAGGACAGGTTCTGGCCGATGGCCGATCTACGAGTTGGAAGCACCACCGCCCGTTGAAGGACGCATTGCCGACGCTCAGATGACGACGCTCGGCTTATTTTTGTTGCGGAGATGCCGCCGTCGAAGATGCAGACCCATAGACTGTTGGATTGCAATGGCTGCAAAGCCGCGCAGGGCGAGGCCCGAAGCGGCTTTGCAGCCATCGTGCGGCTCGTGGCCGGGCGACCGTCACGCGGCCAACAGTGGCACCACCTTCTTCGTGTTGAGGGGGTGGCCCTTGGCCTCATGGGCTGCCAGTTTGAGCGGCCCATGAAACAGAGCCAGCGTGTCGTCCACGTAGCGGTGCACCCGCAGGGTCAAAGTCAGCCAATAGGCGATGCCCGACTGGCTGACGCCGATCAAGGTGATTCTGACTCTGCACAAGTACAAGGGACCGGATATTCGGGAAGTACTTGAGTTGGTATCGCCAAAGCGCGGACAAGGCTAGTGCAATGATTCACAGTCCAACCTGACATTCGGGGTGGCGCAGCAGCAAGGCGCGCGCCAGGTTGGTGGCGCCACAGCCCTGTTCAATGATCTGTTGGCCGGGCAGTGGCAGCAACTCGGCCAGCAGGTCGAGCTCATCATCGATCGCTGGGGGGCTCGCTTGGGTCGTGGACATGGTTTGCCCGGCAATCGGGAATTTCGGGGTCGACGGTGCAGCATCAGCGGACGCCGACGGCCGAGGATAACGCCGATGCGTCGCAGGCCTTGCGCAGGAAGTCCACTATGACCGGGCTGTACTCGGCCAGCGGTCCGCGCAGGTCGTGCGCGCCGTCGACCAGCAGCAAGCGCGAACGCGGCGCGGTGGCCTGCAGCCGCCGGGCGTCTTCGAGCGGCACCGTCGTGTCATCGCGTCCATGTACCAGCAGGACCGGACAGGTTACGCGCGCGAGCGTTGTCAACGGAGCGAAGTCGTCGAACCGGGTACCAATCACGCGTTGCACATGGCGCATCACGTACCATCCGAGCACCGGGTAAGGAATGTGGTTCGCCGACAGGAAGCGGCGCATCATCTCGCGCGGATGTGCAAATACCGACAGACTGATCACCGCGCACACGTCGCGCTGCTGCGACGCATGCAACAAGGCTGCGCCTGCGCCCACGGAATGTCCGAGCAGGGCCAGCCGGTCTGGCGCGATGTCCTTGCGCGATCGCAGCCAGTGCATGCCCGTGGCAATATCTTCGGCAAACCGTGGCATCGATGTGAAATCCTCGTCGTCGCTGCAGCCATGGCAACGCGCATCGATCAGCAGCACCGCGAATCCGGCGGCGTGCAGCGGTGCAACCACCGGCCACATCGACGATGCATTGGCGCCCCAGCCGTGCATCGCCAGCACGGCCGGTGCGGGTGAAACCGCCGGCCGCCCCGGCGAAACCAGCCAGCCGAACAACTGCCGGCCGCCGGAGGCTGCAATGCGAATCTCCTGCACCGCTCCCGGCCTGAGTCCCGCGCCTTGCGGCGCGTGCGGATGCGGCAGGCGGGGAGCGCGCAGTCCATACAGGATCGCGCGGTGCACAAGCGCACGAGCGCCCCACAGGCCGGCGACGGCTGCCAGCGTTTCGACGATCATGACCGCGCCGGGGCTGCTGCCTCGTTCACTGCAGCTGGCTTGCGCCCATGGCCTGGTACAGGGCGACCGTGTTAGCGATGCGCCGCGCTTGCAGCTCCAGCACCGCAATGCGGGTCTGCTGCGCCTGTTGCTGCGCCTGCAGCAATTGCAGGTAGCTGACCGCGCCGAGTGCGTGTTGGGTCTGCACCAGCTGCAGGGATTGCCAGGCCGATGTGTCGGCGCGCTCGAGCGACTGCTGCACCTGCGCGTCGTGCTCGACCGTGCGCAATACATCGGCGACTTCACGCAGCGACTGCAGCACGGTTTGCTGGTAGTTGGCCAGGGCGGCCTGCGCGGCCGCCTCGGCGGCCTTGGCCTGTGACTTCAGGCCGGGCGTGAACAGCGGCTGCGCGAGTTGCCCGCCCAGTCCCCAGACCAGCGAGCCGGCACCGAACAGGCTGGCCGCCGTCAACGCCTGCGATCCCAGGCTGGCGCTCAGCGTCAATTGCGGATAAAGCTTGGCGAGCGCGACGCCGTGTTGCGCGCTGGCGGCCTGCAGCAGGGCTTCCGACGCGCGCACATCGGGACGGCGCCGCGCCAGTTCGGAAGGCACGCTGACCGGTAACCGCGCGGGCAACGAGAAATCCTGCAGTTCGAACTCCGGTACCGTCGATTGCCCCGGCGCCTGCCCGGCCAGCACAGCCAGCAGGTGGCGCGCCTGCTCGCGACGCTTATGCAAGGTCGGCAAGGCCGCCAGCGATTGCTGCAACTGGGTCTTCAGCGCCATCTCTTCCAACACGGTCCCGCCACCGAGAACCTGCCGCCGGCGGGTCAGCGCCAGTTGTTCCTGCTGCGCGGCGACGAGGTCTTCCGTGGCACCGATCTGCGCCGTCAGTTGCGCCTGCGTGATCGCCGCCAGCGCCAGGCTCGCCGCCAGGTTCAGGCGCGCGGCCTCGAGCTGGTAGGACTGGTAGTCGACCTGTGCCGCCAGCGCCTCCAGCGCGCGCCGGTTGCCTCCGGCCAGATCGAGGTCGTAACTGAGCGCTACGGTGGCGCTGTAAAGCCCGTAGCTACGCTCACCACCGGGCAAGCCAGCGGCGGCCGAATTGGTGCCCTGGCGTTGACCGCTTAGCTTCGCGTTGACTTGTGGCAGTTGTGTCGCGCCGGCAGTGGCCTCGAAGCTGTGTTGCGCCTGACGCAACGTGGCCTGGACCGCTGCAAGTGTCGGGCTGCTCGCATGCGCCAGTTCGATCAGCGACGTGAGCTTGTCGGAATCAAACTCGGTCCACCAATGGTTTGGCACGGACGCGTCGACAAACTTCTGGCTCGCTCCAAGCAGACCTGGACTTGCCACGGTCTCGCCAGGCACCGCGGTCACCGTGTAGGCGGTTGCGCTGATCGGCTCGGGGCGTCGGAAATCGGGGCTGGTGGCGCAGCCGGCCAGCAGAACCGCCACTGCCGTCGGCAGGGTCCGACCGAGCCAGGCAGACCAATGGCGCGTACAGGCGTGTGGGAAGGAATTTGCTCTCATAACATCTCCTGATGGTGTGCTCTGCGGGTGTTGCGCTAGAACTCGATGCTCAGCGCCATCGAGCCATACGCGTGGCTGGACTGCTGTTCCTTGAATTCCAGTGTCCGCCAGACGCGCATGAAGGCCAGCTTGATGCCTTGTCCCGCGAGCAGTCCATGCACGCTCAGCCCGAGCGCAGCTTGTGCGACCAGAGGCCGACGGGTTACGCTGTGGCTGGATCGGAACAGATTGCCGTCCAGCGAGAAGTCGTGCGCGACCAGTTTGGCCTCCAGCGTACCAAACAGGTGTGCCCCTGGAACGGGCCTTGCCGGACCGGACTCCGATGGCCTGTCCTGGTTGCGCGGTGAAGCGGACGACGGGGGTCGGTTCTCGGCCCCGGGTCGGATCGGATAGGTGCCGAAATCGTTCGGCAGATTCCAGCCGATACGCCCTTCCACACCCATGCTGGCGGAGGTTTCGATATTGCCCAGGCGCAGTCCCAGCGAACGGATCGTGTCGGCGGAGAAGCCTGGCTGGATTGCTCCATCGGAGCAATAGTCCCTGTACTTGCGGTCCAGCGCCAGTTGCAGCGCCGGTTCGTTCTTCAACTGGTTGTCCCAACCAAGAAAGCGGTCGACGCCAATCGTGTCGTGAACGAGGTTCTGCGCCTGCCTGCCAAGCGCCAGCGGGCCGATGACACCCAGTGTGATCTCGCGGGTATCGAGCATTTCGGAGTTCTGCCGCGGTTCGTGCGTTCGACGGTTCCACGACATGCCGACGTACAAGAGGCCGGCGTACGGCCGGTCATCGCGTATCAGGTCGGTCCTGGCCGGGTCTCTCGGAGTAAACATGGACTGGCCGAATTTCACCACCACGTTTTGCGTCGCGGTCGCTCCGTGTTCAGGCTCCCAGAATCCAGGATTCAGGAACCGGATCAGCTGTGCGTGCAATCGCACCGGCGCCGGCAGACACGCAGTGTTGACCGGGCCGATGATGTCGTTCGACACCGCAGTGAAAGCGACACCGTTGGTGTAATTCTGGTCTGTGTTGGCGAACAGGTCATTTTCCAGCCTGGCGGTTCCGCCACGGAAGCGGATCGCATCGCGCGGCTGGCAATCCGCCATTCGCGATGCATCGTCGCTCACGGTTTGCGCGAATCCCGGTGAGACCTGGAACGCCAGCACCATCGCCCCTGGCGAGGCTTTGCGGGCCGCACCCGGGAACCAGATTCTCATGGCGTCCGAAGCGCTTCACGGCGCCACGCGATGCTAGCGATGGCCACCCATACCACGGTCCGAAGGCCCATCGCGAAGACCGTGCGTTGCTCGAAGGGCGTGCCCGACCAGATGCTGACACCCAGCGCCACCGAGGCCAGCGCTGTCGATACCGCAATCGCAACCGCGAACCACATCGCCCAGCGCCGCTGCATGAACAGCCCGATACCGGCCGTGACATAGGCGAAACCGGCCAGGAAGTTGAACCACACGACGAAGGGGATGTAGTTGCCTGCGACGGCGCGTGCGTCGGCGCCACCGAACAGCACCGAGCCGCCTTCCTTGAGGGTCAGCAGCCCAAAAACGACCGCGATTGCCGAGATGGCCCAGACTGACAGGCCACGCTGCTGTGTAGTGGAAGTCATGAAAATCTCCAGAAGAAGTGGCTTGCAGATTTGCCCGAATATCCAGGCTTAAGGCGCGACCTTTTTGCCGTAAAAGTGCGCGGCGAACGGCTCGCGGAAAGTGGTGTGGCAACTCAGGCAACTGGTCTGCAATTGCCCAAACGCGCGGATCACGGCCTTTCCGTCCCCTGCCTTTGCCGCGACGCCGGCCGCCAGCGCATGATCATTTGCTTCGCTGTCATACCCCTTGAATCTGCCCATCTCGGCGCCTATGAAAGCGATGATCCGCAACTTTTCTTCGGCGGGTGGCTGGGGATGGTCCGCGACCTGCGCAGCCGCCTTTTCGACCAGCTTCCAGTCGCTGCGCGCGATGCCGTCGGTCATGGTCTGCATGTTCTTGCCCATGTCCTGCATGATCGTGCGCAAGGCCAGTGGTTTGAGGCTCTTGCCGTCGTCGGCATGGCATGCGGCGCTGGCGCCAAGCACTAGTACGCCCGCCATGCCGAGGGCGAATAGGTTCTGGCGTGTGCAAAGTAAATTCATGGGGTTCTCCTGGTTGTGTATTGCACCGAACTACCGCTGCCGAACCACATGCGCGACAGCAGTCGGTCCTTGAGGATGAACTGGTGGAATAGCGCCCCGATCAGGTGAAATCCGATGACAAGGAAAAGCGCCTTGGCGATCCAGCCGTGCACAAGCCGTGACGGGTAGACGGAAAAACTCTCGGGCAGCGGCAGCATGGTGTTGCCGAACACGACTTCCGGCAGCCCGGACAACAGCGCGGTGGCGCCGCCGCTGGCGGCCATCACAAAGACCAGCACATAGAGCCCCGCATGCGCAAGACTGCGCAACCGGTCCAGCGCGGCATGTCCGGTGGAGGCCGCGGGCGGATGGCTGGTGCGCCAGCGCACGATCAGCCGCACCAGCATCAAGGCGCCGATGGTGATGCCTATGATCATGTGCCCGCGCAGCGCATCGATCTTGCCGACCGCGTCGTTGGGCGTCTCCGCGAGCACGAAGGTGCCCATGCCCAACGCCAGGGCCAGCAACAGCGCCAACGTCCAGTGCAAGATGACCAGCGCAGGGTGGTAGCTGTTAGGTGGGTTATCGGACTGGTGCATCGTAGCGGCTGCGGCCCGGCGTTCGTCGGCGTTGATCGCAGTTTGAGAAGGGTTCTTGGTCATGGGGTGTCCTGGGTTGTTGAACAGGATGGGTGTCTCAGTCGATGCCACGCCCTTCGCCCACCTCGTCGTGCGTCACGCCGTCGCGGATGTGGTAGATCCGCTTGAAGGTGGGGATGATCTTTTCGTCGTGGGTGACGACGATGATCGCGGTGTCGTACTGCCGGGCCATCTGGTTCAGGATGCGGATGACCGCCAGCGCGCGTTCACTGTCCAGCGGCGCCGTCGGTTCGTCGGCCAGGATCACTGGCGGGCGGTTGATCAGGCCGCGCGCGATCGACACCCGCTGCTGTTCGCCGCCCGAGAGCTGCGACGGCATGGCCTTGGCGCGGTGCTGCACATCGAGCGCGGTGAGAAGTTCCAAGGCGCGCTTGCGCGCCTCGGCGTTTGCAACGCCGGCCAGCATTGGCAGCAAGGCGACGTTGTCCGTCACGTCCAGGAAGGGGATCAGGTAGGGCGCCTGGAACACGAAGCCGATCTTGTCGCGCCGCAAGACGCGAAGGTCGGAGATGTTCCAGTGGTTGTCGTAAATGACGTCCTGTCCCAGCACCATGCGCCCGGACGTGGGTTCGATCACGGCGCCCAGGCATTTGAGCAAGGTGCTCTTGCCCGATCCGGACGGACCGATCAGGCCCACCACCTCACCCGGGGCGACGACCATGTTGACGTCCTTCAGCGCCTCGACCGCGGTATCGCCGTGGCCATAGACTTTTCGCAGACCCTCGATGCGGATGCCGCGATCGGGCGAAGGGTTGTTGTCGCGTTTATCCACCGATCGCCTCCGCCGGGTCGACGTTGAGCGCAGCGCGGATCGCCAGGATGCTGGCAAGCACACAAATGATCACCACTGTGACGAATCCACGCACCGCGTCGCCCGACTCCAGCAACACATACTTGGGAAAGATCGGGGCCCAGAACGTCGCCGACACCTTGCCCACGACAAAGCCGATCAGGCCCAGCGCGATCGCCTGCTGCATGATCATCGATGCGATCGTGCGGTTTCGGGTTCCGATCAGCTTGAGCACCGCGATCTCGCGGATCTTGCCCAGAGTCAGCGTGTAGATAATGAAGGCGACGATGGCGGCGCTGACCACGGCCAGGATCACGAGGAACATGGCAATCTGCCGGGCCGCCGTCGCGATCAGCTTGTCGACCAGGATCATGTGCATCTGCGTCCGGGTGTAGACCGACAGGCGCTTCCAGCGCCGGATCGGTTCGGCTACCGCCTCCGGGTCGGTGCCGGCTTCGATCTGCACCAACACCGCGTTGACCGAGGTGTTGCTCGATTGCGAAGCGATGACAGCGTCGAGCAGGCCGGGAACGCCTGGGCGATTCAGCGCCGGGTTTTGCGCGGTGCGCTCACGCTGGCGCACGATGGCGTCGTTGTCCTTCAGGAACTGGGCCTGCTGCGCGTCCTTGATCGGGATGAAGACCATCGGGTCGCCGCCCGAGGACACCATGCGTCGTGTCAGGCCGACCACCGTGTAGTCGTTGCGCCGGATCCGGATGCGCTGGCCGACCTTGAAACCGGTCGCGATGTCGGCGACCGCCTCGTAGTGGCCGCGCGTGAGGTGGCGCCCATCGACCAGATAGCTCGGTTGCCCCGGATGGCCAGCCCCGTCGGGCGTGACGCCCACCACCATGGTTCGCACCTCGCGCGCCTGGCCATCGCCAAGTGGACTGACCTGCATGGTCAGGTAGGTCACGTTGGCCGCACGCGCCACACCTGCCATGCCGAGAATGGCGCGGTAGTTGTCGTCGGGCAGGCTGGAGGACTCGGCATACGGCCCCTGGGTGTCCTGCTGCACCACCCAAAGGTCGGCGCCGCTGTTGTCGAGCAGGGCCTTGGCGTCGTCGACCATGCCTCGGTAGACGCCGGCCATGGTCAGCGTCACGCCGATCAGCAGGCCCAGACCGATGCCGGTGAACACGAACTTGCTCCAGGCATGGGCGATGTCTCGGCCGGCCAGGCTGATCATGGCTTCTTTCCGATGATCTGGTCGACCAGCTTGATGCGGCTGCCGATGGTCAAGGCCTTGAAGCTGTACACCACCAGTTCTTCGCCGCCGGCAAGCCCGTCGAGTATCTGCACGTTGCCCTCCAGATCGCTGGCGCCGGTGCGCACCGGCGCAAAGCGCAGGTCGCCGGCGTCGACCAGCCAGACACCGAGCCGCCCGTCGACTCGGTGGATGCTGGCATTGGGAACGACCGGCCCGGTCGCGAGCGCGCCCAGTTTCACCGTGACCGCGGCCAACTCGCCAATCGGTGGCGGCACCTGTGGCTGCTGTGCGAACACGACCTTGGCCAGCACCTCCTCGGTGACAGCGTCGGCATGCGGCTCGACCCGCAGCACCTGGCCTGCCACCGGTGTGTTGCCGAGCGAACGCAGCATCACCTGGGCCGGCAACGGCGCGCGCAGGCCGTGCGCCCGTTGCTGGTCGAATCGCACATGGATCCAAAGCCTGGACGGTTCGACCACCTCCACCACCGCCTGCCCGGCGACGACTGTCGTGCCGCGATCCGCGTTGCGGCGCGTGACGATGCCATTCACCGGAGAGACCAGGCGCAAGTTGGCGCGCTGCTGCGTCAACGCCGCGATGTCGGCGCCTGCACGCAGCAAGTCCTGGCGCGACGCGTCCTGGTTGGCGCGCACTGCTGCCAACGCGGCCTGCGCAATCTGTAGTTCCTGTCGTTTGGCTTCGGCCGTCTCTGCGCTGATCGAACGCGCCGCCAGCAGCTGTTCGTAGCGTTGCGCCTGGCTCTGCGCGAACTGCGTACGGACATTGGCCTCCAACATCTGCGCCTGCACCGCCAGCAGGTTGGCCTCGGCCCGCTTGCGGCTCGCTTCCAGCGCAGCGATGCGCTGCTCCATGTCGACCGGGTCCATTTCGCCGAGCAACTGACCGGCCTTGACGCTCTCGCCGGGTTGCACCAGCACGGTTTGCACGCGCCCGGCAGCAACCGGTCCGATCCTGTGTGTGAACTGGGCCTCGACGGTTCCGATGCCGAACAGCGCAGGGCTGATGGAACGTTTTTCGATCATGATCACGCTCACCGGCACCGGGGCCAACGGGCCGGTGCGCAGCGCGACATAGGCCAGCAGGCCCAGCATGAGCAGTAGGACTGCGCCGATCGAGATGCTGCGCAGACGGGAAGCCAGAGCCTGTTTCATGGCTGGCCCCGCAATCCGCGTGCGAATACCGCGAACACACCGGGTGCGTCCGTGCGCATGCGCGCTATGTCGCCCGAGAGCAGAGACTGCACCACCAGGCCCTGCAGCATGCCGACGAACAGGATCGCTGCCGCACGCGTGTCCACTTCGGCTGCGATCTCGCCGTTGGCCCTGCCCTGCTCCATACGCCCTGAAATACGTTCTGAATAGCGCTGTATCAGAGCCTGGGCCAGGCGTTTGGCCGGCGTCGAAGACGAGTTCTGCAACTGACCGAACATCATGCGCGGCACGCCGGGATGGTCGATGACGAAATCCACATGGGCCATGAACATGGCATGCAAGGCTTGCAATGGCGAATCGACTCCGCGCGCGGCGCTGTCGATGCGTGACATCAGGCGCTCGGCGACCCATTCCATGACCGACTGCCAGATCGCGTCCTTGGTGGGGAAGTGGCGAAACAGCGAACCCTGCGTCACATGCATCTGTTTGGCGATGTCCGCCGTCGTGATGTCGTTCGGGTTCTTCACGGCAGCCAGCGCGATAACGGCCTCGACGGTCACGGCGCGTCGTTCCTCGGCGGGCAAGTGTTTCGTGGCTGTGCTCATCGAGGACCTTTGATTGAAGATAGTAATTAGTTGCTATCTTAGTATTGAAATGCAAGTGCCGCCAGTCGCGGTGCCAATTGTTTGATCTTGCGCAAACCGGACGGATGGCCGTGGGCAAGACCAAGGGCCGCGGACGCCAGGACCGCGAACATCAAAGCGCCAAGACCGTCAAGAAGCAATCAGGCAGGATGGCCGGAGTGATGGTGTCGATGTCCGCTGACAAGGCCGAAGCGCAGGTAGCCTTTGTCGAGGCGAGTTTCGTCATATTGGCGATCAAAACGCTGCAACATCAGCACGTCACTGTTGGCGACCGTCTGCAGCCTCGCCTGTGTGACGTTCAGGCCACAGCGACGCGCAAGATCGAGCGTCGCGAACTCGATACGCTGCAGGTTGAAGCGGTCATCCTTGGCGGGAAACTTGCCGATCGAAAGACTTTGCGCGTCCTCTATCGTGGCTTTCGGCCGGGCACCACCCATGCTGGTGCCCGGATCGAGTTGTTCGAGCAAATGCGCGGCCACCGGCCTACCCGCCTCGATCGCTTGCGTGGCCGCGATCAGTTCGCCCAAGTGGTGCGTGCGGTTGTACTGGCACTTGGGCGCGGGCGGTTCGGCCTTCAAACCGAAGCTCAAGCAACCAGCCCCGTCCTGCGGTCCGTGCAACAGGTAGTCGTCTCCTGCAGGTCTGCGGCGCTTCGTTCAAGCTTGTGTTCGATCACGCGTCGTCCCCAGGCATCGGGGCCGGCGTCCCGTACCGCACCCGGGATACCCTTGAGCTGGGTGAACTCGAAGACCCGTCGATCCAGCGGCAAACGGAACGGATTGAGTGCTACCGCCTATCGCCGCTGAAGGTAGCGGTCGCCGTAGCGAAAGCGCCCGATCTGCGTGCCGTCGGGCAAGGTCTGCACGCTGAGCAGCGCCGCCGGCACCGCCTCCAGAGTGCCAGGGAGCTGGAGCGTGCATTTGTTTGCCAACAGCCGGATATCAACCGAGCCGTTGTGATCATGCAGACCCGGCGGATCGATGACTTCGCTGCCCCATCCCACCGTTTATATCTTTCCGCGCAGGGCGGTTGCCAGCACTGACAATGCATCGGCAAGTCGATTCGCCGTTTCCGGCGGCGGCAGTGGCAGCTTGATGGTGCGCGCTCCGGTATTTGGATCTCGCTCGATCCATGGATGCGACGGAGCAGTTGGACCATTGGCAGCCACCAGCGCCGAAAGCAGCTGAGTGCCAACTTGCACCAGCGCCTGCCAAGGATCGGCGTCCTTGTGCGGCGGCACTTCCTGCGCCCCTGACGCATTCAGCGCCGTAGCGCTAGCGTCGACTGCTATCTCCGCGTTTTCTTCCACAGCATGTAAGGTTTCTGTCGAGACCGCGACGCCCGCTGCCGCTTCGGCGCTCGTTATGGCCTCGCCCTCGCCCATGTGGCCGGTGACCTTTTCGACATCCTTCATGAAGCGGTTAAGACGCGAGCCACCCAGTGATATTTCGCCGGTGCCGCCATCGAGAATTCCTGCCGACAGCGAGCGCTTGAAGGCCAGCACCGAGAGCATGCCTTCCTCGATGGTGCCCTTGGCGACAAAATTGACGATCTGCACCGGCCGCTTCTGACCCATACGATGAATCCGGGCGATACGTTGTTCGAGCAATGCCGGATTCCACGGCAAGTCCATGTTCACCAGGGTTGAAGCGTGTTGCAGATTGAGGCCGGTCGCACCGGCGTCGGTAGAGAGAAACACCCGGCAAGCGGGATCGTCGCGGAAACGCTCCACCAGCGCCGGCCGCTTTTCCGAGGGCACGCCACCGTGAAAACTGACATAGCCAATCCCCCGTGCTTCGAGGCGGCGAATCACGATGTCATGGGTCCGTGTCCACTGACTGAACACAACAGCCTTGGCATCCGGCTGCTCGAACAGGTCGTCCAATAACGCCGCCAGTTCGTCCGCCTTGACACCGTGGTCGGTTTCCTGATCGAGCAGATAGGTGCTGTTGCAGGACATGCGCATGTTCTGCAAGGCGCAGGTCAGGCGCCGCTTGTCCTTGTCGGACAGGAACTTCATCTTGCGCCAGCGCTGCACGATCTTGGTCACGACTTCCGCGTTTTCCTGGTGGTAGGTCATCTGCAATTCGGTCATCGGCACCAGCAGATTCTGGTCGGTGCGCTCCGGCAGTTGCGTCAGTACTTCGGATTTTCGCCGGCGGATCATGATTGGCGCCAAGCTCTGACCGATCCTCTCCAATCCGGTGTAGCCGGTGACGCGACCGCCCTCGTCCTTGACCTGATGCTCATGCAGCAGCTTCCAGGTCGGCCCCAGGCGGTGCTGGTCGACGAACTGGACGATGGAAATCAACTCCTCCAGCTTGTTTTCAAGCGGCGTGCCGGTCAGCACCACGGCATAGGGACTGTCGATACGCTTCAGCGCGCGGGCGGCGATGGTATTCCAGTTCTTGACCCGCTGAGCCTCGTCGACGATCACCAGGTCAGGCGACCAGGCAGCGATCAGGTCGAGGTCGGGCTGGAGCTTTTCGTAATTGGTGATCTTGCAGAAGTCGTCCTGCGCATACTCGCTTTGCCGCTGCGCCCGTCCGCCAGCGATGACATAGGCGTCGCGCCCGGAGAAACGCTTGATTTCGCTTTGCCACTGATACTTGAGCGAAGTCGGACAAATTACCAGCACCTTCGCGGCGCCAAAGTGCCGCGCCAGAATCTCGGCGGCAGCAATCGCCTGGATGGTCTTGCCCAGGCCCATTTCGTCACCGATCAGCGCCCGGCCTGTGCGCACCGCGAACAAGGCACCTTCCGCCTGATAGGCATACAGCGGCACTTTAAGCAGTTTTCTCAGAAGAGGATCGTCGGCACCACGGCGAAAGATGCCGTCCAACGCCATCGCGCGCCGTTCGGCATCGCGCTGGCCCGCGACAAAATCAAGTGCATCGTCGTAAGCGCGCAGTTCGTGGCTGCTCTTGGCCACGGCGGTGACGAATCCTTCCAGTTCGCCGAATCTATCCGGCGGCAACACCCAGCCATGCGTTGCGTCGAACAACAATCCGGCAGCATGCACTACCGGCGGCGGACAATCCGTCCCTGCGCGGAAATGGATCATCCGCCCACCGTCGTTGCGCAGATAAAGTTCTGAGAATGAAGGCCGGTAGCCACGAGCGAAGGCTGTTTTGGCGCCCCGCTTTTTCTCCAAGCGCGCGAGAACGAATTCGATGTGCTTGCAGGTGCCCAGTTCATTGGTGGCGTAGTCAGGGCAGGCGCAGTAATTGTCGCCAGGCAGCTTGCCGCGAATCGCCACACGGTAAGTGCTTTTCGATTGCGCATTACCAACGCGAAACTCCGAAAAGACGGGCTCGGTGCCGATGTTTTCCATCCCGAAATCCTGCTCGCGGCCAAACTGGCGGCGCAATGCCCGCTGCCAGTCGACCGGCGAAAGTTTCTCCGGAACGTGGGTTCGGGATAACTTCGCCTCCTTTGGCGGCTGCTTTGTTTTGGAACTACGTGCCTTCGATGGTCCGGTTTTCATGATTGTTCACTCTCTACCTTGCCAGCATGCTCGCGGTGCAGGCGACCGGCATATCGCTGCATGGTACCTTTCCAAGATATCGGCGTGGCCAGCATCAGCGTACCGGGCGCAGGGTTCAAATCTTCGCCGACCCGCCGGACGATGACAAGTCGCAACGAAAAGTCCGAAAATTCTTACGTACAGTAACATGCTGGATGTCTGACCTATCCCAGTGCCCGTCGCCATCGCGCCAATGATGCCGGGCAAGCGCTTTCCTTGTCGCCAACAGCGAATGACAAAATACATGGCATCGACCAGACCCATGCCGTTTGCAGATCCATCGTTCGAGCTTTTCCGCCACGTCAGTGCAGAAAAAGCCCGCGTCTATCGCATCATCATGAACAGCTTCGCCGCAGCGAAGCGGCAGTTTAGGCTGCACCTGCGGCCTGACGAAGTCCTGGCCGAAGCCCAGTGGGCCGATGGCGTACCGAAGATTGAGGAAATTCAGTCCGCCCTCGCCCAACTTGCCGATTGGGGCAATCTTGAGTCGCAACCCGACACGGCGCGCGTTGCCAGCGTCAGCGACTTCTATCGGGCCCGCTTCCTCTATCGGCTCTCACATGGCGGCGAGGCGGTCGAGACGGCGCTCGCCGCCTTTGCCCAGGCCCTCGGTCGCCGCGCCGAGTTGCAGACCGTCGCTCTCGAAGACATCGCCAGCCGGCTCAAGACCTTGCTCACGCTGGCTGACTCACCGACGCCCGATGCGGCGAAGCTGCACGAAACCCTGCGCGATCTGGTGCGGGTGTTCGAAGGCCTGGCCGACAACGCCCAGGCCTTCATGGCCGGCATGGCACGCAGCATCGAGCTGCAACAAGCCGATGCCACCGCGGTGGTGGCCTACAAGCAAAGGCTGATCGACTATCTCGAGCGCTTCATTGGCGACCTGGTCGGGCGCTCCGGGGCGATCGCGCAGCACATTGCCTTGTTGCATCCGCGGATCGAGCCCCTGCTGTGGCAGGCCGCACAGCGCGAAGTGCGCGACGCGGCTCCAGGCGATCCACAGGCGCAGGCCGACGCGCTGACGCAGCGCTGGCAGGCCTGGCGCGAACGCTGGAAGGGCTTGCGCGGCTGGTTTGTCAGCACGGCGCACGAGCCCCCGCAGGCCGAAGTCTTGCGCTCGAAGGCGCGGGCGGCGATTCCGCTGTTGCTGGCAGCGGTAGCGGCGCTGAACGAACGGCGCAGCGGGCGCAGTGATCGCTCGGCCGACTTCCGCGTGCTGGCCGGCTGGTTCGCGGCTTGCAGCAGTGATGACGAGGCGCACCGCCTCGGCCGGGCCGCCTTTGCCCTCAACCCGGCCCGCCATTTCTCGCTCGTGGCCGGCGCCGGCCACGAGTTGCCGGCGACCACGCCGTGGGCCGAGGCGCCGCCGCTGCGCATTCATCCGCGCTTGCGCGAGTACGGCGAGGCGGCACCGCGTGGCCCGCTACCCAAGGTGCGCGAACGCAATGAGGAGCGTGCCCTGCTCGCCCGCCAATTGCATGAAGAACATCGCCAGGTCGAAGCCGCACGCGCCCGCCTGGCCACTGGTCGAACGACGCATCTGTCCGAGATCGGCCACCTCGATGCGCATGCCTTTGCCCTGCTGTTGAACCTGCTCGGTGAGGCCCTGACCGCGCAAGCTTCGCCCGACGACGTGATCGAGCGCCAGACCGGCGACGGCCTGCTGCGGATTCGCCTGGAGCCGATGGCGGCGCACACGCGTGCCGAAGTCGTCACCGATGCCGGCGTCTTCGCCGGCCGCGACCACAAAATCACGATTACCGCTACGCAGCAAGCCTGATGAGGACCGACAGCATCGCGATTGGTCAGCAGCAGGCCCGCCACCAGCGCGAGGAGTTCACCGACGCGCTGCGCGCTCTGCTGATGACGCCATTGATGACATCAGCACAGGCCGAGTTCAGCGCCGTGCGCCGTCATGCCGATGAACTGCGCGAATGGTTCGGGCGCGAGACTGGCTGGCCGCTGCACATCGAACGCGACGCGGCACGGCTCTACAAGCGCCCGGCCGATCTTGATGACGCCACGCGCGGACTGCCCGGCTACGAGCGCCGCCGCTACGTGCTGCTGTGCCTGGCCTGTGCGGTGCTCGAGCGGGCCGATCCGCAGATCACGCTGCGGGTGCTCGGTGACCGGCTGCTGGCGTTGGCGGCCAACCCGGCGCTGGCCGCACTCGGTTTCACTTTCACGCTGCAGGCCCAGCATGAGCGGCGCGAACTGGTCGCGGTCTGCCGCACACTGCTCGAACTCGGCGTCTTGGAACGCCTGGCGGGCGATGAAGAGGGCTTCGTCCGCGCCGGCAGCGAAGGCCCGGACAGCTTGCATGACGCGCTCTACGACGTCCACCGGCGCGTCCTCGCCGGTGTCCTCGCGGCATCGCGCGGCCCGTCCACCTGGCCGGCGGACGAAGCGCCGGCGACTCCCGCCGAGCGGCTCGCGGCGCTGGTCGCCGAGCCGGTGCCCGACAGCGACGAAGGCCGGCGCACGGCGCTGCGCCATCATCTGGCGCGCCGCCTGCTCGACGACCCGGTGGTCTACCTCGACCGCCTCGACGCCGAACAGCGCGCCTACTTCAGCAACCAGCGCGGCACCATGGCCACCCGCCTGGGCGAGGCCGCAGGCCTGGTCGCCGAACAGCGTGCCGAGGGTCTCGCCCTCGCCGATGAAGACGGCGAACTGACCGACGTGGCGATGCCGGCCGAAGGTACCGAAGCGCATGTCACCCTGCTCGTCGCCGAGTTTCTGACGGCGCGGGCGGCCGCCAGCGTCAGCCACGCTGAAGTCGCCACCTTCATCGCCGCTGCCCGCCAGCGCTTCGGCAGCTTCTGGCGCAAGTCAGCACGCGAGCCTGGCTCAGAACACGAGCTGGCCGCGACGGCACTCGAACGCTTGCAGCGCCTCCAATTGATCGTGCGCGACGGCCCGGAAGTGCGAACCCTTCCGGCCCTGGCGCGTTTTGCCGTCGGCGAGGCCGAGTTCAAGCCGCGCGCGCCGGCAGCCTCTGGCAGCCTGTTCGATTGAGATGAACCTCCCCTTGGGATACTCCGGATACCTTGACTGACACCCTTCTGGCCCAACCCGCGGACCTCCGGCCAGCGCTGCCGGTGCCGACGCTGACCCGCTGGCAACCGCTGCGGCTCGGCCTCGTCGAGCTGTTCCACTACGACAGCGAGGAGTTCTGGTTCCGTGACGGTCACCTGCTGCTACGCGGCAACAACGGCACCGGCAAATCGAAGGTGCTGTCGCTGACCCTGCCCTTCCTGCTCGATGCCCAGCTCAAGTCATCGCGCATCGAGCCCGATGGCGATGGCGGAAAGAAGATGGCCTGGAACCTGCTGCTCGGCAAGCTCGATCGGCGCATCGGCTATGCCTGGATCGAGTTCGGGCGCATCGCCGAAGACGGCCAGCCGGCCTACCTGACCCTCGGCTGCGGCCTGTCGGCGGCGGCGGCGCGGGCGCAGGTCGATGCCTGGTTCTTCGTCCTCGAAGCACAACGCATCGGCGAGGACCTGTGGCTAACCAGCCCGGCGCGCAACGTGCTCAGCCGCGAACGGCTGAAGGAAGCGTTGCAGGACCACGGCCAGGTGTTCGACACCGCCACCGCCTACCGGCGGGCGGTCGACGAGCGGCTGTTCCAGCTGGGGACCGTGCGTTATGCCGCCTTGATGGACACGCTGATCCAGTTGCGCCAGCCGCAGCTCTCCAAGAAGCCCGACGAAGGCAACCTCTCCGACGCGCTGAGCGAGGCGTTGCCGCCGCTTTCGGCCGAGCTGCTGACCGACGTCGCCGACGCCCTGAACCAGCTCGAGGAATATCGCCGCGAGCTGCATGATTACGAAGTGCTGGCCAAGGCGGTCGGCCAGTTCAACCAGCGCTACCAGCGATATGCCGCAACCAATGCGCGGCGCCAGTCGCGCGGCCTGCGAAGCGCCCAGAGTGGCTACGACACCGCCAGCCGCGGCCTAAACGAGGCCCGCAGCGCCTGGCAAGCCGCGCAGGAGGCCGAGGTGCAAGCGCGCGGCCGCTTTGAGACTGCCGACGCCGCCCTGATGGCCGGCCGCACCCGGCTCGACCAGTTGCAGTCCGATCCGGCGATGAAGGACGCGAACCGCCTCGCCTTGGCCGAGCGCGACGCGCAGGCGCGGGCCGCCGACCTGGCCACCGCAACGCGCATGGGCGGTGAAGCGGCGGCCCGGTTCGAGCGTGAGCGCCGGGCACTGGAAGACCGCAGCGCGCGCCGAAGGCTGGCCGAGCAATCGCTCGCCACGACCCGCGAGGAGGCGGAAACGGCTGCGCTGGCAAGCGGCATCGGCGCGCCGTGGCAAGTCAATCCGCTGGCGGCTCTGCCGGCGGCCGAGCTGGCGATTCTCGCCTCCCTGCTCTTCGAGACCGCCCGTAAGGATCTGCGCCAGGCGGCGGTGACGCGGCGCGAACAACTCGCCCTGGTGCTGCGCCGCGTTGGCGACGTGACGCAGGCCGAGGCGGTGCAGGCACGCCGGCAACAAGCGCGCGATGAAAGGCATGACGAAGCCGACACCGCCTCGACCAACCGCAGCGCCGCTGATGCCGCGGTCGAGACTGAAGGCAGCCGCCTGGTCGAGGCCTGGCAACAGCACTTCACGAGCCTGAAGGAATTGCAGCTTGATGAACCGCCCTTGCCCGCCCTGACGCTGTGGGTCGGCAGCCTGCAAGGCGACAACCCGGCCCGCGCCGCCTTGGCGCAAGCCCAGCAGCGCGCCGCCGACCACCTCGCGCAGCAGCGCGCCGCGGTGCTCGCCACGCAGCAGGCACTGAGCGACGAACAGGCCCCGCTGGACGCCGAGCGCGAGCGACTGCTGCAGGGTGAAGATGCGTCTCCGCCGCTGCCGCACACCCGTGCCGCCGAGGCGCGAAGCCAACGCGCCGGGGCGCCGCTGTGGCAGTTGGTCGATTTTCGCCAGCACGTCGGAGCGAGCGAGCGCGCCGGCCTCGAAGCCGCGCTCGAAGCCGCCGGCTTGCTCGACGCCTGGGTCACGCCCGACGGTCGGCTGCAGGCGGCCGACGGTTCGCCGCTGGACGACACCCACTGGCTCGAACGACCGCGCCAAAGCGCATCGCTCGCCGTCTGGCTGACCCCTGCCAACGGCGCTGTCGAGCCCGCGCGGCTGAAGCGCCTGCTTGAAGGTATCGCCTGCACCCTCGATGACGATGGTCTGGCCGAAAGCTGGATCGCACCCGACGGTCGCTTTCGTCTGGGTGCCCTGGCCGGAGCGTGGCACAAGCCGCAGGCCGCCTACATCGGCTACGCCGCCCGCGCCGCGGCCCGCGCCCGACGGCTGGCCGAGATCGCGCGGCGCCTGCAGGAAATCACCATGGCATCGCAGGCGATCGACGCCGCCCTCGCCGATCTGGCGCAGCGCCAGGGCCAGGCCGCCGCCGAATGGCAGAACGCCCCGTCCGACGATGGCTTGCGCGCCGCCCACGCCGACGCAGCGGCGCGCGAGCGCGAGTTCCAGTCCGCCCGCAGCCGGCTCGATGAGGCCGAAAGCCAACTACGGACCTCGGGCGCTGCCTTGCAAAGCAGCCGCGATGCGCTGGCTGCCGACGCGGCGGATCTGCACCTGCCGGCCACCGCCGCGGCACTGGAAGCTGTCAGTACCGCACTGATGCGTTTCGGCGAGGCGCTGCATGCCCTCGTCCAGGCCACGCACGAACTGCGGCTCGCGACAGCCGAATTGTCCCATCAGCAGCAGCGCACGCAAGAAGCCGAGGCCGACGCGCAGCAGCTTGCCGAACAGATCGCCGAACGCCGTCTGCAGGCCGACGAAGCGCAGGTCCGGCTGGCCACCTTGCGCGAATCGATCGGCGCCCAGGTCGATGAACTGCAACAACGGCTGCGCGAGGCGCGCCGCGCTGTAAGCGATGGCGAACGCTTGGTGAAGGCCGAGGGCGAAGCACTGCGCACGGCCGGCGAAACCCGCGCCCGCGGCGAACAGAAGGTGCAGGACGCCGACGCCACATTGCGGGATCGCGCCGACACACGCCAACGCGCCATCGCACAGTTGCAGGGCTTCGCCGCCACCGGCCTGCTGTCGGCCGCGCTGCCCGATGCCGAGATGCCCGACCTGCGGGCGCCATGGACGATCGAGCCTGCCCTGAACCTCGCCCGGCGCACCGAACAGGCGCTGGCGCAGGTGGCGGATGACGACGAGGCGTGGACGCGGATCCAGAGCCAGATTTCACACGACTACGGCGAGCTCGGCCGCGCCCTCACCGCGCTCGGGCAGCAGGCGCAGGCCGATACCAGTGACTACGGCATGGTGGTCAACGTCATCTACCAGAATCGCCCGGAACGCCCCGACCAGTTGAGCACGCGCCTCGATGCCGAGATCACCCAGCGCCGGGAACTGTTGACGGCGCGCGAACGCACGCTGCTCGAAAACCACCTGCAGGCCGAGATCGCGGCTGCGGTGCAGCAGCTCCTTCAGGCGACCGAGCGGCATGTCGATGCGATCAACAGGGAACTGCATAAACGCCCGACGTCGACCGGCGTCAAGTTCCGCCTGCTCTGGCAGCCACTGCCCGAGGGCGCCGAGGGCGCACCGGTCGGGCTCGAAGCGGCGCGCAAACGGCTGCTCAACACCAGTACCGACCTGTGGTCGGCGGAAGACCGGCGGGTGGTCGGCGAGATGCTGCACCAGCGCATCGCCGCCGAACGCCTGAAGGCCGACGCGGCCGGCGGCAGCCTGCTCGAACAGCTCGCCCAGGCGCTGGACTACCGGCGCTGGCACCGCTTTCGCGTCCAGCGCTGGCAGGACGGCCAATGGCGCCCGCTCTCCGGCCCGGCCTCGAGCGGCGAACGTGCACTCGGCCTGACGGTGCCGCTCTTTGCCGCGGTGTCGAGCTACTACAGCCAAGGCAGCTATGCCCACGCGCCGCGGCTGGTGCTGCTTGACGAAGCCTTCGCCGGCATCGACGACGCCGCCCGCGCCCATTGCATGGGACTGATCCACGAGTTCGACCTCGATTTCGTCATCACCAGCGAGCGTGAATGGGCTTGTTACGCCGAGCTTCCGGGCGTCGCCATCTGCCAGTTGCAACGGCGTGAAGGGGTCGATGCGGTGCATGTATCGCGCTGGACTTGGGATGGTCGCGCCCGGCGGCGTGAAGACGATCCTGATCGGCGCTTTCCGCTCGAATGACGGTGAATGAGCGACTGCAGCGCTTGCTCGGTGGCGATGCCCTGGCGGCGCTGCGCAGGCGGCTGCGCCAGCGCT
>Ga0105047_10005234_pt1 | contig 22351 bp, 21 predicted proteins | sample MAT04_FD_78384 | JGI IMG/M metagenome (GOLD analysis project Ga0105047, IMG submission 78384) | Freshwater microbial communities from Lake Fryxell liftoff mats and glacier meltwater in Antarctica - MAT-04 (megahit assembly) | ecosystem: Environmental > Aquatic > Freshwater > Ice > Liftoff... | reverse complement strand
GGGCTACAGCGGCACTGGACGGCTCCATCACGAGCAGCGCGACGACAGCGCTGGTGTCGACATAAACCATGCGTTGACTGGCGGCTCAGCTCACTACAAAGGCGAAGATGGAGCCAGCTTGTCAGTACCGGGCTTCCTGACGCATGGCCTCGATCACATCCGAGCCCATGGGCAGAAGGCTGCGAGCGGTTTCCAGTTCAGCGGCAAACGCGCGTCGGCTCCAGCTCGCGCTGCGCAGGGTCAGCCCACCGTCGGCGGTGACTTGCGCATCGACGCTGTCGCCCTCACGCAGTCCGAGTCTGCGCACGGCGTCCACTGGCAGCCGAACAGCCAAGCTGTTGCCCCACTTCGCAATTTGCAGATTCATCGCATGTCCTATGTATATACGGTGAATGATATCCGAAACTTGATGTTTGCCGTACACAGATCGCCCGCACAGAGGCCCTGACCCGCCACGACCCGCCATACCCCGCCATGCCCCGCCATGACCTTCATTCACGTCGTTGGCCACCGATCCTTCATGTGGGTGCGTCCAACGCCAGCGCAGCCCGCACAGCCGCCACCTGGCGGCGCGAGACCGAGAGCCATTCGTTGCCCGGCGCCACACGCACGGCCCAGCCATCGCTGCCGTCTTCGAACCCCTGCGGGTCACGCAGTGCGAGTTCGCGGATGGCATGGCGGGCGACCAGGGCGTTGCGGTGGATGCGGATGAATGCCTGCCGATGCGGTTCACCCGCTGCGCCCGTGAGCTGCATCAAACGCTCGCCCAGCTCGGCCAGGCTCTCGTCCAATACATGGCTGCTGTGGACGGTGCACAGCACCACGTGTTTTTGTTCAGCCTTGAGGTACAGCAATTCGACCAGCGGAACACGCAGCACACGGCCCCGCTCGCTGACCACCAGGCTGGCCGAGCCGGCGCTGTCGGCAGCGTTTGTGGACACCGCAGCAGGCGCCGGCGTGTCGCCCCAAGTAGATGCCAAGCCTGCGTCCATGCGCTGACGCACGCGCTGCAGGGCCAGCAACAGGCGCTCGCGCCGCACCGGCTTGGTCAGGTAGTCCACGGCGTCCAGCTCAAACGCTGACAGCGCATGTTCGGCATGCGCACTGACAAACACCACCGCCGGCACATGCGGCAGGGCCTTCAACTCACGCGCCAGGCGCAGGCCCATGTGGGGGCTGGCACCGGGCAAGCGGATGTCCAACAGCAGCACATCGAAGGGCGTGCGCTGCCTGGACGCGTGGTTCAGGGCTTGCAAGGCTTGTTCGGTATCCGCCGCCTCGGCCACCGCCTGCACCCCGGCCTCTGGCAAGCTGTTGATCAGGCTGCGCAAGCGCAGGCGCGCCAGGGCTTCGTCGTCAACGATCAAGACCCGCACGGTGCTTCAGTCCATCAACCGCTGGGCAGCAGCAGGCGGGCATGAAACCGCGCCGGCGTCTGCAGCGTGGCTTCTTCGCGCCAGACATCGCACTGCGCCGCCACATCGTGCAGCAACCGCAGTCGCTCGCGGATGTTGTGCAGCGCCATGCCGTGACCGGCACTGCTGGCCTCTGCGCCGACGGTGTTGACGACTTCAATGCACACCTGCCCGCGCTGGTACAGCGCACGGATGTGAACCGTGCCGCCATCGGCCACGGGTTCGACACCATGGCGCACGGCGTTCTCAACCAAGGGCTGCAACACCAAGGGCGGCACGCGGGCCTGGGTGACCCGCAGGTCGGCGCTGGCCAAGTGCCAGTGCACACGCAGGCGCGGGCCAAAGCGGATCTGTTCGATCTCGAGGTAACGCCGAGCCAGTTCGACTTCTTCTTCCAGCGCCACCGAGGCACCCGCGTCGGCCAGCGCGGTGCGAAAGAGCTGGGCCAGGGCTTCGAGCACCACCTCGGCTTGCGCCGGGTCCACCCGCACCAGGGCCAGCGCGGTGTTGAGCGCGTTGAACAAGAAGTGCGGGCGAATCCGCGCTTGCAACTCAGCCAACCGCGCACTGGCGTTGGCGGGGTGCCAGATGCGAGCCCGCAAGTCCAGCCAGGCCCACAAAAGTGCCGCCGCTGCCGCACCCGCCAGGCCAATGGCCAGTACGCGGTGCACGGCCACCTCACCCCCCAAGCCGGCCCACAGCAGCGGCGTCCATACGGCAGCCGCCACCACCGCACCGAAGGCCGTGACGGCGATGCCGCGTGGCACCGCATTCAAGCGCTGCAAGCTCGTCTTGCCAGCGCACACACCCACCAACCACAGCAAGGTTGCAGCCAGGCCGCAGAAGCTCAACACCGCTTGCCGCGCCAACCAGTCAGTCCAGCCACTGGCCATGCCCAGCGCCACGATGGCCAGCAGCCCCTGCACCAACATCACCGCCCGCAAGGCCAGCGCGGGGTGGCAGACGTCGAAGCTGGCCGCGGCTTGGGCCTGCAGCCGGCCACGCTCTTCAGCCACCGGGTCGAAGCGGGTGTTGGCGAATGAGCTGCTGTGCAACTCACCCGAGCGAGTGCTGGGTGGCCACAGACTGGCAGCGCGCTCGTTGTCACCCTGGTCTGGCGATGCAGCAGGCAGACCGACCGGAGGGGCCGATGGAGCCGAGGGGACCGAAGGGGTGGCCATGGTGGTCCGGATAATACGAAGGGCCTTGCCTCTCCCCAAGCTTTGAACCCCCTGCTGCCATGTCTCAAGATCCTTTGGCCAACAAGCACCAAGCCTGGTCGGCCCTGTTCAGCGAACCGATGAGCAGCCTGGTGCAACGCTATACCGCCAGCGTGGGTTTCGACCAGCGCCTGTGGCGAGCCGACATTCGCGGCAGCCTGGCCCACGCCGAGATGCTGGCCGCACAAGGTGTGATCAGCACGCAGGACTGGGCTGATATCCAGCGCGGGCTGGCGCAGATCAAAGACGAAATCGAGAGCGAGCGCTTTGAGTGGCAATTGGCGCTGGAGGACGTGCACCTGAACATCGAAGCCCGTTTGACAGCACTGGTAGGTGACGCCGGCAAGCGGCTGCACACCGGCCGCAGCCGCAATGACCAGGTGGCGACAGACGTGCGTTTGTGGCTGCGGGACGAGATCGACCAGCTCAGCCCTTTGCTGCGCGCCATGCAAAGCGCCCTGGTGGAATTGGCTGCAGGGCACAGCGACACGGTCATGCCCGGCTTCACCCACCTGCAAGTCGCCCAGCCGGTGAGCTTTGCCCACCACTTGTTGGCCTATGTGGAGATGTTCGTGCGCGACGAGGCGCGTTTGGCTGACACCCGCAAACGTGTCAACCACTTGCCGCTGGGGGCGGCGGCGCTGGCCGGCACCAGCTACCCGCTCGACCGCGAGCGTGTGGCGCGCAGTCTGGGCTTTGACGGGGTCTGCCAGAACAGCCTGGACGCCGTCAGCGACCGCGACTTCGCGCTCGAGTTCGCCGCCTTTGCCAGCATCTGCATGGTGCACGTCTCGCGACTGAGCGAAGAGATCGTGCTGTGGATGAATCAGAACTTCGGCTTCATCGACCTGGCTGACCGCTACTGCACCGGCAGTTCCATCATGCCGCAGAAGCGCAACCCTGACGTTGCAGAGCTGGCCCGTGGCAAGAGCGGGCGCGTCATCGGCCACTTGATGGCGCTGCTGACGCTGATGAAAGGCCAGCCCATGACCTACAACAAAGACAACCAGGAAGACAAGGAGCCGCTGTTCGACACCGTCGACACACTCGCCGCCACCCTGCGCATCATGGCCGAGATGGTGGGTGGCATCGTGGTGAAGAAGGCCGCGATGGAGAGCGCGGCGCTGAAAGGGTATGCCACTGCCACCGACTTGGCGGACTACCTGGTGAAAAAGGGTTTGCCGTTCCGCGACGCGCATGAGGCCGTGGCGCATGCGGTGAAACTCGCGCTGGCCCAGGGCGTGCAACTGACCGATCTGCCACTGGCCACGCTGCAAGGTCTGAATGCGCAGATCAGCGCTGATGTGTACGAGTGCTTGAGCCTGCGCGGTTCGATCAACGCCCGCACCACGCTGGGTGGCACCGCACCAGCGCAGGTGCTGGCGCAAGTGGCGCGACACCGCGCGCGTTTGGCGAACGTGGCTGCTGCCGTTTGACCCTCTCGTGGTGATGGCGACGTCAGGGGCGCGCAAGCGCCGCTGGATTGCCCACCTGGACATGGACGCGTTCTACGCGTCAGTTGAATTGCTGCGTTATCCCGATCTGAAGGGGCAGGCCGTGGTGATTGGCGGTGGCCGCCGCCACCAGCCCGTCATCCAGCCCGATGGCACCCACCACTACGCCACCCTGGCCGGCTATGCCGGCCGCGGCGTGGTCACCACCGCCACCTACGCCGCGCGTGACCACGGCGTCTTTTCGGGCATGGGTTTGATGAAGGCCGCGCTGCGTGCACCGCACGCCGTGCTGCTGCCGGTGGACTTCGAGCAGTACCGCCGCTATTCGCGCTTGTTCAAAGCGGCGGTGGCCGAAGTTGCACCGGTGATCGAAGACCGCGGCATCGACGAGATCTACATCGATCTGAGCGACGTGCCGGGCGCTCAAGACGCCGTGGCGCACGACCCGGCCGGCGGCGCCCGTGCAGTGGCCCAGCAGATCCGCAACAACGTCAAGCAGGCCACGGGCCTGAGCTGTTCGATTGGCGTCACACCCAACAAACTGCTGGCCAAGCTGGCCAGCGAACTCGACAAACCTGACGGCTTGACGCTGTTGACCGAAGCCGACATTCCCGGCCGCATCTGGCCGCTGGCCGTGCGCAAGCTCAACGGCATCGGCCCCAAGGCCGCCGCCAAGCTGCAAGCCTTGGGCATCGTGACCTTGGGTGACCTGGCGGCCAAAGACCGTCCGTACCTGACGGAGCACTTCGGCCGCAGTTACGGCCGCTGGCTGTTCGAGGCCGCACGTGGCCAGGACGACCGCCCCGTGGTGACCCACAGCGAGGCAGTGTCGATCAGCCGCGAAACCACGTTCGACCGGGACCTGCACGCCGTGCGCGACCGAACCGAGCTCAGCGCGGTGTTCACCCAACTCGCCGGTCAGTTGGCCACCGACTTGCAACGAAAGGGCCTGGCCGCGCGCACCATCGGCATCAAGCTGCGGTTCGAGGATTTCAAGACCGTCACACGCGACCTGACCTTGCCCGAACCGGTGGCCGACGCAGCAGCCGTGCGCCATGCGGCCGGGCTGTGCCTGAAGCGCGTGGATCTGGGCCGGCGTTTGCGCCTGTTGGGTGTGCGCGCAGGGGCGCTGGTTCGTCTGTGAGCGGCCAGAGCGATGTGAACAACGCGTGTGTCAATGGCCGAGCGGGGGGCGCTTAGCATGCCGTGCCCAGCCCCTCGTCAAAGCACCGCCCCATGACCGTCATCACCAACATCGAAGACCTGCGTGTTCTGGCGAAGAAGCGCGTGCCACGCATGTTCTACGACTACGCCGACAGCGGCAGTTGGACCGAGAGCACCTACCGCGCCAACAGCGAGGACTTTCAGAGGATCAAGCTGCGCCAGCGAGTGGCCGTGAACATGGAAGGCCGCAGCACGGCCACGCAGATGCTGGGCATTGACGTGGCCATGCCGGTGGCGATTGCGCCCGTGGGGTCGGTCGGCATGCAGCATGCCGACGGCGAGATCAAGGTGGCGCGGGCGGCGCAGGCCTTCGGCATTCCGTTCACGCTGTCGACCATGAGCATCTGCTCGATCGAAGACATCGCAGCGCACACCACCCGGCCGTTCTGGTTTCAGCTCTACGTCATGCGCGACCGCGACTTCAGCCAGCGTTTGATCGAACGCAGCCGCGCAGCAGGTTGTAGCGCCCTGGTGCTGACGCTGGACTTGCAGATCCTGGGCCAGCGCCACAAGGACCTGAAGAACGGCTTGTCCGTCCCGCCCAAACCCACCTTGAGCAACTGGCTCAACCTGGCCACCAAGCCCGGCTGGTGCCTGGGCATGCTGGGCACCAAACGGCGGCAGTTCGGCAACATCTTCGGCCACGTCAAAGGTGTTGAGGACATGAGTTCGCTCTCACAGTGGACGGCGCAGCAGTTCGACCCGCGCTTGAACTGGGACGACGTGGCGCAGATCAAAAAACTCTGGGGTGGCAAGCTGATCCTGAAGGGCATCCAGGACGCCGAAGACGCCCGGCTCGCGGTTGAATCAGGCGCCGACGCGCTGATCGTCAGCAACCACGGCGGGCGCCAGCTGGACGGTGCGCCCTCCAGCATCCACGCCCTGCCCGGCATCGTGCAGGCCGTGGGCAAAGACATCGAGGTCCACATGGACGGTGGCATCCGCTCGGGGCAAGACGTTTTGAAAGCCGTGGCGCTGGGCGCCAAGGGCACCTACATCGGCCGTTCCTTCGTCTACGGCCTGGGCGCCATGGGCGAGGCTGGAGTGACCAAGGCGCTGCAGATCATTCACAAAGAGCTGGACTTGACCATGGCCTTCTGCGGCAAGACCCGGGTGACGGACGTCGACCGCAGCATCTTGTTGCCGGGGACGATCCCCGCCTGAGCACTGGCATCCGCATGCGCAGCCGCAGCCGCAGCGGCACCCTCACCCGCACCCGCACCCGCACCTGCACCACCACGCCAGGGCCGACGGGGTGTCTTGCACAGCGAAGTCAAGGAGGAGCCTGTTGCAAATCAAGGATTTGCAACAGGCGGGGGACATGAGCGGTGCAAGACACCCCGTCGGCCCTGGCGTGGTGGTGCAGGCTGTTCAGCCGGCGCCAGCCGCCCCCGCCGATCTGACGTTCAACTTGAACGCAATCATGGCCCGCAGCTTGGCCGGCAGCACCGGCTTGATGAGGAGGTGGTAGTCGTGTGCCACGGCTTCGTCTTCATGGCCGCCGAGTGAACTGCCGGTGATGATGATGGCCGGCAAGCGAGCGCCAGGCCAGTGGGCGCGCAGGGCCACCAGCGCCTCGATCCCGGTGGTGCCTTGGGGCAGGCGGTAGTCCACCAACAGCAAGTCCGGCTGCGTGCTCGGGCCACAGGCCAGCCAGGTGTGCACGGCGTCCACCGTGTCGAACGACTGCACCTGCGCGCCCCAGGCCTGCAACAGCACCACCAGACCCTCGCGCACCGCAGGTTCGTCTTCCACGACCACGATGAACCGGCCTTGCAAGGTCAGGCCCAGCAGCTGACGCTGGCCGCTGCTGGGCTCGACACTCAGGCTGCGCGGCGCTTTGCCCAAGGGCACTTCGAAAGAGAACACCGTGCCGCGGCCGACGCTGGAACGGACTGTCACGGTGCTGTCCATCAGCGCCGTCAGACGCTTGACGATGGCCAGACCCAGCCCCAGACCCTTGCGATGGTGTGCCAGCAACGGGCGGTTGCTCTGGGCTTGAAAAAACTCATCAAAGATGCGCGGCAGGCTGGCCTCGGAAATGCCAATGCCGGTGTCCCACACCTGGATCAGCAGGCGGGCGCCAGCGCCATGCTGACGCAGCCGCGCGCTCACCAACACGCCACCGTCGTCGCTGTAGCGGATGGCGTTGCTGACCAGGTTGCGCAGCACACGTTCCAGCAACACCGGGTCGGTGTGGGCGACATGCGCGTCGCCGCGAAACGACAGCATCAAGCCCTTCTCGAAAGCCGTCGGCTCGAAATGCAAACGCAGCCGGCCAAACAAGTCGTGCAAACGCACTGGCGCCGGGTTGACCTCGACCCCACCGGTGTCGATGCGGGTGATGTCGAGCAACTCGCCGAACAAACCCTCCAGCGCATCAACACTTTCGTTGATGCTGTTGACCAGACCCGCCACCTCAGGGTCGCGGCTCTTCTGGCGCAGCGCTTCTGCGAACAAGCCCATCGCGTGCAGCGGCTGGCGCAGGTCGTGGCTGGCGGCGGCAAAAAACTGCGTCTTGGCGCTGCTGGCCGCTTCAGCCGCGCGGCGGGCGTCATCGGCCACACGCCGAGCCTCTTCGGCCACACCGGCTTGCACACGCAGGGCCTGCGCCAGCTCTTCGGTGCGGCGTTTCAAGGTGATGGCCTGCCCCAGGGCGTTGCCGTAGGTACGGCCCATCAACAAGGTGATGCCAAACAACAGGCTCAGGATCAGCGCCAGCTGGTAGTGCCAGGGCTGGCTGGTGTCGGTGGCGATGCGCACGATGGCGGGTACCAATACCAGGCTGATGAAGGCCAGGAACACCCGCGACTGAGTGGCCAACAACTGCACCGAGCCCAGGCAATACGACACCACGATGACGATCAAGGCCACCCCGTGGTAGGTCGTGCCCAGGCCCCAAAACAACCACACGGCCACTCCCCACATCGCCCCTTGCCCCAGCACCAGAGCTTTCCAACTGCCGCGCCAACCCAGCAGCGTGGTGTCGTCGGCGTCAGGCTGGCGCAGGAAGCGCACGTGGTGCGCCAGACGCAGCAGCCACAAGGCCGCGCCAGCACCCAACCACGCCAACAATTCCGCACGGCTGGCCAACGGCCAGTAGGTCACAGCCATCACCAGCATGCCCAGAGCGTTGCCAGTCAGCGAGGCCGGTGTTTGCACCAGCAGAGCGCGGGTGCTGTCGGCACGGCCGCCGGGACCCTGCACCGGCATTGCTGCGGCACGGGTCAGTGCCGGCGGCACATCCGGCACATCCGGCACGCCCGGCGTGGCAGCCTCGGGGGCAGCAGCAGTGGCCATGGCTCAGCGCCGTCAGCGCACGCCGGGCCGGCGCGTCAGGAAGCCGCCCTGACCTTGGGTCATCTGGCTGACGGCCAGCACCGCTTGCGTGCGTGAACTCACACTCAAAGCCCGCAACACGGCGGCCACGTGGTCCTTCACCGTCTCGACCGACAGGCTCAACTCCCGGGCGATCAACTTGTTGGGCAGGCCTTGCAGCAGCAGGCCCATGACTTCGGCCTGCCGCGGCGTCAGGCCGATGTCTTCAATCGACTTCAGCTTCTGGTGTTCGTCTGGCCGCGCGTTGGCACCCAGCGGTGCTGCATGCGGGGCTGTCGGGGTGTGCAGGCCTTTGCCGAACTCCAGCCCCAACATGGAGGGCGGCACGTACATGGCCCCGCCCATCACCAAGCCCAGCGCCTGATGCAGCTGCGCATGCGACGAACTTTTGGGCACAAAGCCCATCGCGCCACTGTCGATGGCGCGGATGACGTCGCTGGCGCGGTCTGACGCCGACACCACCACCACCGGTACGGCCGGATAGGCGCTGCGGAACTCCACCAGCACATCGAAGCCGTCAGCGTCACCCAATGACAAGTCGAGCAGCACCAGGTCGAAGTCGCTTTGCGCCGCCAGCGCCGCGCGGGCTGCAGCGGCGCTGTCGGTACCAACCACGGTGGTGGCGCTGCCAAGGTTCTGGATGACGGCCTGCAAGGCCGACAGGATCAACGGGTGGTCGTCAACGAGCAGGACTTTCATGCGGTCTCCGTGCGTCGCCAACAGTCGACGTCATTGCCATTCTGCTCGCCAACTTCGGCCGTTTTCGACCCCCCGAAAGAGGGGCACCACCACGTCAGAGTTAGGTAAACCGCCGGGTGACCGACTCGGCCACACAGGCCGGCTTGGTCGAACCTTCCAGTTCAACCGTGGCCACCACCACCAGTTGCGCGCCGCCTTCGATCACCTCATAGGACTGCAAGCTGAAGCGCCCGCGCAGCCGGCTGCCCACCCGCACTGGCGCCATGAAGCGCACGCGGTTCAGGCCGTAGTTGATGCCCATGCGGACGTTGGCCACCGTGAAGCCGGTGTCGAACAGTAGCGGCAGCAGGCTCAGGGTCAAAAAACCATGGGCCACGGTGTTGCCGAACGGGCCGGCCGCCGCGCGGACGGGGTCGGTGTGAATCCATTGCTGGTCACCCGTGGCATGGGCAAAAGCGTCGATGCGGGCCTGGTCGATCACCAGCCAGTCGCTCACGCCCAGTTCTTGGCCGACCAGCGGCTGAAGTTCGGCAAGGGAGTCGTAGCGCATCGGTGCCTGGCTCGTGGCGGTTGATGAAAAGAAGGCGTCAAACCGCCAGCCACTGCAACAGCGGCTGCCACTGCTGCAGGTCGCGTTCCACCCGGCTGGGCGCGACGTCCCACAGCGTCAGGCCGTGCGCGGCCAGTTGCACGTAGTTCTGGGTGTCACGCAACCAGGCCACCACGGGCAGGGGCAGCGTGGCGGTGTAGTGGTGGAGCTGTTCGTTGGCGCGGGTCTGTTCGCGCAGCCGCATGCCCACAAGCGCCATGCGCACCTGCTCGGCCCGGCGGTGCTGACGCAGCGTTTGCACGAAGGCGTGCGTGGCCTGGATGTCAAACAAGCTGGCTTGCAAGGGAACGAGCACCACGTCAGCGATGCGCATCACCGCCTCCAGCCGCTTGCCGTGCAGACCGGCCGGCGTGTCGAGCACCACATGGCTTGTGCCTTTGGGCGGGCGCACGATGTCCGTGCCGTCCACGTCCCAACCGTGGATGCGCGGCAGGTGGGCCGGGCGCAAGGCAAGCCACTGGCGCGCCGACTGCTGGCGGTCCACGTCGCCCAGCATCACGGCATGCCCGGCTGCGGCCAAAAAGCCTGCCAGATTGGTGCTGAGGGTGCTCTTGCCGACGCCTCCCTTGGGGTTGGCCACCACGATGACTGGCATCCCTTGCTCCTTGATCGTTCGGTGTTTCGCTCTATCGTAGCGGAGGGTTTTCTCTCCACCTCTGCCGCCGTGGCACTGCTGGCCAGTGCGGCCAACCCAACCGCCCAGGGCCCGAATCCCCATCATCGCCGCCCACCCCGACCTGGCCGACTCGCGCATCACCAAGGCCGTGATGCAGGCTGCACGCGACTTGTCGGCTTACCACGACGTGCAGGTGCACGACCTGGACGCGCGGTACGCCAACTGCCACGTCGACACCGCGGCCAGGCTCAGGCCAGTTGGCAGGCCTCCTCGAAACTCAAGCGCGGGCTGCGCTCAAACAGCTTGCTCGGGTCGCCATGACCCAAGGAACAAACGAAGTTGACCTTGGCGCTGGTTCCGGCAAAAAAGGCCGCTTCCACCTGATCGGCTTCAAAGCCGCTCATCGGCCCGCAGTCCAGGCCCAGGGCACGCGCGGCAACCATCAGGTACGCGCCCTGCAAGGAAGAATTGCGGAACGCGGTGGCGGCGATCAAGGCCTCGTTGCCGACAAACCAGGCCTTGGCGTCAGCGTGGGGGAAGAGCTGAGGCAGTCGCTCGTAAAACGCCATGTCCATGCCAATGACGGCCGTCACCGGCGCTTGCTGCACCTTGACCTTGTTGCCTGGGCTCATGCACTCGACCAGCTGCGCTTTGGCCGCTTCGCTGCGCACAAACACCACCCGCGCCGGGCTGCAGTTGGCAGAGGTCGGGCCCCACTTGTACAGCTCGTACAACTGGCGCAGGGTGTCGTCAGACACCGCTGTGGACAGGTAGCCGTTGTGCGTGCGCGCTTCGGTGAAGAGTTGGGCGGTGTTGGTGTGCATGGTGGTGTGTGATCAAGGGATTCATCGGGCCGGGACAATAACCGCATGTTCCAACCCTCCCAGCACGACGTGCGCCGCTTCTTCTGCGCCGCCCACACCCGACAGCGTGACGGCCTGCCGCTGGACCCGATGCAAACCGTGGCCGGGCATTGGATCGCGCAGCACCCCGAGTACCACGCCGAACTGGCCGACGAGGCGGCCGCGCTGGCGGCTGTCTACACCGTGGAAGAAGGCCGAACCAACCCGTTCTTGCACTTGTCGATGCACCTGTCGATTCACGAACAGGTCGCTATCGACCAACCCACCGGCATTCGCCAGGCCGTGGCCCTGCTGGCCGCGCGCCGCGGTGACTTGCACGCCGCACATCACGAGGTGATGGAGTGCCTGGGCGACATGCTGTGGACCAGCCAGCGCAGCGGCCTGCCTCCGGACGGACAGGGCTACATTGAAGCGGTGCGGCGGCGCGCGACGGCTGGTTGACGGCCGGTTGATGGCCGTTTTATCGCCGTTTTGTGGCCGTTTTATCGCCGTTTTATCGCCGTTTTATCGCCGCTTGCTGGCCGGTTGCTGGCCGGTTGACGGCTGATCGGGCCTTTGGTCGCGGGGCCGCGCTGCCGCACAGCCCCGCAGCCGTGCAGCCGTGCAGCCACTCAACCACTCAGCCCGTTACGGTCTGATCGTCACCCAAGCAGTCTCCAACCAGTTGTCAGCGCGGTGCACCGCGTCGACGTTGCTGCGCGCGGCCCAGGGGATAACCTGGCGGTGCAGCGGAATGGTGTGAACCTGTTCGCGCCACTCGCGCAGGACCGCCTTGACCAGCTCTTCGCGCTTCTTCGGGTCGGGCTCGACGCTGCTGCGTGCGGCCAAAGCGTCCAGCGTGTCGTTGCGGACGTTGCCGTAGTTGTACAGGCCCACACCTTTGTCGCCACGGCTGCGCATCAGCGGCGTGATGGCGGTCTCAGCATCGGTGACGGCGCCGCCCCAGCCGTACAGGTACAGACTGGTGTCGAGCTTTTCCAGCTTCGGAAAAAAAGTCGTGCGCGGCATGGCGTTGACGCGCACTTTCAGCTTGAGCTGTGACCACATGCCGGCCAGCGCCACGCAGATCTCTTCGTCGTTGACGTAGCGGTTGTTGGGGCAGTCCAGCGTCACCTCAAAGCCATTGGCGTAACCCGCCTCGGCCATCAGGGCTCGAGCGCGGGTCAGGTCAAACGGCAACCGCGTTTCCAGGGACGGGTCGTTGTAGGCCCCGGCTGGAGACGGTGTGGCGCCGCCGGTGGGCACCGCCTGCCCGCTCATCAGCTTGGTCTTCATGGCTTCGATGTCAATGGCGTGGTACAGCGCGCGGCGCACGCGGATGTCCTTGAACGGGTTCTTGTCGCCGGGCACGTTGCCGTACAGCAGCTTGTCGCGGGCTTGATCGAGCCCTAAAAAAACGATGCGGTTCTCGGGCCCGTCAATCACCCGCACGCCCGCGGTGTTGCGCAGCCGGGCCACGTCGCGCGGCGCGGGGTCGAGCACCAGGTCAATCTCGCCCGAGATCAAGGCCGCCAGCCGGGTGGCGTCACTGGCAATGGGCGTGTAGACGATCTCCTGGACGTTGCCGCTGAAGGTGCCCCACCAATTGGGGTTGCGGGTGTAGCGCGTCTTGATGCCGGGCTGGCGCTGCGCCAGCATGTAAGGCCCAGTGCCGTTGGCGTTGAACGACGCAAAACTCTCCTCGCGGTTTTTGAAGTCCAGCGGTTTGCTGACCTTGTTCTTCTCGCACCAGGCGCGGCTCATGACCGGGACGGTCGACAGGTGCTGCAAGAAGATGGGGTTGACCCGCTCGAGCTTGAAGTCCACCGTCAGCGCGTCCACCGCCACGGGCATGCCCAGGGCGCTGGCGTACACGCTCAATTGCGAGGTCGGCTCTTTTGCGCGCTGCACCGAGAACACCACGTCCGCGGCCGTCATCGGCGTGCCGTCATGGAATTTCACACCGGGCCGCAACTTGAAACGCCAGTTCAAGGCGCTGGTCTGCACCCAGCTCAGTGCCAGGCGCGGGGCCAGGTTCAAGGCCCGGTCGCGGTCGAGCAAGGTCTCGTAAGCCTGGCCGTTGAGTTGGTTTGTCAGGCCCTCGTTCTGCGAATGCGGGTCCATCGTCTGCGGGTCGCCTTGGCTGGACCAGCGCAGCGTTTGTGCTTGGGCGATCGGCGTGGCGCAGCACAAGCCCCACACCAGAAACACGGTGACCAGCAAACCCTGACTAGCCGTGTGCATCACAAACCTCTCCGCTCAGTGGCAACCGCCGCGGCAGTGTAGGCAAGATCAAGCCTGCGCGCGGCGCAGCGCCGTGGGGTCCACCCAGAGCTCGGCCAGCTTGGGGAAGCGTTCATCAGCACCGGGTTCGCGGCCGACTATTTTGTCGCTGCACTCACTGCGCGACAGGTCGATCAGCACCGGCAGGATGGGCATGTCGGACTTGGTCGAAAAGAACGCCTTGACGATCGGCGAGACCAGAGCCGAAGCGTTTTGTTCGACCACCACGGCCAGTCTCCCAGACTCCAAACGCACCAGGGACCCGGTCGGATAGATGCCCAGGCTGCGCACGAACACGCCGAACAGCACCGGGTCGAGATGGCCCTTCCAACTGGCCATGCGGGCGATCGACTCGGCCGGGTCCCAGCGGGTCTTGTAGGGCCGATCGGAGGTGATGGCGTCGTAGACGTCGCAGATCGCGGCCATCCGCGCGATCTGCGTGAACTTGTCGCTCGACAGCTTGTGCGGGTAGCCCGTGCCGTCCATGCGCTCATGGTGGTGGATCACCACGTCCAGAATCTCAGCGGTGGTACCGCGGCCTTCAACCAACAGGTCGTGGCCGCGCTGTGGGTGGGTGCGCATGATGGTGAATTCGGCGTCCGTCAGGGTGCCAGGCTTGTCAAGCACCGCCACCGGCACCAGCGCCTTGCCGATGTCGTGCATCAACCCAGCCAGGCCGGCCTGGCGAGACTGCTCTTCATTCATGCCCATCTGCCTGCCCAAGGACACCATCAAGGCACACACTGCCACCGAATGCATGTAGCTGTAGTCGTGCTGGGTCTTCAACCGGGCCAGGCTGACCAAGGCGCCGGGATTGCGGTGCACCGAGTCGGTGATCTCGGCCACCAACGGCAAGCAGCCTTCGCTGTCCACCGTCTTGCCCATGCGGGCTTCGTTGAACATCGACACCACGGCCGCCCGGCCGCGGTTGCAAATGGCCGCAGCCTGTTGCAGTTCTTCTTGCAGGCTCTTGCTGGCGTTGCGCAGTGCAGGCGGCGCCGTCAGTGGCTCAGGCGCTGTCGGCGCAGCAGGGGCTGCCGTGGCCTTGGGCTCGGCGGGCACCGTGGCCAGCACGTCCAGCCCCAACTTCAGGTTGATCCAACATGCCTTCACCGCGCTGCCCACCAGTCGCTCGCAGTCGGCCGGATCTTCAATGACGAACTTGGTGCGCCAAAACGGATGGTCCAGCCAAGGCCCGTCCAGCGCATGCACATGCATGCCCACGCGGAGTTGACTGACGGGAATCTTCTTCAGCATGGGGCGATGGCCGTCGTCGAAGCGGCAGGGTCACTGACCTCACGTCAGGTATCGGTGGTTGCAGCGGGGAGCTTGAGTGTGGATGTGAACACAGACGCGAACACAGATGCGAACACCGGCGCGGGCCAGCCGGTTTGACGGGCCTCATGCGAGACTTATGCACACCTCCCTGCCGCCAAGGATGCCCGTGAACGACGCCCTGCCCGCCAACGAATCCCTGCGCAGCGCACTGGCCCGCAACGTCCGCGACGCACTGGCCGAAGACATCGGCCGAGGCGACTGGACGGCGCAGTTGGTCCCGGCTGGCCGCCGCGCCCATGCCAAAGTTGTGGCCAAGGAAGCCGGTGTCATCTGTGGCCGGCCGTGGTTTGACGCCTGCTTTCTGGCGCTGGACGGCTCAGCCCAAATCACCTGGATGGTGGCTGAAGGCGCGGCCGTGGCAGCCGGCACCACGGTCTGCGAGATCAACGCCGACGCCCGCGCCTTGCTCAGCGCCGAGCGGCCAGCCTTGAACTTTCTGCAGACGCTGTCGGCCGTGGCCAGCACCACCCGCGAGTACGTCGACGCCATCGCCGGCCTGTCGCCCAACCCCAGAGGCTGCGCCGTGCTCGACACGCGCAAAACCCTGCCGGGCCTGCGCCAGGCGCAAAAGTATGCTGTGCGCACGGGCGGCGGCCAGAACCAAAGAATGGCGCTGTGGGACGGCATCCTCATCAAGGAAAACCACATCGCCGCGGCCGGCGGCATCACCGCAGCCCTGCGCGCGGCGTTTGCGCTTGAAGCTGGCGTGATGGTGCAGGTCGAGGTGGAGAGCCTGACCGAGCTGCAGGAGGCACTGGCCGCCGGTGCCCGGAACGTGCTGCTGGACGACTTCAGCCTGGCCGACCTGCACCGCGCCTGCGCAATCAACGCCGCATGGCCACAGCCAGCGGTGCTGGAGGTCTCAGGCGGTGTCGACCTTTCCACCCTCCGCGACATTGCCGCCACCGGCGTGGACCGCATTTCGGTGGGCAAGTTGACCAAGGAGGTGCGGGCGCTGGATTTGTCGATGCGGGTGGCGCCGCTGGGGCGTTGAAGGAACAGGCCAGGCTTGGTGCGGGGTCAGGTTGGGTCAAAGAAGAAAACGGTCTGAATCTGACCGTCCATGACCTCATACACAGCCACTACCTCAAACGGCGCTGGCTCGACACCGTGGATGCGCTCGTGGTCGAAGACCTTGGCGCCCAGCACGATGCGGTTCAACAACTCGGCGCGCAGCCTCAGGTTGTTGAAGCGCTTGCTGGCGTAGTGCGCGGCCAGTGCCTCATGGCCCACCAGGGTGGGCTCGGCCGCCGGCGGGCGGTAGACCTTGACGTCGGGCGCGAACAGCGCCACGAAACGCGCCAGGTCGCGCGCGTTGTAGGCGTCCAGTTGCTGCTGGACGATGGATTCAGGGTTCATAACTCGGCTCCCGCCCAATCGTCAATCACTTCACTCACCTCACTCACCTCACTCACCTCACTCACCTCACTCACTTGACTCAGGGCGCTCAGGGCGCTCAGCCGCTCACGGCGCCCAAGGCTTGGCCAAAGGTTCGCCCACGAACAGGCCTTCACCGGGCCACTGGACTGACTTCCAATAGGCCTCGATCAGCGTCTGCCCGCGCTGGTACTGGCGCACCATGACGCTGGCGCGCGGAAATTTTTCGGGGTAGTTGCAGGGCTCGGTCACGGTGCCGTAGCTGGCGGTGGCGCCGGCTTGCAACCAGTCGGTGGCCGGCATTTGGCCGGTGGCGCCAGCGGAAGCAGCGCCCAGGCTGGTCAGGTGGTCGGCCACGGCACCGGGCAGGTAGCTGTTGGTTCTGATCTGCGGCACGCTGGCCAGGCCGGTGAAATAAAACATCACACCGCTTTGGTTGCTGACCACGTCACTGGCAGCGCCGCTGGCGTTGTCGATGTAGCGCAGGCTGACACGGCCCGCGCCGCTGCTGGCCAGGGCTTGAAAGTCGGGGTGGCGCACGCTGCGCGCACTGTCGCTGGTGCGCAGCAGGTAGCCCGTGCCGCCGGGGTTCCTGCCGTTGGCCCAGCTGCCGTCTGCAGCCACGCCGCGGCTGATCAAGACCTGGGCTTCGGCCAGCGTGGCCGCACCCAACATCATCGAGGGGCGCAGCTTCAGGTCGGTCCAGGGCTGGCGGGTGTCGGTGTTGTAGTAGGCCGACGCCGCCGTGGCCACACAACCACCGCAGTAGCGGGTGTCGTAGCCAAAGGCCAAGGCGCTGGTCAGGCCCATGGCGCAGGGTGTGGCGAGCGTTCCCTGCACCCGTGAAGGCTGGGCCCAGGTGACGAGGGTGGCCTGGATGGTGTCGCCCAGGCGTGCGTCCAGCGCGGCCTTCAGGCTGGCGAACTCGGCCACGCTGAGGCTGTCGCTGCCCCGCGGCACGGGCAGGCGGATGAGGTTGGCGTCAGGGATGCCGCGAGCCCGTTGATAGGCCAGGCCGATGGCTTCGCTGGTGGCGTCGCCTTCAGCGATCAGCACCGCCAGGTTGGCCGGGCCGAGCGTCGCTGATGAGCTTGACGATGGGCTCGATGATGGCGCTGTGCCACCTGAGCCACCGCCGCCTCCGCAACCCGATAAAACCAACACGGCCAGCAACACGGCGGCAGCCTGGCGCAGGCCGGCAGGCCTCACAACAGCGGCACGCCGGTCTTGCTTTGAATGTCTTCGCGGCTGACACCAGGCGCCAGTTCCAGCAGCTTCAAGCCGGCTGGTGTCACGTCCATCACACCCAGATCGGTGATGATCTGGTTGACCACCTTCACGCCCGTCAGCGGCAGCGTGCAGGCCGGCAGGATCTTCAGATCGAAGCCGCCGTCTTTGCGCCGGGCCACGTGTTCCATCAGCACCAGCACCCGCGCCACGCCGGCCACCAGGTCCATGGCTCCGCCCATGCCCTTGACCATCTTGCCCGGGATCATCCAGTTGGCCAGGTCGCCCTGTGCGCTGACCTGCATGGCGCCCAGGATCGACAGGTCGACCTTGCCGCCGCGGATCATGGCGAAGCTCAGGTCGCTGCCGAAGATGCTGCTGCCGGGGATGGTGGTGACCGTTTGTTTGCCAGCGTTGATGACATCGGCGTCGACCTCGTCCTCGGTCGGAAACGGGCCGATGCCGAGCATGCCGTTTTCGCTCTGCAGCCAGACCTCGATGTCGGCGCGCACAAAGTTGGCGACCAACGTGGGCAAGCCAATGCCCAGGTTGACGTAATAACCGTCGTGCAGTTCATGGGCCGCGCGGGCGGCCATCTGGTCGTGGGTCCAGGACATGTCAGGTCTCCTGATGGGCCGTCGCGAAGGGCACTTTCGCCCCCTTGGGGGCAGTGAACGAAGTGAGCATGGGGGTCAACATGTCAGATTCCCGCCTTTTCGGTGATGGTGCGCTTCTCGATGGTCTTCTGCGGATGCGCATTCAACACGATGCGGTCCACATAGATGCCCGGCAGGTGCACGTCGTCGGGAGCGATTTCGCCGTTCCTCACGATGTGCTCGACCTCCACGATGGTGATCTTGCCGGCGGTGGCCGCGGCCGGGTTGAAGTTGCGCGCGGTCAGCCGAAACCTCAGGTTTCCAGACTCGTCGGCCTTCCAGGCCTTGACCAAAGCGATGTCGGGCACCAGCGCACGTTCCATGACGTGGGTGTGGCCGTCAAACTCGCGCAGCTCCTTGCCCTCGGCCACCAGCGTGCCCACGCCAGTGCGGGTGAAAAACGCCGGGATGCCAGCGCCACCCGCGCGCAGGCGTTCGGCCAGCGTGCCCTGGGGCGTGAACTCGAGTTCCAGCTCTTTGGCCAGGTATTGGCGTTCGAACTCCTTGTTTTCGCCCACATAGCTGCTGATCATCTTTTTGATCTGCCGCGTGACCAACAGCTGGCCCAGCCCCAAACCATCGGTCCCGGCGTTGTTGCTGATGACGGTGAGGTCTTTGACACCGCTGTCGCGCAACGCGGCAATCAGGGCCTCGGGGATGCCGCACAGGCCGAAGCCGCCCACGGCCAGCAACTGGCCATCTTTGACGACGTCGGCCAGAGCGGCAGCGGCGCTGGGGAAGACTTTTTTCATTCGATCAAGCTCCGAAAGTGAAGTGGCCAGGGCGGGGGTGGACCGGTTGTCTGCCGTACAGCGTACTACGGGCCTTGTGACCGGCTGAGCTGTGACCGGGTGAGCGCGCGCCGGAACCGGCTGTCTGAGGCAGCAAAGTTGTCGAGCAAACCCATACTTACGGTGTGGAACGGGCCAGTACCACCATCCTAGGATTCTTCAACGCGCCGGCACTGACCGGCAGCCCAGGGGCCTTGCTGCTTGGGCTCAACCCCGCAAGGCTCTCCGATGGATTCAATCTGGACTCAACTGGCCGACACTGTGCGCCCGATCGGCAGTGCAATGGGGCCCTATGCGCCACGCCTGCTGGGCGCTCTGGCCATCGTTGCCGCGGCATGGCTGGCTGCGCGCCTGGTGCGCGCGGCGCTGACCCGTGCAGCTGCAGCCGGCCGACTCGACGAGCGCGCCAACAGCCCCGGCCTGGGCGCCACGCTGGCGGGTGTGGCCGGCGCCTTGGTCTGGCTGCTGGCCTTGCCGGCTTTGCTGGGCACGCTGGAGCTGCAAGGCTTGTTGACGCCGGTCAACGCCATGCTGTCGCGCCTGATGGGTTTTGTGCCCAACCTGTTGGGTGCCGCCGTGGTGCTGGGCATCGGGTTGCTGGTGGCCGGCATCGTCAAGCAGATCGTGGTGGGTTTGCTCAAGGCCGCGGGTTCGGAAAAAGCCGCACAACGGCTCGGCCTGGGCACCTCGCTGGGTGCCGACGGGCTGGCTGGCATGGCCGGCAACGTGGTGTACGTGTTGATCCTGTTGCCCACCCTGGTTGCGGCCTTGCAGCCGCTGGGCCTGGACGCGCTGACCAACCCACTGTCCAGGCTGCTGGAGACCATCACGACGCTGATCCCGCGGCTGTTTTCTGCCGCCATCCTGGTCGGGGTGGCGGTGTTGATCGGCCGCGCCGTGGCCAACCTGGTCAGCGCCCTGCTGTCGGGCGTGGGCCTGGACAAGCTGCCCGAAAAGGTCGGAGCAGCGCCCTTTCAGCTGGGCGGGCGCAGCCTGTCGGAACTGACCGGGACGCTGGTGATGGTGGGCATCGTCACCGTGGCCGCCGCCCAAGCCACCGAGATCCTGGGCCTGCCGGTGTTGACCGAGATCGTCAGCATCGTCGGTGACGCCGCAGCGCGCCTGGTCGTGGCCCTGGTGCTGGGCTTGGCGGGCTTGATGGCAGCGTCTGCTGCGGCACGCACCCTCCAGGCCAGCGGCGCGCGCAATGCCGGCTTGCTGGCGCATGGCGCGCGCGGCGCGATCCTTTTCTTCACCGCCGCGCTGGTGCTGCGCCAGGCCGGGCTGCCGGCGGAGATCGTGACCATCGCGTTCGCGGCCATCGTCGGTGCCTTGGCCGTGGGCGTGGGGGTGGCCATCGGCGTGGGCGGGCGGCATGCGGCCGGGCGTGTGGTGGACGGTGTGGTCGCCTCGTTCGAGGCCGAAAACCCGGCCGCTGCGGCCCCTGCGACCAATACGGCCCCTGCGGCCTCTGCGGCAGCTACGGCAGCTACGGCCCCTGCGACCCCTGCGACCCCTGCGGTCGCTGCGGCCCCTGCGGCTATTCAGCCCGAGCAACGCTGAAGCCGCGTCGATCGGCCGATCTGACCTGACACCTTGGCTGCCGCTGCCCACTCCCCCGGCCTGCAACTCCCGATGTCCACGCGACCCCTGCAAGCCTTGTTCGACCGCCTGTCGTTGCCCGCGCAGTTGCTGCTGGCCGGCATCGGCACCAGCTTGCTGACGGCTGGGGTGGTGCACTTTGTTTGGGAGCCCGGCGCGGCCGTCGTCGGTGCTGTCGCAGGCGGCGCGGCGCTGGCGAGCGCCGTGTCGGCCGCCTTTGCCTGGCGCGTGGCTCGGTCGACCCTGCAGCTGGCCCAGGCCGCGCGGAGTCTCGCCCGAGACGACGCGCTGCTGCACGGGCAACTGCCTTACAAGTCAGCCACAGCCGAGTTGCACGAGGCCACACACGCCCTGCGCCGCTTGCTCGACCACGCCCGCCAACGACTGGCTGCGATGCAGGCCATGAACACCGCGCTGGGCCTGAACCTGCAGTCGCGCACGCAGGAGTTGTCGTCCTTGCAGGACCTGTCGATCGGGCTGGCCCAACAAGGCGACATTGGCACCCTGGTGGGCGAGGCGCTGAACGCCTTGCAAGCCACGGTCGACTACAGCAGCGCTTCGGTGTGGGCCCGAGTGGGGCTGCAGCCGCTGCAGCCGGTGGTGCTGTTGGGGTATCGCAGCACCGAACAGGCGATCGCTGGCATGGGGCTGTCGGACCTGACGGGGCTGCGTTTGTCGCGCGCCAATTTGCAGCGCTATGAGCAGATCGAAGAGGACCGCCAGCCGCTGATCGAAAACCATCCGCGCCAGGGCCTGCTCAATTGGCTGTGGGCGATGGTCACCGACGACGCCCGCACGTCGGCCCTGTACCGCAGCACCAAGGCCTGGATGGCCGTGCCGCTGCAGGTGCGCCAGCGTGTGCTGGGGGTGTTGCGGGTGGACCATGGCGAGGCCGGCCACTTTGATGAGGCGCGCGTGCGCTTGTTGACGGCCGTGGCCAGCCAGACGGCCCTGGCCCTGCGCCATGCGCAGCTCTCGGCGCAAGAACGTGACCTGGCCATCATGGGCGAGCGCAACCGCATCGCCCGCGAACTGCACGACGCCGTGTCGCAAACGCTGTTCGCTGCCAATCTGCTGGCCGGCACTCTGGCCCGCTCGGCTGGCCTGGATGAGGCCAGCCGCGGCCAGGTGGCGATGCTGGAAAAGCTCAACCGCAGCGCTCTGGCCGAGATGCGCATGTTGATGTTCGAGCTGCGCCCGGACGCGCTGGCCGGCGCCCGCCTGTCAGACCTGTTGCAACAAGCGGTGGAAGCGCTGGCCGGCCGCACCGAGATGCAGGTCAGCACGGCCTTGCAAGCCGACAACGGCCCGCCGCTGGCGCAAAGGCTGCAGCTCTACCGCATTGCGCAAACGGCCTTGTCCAACATCGCCCGCCACAGTGCTGCCCACCATGTGTTGGTCGGCTGGGCCGTGCACCAACCGGGCCATGGCCGTTTGACCATCACCGACGACGGCTGCGGATTCGACCCGCAAGCCGAACGCCCCGGCCACTTTGGTGTGGCCAACATGCGCCAGCGCGCCGCCGAGCTCGGCGCCGAGCTGTCGATCACCAGCGCGCCGGGCAACGGCACCGCCATTCAACTTGACCTCGACTGGGACCCCTCATGAGCAACGCTTACGCCTACGCCTCTGCCTCTGCCTCTGCCTCTGCCTCTGCC
>Ga0105047_10005232_pt1 | contig 22355 bp, 14 predicted proteins | sample MAT04_FD_78384 | JGI IMG/M metagenome (GOLD analysis project Ga0105047, IMG submission 78384) | Freshwater microbial communities from Lake Fryxell liftoff mats and glacier meltwater in Antarctica - MAT-04 (megahit assembly) | ecosystem: Environmental > Aquatic > Freshwater > Ice > Liftoff... | reverse complement strand
GCACAAGATGGCATCGGGAGCGCTGGACTTGGTCTACGTGGCTCCCGAACGATTGCGCAACAGTCGTTTTTTAGACGCTGTCTCCCAAGCGGGTGTGACATTGTTGGCAGTCGATGAAGCGCACTGTGTTAGCGAATGGGGACACGACTTTCGCCCTGACTATGCGAGACTGGGACAGTTTCGCAATCGGTACCTCAGCGGTGTGCAGACCATTGCTCTGACCGCCACCGCAACACCCCATGTTCGCAAGGACATTCAGTCACTGCTGGGCATGAAGTCGCCGCTTGAGTTTGTGACGGGATTCGCCAGAGACAATTTGCGTTTCTCCGTCGAGCATTTCAAAACAGATCGCGAGAAGAACGACGCGTTGTTGGACTATGTCAAGGCACAATCGGGGGCGGGCATTATCTACGCGTCGACGCGAAAGCGATGCGAGGAGATCGCCGATTGGCTGCCGAAAAAGCTTGGCCGACCGATTGGCGCCTACCACGCCGGACTCGATTCGAGCCAACGACATGCCGTCCAAAATCGATTTATGTCAGGAGAGCTAACGGCGATCGTCGCGACCAATGCGTTCGGCATGGGGATCGATAAATCGGATATCCGTTATGTCGTTCATTACAACATCCCCGGCAGCTTGGAGGCCTACTATCAGGAAGCAGGCCGCGCCGGGCGCGACGGCAAAATGAGCGAATGTAGGCTCTTGTTCGCCTACTCCGATCGCTACGTTCAAGAGTTCTTTATCGAGAACCGCTATCCGTCGCCGGAGACCGTCAAGAAAGTTTACCAGTATCTGCTGTCACGCCCAGAAGATCCGATTGAGTTAACGTTAGACCAAGTTCGCGAAGCGATCGGGCTGAAGGAGACGTCGGAGTCCGTCGGCACCGCAGAGAGTTTGATCGCCAAGGCAGGAGTCCTCAAGCGACTCGACAACAGCGCCAACACGGCGGTCATCCGCATCGACAGCGACTTGCCGACGTTGGTCGATCTATTGCCGCGCGAATCCAAGCTGCGCCGTAAAGTTTTAAGAGCAGCGGAGCGTGTGATCGGCAGTCACCGTGGTGAAGATGTTTATGTTCGACCGCAAAAATTGGCGGATCTCGCGGGCGTTGATCGCGAACAATTGACACGAACCTTGCGCGAACTGTTGCGATTGAAACAGTTTGACTACGTCCCGCCATTTCGCGGTCGCGCGGTGCATTTTACACAGCGCAATCTAACCTTTGACCAGTTGAAAATCGACTTCGACGAGTTGGCAAAGCGAAAAGCGGCCGAGTACGAAAAGCTGGAAGCGGTGATCGAGTTTGCTCGCACGGCGCGATGTCGCCAACGCGCAGTGCTGGATTATTTTGGTGACCCCAACGTGACCGATTGCCAACGCTGCGATCGATGTGATCCGGCCGGTGAGTCGATGAAGGGCGAGGGCGATTCAGGCGTCGTTGCAATCCCTGGCATCGCAGTGCCAGGAATTGCAGTGCCAGGCGTTCAGCGCGCTAGTCAGTTGGCAGCAACTCACGTCATCGATTACGACATCGAGGCTTATGCCAGAGGGATTCGGATCTTGCTAAGCGGTATCGCACGGATGCATGGTCGCTTTGGCAAAGCGATGATTGCGCAGATGCTCGGTGGTTCCAACAACAAAAAAATTCAGCAGTGGAAACTCAACCGGCTCAGCACGTATGGCATGCTCGGTGGACTAACACAACCCCAATTGACGGACTTGATGGATGCCGTGATCGCGGTTGGTCTTGCATCCCAAACCGAAGTCGAAGACCGCCGCCCAACGGTCAGCCTCACGCCCGATGGCGAAGCGGTGATGCGAGCGAGACAGCCGATCCCCGCCGCGCTGAAGGTCCCTTATCCGCTGGCTAAGCGACTGGCGATGATCAGCGAAGCCATCGAAGGTGGAGACGTTACGGCGGAAGCGTCATCGCCGAATTCATCATCAAGCCAACCGCCTTCGAGCAAGGAACCTGCAGTCACGATTGCGGTCAGCGAAAGTCAAAACGGCGTTTCGCCAGAACATTCAGTTACACCTGTGGAGCTGAATACCGACTTGATGGATCGCCTCAAACGCTGGCGTGGCAAGACGAGCGCTGCCCTGGGGATTCCTGCTTACCGAGTCATCTCGAACGCAACGATCGAACGAGTCGCTGCGCAGCTTCCCAAGTCAATTGCTGAGCTAGAAGAGATCCAAGGCATCGGTTCGGCGACGATCGAACAGTTCGGTTACGACCTGATGAAACTGATTCAAGGGACCAGCCAGCCAACGGAGAAGCGAGTGGACGCAACGCCTGTGCCGAGCCGAACCAAGGCTGAAAAGACACTAGCGGTCCCCGAGCCCATTCAACCCGTTGCGAGCGTCGCGGTACAAGCAGTTCCACTGAAAGTCTCCAAAACCGTAGCGGCCACGGAAGCTCCAGCCGACTCTCCTGATCCCGGTGACGCCTATTGGACATGGAGGCTATTCCGCGACGGCTATTCGTGGCAGCAGGTCGCCCAGATCCGTGGCCGCAGCGCGGCGGACGTCGCGCGAGATTTAATGATCGCCGCCAAAACCGGGCATGCGGTTCAAGCAAGCTGGGGCATTGGTGTCCCCGAAGCGCAGGCATCACTCAGCCAAATAACCTCCTAACGAGTCACCAGTCATTGCGACATCGCCTTCCACTACCAAGTCACTCTTCTATGTCACCAGCCATTATCACGGACTGTCAGAGACGTTCGTGACCACGCTAGTGACGGGCTTGGCCGATTTGGGCTGGCAGGTCACTGTGGCTTGCGAAGAGTTGCACAAAGGCCCCAATCATCCGCGCGTTCATCCCGTGCAAACCCAGCATCGTAAGCTTCTTAGGCGGCTTGATCGCTGGCGACACACGCTTTCGAGAAACCGCCGCGCCGACCCCAAATCATGGAGCATTCGACGAGAAGCTGCGACCAGACTGTTCAAACCTTTAATCCTTCAATCGCGTCCAGAAGTCGCCTTGATCGACTTTGGGTACAACGCCGTATTGGCGCTGCCATCTTGTAAGGCGCGGCGACTTCCCATGGCGGTTCATTTCCACGGTTCCGACATCACTTCATTTTTGGCAGACCAAGGCTACCGAAGCTACCTGCCCGAACTGTTTGACTACGCTAGCGCGTTCATCGTTGCCTCGCATCACATTGCCCGTTTGTTGATCCTGGAAGGCTGTCCCGCTGACAAGATTCAACTAGTGCGATTAGAGGCAGCGACGGACGGAGTTGTCGGCGTTGATTGGTCGCATCGTCGGTTGTTGTCTCCATCAGTGTCGTTCCTAGGTCGTTTGACGCCGAAGAAGAATCCGGTCGCACTGGTTGAAGCATTTGCAATCGCTAAACAAAAAGTCTCCGGATCGACATTGACGATCATCGGCTCAGGCGAGGAGCTAGGTCGAGTGAAAGATCGTGTCTTGAAACTTCACTTGACTGAATCAGTCGAGCTAGTCCCCGGCTGCCCACGCCCTGAAGCGCTTCGTCGATTGGCCAATCACTGGGTCTATGCGCAGCATAGCGTAACCGCCGTTCGCGGAGACCAAGAAGGATTCGCGCTCAGTCTTGCCGAGGCATCGTTATTGGAAATGCCTGTCGTTTCGACATGGCATAACGGAATTCCCGAGCAAGTCGTCGATGGTGAAACCGGTTACCTAGTACCCGAGTTTGATTTCCCCGCAATGGGCGAGCGTCTGATTCAATTGCTTTCCGATCCCGTGCTATGTGAGCGACTAGGAAAAAATGGTCGAAAAAGAATTCAGCAGCTTTGCCCCCAAGGTCAGCGAGCAATCGAAGTGGATCGTCTACTGAAGTCATTGAGTGGATTGAGATAGCACCACCGATGTTTCAACACTCGCCAGAACGCTTCGATCATCGATTAATTTGACGATACTGGCGTCGATCTGCCAGACCTTGTTCGGTGCGTCGCCAATTCACACGCCGTGCATTGCGATGGAAATGAGTGCGGACACGATGAGCGATTTTTGCTTGAAGGTCGCCTTGTAACTTATCCGACACAACCGGCTTGCACCGCTGCTTCCAACATCGCACCGTATTCCCCAAAACCGCTCGAACTGCTCGCGCGGGGAACGCAAGGAAAAAGCTATCGCGGAGCCAATGAGAGAAGTTTGCAATCTCTACCCCCGTCACTTTTTTTTTCCCGGATTATTGTCTGTCTCAATGAGAGCATAAACGTTGAAATCTAGGAAAAGCCTGCGGTGTTTTTCCATTTCTTTCTCAAAGTCTAGGATCCTGGATTGTACCCTGGGCGTCCTAGGTTACAGTAACCGTCAGGTTTACCGCCAGATTTAGTGAGTCCACCGCTACCGTCTCACTCGGCCAGAAACACACCCACCTACACACCTACTTTCCCACCTGCTCATGAAAACCATTGGCCGCGTCGGTGTAATTTTTCTCGTGATATTGCCGACTCTCACGACGGCATCGGATGATTTAGGCACCGAGTTCTTCGAACAGAAGATTCGTCCAGTGCTCGTGGAGCATTGTTACAGTTGCCACTCCGCAGGGGCGCGAGATTCTAAAAAGATCCAAGCGGCATTGTTTCTGGACTCAGCAACCGGGATCGCGGCCGGAGGTGAATCCGGCGAAGTATTGGTAAAGGGGAAATCGTCCGAGAGTCTGCTGCTGCGAGCGATGAAATATGACGGTATGGAAATGCCGCCAAGCGGAAAACTTTCCGATGACGTGATCGCGGACTTTGCCAAGTGGATCGATATGGGAGCTCCTGATCCGCGTACAGGCGAAGCAACCCTGGTGCCCAAACGTGACATTAACATCGCGGAAGGAAAGAAGTGGTGGGCATTCAAACCCTTAGATGAAGTCGCGATGCCCGATCCGAATCAGCCTGTCGATGGCTTCATTCGGCAAGCTCAACAAACCAAGAGCTTAAAACCGAATCATGCGGCAAGCAAGGAAAAGCTAATCCGCCGAGCGTATTACGATCTCATCGGCCTTCCTCCCACACCTGAGCAAGTCGCTGCGTTTGTGAGCGACCCGTCGTCGCAGGCATTTGAGAAAGTGATCGATGAATTGCTGGCTAGTACTGCCTATGGCGAACGTTGGGCACGCCATTGGCTTGATGCAGCTCGCTTTGCTGAGAGCGGCGGCTATGAGTTCGATGGCTTTCGACCTGGTGCATACCATTATCGTGATTGGGTGATCCGTTCACTGAACCAGGATATGCCCTACGACGAGTTTGTTCGGATGCAGTTGGCTGGGGATCTGTTAGCGCCAGATGACATCCAAGCTGCTGCTGCGACAGGCTTCCTTGTAGCTGGACCTTATCCGGGCCAGATCACGGCAAAGACCATTGAAGGAATCCGTTACGACCAGCTTGATGACATGATGATGACCGTTGGCGGATCAATGCTGGGCCTCACCCTCGGTTGCGTACGTTGTCATGCCCACAAGTACGATCCCATCCCCCACGAAGATTACTACGCCTTGGCTGCGACGCTGGCTCGCACCGTACACGGATCGCGAACATTAGACGTTGACCCGGCGGCAACCGATCGTGCGATCGAACAGCATCGAATCGATCATGAGCCACTCGTGGCAGCCCTTTACAACTTTGCATCAACGGAATTGCCGACGCGGTTCGCTGCCTGGCAGAAAAATGAATTAGACAAACAACGCGAGACGACGCGCTGGCAATTGCTCGAGCCGGTATCCATGGATGCAGAGCGGTCTTACTTAAAAGAACTACCCGGTAGCGTCATCGCTCACGATGGAATGCTGACTCCCGGTACCAACTTGCGGCAGCGTGGACAGAAGCGAAGAGTCCCAGATGCAGAGCAATATAGATTGGCGTTTCAGACGCACCAGAAGAACGTCCAAGCGATTCGTCTGGATGCCTTCACCGACAAGTCGCTTCCCCAACACGGGCCGGGACTTAACGGCGACGGGAGTTTCCAACTGAGCGAAATCATTGTCACCGCACGCCCCATCGATCCACAGGTCAGCGACGCTTCACAGACCGTTAAACTGAAGCCAGTCTTCGCTGCCTTCGAAGACACCGATCAACCGCTTGCCAACGCAGTTGACGATAAGCCGGCGACCGCTTGGGTCGTCAGAACGACTGCCAAGAAAGATAACGCGGCAATCTTTGAATTCGAGTCGCCGATCGTCGGATTTGCGGGCGGCACTGAGTTAACGGTTGAGTTAAAATTCCTTGACCTTGGCATCGGACGATTGAGAGTCGCCGTAAGTGTCGACCCTAATCCCGCGACGTGGGCGGGTGATGTATCTGCGCAACATGTCGCGGAGCTTCGCGCAATCGTCGCCACAGGCGGCAACAAACTTCCAGAACCATTGCCCGACTCGTTAAGAGAACCGCTGGTTCGGTGGTTCGCGCCGTTCGATCCGGAGACTGCAAAAGTTTTTCGCGCCGTTAGTGACCACACCGCGACTACTCCTCGGCCAAACTTGTCGGAAGTCTATACGACCGTCGCAGGTGGCGAGGATGTCTTCTTCTTACGTCGCGGCGAAGTCCACAACAAACAAGGAAAAGCCGAGCCCGGATTCTTGCAAGTCCTCTGGCGCAGCACCGAACCACCAACACCAACAGAAGCACCAGCAGAAGCACCAACAGAAGCACCGTCGCCCGTCGAACCGCGAATCTCGCTCGCGAATTGGATGACCGATGTCGAACGTGGCGCGGGGCCGCTCCTGGCACGCGTGATGGCCAATCGCATCTGGCAGCATCATTTTGGCCAGGGAATCGTTGGTAGTCCCAATGATTTTGGCGCGCAGGGCGAACCGCCATCGCATCCCGAGTTGCTCGAGTACCTGGCTGGCCAGTTAGTCAGTGGAGGCTGGAAGCTCAAGCCGCTGCATCGAATGATCATGCTCAGCGATACGTATCAACAATCGCACGAGATCGATCCCGAGAACCTCGCCATTGACCCTGTAAATAAGTATCTATGGCACTTCCTTCCACAACGACTCGAGGCGGAAACCATTCGCGATGCGTTGCTTGCAGCCGGAGGCAAGCTTGACGCGAAATTATTTGGACCAAGCGTTTTGGAAGATAGCGACCGTCGTAGCGTCTACTTAAGAGTCAAACGGAGCGAACTGCTGCCGCTGATGACGATGTTCGATGCGCCCGAGCCGACTCAGAGCATCGGTGAGCGGAGCGTCACCACCGTCCCAACACAGGCACTGGCGATGATGAACTCGCCATTCGTGCGGCATCAAGCCGAGAAGCTATTCGCGCGCATTCGATCGTCACAGGAAACGTCCATCGAAACAGTGATCGACCGCGGCTACCAGGTCGCCTTCGGTAGAATGCCTAGTGATGCGGAACGAGTGCAGATGCAAACCTTTATCGAACAACAGCGAGCCGCGTTCGGAGCCGAATCACCGGAAACGACAGACAAGGCATTGGTCGAGTTTTGCCATGTGCTGCTGTGCCTGAACGAATTTGTTTACGTCGATTGATTGCTGTTTACGCTCTCCCTTTAACACTATTTTTCATCTTCGCGGAACTGCTCATGTTCAACTTTTATTCTCCTGCGGAAGTTGCCATACCCGGCCGTCGTCGCTTTTTACAAGAAGCGGGACTTGGCTTTGGTTCGCTCGCTCTGGCTAGTTTGCTACATGGCGACGCGCGGGCTGACGCATCGACAAGCGACCCGCTCGCGCTGAAAACGCCGCACTTTCCTGGCAAGGTCAAGTCAATCATCTGGTTGTTCATGACCGGGGCACCTTCGCAAGTGGACACCTGGGACTATAAACCGGAACTGCAAAAACGCGACGGTGAGGAACTCGCCGGAGCAGATCCCCAAACAGGCTTTTTCACCACGAGTGGCAAGTGCCTCAAGTCACCATTTCAATGGGCACAGCATGGCGAATCGGGCTCTTGGGTCTCGGACTTATTCCCCCATCTTTCCAAGCATGTCGATAAGATGTGCTTCTTGCACTCGATGTACCTAAAGCAAAACAATCACGCGCCTGCGTCGATCGAATTGATGTGTGGCACAAACCGCCCAGGACTTCCCGCGCTGGGTGCATGGATGACCTATGGCTTGGGATCACAGAACCAGAATCTTCCCTCGTATGTCGTGCTGCACGACACGCGACCTCGCGGCGACGATCAAATCTGGTCCGCTGGGTTCTTGCCGAAAACGTATCAAGCCCTAGCACTGGACGCGCGCCGCAAAGAAACGATTGATAATCTTGCCCGCGATATCGGACGCAATGACCATCAACAACGATCGCAACTAGATTTGATCCGTCAGTTGAATCAGGAACACGCCGCCATCCGCCCGACACAGGCCGACCTTGCGGCGAGGATTAACTCCTATGAACTGGCATATCGCATGCAAATGGCTGCACCCGAGGCACTCGACCTATCACTGGAAACCGAAGCAACTCATAAGCTCTACGGCATGGATCAGCCTGAATGCGCGACGTTTGCCCGGCAGTGTCTTTTGTCGCGGCGATTGGTCGAGCGAGGCGTTCGCTTCGTGCAGATTTTCGCGGGCAAAGGAGTCGGTGGGGACGGTAGCGTGAACGATGTTCCCTGGGATGGTCACAGCGATGTAGAGACCAATCATCGCTCTTGCGGATTGCACACGGACCAACCTGCCGCAGCGCTCCTGGCAGATCTGCAGTCGCGAGGCTTGCTCGACACGACGCTTGTAATCTGGGGCGGTGAGTTCGGCCGAACCTCTGATTCGCAGGGAACGAAGGGTCGCGATCACAACCCCAACGGCTTTACCATCTGGTTGGCAGGTGCCGGCGTAAAGGGCGGTTTGCAATACGGGGCAACGGATCCATTTGGCTACAAGGCAGTCGAAAACAAAGTCCATGTCAACGACCTGCACGCGACGTTATTGCACTTGCTTGGGCTAGACCACACTCAATTGACCCATCGTTTCAATGGCCGTGATTTCCGTCTGACCGATGTCGGTGGCGAAGTGCTGAATGGGATCCTCGCATAAAATTCGGCTCAACGACAAATGATGTGCGCGAGCTGAAATTAGAGCATCCAATGAGTTCAAACGTTAATAGGTAAATCGCGTAGATTTTCAGCTTGAAGTAAACGAGATCGAGAAAGTCGTACGCTTGGCGTTTCAATGTTTTGATCTTATTGTTGAGTCCTTCCAATGGTCCAGTCGTGATTGGGTGGTCGTACCAAGTGAGGATGCCCTTCGGATGTTCTTTTAGCGTCTTTGACATCGTCTTAAGTTGCCTGATACCGGATGCAGTCGCACGAGCACACCAATCGGCCAGGAACTTCCCAGCGGCTCGCTTGCCCGACTGCTCCCAGATCTGTCGCAAGTCCTCTTTAAGGTAGTAGCCGATTGAAAGTGATTGATTCAATTGCAACGCGTCCTTATGGCGCTGATTCTCATTGCGATCGATACGTTAGCTGAATCCTTATCGTCGGAAGTGCAATCAGTGCAATTTGTTCCGCTCATTAACAATCACAGGATACAACGACGGATGTTTGCAGATAAAGAATCCAGATGTGAAGAGTAATTGTCCTATTACCCTTTGGAAATGGAGTCCTCGATGATTTCGGTACTTTTTGAATCCGTATGTTCCCAGCCTTGGATCATTGCATTGGGAACTGTAGCCTTTTTCACCCTCAAAGGGCTGGCTTGGCTGGTTGTACCAACAATGATGATACGCTGGCGCAATCGCCGCCTGCGGAAATTACGTGGCCAAGTGGCATGAAGAAGGCCGAATGACAGCCGAATTTCGCCGCGAGCACCCAAACCGATACTTCAACAGAAGTTTCGGTTGTTGGCGGTTCCAATCAACTCCGTCCCGCACCCTCTAAGCGCGATGCTCGGGCGATACGAAAGAACGTGACTGTCGGGATCTCATCGGCACCCTGAAATCTCGGTCAAAATGACCAGACCGGGAACCGCTGCTGGAATACAGGCTTACTCGAAAACCTCCTATTTCGACCCTGTATTTGATGCGATGGCGGTGGGGTCGGACCCAAGGTACGCGCACAATTTAGGATTTCCTCTTCAAACATTCACACTTTTGCCAATGAATCCTTTACTTTTCTCCTCATAGACCTCGCTAAATTGGAGGAGTTATGGCGAACTTCACCAATTCACTAGACCCAAGTCAGGCGATTACTGATGCCAGCGACGAATTACGGCGTATTCGCCTGGATTTTGATCGTGAACTGCTCCGTTTCGATTCTCCTCTTGGTCAGTTCGGTGACGTGCGGCCAAGATCCGCAGATTGAGCGTCTGCCGACCAATCTTTCCGAGGCGCTGCTACGGTTACAAATGCTGGACACTGGCCCTACACGCCAGAAGCAACTGGAGCCAGTCGAGTTTTTCGCCGAGCTTCCGAAAAATCCTCTGGTTTCGATAGAGTCGTGTCGGGCAGCGGCTGAGTATTCGGCAAAGATGGATGGCCGCGCCTTGGTTGTCCTCATCAATGACCAGCCTGGCTATGAGCGGTACGAGCCAAGTTGGCCGCGATTCAAAAGTCATCGTCTGGGGAATGCCAGCGAATGCTTTGTCGGAGTCGTCGCCGCCAAAGCGGTCCAAGATGGATTATTCAATTTCGACGATCCAGTGTCGGACACAATCACCGAATGGGCGGATGACTCAAAAAAAGCCGTGGTGACAATTCGACAACTTCTCACCATGACAAGCGGCATTGAACCTGGCGAAGTTGGGTATGTTGCGACATACAAAACAGCAATTCAAGCGACTCTGCAAAACGATCCCGGCAAGAGTTTTGGTTATGGGGCCAACGCTTTTCAAATCTTTGGTGAGTTGATCTGTCGCAAGCTTGCAGCAAAGAACGGAAGCTACGATCCCATGGGTTATGTCAACTACCTCGACGAACGAATCCTCAAGCCGCTGAAGATCGAAATCGGATCTTGGTATAAGACACCGGATGAAGAAGCGAATGTATCCGTTGGTGCATTTCTAAGTGCAGTCGACTTGGCGAAGTTCGGGGCGATGCTTTGCAATGGGGGTACATGGGAAGGCGAAGAACTGATCAAAAAGGAATTGTTGGAAGAAGTTCTGAAGGGAACGGAAGCCAATCCGAAGTACGGGATGGGTTTTTGGCTTGTCTCACAAAACCAAGACATTGAAGTTTCGCCGGAGACCCGCATGATCATGCCTTCGTTCGGACGGACAATGATCGATGGCATGTATATTGCCGCAGGTAACGGGCGCCAGCGGCTTTACGTTCTTCCCAACGAGAAAATTGTGATTGTTCGTTTGGGTGACCCCAGAGTCGACCTTTTTCGAGACGAAACTTTTTTCCGAAATTTACTCGTTAAGCAAGACAATCCCTAACAATCGTTAAACTTTTACGAATTGGAAAGGTTGGCGTCGTTGTGCCAAGTACCGAGATCCGCGAGCGATCGACAGGCGTCGTCGTTTGCTCCATTCCGGATCGCGTTTGCTGCCTGCCAATCTTGCTCTTTTCTTTTTCACACAAAATTCATCACTCGCCATTCGTAAAAAAACAATCCCGGATTGGGAACACCCTAAACTCTTTGGACTCCGCTAGCAAGCGTTCCTGCTGCGGAACCCGGATTGGCTCAGACATAGGAAATTGCAATGTTCTCAACCCGAATTGAAAACCAGACTCTTAGTACTTTATGCGAACGGGTCGGCGTTGCGTTCGAAGTTGGCCTGGACCCCTATCGTGTGTTTGATCGCGAAGCTAGTCATTCACGATCATTGTATTCTCGTAAAATGCGTTCGGTCGCAGATCAGGTTCGAGAAGGCTTGTCATTGTCTGACGCGATAAAATCACAAGGAAACTATTTCCCACCTCACTTTGCCGAGATGTTGGAAGGAGGCGAAAAATCGGGTCGTCTCGATCGAATTCTTGAAAGGCTTTCGGTCTACTACCAGCAGTTGGCGGACTTTCGATCGATTTTCTTCAGTTCGATCGTTTGGCCGATGATTCAGCTAGTTTTGGCGATCCTAGTAGTCGGATTGATGATTTACATTCCTGCAATGTTGCTACCCGGTGCTTCGATGGACCAACAAGATTTGATTGGCATTGGACTAGTAGGCGAGCGTGGGCTGGTGACGTATTCGATGATTGTCGGCGGAGTCGCAATGTTGGTCTTCGCGATTTACGTTCTCGCACAAAATGGCTATTTGTCGTTTCTCGGCGAATGGATCGCGCGACTTCCATGGGTCGGGCATAACCTACGCATTTTCGCCGAAGCAAGATTCGTTCAAACGCTTGCACTCACCGTCGAAGCTGGCGTTAGTGCTGCCGCTGCGGTCGACCTATCATTTAGGAGTGCGGGCACAAATCAATTCATGTCAAAGGCCGAAGGTGCCAAGCAGGCGATCTCTCAGGGACAAGAAATGCATTCCGTGCTTGCGGACACTCACCTTTTTCAACGAGAAACAGTTGAGGTGGTTGAGCTCGGCGAAGCTTCTGGAAAACTTGCCGAAGCACTAGACAAGCATTTCCGCCACCTGCAGCGCCAAGTAAAGGCTGCCGTGGCGAAGGTCACCTACTTCGCCTCTGCAGTTATTTGGTTTCTTATCGCATTGATGTTAATCTTGATCATCGTGCGAGTCTTTTCCATGTATGTAAACAACGTCGATGGTCAAGCGACCGACGCTATACGCGCGGGCAATGCTTAGAATCAAGACCGTATACATTTGTCTGCTTTCTCAACAGGTTTATTGACATGATCGAAACCGTAAATCCGCCGGACCTACGAAACAAAGTCGAGGCGGCAAGTAATGATAATCACATTCTGCAAACCCAGCGGCAACAGTTGACCGAAGCACTGAAGCGATTCAGTCCTCAGTCGGCGGCATATGCAACCCAGTTTGTAGAACAAATCTTAGCGTTTGCAGAACAAATCGGCACCAGCGATGTACATTTACAACCCACAATCAACGGGTTGGATGTTCGTTTCAGGCACGACGGCGTGCTGCAGCATTTAGGAGAATTTCCAACGGGCGCGATTTCGTCTGTAATCTCCCGATTGAAAGTACTGTCTAATCTGCTGACCTACCGAAGCGACATTCCGCAAGAAGGCCGAATCGCCTTGCCGGGTGAAGTAGCCGAAGTGCGTGTAAGTACTTATCCCACGCTCTATGGCGAAAGAGGCGTTTTACGGTTTTTTGGACGCGGGGATCGGCTGAAACGACTCTCTGATCTTGGCCACACCGACATTGTCACCCAGTTGCTTTACGACACGTTAGCAGAAACCAGTGGCGCGATGATTGTCACGGGGCCGGCTGGCAGCGGCAAATCAACGACGTTGTACGCATGCCTGCGAGAGCTGGCGAGGACATCTGGGGGGAATCGTAGCCTCATGACGATTGAGGACCCGATTGAAGTTCCTATCCCGGGAGTGTCTCAAAGCCAAGTTAATGTGCCGGCTGGTTTTGATCTTCACACCGGATTGCGATCACTGCTACGACAAGACCCCGAAGTGATCATGATTGGCGAGATTCGCGATCCGTTGACTGCTGAGATTGCGATTCAAGCTTGCTTGACTGGTCAACTTATGCTCACCACGTTTCACGCGGATAGCACCGCAACTGCCGTCAGCCGCTTGCTCGATATGGGAATTGAGCCTTATCTATTGCGAAGCGGCGTCATTGGAATTCTTAGCCAGCGATTGTTGCGGCGACTTTGCAATTGTGCTGAAATCTCTACCAATGCAATGAACTTCTGCGGCTTACCCGTCGAAAGTTGCCGCGTTCCGCGAGGTTGTGATAAATGCAATACAACGGGATATAGCGGTCGAGTCGTCGCTAGCGAATTCTTATCTCTTAAGGACTCGGCCTTGGCGGACCAAATCCTCGACACGAAAGATAGCCGCGCCATTTATAGAATCGCAACTGAAAGCGGAATGGAATCGCTTTGGGGACGTGCGACGCAGTTGGTTCGTGATGGCGTCACCAGCCCGATTGAAGTTCGACGTGTGCTCGGCATGTCGATGCGGACCTAGGCAACGCCCTACTTGGTTAATCCACACGATCTGCAGAGAAGCAAAGATGAATCAAGAGGGGTCGATAAACCAGAATTTTGGGCAAGCGACTGGTCGCCTGAACGTTTGCGCCGCGTGTCGCAAGCCACTACCGCGTCCTGAAATCAATCAACTCGTTCTCGTCTGCTGTTACTGCAACTCCGAAACTATCTTAACTCGGTCTCTTCAGACAGCGGAAAACACGTCACTGCGAATCGATTCTCAGATCACCCCGCCTCCAACCCCAGCGATGATCATTGCCACCAATCTACAACCTGAGTCGAATCGCAGAGAAGTGAGCGTTGGCTCTGATGATGACTTCGAGTTGAGATTGGAGCCTGAGTCCGATCGAGTTGTCCCCACGTCGTCGCTGACGGGTTGGCAAGCTGCGCAGGCGTCGGCAACCAGTTTGAACGCAGACCAAGATCGCTTAGCAACGACTAAACCATACAATTCGACCAGTTCGACGAACGTTGATCCGGCAATTCGGTCCGAACAGGCCAAGCAGTCGTATAACGATTCAGCAGGCATCTACCCTCAAGAGCGACACTATCCTACTCTGGAGGCGATGCAGCGACTTTACAAGCTGTTTGGTTATGTCGCTGTATTGATCGTGTTTCCTTATGTCGGGGTCCGATTTTTGTATTTGCTTGTCACCACCAAAGAGCAGTATCTTCAAGTGCTCGCAGAATTCAGCGAATTCGCAGTTCCCGCCTTATTTGGCTGTGTCGCCTTGACCGCGTCTTTGTTCGCTGCATCAGAAGGTATTCGCCTAGCAATGGACGTTCAGGACAACACGCTCCGAACAGCGAACAGTACTGGACGCCGCAAAGTGAAATAGACTTATCGATAACTGCATCTTGGCTTTCTCGCGACAAGCCTTTCCAATTCACGCTACTTTATAATTTTTCAACGCGTTTGGGCTTCGGAGTTTCAATGTCCAAGATTCTAGTGGTTGATGACAACGAGATGGATCGAGTGCTCGTCACACACCTTTTGTCCGATTTATATGAATTTGTTTATGCGTCCGATGGAGCACAGGGTCTAGCGGTTTGTGAGTCGGAATGCCCAGATGTGGTCGTCACCGACTTAATCATGCCGAACATGGACGGCATGCAGATGCTGTCAGAACTGCATGCTCGACATCCCGAGATCCCAGTGATCATGATGACCTCGGAGGGAAGCGAGTCCACCGCAGCCGAGGCGATGGATCGGGGAGCAGCAAGCTACGTGGCCAAACGTCACTTATCCGATCGACTCTGCCAAACGGTCAATCAAGTCGTCGATCTCATGCGGGCCGACCGCGATTACGTGAGACTGCTTCACCGTCTCACCTATGCTCGTTATGTATACGAACTAGAGAACGACTTTTCGCTGATCGAGCCACTGGTCGAGTTTGTTCAGCAGATTGCGTTCGCTGAGGGGATTTGCCACGAGGGAAGCCGAAATCGACTCGGCGTTGCACTTGGCGAGGCATTGTTCAATGCGATGTATCATGGCAACCTAGAATTGCCTAGAGAGCAAATCCACATGGTGCGCAACTGGGTTCACCAAGAAGATGTTCCTAACCCGATCGTGGAGGAACGACTCAAGGATCCTGCCTATGGAGAACGAAAGGTTTTGGTCTTCATAACCTGTACAGTCGAGAAATTACAAGTCGTGATTGAAGACCAGGGAAATGGTTTTGACCATCAATGCTTTTCCAAAGAGTGTCGATCCAAAATTAACTCCAGTCTACACCGTGGGATTTTGCTAATCGCGAGCATTATGGATGAAGTGATTTACAATGACGCTGGAAATCGTGTCACACTCACCAAGACGAGAGAAACGTCACGCGCTGCATCCTGACAGGCTACCTAGCATTGTTTGAAAAGGGGTCTGACCCTTTGCAGGCAAGCCGTTTTGGTCATGTTTTTTGCCTTGCCGGAGAGGGTCAGACCCCTTTTCAAACAAAACCTAGAATAGCTCATGGTCGACCGAGACATCAACAACCCCGAGGCAGACAACTCCGCTGATGGCGACTCCGCTGTTGGCGACGAGTTTCGACTTGAGCCGATCGTCGAAAAGGGCGAAGCGTTAAAACTTATATTACACTCGGTAGAGAGTCCTGCTCGCGAATCCGGCGGTCGAGCTGCTGCAGCACGCTATCGAAGGAACCCCCATACCTCATTGTATGCAACTGATTCGCCCATATCGCGAACATCGGCACCGCGAGAATTTCCGAACATTCACGAACGCGGCAACGAATCACTAGTCGTTCCGCCATCAAAAATAGATTATACGACCATTAGGTCATTGCAAAAGTACGTTCGTTGGTTTGGGTATGCAACGCTCGTGTTGGGACCTCTGTTTCTCCTGCTTCGCTTGGTACACCTTGTCTTTTACTCCACTGACGACCTAGGTGCAAAATTCCCTGCATTTTTCTCATATGCGTTTTGGCTTACGGCAAGTTCAGCATTTATCTCTGCGACTTTTCTTGCGAGTTCTGAGTTTTTCCAACTCGTAATCGACATCCAGTCGAACACCTTTACGAAATCGCAACCTCCCCCGCGTGACAATTGACCGTCGACGCCCAAGTGTTCTTCGATTTAAAGAGATAGCAGATGTTCGATAGTCCAAGACGCTTAGATCCTCGAACGAATTGGATCGACAAACTTCGAATGCGTTACCTGATTGCCTTCTCGGTTGTCACGGCATTGATCATGACGTCCGCATGGATTGACCAGAGTCAACGAGCATCTTTCGATACATTTATGGACACTGCCAAAACATTCGAGTCGAATGAGTCTGGAGCTTCCGATGGCATAATGGTGATCCGGAGTCTGACCCTCCAACGGCTAGGTGCGCTTGAAGCTTGGTCCAGGTGGCTCTTGGTGCTTACGATTCTTGCCATCCTTGCTTCGTTCATTCTTATATTCGAGCCGATCGCTCGGTTGCTGAACCGTATCAGTATCCAACGCGAAGAGGCATTGAAGACGGCTCAGGAAGCCTCTCTGCACAAGAGTCAATTCTTGGCAAATATGAGCCACGAGATCCGCACGCCTATGAATGGGATTATTGGCATGGGTGATTTACTGGCCAGCACCCGACTGAAGCCAGACCAGCGTGATTATTTGGCGATGATTCGCCAGTCGGCCGATGCACTGCTTCAATTACTGAACGACATTCTTGATTTCTCAAAGATCGAGGCAGGTAAACTTGAACTAGAGTCAACAGCATTTAGCTTGCGCGACTGTATCCAAAACACAACGCGAACCCTCGCAACCAATGCAAGCGCCAAGGGCATTGAACTGGCGTGTCGCATTTCCACCGAGATACCCGACGTTATGATTGGGGACCCCGGTAGGCTGCGTCAAATTGTTGCCAATCTAGTCAACAACGCGATTAAGTTTACTCATCAAGGCGAAGTCGTGGTCGATGTCGAAAGTGGCACTGAGGAGCAAGCCACGGTCGATGCCCTGGCGAGCGATCAAGATTTAACGGAGCAGCTCACGTTGAAGATTTCAGTCTGGGACAATGGCGTTGGAATCCCCTTAGAAAAGCAAAAAATTATCTTCGAAGCGTTTAGCCAAGCCGATGCCTCGACGACGCGTCACTTTGGAGGCACTGGCTTGGGGCTGACGATATCCTCACAGCTCGTGCAGATGATGGGCGGAACGATTCAGGTCGAGAGTGAACTTGGTAAAGGTTCAAGGTTTTGGTTCACCGCCAAACTGGGCGTTGCAAAGAACCAACAACTGGCCCAGCCCGCCGATGCCGCCATCCTGCATGGAATGCAGGTCCTGATTGTGGACGACAATTTCACAAACCGCCTTATTCTGAAAGAGATCTGTAGCTCATGGAAAATGCGTCCCCTATTGACCGATAGCGTTACCGCAGGATTGGAGGCATTGCAAAAAAGCAGCGAACCAATTCCGCTGATTCTGACCGATTGTATGATGCCAGGCCAAGACGGATTTGACTTGGCAACCCAGGTTCGACAAAGGCAATCCTCAGATGAATGCGTAATCATTATGCTTTCATCAGCTATCCAGCATGGCGATGCAGATCGGTGCAATCATTTGCAAATTGCGAGGTGTCTCCCTAAGCCTGTATCGCAATCCGAATTACTGGATGCAATCCTGGGGCAATTCGGCACTCGGGAGCCGGCTAAATCATTGCCGAAAGAACAACCGACTGTGCAGAATCCTCGGTTAATTTTGCTGGCCGAGGACAACCTTATCAATCAGATCGTCGCGACCGAATTTCTAAAGAAGCGTGGCCATGAAGTGGTCGTGGTTGAAGATGGTCGGCAAGCGGTCGATGCGTTGGAGCATCGTCAATTTGACCTTGTGCTGATGGACATTCAGATGCCTGTGTTGGACGGATTTGAGGCGACAAAGTTAATACGTCTGAAGGAGCACGGAACGAATCGTCGTATACCAATCATCGCAATGACCGCCAACGCGATGAAAGGTGATCGAGAACAGTGTCTTGACGCAGGCATGGACGGATACGTATCTAAACCGATTGATACTCAAGAGCTGTTCGCGGCCGTCGAAGCCGTGCCAGCTCGTGTCCTTACAAAACCGAACCAGACCCGTTCGATCGTCTCAAAGCAGTTGAAACAAACACCAGACGGCGAACTTCAAGGACAAGAAATGAAGAATGTGACCAACCACAACGGACCATCAGCCGATGCCGCATTGATTGAACCGCTGATCCATTGGGAACAAGTTACTCAGCGATATCCAGGCGGAGACAAATTGGTGCGACAACTGGCCAAGATCTTGCTATCGCAGTCCCCCGTGTTGATGGAGCAAATGGTAACCGCAGTGGACGAGCAAGATACGAAGACGCTGCACCGTGCGGCTCATACATTCAAAGGATCGTTGCAAAACTTCCAGGCCAACTCGGTTGCCGAAATCGCGCAGCAGATTGAATCCGAGGCGATGGTTGGAGATCTTGATAAAGCGGTTGCGTTGATTTCACAACTTCGCCCGATCGTGGCGCGAATGCTGAAGGAAGTTTCGTTGTATTTAGACGAGCCAGAACCAATGCGTAAAACACCGGATGCGTCGACGTCGAGAACAGCGCAGAAGTCGACAAAGGATTGACGCAAGTAGCACTTTGGCAGCTTTCAACGCCCCTCGTGCCGCTGGAACGAAAGGATGTTGCTTGAGAACTTGGTAACCCCACGCATAAGCGAGGAAAATGCGTCTAAGTCCTCGCTTACGCGTTTTGAAGTTTTGAAGTAGCGCTGTTTTGCTTTATGGCCAACGGCCTCTTTCAATATAGCCAGCGGCAACGCCCCTGGAATTCGGAAAACGCGTAACTTCTTTGGCCAACGACCATACTCGATCCGAGTCGATGGGTTTGAACGTGGCCGTTGGCCAAACCGATTTGCTTCGTTCTCTATTTTAGGGGCGCTGCCCCTGGCTACGATAAACATGGCCTTTGGCCAAAAAACAATATGAATTCGTGCAACTTCAAAACTTACGCGTCGGGTTATTATGCAAGGTCATTCACCACGCGGGTTTCCCCACTTGCCAGACCCGAAGTGCTGTTCAACTCCAAAATTTGAACTATCGGTGGGCAGGCCCGGCTGGTAAGCTCAACTCATAGTTCAGTTAATAGCCTGGAATCGAAATTTGAGCCGACTAACCTCCCTACTGCTGATCTTATCGCTTTTGCTGGGGCAACCAATGCCTCATTCGCACGCGGATTCAGCAATTGATAGACTGGATTCGCACGACTCAAAACCGCATTTTCATCTCGGCCATGGCCATCATCGTTCGTCGGATCAAAAACATCGCCATCACCATGACCGAGATGAACATCATCGCCACAAACATCTCCGAAATGATGTTCACCATGGACATCACGCGAGTGACGGCATTCGGTTGGATACGGATGTAGATGCCGACGAGCACCACACTACCAAAATTGATCAAGCGGCTGACTTTCAGGGACGCCACACTGAGCATGATAGCGACGCGATTTACGTCAACAACGAGTTGATTGGGCGGGACCAGCGAGACGCCAACTACAAGACGTTTGCAACGGTGCAGTCTAGTTGTGGCGAGGATTGGGAAGACCCTTTTACTACGGAACGTTTTTGTTTGCACGTTGACCCTTGTCGCCATCGGTCTTCGGTCCCCATTTATCTATTAAACTTATCGCTTTTGATCTAAGCGATCTCTTTAACGAGTGCTGTCCGCTTTCATCGCGGCTTTTCGCTCGAAGCTTGAAGTTCTTGTGACACACACGTTCAAAATGAACGGCTGCGCAAGTGGAATAAGCTTTCATATCGCTCTATTAGTGAGCGCTTTCAAAGTCATGCTTTGTCCTAAAGATTATGTTTGATCTGCCATGTCAATTCAGTTTTGATTTGGTTTATTTCCGTGAGAAATGCGATGAAAAATTTGATTCCAAAACGACGCGTTTTATCGGGCTCCATACTGGTCATTGCGATCGCAGTCGCAGTTTGGAGTTTCCGAGTGCAGCTATTTTCACGCTCTACGGAAGTAGCTCCAGCCGCGAAGTCTGCTTCGAGCAACAAAGCGGAACGACAGACCGTTCTGGAGGTTGGCGAACAGGCTCGGAAGAACCTCGGACTGATCGTCGCGCCGGCCAAACCGCAGGACCAATGGCGAAGTGTCTTGATACCTGGCGAGATAGCCGACCAGCCAGGACTCTCGGATCGCGGCGTCACTGCACCAGCCGTGGGAGTCGTCGCCTCGATTCATGTTTTTCCCGGCAACACGGTGCGACCTGGTGAGGCATTGTTCACGCTGCAACTCTTCAGCGAGTATCTCCAAGCGACACAAACTCAGCTCTATAAGGCGATCCGCGAAACCGCGATCATCAACGCCGAGATCGAACGGCTATCGAACGGTGTTAATACAGGCGCGATACCACAGAGCCGGCTCATTGATTCGCGGAGTGAAATCAATCGCCAAGCAACCTTGGTTCAAGCTTCGCGTCAGGAACTTTTAAATCGTGGACTAAGTCCTGAGCAAGTCGCTCAAGTCGAAATAGGAGTCTTTGTTTCTTCCATCGACGTCAAAGCACCTCCCCGACGCGAACCGAGAGAACTCCGTTCGATGAATGAAACCGCTGCAAGTTCAAGAAGCACATCATCGGATGTATCGCACGATGTCGACGATTTTAATTACGAAGTCCAAGATTTGTCTGTCGAACTGGGACAACAGGTCCAAGCCGGGCAGCTTTTAGTCAACCTTTCGAATCACCAAAACCTGTTCGTCGTCGGACATGCTTTCAAACGAGAAGCAGCATCTCTTGAACAAGCCGTTCAAGAACAACGTCCGATTGAGATTGAATTCTCTGAAGACCAAGAGGACCATTGGCCGCCGCTCAATCAGTCGTTCGAAATCCGCCATCTCGCTAATACGATCGATAAGAATAATCGAACTTTTGATTTCTTCATTCCGCTTTCCAATCAATCGCGATCGATCGAACGCCAAGGTAAATCACTGAAGGTATGGAGATTTCGTCCTGGCCAGCGAGCAAAGCTTCACATTCCCGTCGAGAAGTTTACAAACGTTTTTGTGATGCCCACCGAAGGTGTTGTCCGCGAAGGAGCCGAGGCTTACGTGTTCCGTCAGAATGGCGACCTTTTCAAACAACTGTCGGTCCGCATACTACACGAAGACCGTCGACACGTCATCATCGCAAACGATGGCATCATCGCGATCGGGTCATACCTCGCACAGAACGCTGCGGCTTCGCTGAATCGCATCTTGAAGGCTCAAACCGCGAGCGGTGAGCAACCCGGACTTCATGTGCATCCCGATGGTTCTACTCACGCGGCCCATTGATTGGAGATTGGAGATTGGAGATTGCGGGAAAGGGGCAGACGTGTGGATCGAACAGATTGAAAGAGAAAGCGGTCGAAATAATAAAAGATGAACAATCAACAATCAACAAGCAACAATTGCAAATGTTAGATTCAGTTATTCGCTTCTCATTGCGTTATCGCATGATGGTTGTCATGGCGAGTCTATTTGTGCTCGTCTATGGCTCGTATCTCGCAACGCAAATGTCGATCGATGTGTTTCCCGATCTCGATCGGCCACGTGTGATTATCATCACTGAAGCTCCAGGACTAGCGACAGAAGAAGTTGAAATGCTGGTCACGCAACCCATCGAAATTGCACTGATGGGTGCCAGTGGCGTTCAAGCGGTCCGCAGTCAGTCCACGTCTGGGCTTAACATCATTTACATCGAGTTCGATTGGTCGACACAAATTCGCGCGGCTCGCCAAACAGTGCAAGAACGGCTCGCCACCTTAGCAGGAATCTTACCCGAAGGGATTCGACCGCAGATGACACCGCCGTCGTCGATCATGGGACAAATCGTTGTCGCAGGAATCTAT
>Ga0105047_10005223_pt1 | contig 22378 bp, 5 predicted proteins | sample MAT04_FD_78384 | JGI IMG/M metagenome (GOLD analysis project Ga0105047, IMG submission 78384) | Freshwater microbial communities from Lake Fryxell liftoff mats and glacier meltwater in Antarctica - MAT-04 (megahit assembly) | ecosystem: Environmental > Aquatic > Freshwater > Ice > Liftoff... | reverse complement strand
CTGGCAGCAAGTGGGCTTGGCTCAAAAGTTATCCCGATAGACGCAGCGCTGAAGCAGTCTCGTTTAGAGCGTTGAACCAGCTCGACCTCAAGACTAGCCGAGCGTGGACCATCAAGGAGAACTTCACCCAGTTCTGCAGCTACAGCCGCAAGGGCTCCGCCAAGCGTTTCTTTGATGCCTGGTCCAACAATGCGATGCGCAGCCGACTGGAGCCCATCAAAAAGGTCGTAAAGATGCTGCGCCGTCACGAGACCGGTTTGCTTAACTTCAGCCAGCACAGAATCAGCAACGCCTGTGCTGAAGGATTCAACAGCGCAATCCAACTCATCAAGGCCAATGCCCGCGGGTTTCGTAACTTTACCAACTACCGGGCAAGGATTCTGTTTCATTGCGGGAAGCTGGATTTGGGTTGGGCGTGAGGAAAAAATCACAGTGGAATTAACGAAGAGCCCAAAAAACCAGAAGATCTCAATTGATGAGAATGGCTGGTATTTCCAATAAATGCAGCCGTCAGTTGAGATCGATCACGGTTTGACGCCACAAAATTCAAGTTTGAAAGTAGGCTGAAAACCCAATGGAATCAACAATCTCCTATGACGACCCCCAGGCCAGTGCGGGAATCCAAATCGTCACGTATGGCTCTGAAAAAAATCGACCTGACTCCTGGATTATTTTTCAAAACCCACGATTAAGGTCGGCGGGCGTGACGCAGTCTGAATATCCAGTTACTTTGGCCGCAGCGGAAGCCACAACGAGAAGCTAGTTCCAGTTAGCCCAGAAACCCATTTGACGCTTCCGCCGATCGACTCAGCCCTGCGTAGTTGGTTGTCCAAGCCGCGCCCTACATGGCCGGACATTGTTTTTTCAATATCAAAGCCTTTACCGTTGTCGTCAATTGTGACCTTTACACCTTGGCCGTCGGTGGACGTGCAGACGCGGATACACGTGGCGCGGGTATGCTTAAGGATGTTGGCGATTGCTTCCTGAAAAATGCGCAAAATGTGCAGTGCGTTGCTTGGGTTAAGCCAGTCAAGCTTGGGTAAATCCTTGACTTCCCATTTGAGACTGATACCCGCTGCGATGAGTCTCGGACCAAGACGAAAGCGTAGCGTGGCCAGTAGCAGCAACAAGTCGGCTTCTACGCGCTCCATAGAGTCGATCGTCAATTTGAGGTCGTCTATGCAGCTTTTCAGTATATCGCCTAACTCGAGATCAGACATGTGTCCGCTTTCAACAACACGTAGCGCACTGACCAGTGAGGACCCCAGACCGTCGTGCATGTCCTGCGTCAGGCGCAGGCGTTCGTCATTGAGCGTTTGGTGTCGTTCAACGTGACGCAAACGCTCATGGCTGCTGACCAGTTCGTCCTCGCGACTTTGCAGGCGCTGAGCAAGATGTACGTTGGCCCGCTCGACGTCAGCCATAGCACCCACATAGCGCCTGAACATGATGTACGTGAACATCACGAAAAGTCCAATTATCGCGTAGGGGTTTGTGTAAAGCCCCTCGGGGCTGACCCAGTTGTTTTGCAGTGCCAGGTCGTACGCGCAGCAAAGGGTGGTGATGAATAGCCAGCCAGCCATCAGCCAGACCTCGCGCGAATTGATACGAAATCCGTTTCGCAAGGCGTCAAAAAAAATCAGTAATGCAAAAGGTAGAAGCAGCATATAAAGCAGCGGTGTGAAAAGCGTCAGGCTTGTCATCAAAGCTCCGGGCATCGTCGCAAGGGTGCACAGCAATGTAATTGCTATCAGCGAGGGGGTTAGCCCCCTCAAGGGGTGTTCATGCAATCGTTCCATAAAGCAATGTGCCAGCACCAGTAGCCATATCAGGGAGGCCACGGTGATCCACTCAAACCACTCGTCACTCATTGGCAGGTAGCTGCCACCAACGAAGTAGTGCAACATTCGTAAAAATGCCGTAGCGGATGCGGCAAAAAATAGCAGGTAAAGCGAGTCGCGCCGCAACCTCATCCACACAGCCAGTGAAAATATACCGACTGATAGAAAGGCTGCGACGCCAATAAAGGGCAACTGGGTCTGAAGTAGTTGGCGGACTTGGTAACGCCAGACCAATGGCTCTGCAGCGCCCACCCAAATTGTGGAAAGGGCACTGCCGCTGCTTTGCAATCGGTCGATGCGAACCATGACAACGGCGGGTGAAATCTCGCCCGCCCCCGCATTCAGCCGAACCAGAAGCGGATGGTTGTATCCGTTATGGGTCATACTGCCTTCGGAACTATAGAGACGGTTGCCATCACCGTAGATCGCAATCTGACCGATAGTCTTCCAGCGTGGGATGTACAGATAGCGGGGTTCTCTGGAGGCCGTCAGGCCCCTCAGGTCAAACCGATACCAGTCCGTCACAGTTCGCATCTCGTCGGGATTGTGGGCCACCAATTCGCGTTCAGCGATATCCGGCAGAGTGACGACATGCCAGTCATTTGGCAGAGGCCATTCGCTATCAACATGAGTCGGAGGTTGCGTAAAGCCGTGGCTAGGTAATGACAATAGTTGTGCACTCGTCAGTACTATGGCTGCGCCATTGCTCCGTGTCGATTCGCAGCCTAAAGTGCAAAGAGCCAACGTTAGAAAGACTAGCCGGATCAAGAACGGCATTGTCTTAGCCCTGCAACAAGCCCTGGCTTCTGGCTTCATAAATTGCTTCGGCTTTGGACGTCACCTTTAACTTGCTGTAAATACGGCGTACATACGTTTGTACAGTGTGCTTAGACACATCCATCAATTTGGAAATTTCATCAGCAGTGAATCCCTTGGTAATGAGCTCCAAAACTTCCTTCTCTCTGATAGACAACGCCACCTGCTCACCGCTGCGTCGCGCCGCTTTCCCATCAAGCGAAGCAGTGGGTGCCATTCGAAAGCGCGTGAGGATTTGCCGCGCAATCAAGGGGCTAATGGGACTGCCACCGCCATGAAGACTGCGGATTTCGGCCATCATGTCGCCCGCTGTGCCGTCTTTGAGCAGATAGCCTGAAGCACCGGCCTCAATGGACTGCAATACATGCGCTTCGTCAGCGAAAGTGGTGCAGACCATAACTGCGCAAGTGGGCCACATAGTATTCGCGGACCGAATTACATCAATTCCAGAGCCATCTGGCAAACCCAGATCCACCAGCAAAACATCGGCGGGCGGCTTTTCAAGCGCAAGTAAACCCGCAGCGCGGGTGCTCGAAACGCTGACTAGGCGCATGTCGGGGGATGAACTGATGGCTGCAATGATGGCGTCTTGGACGTAAATGTCGTCCTCGACTAGCGCCACATAAATCATGGCTTGGTTGTCATTTTCTGGCATGTCATCGGATGTCTTGTTGGCATTCAACTACTGGGAGAAGAGTCAGCAGACTACGGTGTATCAAGCCATGTCAGGTGATCAATTATACGGACAGCGCAGACAGGCGCTGTCCCCAAAAATAATGACATACAGGGGATACTCCAGTCATTACGATGCAATCCAAGCCAAATTTCGAATTGTGCGCCATGAGCGTTGGCGATGGCGTAATGAACAATGCACGGCTCTTTCACATTAACCCATTTTTTTCAGAACCAACTGAAGGCGACATTATCAATTTGGTTGCTATAGGCGGTACGCAATTAATTGAGAGTTTTTGACAGCCCACCAGGATCAGTTGGACTGTTCTGAAAATGCCCAAATGCATGAATATCAGTAATCTAACATTCTATGAACCACATATATCGCTCTCTCTGGTCGGATGCCTTAAACGCCTGGGTGGCAGTTCCGGAACAAGTTCGCGCCAAGGGGAAAAGTGCTGGGTCGAGTTGCCTGAATGGTTTGGTCATTAAAGATTCCGGTGGTTTTGACCCAACAAAAATTAAATTTAAACTAAATCAGCTTGCGTTTGTCATCTCGCTATGCTTCACGTTCGATGGATACGCTATTGCCGCGGGGTTCAGCAATAGCAACATTACCCAAGATGGCCGAACTGGCACGCAGGTCCATGTCTCTGGCAATACAGCGAATATTTCAACGAGCACGGTTGCTGGCAAAACCGGGTTCAATTCGTTTTCCAATTTCGTGCTGGGCAATGGCGACATCGCTAATCTGCGTTTGCCGGCAGGAACCAGCAATCTCGTCAACGTCGTGACTGACAGCCAGACGATCATCAACGGCGTACTCAACGCCTACAAGGATGGGCGAATCGGCGGCAACGTGTTTTTCGCTGACCCCCAAGGCATGGTGGTGGGATCGACCGGCACCATCAACGTTGGCAGCCTGACCATTGCAACGCCAACGCGAGCTTTTCTCGACCAGATGATCGGTGCCGATGGCGCTATCGATGCAGCGTCCACTGCCCGTCTGTTGTCCAATGACATTCCGATTTCTTCGAACGGACTAATCACTATACGCGGCAAGGTCAATGCCCCGGACGGGATAGCGTTGCACGGTCAAGATGTTTACGTCTCTGGCCAGTTAACGACCAGTTCCGCCGCCGAAGAACAGATTGCCTTGTTTGAAAAAACAGTCAATACCAGTGGCATCAGTCAGGGCAACACGCTGGTCGAGCATAACGGGGTGATTGAAATCCTTGCCCAGAACGCTGTCGAAATCTCTGGCGAACTGCGTACAGACGCGGCACCCGGGCAGAACGCCGGCGTCATAACCATACGCACCACGACGGGAAATATCGCCGTAGACAACTCCGCAGTGCTCAGTGCCAAGGGGCAAGGGAGTAATTCCAACGGCGGAAACATCACGGTGTTTGCCGGCCACGACATCAGTGTTGGCGGGAACGGCACGCTGCCCTCCGATGTGGTGGGCGCCGTCACGGCGCATGGGCCACAGTTCGACGCCTCGGCTGGAAGCAGTGGCGATGGGGGCACGATTGAGACCAGCGCCCATGCCACGGCGTACTTGCATGGCGGCGTATTCAACACTGCCGCGCCCAATGGCAAGGCGGGCGCCTGGCTCGTTGACCCGGAATACGTTGTGATTGACGCGAACTCTTCGGTAATAAGTAGCGGCATCAACGCGTCGATAGAGGCTGGGATCAGTATCACAGTTAATTCTGGCGCAACGATTAACACGCGAAAAGTCGCAAGTGGTGCGGATATCGGGACTGCTGCCTCCACTGGCGATTCAGGAACTGTGACGTTGAATGCGCCGAAAATTACCATGAGCGGCACCATTGATGCTCATGCTACTGGTAATTTCGTAGCGGGCGATGTGACCTTGACTGCAACCAAAACTGATGCGGCTTTTTTGGTGGCAGGTGGCTTTGCTACGGCTAGTACAAGTATAGATATAAACGGTTCGATTAACGGCAAAAATATCCTGCTCCAGGCTAGCTCAAGCGCCACTTCTTCCTACACGGATGGCGGTATGACAATGGCATCGAGTGTGGCCGGTGATGCTGCCAGCAGTGTGCTTGGCGTTGGGGTTGGTGTTGTGTCTGGCGTGGCCGATGCCTACGTCAAGGTGCATAGTGGTGCAAACATCCAAGGCACACGCACCGTTTCGCTTGAGGCCAACAGTATTGCTACAGCTAAGGATACGATTATCACGCTGCCGTTTTTATCGGCAAATCCAACGTCCACGGTTGCGGTTCCCGCTGTCGTTTATGGCAAGGTCAAGGCCGATTCGACTGCGCAGATTGAATCCGGCGCCACAGTCTCTTCGGGTGGGACGCTTACTGTTCGTGCGCACAATACGGCCGACCTCGATATCAGTACCGTGACCGTATCGGGCGATACAGCCGTCGCCGTATCGGTTGCCTATGGTACGGCGGACGTCAATTCGACAGCACAAATTTTCTCGGGTGCCACCATCACCGCCCCGAACGCTCGCGTGGTTGCGCGCAACGACAATGCCTTTTCGATATCGGCAACCAACTATGTGTTGGGCAATGGCAAGGCGGGCATTGTCTTGGCCTATGCCGACGGCCTGAAGTCGACAGCGACAGCAATCGAAGGCGCATCGCTAAACCTGAGTGGAACCGTGCCAAGCTGGGGGAGCCAACTTTTGGTAGAGGCCGATTCACTGACGACAAAGGATGCCGTTAGCGCTTCGACAACGGTAGGCGCAGGTGCAATTACCAGAGCGTTCCTGAACGGTGCAGACTCCGTATTGGGCATCACAAGTAAGCTAGAAAGTAAATCATGGTTCGATAAGCTCTTTTCGGGTGATGCCTCAACACCAAAAATTGCTTCTGCTCTCGCTTTAACACTAGGTGACGAGCAAACTGCAATAGCCAAAATCGCCTTGCTTCAGGACCCAAGCGCAGGCGTGGCGACTGCGACTGCACCCGAGATCACCGCAACAGACGCGGTAGTGGTCACGGCACGCGTGGTTGACGCTGGTGTCAAGAGCTCGGCCACCAGCGCCGTTAACTCCCCCAATGTCGATAAAGCCACCTCGGCTAATCCATCCGCCACCTTTTCGATCAGCGCCGGCGTTGCGGCGGCCGAGCGCACGCTTAAAGCGGATGCTGAAGTTGGGTCAGGGGTGTCGATTGCAGCACCCTCCATCGGTATTTTTGCCAACGATAGCCTGCCCCTGTCGATTACCTGGCTGAATAAATTAAAATCCCTGGGTACGGACTCTACCTGGGCCAGCCCGACCCAAGCCCTTGGTGCTTTGGCCAGCTTTGCCAATGGCAACCTTGGAGTTTGCAACAACATCGCCACAGTTTGCTCCAATGCCACGGGTGATGCAAGCACGGTGGGATTCGCCGGCTCTGGCAACTACTTTGGTGTGACCTCCAACACCACAGCGTGGGTTGGTCAAGGCGCCAAACTGACCCAAATAGCAGCTAATCCAGCCCATACTGGGGATTGGACAGTCAACCTCGACACTGGCGACGATGCCACACATGGCGCCATAGTAAACACCGCACTACCTTACAGCAGCGTCAAGTCCATCATCCACAACGCCGCTGTTTCCGTGAAGGCGGACAGTGACGTTCAGGCAATACTCATTGGTGGCAATTTTTCCGTTATGCTTTCTGGCACGGGAGCGGCCGGCAGCAACACCGCCACCAATGTGGGTGGGGCTGTGAATTACACCGACTTCACAAGTCACACTTTGGCCGGGATTGGTTCACAGGCAACGGTAACTGCCACAGATAAGTTGGAAGTCGCTGCCTCCACCAACGACTACGTTATCTCCGCTACGCCGACGTCCGGTGGCGGGGGCGCGATGGCCGTTGCCGGGATGTTAGGCATGACGACCGCCAACGACACAACCCAGGCATCGATCAGCAACACGGCGAACGTCACTGCGGCAGCGATTGAACTGAGCGCGAATGAAAAACTGAATATCTGGACGATCGCGGGTGCCTACCAGTCAGCTAACTCAGAGAGTGTGGGAGTTGCAGTTGCCATCAATGACGTCACGACTCATACGCGCGCCTACATCGGCGATAACACCAGCCATGACCGATCAGCCCCTTTTGCCGGCCCAGCACCAGTGGCTGGAATTAGCACCGACGCACTGGATATTGAATCCAGCACACTTGGCCAGATAGGTGCTGTAGCAGTCGCCGCAAGCAAAGCTTCATCGGACACCCGACCGCGCTCCAACGCAATGGACAAGTCAGCGAAAGCCTCCAAACTCGATGACTTCACAAGCTGGGTGAAGGCTAAATTGATCAGCACGCCATCGGGTTCATCTGACGCATCCTTCGGTTTGGCAGTATCGGGGAGCGCAGCGGTAAACATGGTCAACCTGGATACCGAAAGCAATATCGACGGGGCGAAGATCACGCGCCTTACGCCGGCACCGGCACCTGTGTCGGGCAGCAGCGATTTTGTAAAAGTTGCGGCGCTGCGAAATACCTACATTGCGACGGGCGCTGGGGCAGCGGCAATGGTGCGCGCCGATGGTTCTACCAGCCCGGACAGCCAGTCCAGCGCAGCCGTCGGTGGCACAGCGGCGATTGAGGTCAGCGCCAACGAAACCAAAGCATCCATCGCCAACTCGACCATCACAGACTTCAAGGATGTGACAGTGCAGGCCGTGTCAACCGGCAAACAGATCGATATCGGTGTCGACTTTGCCGCGAACACCACCAAGCAAGGCGATTCAAATTATTCTGCAGCGGGTTCGGTGTCGCTGGCGAAAATCAACGACGGTGTCGTCGCTTCGATTGAAAACTCGACGATTCAAGGCGATGCGAAGGCGACAGATAGACATGTCTCTGTCGCCGCCTATGACCGCACCGATATTGGTATTGGTGGCGGCTCTCTCTACGCCGGAGGAAAGGGGGGAGGAAGTGTTGCCATCAGCATGTTGCTGCTCGGCGATGCCGCGTCTGGTTCAGCCGCCGATGCCCACGTCACCGGCTCGACCATCAGCGAATACGACACGCTTAAGGTTGCCGCCATCAATAGCGATCGAATCATCATCGGGGCGGCTACCGGTGGGGCGGCATCAGAGGGCAATGGCTTCTCCGGCGCTATCGTCTACGACGATATTTCCAGGACCACCAGCGCGCTTATTGGCAGCAGCACAAGCAGTCATTCAGATATTCATACTACGGGCGATATCACCGTTACTGCCTCGGGCGACAACTCAGGCTTCGATCCCGTTGCTCCACACGTCTCTGACCTGTCGAATATTGATTTCAGCGCCGCAGATGCTGGCAGTGACCTGGGTGCTGGCGCGGCCATCATCAGCGTCGCTGGCGTCGTTCAATATGGCAAAAACAATGCGGGTGTCTCTTATGTCCAGAATGTAGTGAAGGACAAAATGCTGGCGCAGATCAGCAATGCCAAAGTTACCTCGGACAACGGTGCGATCGACCTGACGGCAAACAACGAGACAAAAATTCTGGCCCTTAGCCTTGGCGCCGGTATTGCAAAAGACAATCTTGCCGCAACACTCTCGGCGACCTACAACAACATCAGCAACGAAACCAGTGCCCTGATCGGTGCCGACCCCACAACCGCTAGCGCAACGGCCGATACGGCACTCAAGGCAGCCAGCCTGAAACTGACCGCCACCGATGCTTCGAAGATCCAATCGCTGGCTGGCAATGTCACGATCAACACGGGCAAGGGTGCCGCACTCGGTGGCGCTGTTGCCTACAACACGATTGGTAACAGCACCGTTGCCAAATTGTCTGATTACGCTTTGTCCGTCAGCGGCGACAGTGTGATTGAAGCCGCATCCACTGGCAAGATTGAGTCCATCGCGATTTCCGGAGCTGCGACCAAGGGCAATGCGGCCCTGTCCGGGTCGGCAACCATCAACGCCATAGACAACACGATTGAAGCCGGCGTGGTGCGCACTTCTTTGAACGACTCCCAGTCGGTATCGGGCGACCTGAAGGTGAAAGCCTCTGACACCACCACGATCCAATCACTCGCCGGGGCAATAGCTGCATCGACTGGCGGAGCTGCCGGTTTGGCTGCGGCGATCAACCTGATCGGGCAGGGCGGTGGCGAGAAAATCAGCGCTTATATTGGTGGCAATCATCTGGGCAAGCAGGTCAATGCCAGGAATGTTGCGCTCAGCGCACAATCCAACGCAACCATCAAGACGCTGTCCGCCGGTATCGCAGTGGCAGAAACTGTGGGTGCAGCCGGTTCGCTCTCTACCAATTTGATGGACACGGATGTATCGGCCAACATCGACAACGGCGCGCAAGTCACCGCGCAAAACAATATGTCGGTATTGGCCGGCAATCTTGACCAAATCTCGGTTGTTGCCGGTTCGGTCGGGGTGGGTCTTAAAGCCGTTGGTGTGGGCCTTTCCGTGGTGGTTAATGACATCGAAGGCCGCACTCAGGCCTACATCAGCGGTGCAGCGACAAAGGTAGACGCCAAAGCGACGAATCTCACCGACAAGGTGAGGGTCAATACCGGTAATCTCGCTACTGCTTTCAATGCCAGCACGGTGCAGGCACCGACAGATACGGCGCAAGACTTAAGCGAAACAACGGAAGATGTGACGGGCCTTGCCGTAGTCGCCACGTCGCAGCAGTCGGTCAATGCCAATGCGTTCAGTCTTGGGTTAGCCGTCAATCCAGCATCGCTCGGCGCAAGCGCCGTGGCTGTGGTCAACATCATGGGTGGCAAGACCAGGGCCTATATCGACGGCGCAACGGTTGACACGTCCATCATGACTGCAACCGCGCCGCTGCCGTCAATCACCGTCACAGCGAGCAGCCATTCTTATGCCGGTAACTTCGTCATCGGCATAGCCGGAGGTGGCTTTGCCGCAACTGGCTCGATGGCGGTCAATAAAATGGACCGCACAACGGATGCGCATATCTCCGGGGCCGCAGTGGGTGCCACCGGGAAAGGTGTCGGCACGGTCACGGTGACATCGATCGCATCGCAAGCGGCGGCCGACATCGTAGTCGGCCTTGCTGCGGGTGTAGTGGGGGGCGCAGCTAGCGGCATCGTCAATGTTTTTGCCGCTGATACGCAAGCCTATGTAGACAAAGGCGCTATCAGGGCAAGCAACTTGAACGTCAGCGCCGACAGCAATGTCAGCTACAACGGCGTGGCCGGTGCCGTAGCAGGTGGCGGTGCCGTTGGCGCCGCAGGAACGTTTGTCGTTGCGAACAGTGCAAATACAACCAAAGCCTATGTCGGCGACAAGGGAAACGCAACGGCGCTGACCTTGAGCGGTGACTTGATGGTCTCGGCGACAGCTGAAAATGACTTCACTAACTATGCCGTCGCTGGTGCCGGTGCCGGTACCGCCGCGGTAGCTGGCATGGCCGACGTGAACCTGTTGAACAACACGACCACGGCAGGTCTTTATGACGTTACGGCCAATGGCGGCGGCGTGACGCCATTGGCCTTGGGCAATGTCACGGTGTCTGCTTCTGAAACCATGACCATCAAGCCCACCGTTGGCGGGCTGGCAGGCGGCGGTGCTGTTGGCATTGGCGCCGGTGCCAACATTGTTATTGTTAAAAGCAGTGTGGCTTCCGAAGTAGTTAACAGCAACATCACCGCGAGCGGCGACGTCACGGTCTTAGCCACCAGCGATAAAACGATCGACACCATAACGGCGATTGCCGGCATCGGCGGCACTGCAGGGATTAGTGGCGTAGTGGCACTTGTCCTTATTGGCAATGGCGACACCGGGGGTGCCATGGGGCAACTCGATAAAGGCGGCACGGGCACGGTTGCGAACGTGAATGACATGAGCTCCAAGTCGTCGTATGCCGACGGCAATTCGAGCCTGAGTACGGCACAAAAGACCAAGGTCCAACAGCGGCAGGCAACGATCTCGACCACCTCCGTCGTTAGCGGCAACAAGTCAGATACGGTTCAGGCGTCTATCGACAGCACCAGCCAGGTCACCGCAGCCAAAGTCAACGTCGAAGCAGATAGCACCATCAATACCGCAAATACCGTTGGAACCCTAGCCGCCGGTGGGGGAGCCGGGGTCAGTGGCGCCGTCGCTTTCACACGGGTGTATGACAATGTTTCGGCCTCAAGTCAGGGGACGATCACTGCACCGGTGGTGACTGTCACGGCTGCGATAAAGAGTGGCAATTCAGGTGCGAAGGCCTATGCCGGTGCCGCTGGCCTGGTGGGTCTGGGCGCGGCAGTGGCCGATACCCAGGTAACGAATACTGTGAAGGCGAGCGTAACGGGTACGTTGACCGGTGACAGCACCGATACGTCGCAAATGACCGTGCAGGCCAGCGACGAAAGTTCGGTCTCCTCCGAGACGTTGAACTTTTCTGGCGGGGCTGTCGCAGCCGGCGTGGTGCTGGGTTGGGCGACCAAGTCCAGTGATGTGCAGGCAGAGCTCCTGCCGGTGAGCGTGAATGGCTACAACGCGATCACCGTGCAAGCAAGCAACGCCGGCAAGGTGAGCACCGATGCCACCGCAGCGGCGGGCGGACTGGCCAGCGGCGTCGGTGTCGACAGCCAGGCGAAAGAGACAGCGAAAGTCACTGCCAAAGTTGGTGGCACCTTTGCACTGGGCAATGGCACATTGCGCGTTTCTGCCACGGACACCATCGCAGTCTCTGCAAGGGCAATCGGCGTATCAGCTGGTGCTGCGGCCATCGGCGCCTCCATCGCTACGGCCTCGGCAGCACCTACCGTCACCGCATCGGTTGCCGACAACGCGAAGCTGACCGGTCGCGGCAGCGTGATGGTGACTGCCGAAGCCAAGCCCCAGGCATCAGGCCACGCCGTCAGTGCCGAAGCCTACGCCGGCACCGGTGGGCTGCTACTGGGTGCAAGCGCAACCTATGCCAGTGCCAAAAACGATGCCGACGTTGCTGCATCCATTGGCAATTCGGTGACACTTCCGGACAGCGATGTCAGCGTCAAGGCCACCAACATCAGCGACCAATATGCCAATGCCATGGGGCTTGTTTTTGGTGGTTTTGGGGTGGCAATCGGTGCGGACATTGCCTACAGCAGCTTTAATGGCACGACGCGGGCAACGCTGGGTAGCAAAGCCGTCACATCGGCCAGTCGACGCGGCAACCTTTTGATCAGCGCCGTCGGCAAAGACAACAACACCGCCAAAACCACCGCCGGAACAGGCGGCATGTTGGCCGGAAACGCGTCAGTTGCCGAGACATCGGACACCGCCACGACGACGGCCGAGCTGTTGGATGGCGATTCGGCGTTGACGCTTTACACCGGCACACTTTCGGTGCAGGCAGAGCACACGGATACCTATACCAACAAGGCCGATTCGCTCAATGCAGCCATGGTTGGTGCGAGCGGAGCCTATGCCAAGCATGCTGCCACGTCGACCGTCGAGTCGACGCTGGGCGATCACCTGCACATTGAAGCCCTTGGCAAGGTGAGCGTCGATGCCACCAATCGCTTTGTCGAAGCGGCGGCGGGAGACAGTGCCATGGGTGCCGCCGGCGGTGTGCTGGTTGGTGCGGCAGTCATCAGCGAAAACACATTTACCGCGCACACGCACACTGAAATTGGCGACGGTGTGACCATCAATTCCGGTACCAACCCGCTCTCCGGCTTGGGCGGCATAGAGGTCTACGCGCTCAACGACCTCAAGGTTAACGACACGACTTCACTGACCACCGGCGGGGCCATTGGAGTGGCGGCTGCAGAAACATCTATCAATACAGACTTTTCTGACAATACCGTAACCATCGGAAAGAACAACAACTGGTGGACCTGGGGCAATACCGGCGTTGGCACGCAAAACAAAGTTGACTCGGCAGCCCATGCCAACGCGAACACCTGGGGCATCGCCGGCGTCGGCTTAGCCACTGCGAACAATACGGTCGCTAGCGCCCAGAGAGTGGCCATTGGGGACAACACAAAGATCAAGGGATTTGGCACCATTACGCTGACGGCGGGTGAAGGTTTGGATGGACTGGATTCGAGTCTGTCGATAGTCGCTTCGGCACAGAGCTATGTGCGCGCGCTGGTCGCTGTTCCCCATGTTGACGCCAACAGGACGATTTCCCGGAACGACGCAACACTGACGCTCGGCACCGGCAGCGACATCGGCAGTGCCCAGAATGTCATCCTGGGCGCATTCAGTGGCAATACTGGCGGCTACTCGGATGGAACCGGTCACGGTTTTGAGTTGGGTTTTATTCCGCTAACGGTGGATGGCAGCCATGACTCGGTCAGCCAGGCCAACTCGACGGTTACCGCGAATGGCACGGTCACTGCAGGCATTTTTCACAAGCTCGATATCACGATCAAAAATTGTCAGAACAGCGGGATTTATTGTGATGTGACCAAGTCAGCCCCGGCCGGGTCGCCACCGCCCATGACGATCAATGTCAACGGCGATCCTTATGCGCCCTTTGTATGGTCTTATGACGCGGCGTTCAACGCCAGCCAATTTGTCGTTGCTCATTTCGATCAGACTGCACAAGCGGCGTTGAATAGTCCTAGCCCGCTTCCGACTTCTGTCCCAACCCTCTTACTCAGCGGCTTGTATGCGGCAGGTGGCGTGGTAAATGTGCACGCTGCAACCCTGAACGGGAAAGCGACCATCAAGTCCTATGGCGAACCGACCATTAGCGTGGTGAACAAAAGTCCGGACTATCTCGTCATTGGCAAGGGTGGCAGTGCCGCTTTCATCCCGGATTCGCCAGGGGGCAAAGTGTATTTTTCCGGGAGCGCAACCGCCCCATCCACCTGGACTGTCGAAACGCAGGGTGCCGGCAAGGCCGGGTCCACAACGATCCACAACGCATATGCCAACAGCACGGACGCGCCGCCGCTATTTTTGAACGGCTCGGTATCCAACCTGGGCGGCACGGTGAACATCATCAACGCTAACGGGTCGTTGGGACAGACCGCAGCCATCGATGCGCTGGATATCAATGTATCGATCCCCAACGGGGTGGTCGCAGCCACACTGCCAGCCGGGGAAACCTGGCGGGCCGGCAGTGACCCCTTGTCATTCTGGACCAGCAGCGTCTATGCGCTGGTCGGAGACCCGACGGACCCGGAACAGACCAAAGGCTTTGCACCGAATACGAATACGGTGATTGGCAAAATTTGGACGCTTTCGGGAGGGAGACGACTGGACGATAACCGCGGCCAAGAATGGTGGTGGTACGACGCTAGTTGGCCCAATAAATTCGCGGTAGGGCAGTCGATGACGCTCAACCAAGACGTGTTCAGTTCTGCGGGTTACGGCCCAACAACAAGTGCCTCGTCGAACATTTACCGGGCAGGACGCGGGCTTTACGTCACCGCTGACTACATTGACATCAATGCCCCAATTACCGTCGGGCGGGATACCAACCAGTCTGTTGTGCTGAGCACCTTGGGCGGAATTAACTACGCCAGCGTCAATGGCGGTGCGACAAAGAAAATCGTCAATGTTGCCAATGACACCACGGCCTTCGACACGAGCCTGGCTGGGGGTGACTGCAGCAATCAAATCTGTGCCCAGTACAACGTCAATACCGGCAAGATACTCCTCAACAATGTGAGCGCCTCATCCAGCGGCGTCAATGTGATGTTTGACGGAAAAATTCTGAGCACCTTGACCGACGGAAAGCTGCGCATCAATGGCGGGCTCGGCAATGTCACGATTGAGAATGACACCGCCCTATCTCTGGTAGTGCGCGATGTGAATGTCGGAGCGGCCGACCGCCAGATCACCAGCAACGGCGTAAGCACCACTCTGGGCACGGTCGTCAGCACGGTCGATATTACCGACCGTGCGAAAGATCCCACCACCAACCACTGGCTCTACCAATATGATGCAGCAACCGGAAAAGTGACGTCCTACAACGGTCAGCAGGGCAGCACCCTGACCAATAGCCAGTTGTTATTGATGTCAAATGACGCCGCCAGCTTTAATCAGGCAACCGGCGCGTCCACAGTCACTTATAGCCCCTTGGAAAACTTACGCTACGAGTGGAAGATGACCGCTGAGCTAACAAGAGAGGTGCCCAGCAGTGGTTGGGTCACACCGGGATCGTGGAAGTGGGTCATTGATCCGACAACAACGCTCTCAGCCATCAATCCCTGGACTTACGCGCCGGCTTCGTCATCGCTGCAAGGAACGACGTCTACGACGCCATTGAAAGTTGGAGATCGCTCTGCGTTTCAACAGATACAGCATACCGATGTCACCAAGTATGCGTGGTGGACAGCTAACTACGAAGGCGATAACCATTTGGGCCATCTAGATCCTAAGAACGGTGGCTTGCCGCTATCCAGTACGCCGAACCATTTTTCTAGTCCTGCTGAAGGGTTCAGCCCAGATCATTTTTTCTTCCCAACAGCCATAACCCTGACCATGACCAATTCGGTCAAGGCCGACAACCCGATACCGATCAGCTTCTTCGGGGGGTCCAAGGGGAGTATTGGTGTCACATCGTCACGGGCATCGGTCACGCTGGACGGCGCATTGACCAACCCGGATGGCAAGACAACCCTTAGCGCGGCCTCTGTCGATGCGACAACAAAAGGCAAGCTGAGTGCCAACCAGCTCGTCCTCTCAGCAGACGGCGCTCTGGGATCCGCCTACCAGCCACTCAATGTCGTGCTGAGCAAAAGCGGTATTGTTGACGGTAGCATTTCTGCCACGGGGGGTGCCGAGGGGGTTTATCTGAACCTCAATTCCGCTGCCGTAGTGAATGGCATTTCGTCCTACTCCGCCACGAAGGGTTATGGCGATGTGGTGGTCAACGCAGCAGGCGATTTGGCCGGTGCCGCCTTAGCGAACGGGTATGCCCACATTGTTGGACGAAACATCACCCTTGACAGCAATGCGGGTTCGATAGGCTCGCCTGCATCGCCGCTCATCATCAGCGCCCAAGGTACCCCACTGGTCAACGGCGGACGGAGCGACGGCGTGGTCAATGCGACCGCGATGGGTGGCATCGACCTCAAAGCAGTGGGTGGCAGCGCCAACGTAAGAACGGATTCGGCAACGGGAAACAGGCTCTTCACTGGGTTGGACGGTGATTTGTATGTGGGCAAGATTGCTTCGCCCAACGGCTCTGTGAATATCACTGTGCCGAACGGGCGGATTCTGGATGCGTCTGGGCTAACGGCGGCACAAACGCTGACAGAATCGCAAGCGCAAGCGGTTTGGGATGACTTGCACATGACCGGCGCTAAAGCGGACATTGAGGCCTACGTCTTGAAAACTTCCGTCACCGTTTCGGCGGCGGCGGTCAATACGGCTTACAACCAGTTCTGGGCGCTTAAAGCTGACGGCACTGTGACCAATGGCGTGTTTACCTTGGATCCGGTGAAGTTGGCAGGGCCGACGTACAGAGCTGCAGCTGCAGCGGCGCTAGGGCAGACCGTTGCCAGCGATGCGGATGTACAGAGTTGGGCCAACAAGCTCTATGAAAGTTACGCAACTACCTTCGCTAAGAACGTCGGCACTGATTGGGCCACGCATGCTGACTTCATTACCAACAATAGCGCGTACAAGTTTGTGGTCAGCCTGGACCAAATCGCTGCACGCACCGAAGGCGCGATACGGACCGAAGACCAGCTGCGCTACACCATGCAATCGGGAGCGCTGGGCTCGTCGCAGGGTACGACCTCGGGCAATGTCAATCCGAACATCGTCGGTCATGATGTGACTCTGATCAGCGCGGGCTCGATTGGCGTGCCGACCACTTCAGTACAAATTGCGAATGATGATTTCCAAAACGCCAGCCTGACGTCGGAACAAAAAGCCGCCCTGGCACTCGCCAATACGGCAGGGGCTATTACCCAATATGGCGTCGATGCCAACGGAAATGTGGTGTATTACAGCTATGGCGATACGCCCGCCGGCGTGACGAATAAGGGCATACGTGTTGCGCAGACTGCGCCACTGTTTGTCAATGCATCGGGCGTTTTTTCCGCCACCAGCGGCGAGAGGATTTTGGTGCAGGGCACCGACGGCAGCGTCGGCGCGGCATGTGCATCCAATTGCGGCAGCACCAATGATTTGACGCTTGGAACGATCACGGCGAACGGGGACGTCACCCTGATTGCGCCGGGAAGCATTCTTGCGGCAGCGGGCGGCGGCAAGGTTACTACGTCAAACGTCTTGATTCTGGCAGCGGGCGTTGGCAGCATTGGCAGCGCATCTTCAGCGCTGGCAATCGCGGGCAATCCGTTGATGGTTACGGCGTCTGCCGGCCAGAACGTTTTTCTATCGTCTGACCAGACCATCAATCTGGACCGCGTCAGCGCAGGCGCTACGGCCAAGCTGACATCGGGCGGCAGTATTCTCGGTTTCGATGTGCGAGGCCAGGACGTGAGTCTCAATGCTGCGGGTGACATCGGATCTTCGAGCAAGGCACTCCAGGTAGATGTTGCAGGAACACTGGATGCAACAGCAACGGGCTACGCCTATTTGACCAGCCCAGGGACACTGAAGATCAGTAGTCTGTCTGCGGACCAAGGCGTCAACGTAATAACGAGCAATCCCGGTGCTGATTTGGGTGCGCAGAACGTGTCCTCAACCGTTGGTGCAGTCAGCTTGACCGCCGGCGGCAACCTGCAGTTTGTAACTGTGCAAGGTGGTGGTGATGTTGCTTTGACGACCACAGGAACCGGCAATCTGACAGGGACAACGGAAACCTCGACGACTGGCGCGATTACCAACACTTCTGCAGGCACGCTGACTGTGGCGACCCTGACCAGCGCACAGGGCAGCACGTTGACCGCGGTGGGTAACCTGGTAGGTGGAACATTGGCGGTGGGGGGTGATGCCAACATCACCTCAAGCAATGGCAGTGTGAGCTTGGCGAATTTGACGGGTGCTGGCAATGCCACAGTAAATGCCCACGGTGACCTGACGGTTAGCAGCCGGTTGCAGGCTGCTGGCGATATAGGTTTAATCGCAGGCGGCACCTTGACGGAAGATTTGAATGCTTCGGTTCAAAGCAGCCAGGGAAAAGTTTTCACAATGAGCGGTTCACTGGCGATGGGCACCGGTGCCACGATGTCAGCACAGGATGCAATCAGCCTTGCTACCAACAGTGGCGATATGGTGCTGGGGGAACTGACGAGTCAGCGTGCTGCGGGCCTAGCGGTCAATTTGTCCTCTGCCGGCGCGATTGTGGTCAATGCTGGTGGCCAGCCCAATGTGGCTGCAACCGCTACGGGCGCGCAGTTGGCCATGAGTGCCAATGGCGATATCGGCAGCACGTCGCATTCGCTCCTGGTTGATGTGCCGGCACTGGATGCCAATAGCAGGAATGGCGGCATCTGGATGCACGATCTGCGGTCAATGACAAGTAACAATATTCAGGCTTCAGGCAACGTGGCCTTGACTGTTGACGGCAATCTGCAGTTTGCAAAGGTTCAGGGGGGTGGCGATATTGCTTTGACGACCACAGGAACCGGCAATCTGACAGGGACAACGGAAACCTCGACGACTGGCGCGATTACCAACACTTCTGCAGGCACGCTGACTGTGGCGAACCTGACCGGCGCACAGGCCAGCACGTTGACCGCAGTGGGTGAACTGGTAGGTGGAACATTGGCGGTTGGGGGTGATTCCAACATCACCTCAAGCAATGGCAGTGTGAGCTTGGCGAATTTGACGGGTGCTGGCAATGCCACAGTAAATGCCCACGGTGACCTGACGGTCAGCGACAAGGTGCTGGCGACCGGCACTGTCAGTCTGACGGCCGGCGGCAACCTGCAGTTTGCAAAGGTTCAAGGGGGTGGCGATGTCACATTGACGACCAGGACTGCGACTACGGGAACTGGTAATTTGACGGGTACCGAGTTGACCTCTTTGGGCGGGGCGGTGACAGTTAATTCAGCCGGGGACTTGTCCACCACGACAGTCCGCGCTGATGGTGATATTCAATTCGCCAGTGGCGGAGATTTATCGATTGGTACTGCTGTGACAACCAACGGCAGTGTTGCCTTGCAAACTGGTAAGGCCCTTAATGTCAACTCACTTTCTAGTAATCGTTATCTGAACCTCAAAGCAAATGGCAATATCGATGCGCTTAGCTTGGCAGCCAAGGGCGACATCGATCTCCATTCTTCGGCTGGCAATGTGGATGTACAGAATCTTGCTGCACCCAGTGCTATGGTGCGTGCGCCGGGAAGTGTGCGTTTGGGCGATGCGCAGGTAACTACAGGCGTTGTCATCGCCGCTGATACGGTGAAGGCAAAAATTAGGCAAAACCAGGCTGGAACCGCGCTACCGCTGCAAGTCAACGTAACTGGATATCTGGGCGACGAGGCAAGCAGTGCTGATTTGGAAATCCATCCAGATTCAAGCGTTGACTTCGTGAAGCTATTGGTCCATGACGCATCTATCGTTACTGATAGGCCCGACATCAAGGTAGTTCAAGGCAATATTAGCGGTGTTCTGTCCGTACTCACACCGTCGACCTCCCTTTATATGAACAACCAGAGCATTGAGATCAAGCCGGTTGACCTGCAGCTCTATCAGCCTGGACACCAATTCAGCCTTGACTTGCAAGGGAAGAATCTGAAGACAAATGGGTATGTACTTAAGTACCAGCCAGGGTATATGGTGAATGTTGATAATTATGTTGATCCCCATCTTTCTGTACTTACGACTGTGAATGGCATCTCGGCAGTGATCGATGTGGGCACCTTGCAGGAACAGGCGTCTACGCATTTGATTGATATACCCATGCAGAAAGTCATATTTTCTGATGTGAGTGCTAAGGACCGATTGATTACGATAAGTAAACTTGGGGGAGTAAACAGCGGCACTTCGGACAACAGCAGTAGTACCGCTTCGGCAGTAAATGAGCCCATTATTTTAGAATAAATATAATGGTCGCAACAGATTGCGACGAAATTACCTTAATTATTGAGAGTTGATATGCTAATAATAAGAATATTTAAATATATTATTTTTGATGGAAAAGTTATCAGTGATATTGGGAAAAGATTCCCGTCAGCGATGATAATCTTCGGGTTTATGATGTCAGCGTGTACGGTGCATGCGGCGCCGGTCGTTGTTGTTCCACAGGTGGATTCGGGCGCGCTTGCAACCCAGAAGCGGCAGAGAGAAAACTTTAATGATGAGCAGCAGCAGTTACAGCGCGATGACCGTCCGGTAATCACCGGGCCGGATCCGAGTGCATCGGGCCTTTCAGTAAAAGATGCTGGCCCGCATTTCATGCTGAAAAAAGTATTGTTTTCAACTTCTGTGTTTTTAACGCAATCAGAGTTGGATGCGATCGCGCAACCCTACATTGGCAGGGATGTGGGGCTTAACGATATTCAAACAATAGTCGGCAAGGTCAATGAGCTGTACAAGGAAAAAAGCATCGTTACTGGCTTGGGAGTACTCTCGGCGCAGAAGATAACCGATGGCGAGGTCCGGATCGACCTCATTGAAGGCAAGTTAGGTGAGTTGACCGTCAGCAGCCAATATACCAAGCCCGAATTTTTGCTGCAAAGCATTTCATTGGTAAAAAATCAAGTGATCGATATAAATAAGGTTGAGCGAGATTTTGAAATATTCAATCGAACACATGATATTCAGTTGAGAGCTTCTATCCTTCCTGGAAGCGAGCTGGGATTTAGCGATTTGAATATTCTGGCGGAAGAACCGAAGCGCGTCATGCTAAAGGTCTTCGCCGATAACCAGAATGCGTCGAGCATAGGGCGGCGTGAAGCAGGCGTTGACGCGCGCTTCAATGGGTTTTTTGGTTATGGAGATTTTGCCCGCATGTTAGTTAGTAAATCAGAAGGATCAACCAACCTCTTTGGCGAGATTGGTATTCCGTTTAACGCAAGTGGTGGAATTGTTGCTGCAAGTTACAGCAAAAATGATATATCGATTATCAGTGGTGCATACACACTTCTGGATATCACTGGTGTTTCTAGTCGTACTTCAATTAGATTAAATCAGCCACTTTATGTGGATAAGAACTGGAAGTTGGCTTCAGAGTTTTCATACGGAAAAGGAGATTCGAAAAATTACATTTCAGGTGTTATGTTGAGTCAAATAGATATTGATACTTACAGTGCAACTCTGTCAGTCGATCGACAGGGTCCAGGATATCTATGGTCCACACAACAACAATTTGATTTTGGAAATTCAAAGGATCAATTGAATCAAACAATTGATTATGTTATTTACGCGCCAAGAGCAAATTGGATGGGTTCCATGACCGACAGTGTTCGTGCAGTCGCTCGTGGAGCCGCACAATACACAAGCAATAATAATCTCCCACCCTCTGCGCTTTTTCAGATCGGAGGCCCATCGACAGTTCGCGGCTATGATCCCGGAATTGCCACAGGACTTAATGGTTTTTATGCCAACCTTGAGCTACATCGTGATTTAAGTCCAGGATTGGATTGCTTTGTATTTGTTGATCATGGTGAAGTCCATGTTCCGAATACCCAAAAAACACAAATTGGTGGCTATGGCGTTGGCGTTTCATGGAGTTGGAACCAGCTAAATGCACAAATTATTTATGCGCGACCGCTTGATATTATTCGACCTGATCAATCTACTAATCACTTAGATATGCGTGTGGAAGTTGCGTTTTTTTAAATGCATGCTGTTATACACAACTCATTTTCTTTCATAGATGGTCTGCATATGTTCCATGGTTCTGTCGCGATAAGCGGTGGCTGATAATTCCAGGATGAAAAATACCACCAGCAGGGCAATGATTGGCGAGCTACGCAAAGTGCTCAAGCCGGTGGAAGTGATGTTGGTTTGCGCCCGTTGGTATGCGGCCTATCCACTGAGTTTTCGTCACTTGGAGGAGATGATGCACGAGCGCGGCGTCTTTGTGGATAACTCTACCGTGCACCTCTGGTCATTGAAAATCCGGTTCTTCATCGATTCCACTGTGAATTTTCATTCGCTCCATCAGAATCCAGTTTTTCAAATTGATTGACCGTGCCATGAAAGACACCGCGCTGTACGAACACCTTCTTGGACTGAAGACCCCGTGGTCGGTCAAGAAGGTTGACCTTTCTTTGGCAGACCAGCG
>Ga0105047_10005222_pt1 | contig 22382 bp, 13 predicted proteins | sample MAT04_FD_78384 | JGI IMG/M metagenome (GOLD analysis project Ga0105047, IMG submission 78384) | Freshwater microbial communities from Lake Fryxell liftoff mats and glacier meltwater in Antarctica - MAT-04 (megahit assembly) | ecosystem: Environmental > Aquatic > Freshwater > Ice > Liftoff... | reverse complement strand
ATCCATCGCAGCGCGACCTCCGTCAACGATCGCTCCGGTCCAATGATGCGTTGCAATTCTCCCACAGCCTGGAGCGCACGATCAAGATTTCCACCCAATCCCGAAAGCGTTTCCCCTGCATCAAACGCCTCACCATGGCGGTTGAATAACCGGTGATCGTCAGCAGGGAGGTTCTGCAATTTCTCGCGCGTGAGCTTTCCGGTGAGCAGCCCGCTTGAAAGCGGCAGCCGCGCGAGCACGCCGATATTTCGCTTCCTTGTCTGCTCGAAGAAAAGCTCTGCCGGTCGTTGCCGAAAAATATTGAACACGATCTGGATCGCGCTGATGACCGGATGGTCGATGGCCTTCAATCCCTCCTCGACCTTCTCCACGCTCGCCCCCCAGTAGCGCACTTTGCCCACTCGCTGGAGTGATTCCATGTGGTCAAAAATCTCGGGCCGATAAAAAACCTGCGTGGGCGGACAGTGCAGTTGCACGAGGTCGACACAGTCGGTCTGAAGATTCTTCAGACAGCGGTCGACGTAGCGCGAGATTGAGTCGGGCGTGTACGACTCAGCCGTATGGGCCGGCATCGCACGCCTGCCGATTTTTGTTGCGACTTTGAACGTGCCGGGCCTTTCGCGCGACAGCTTGCCGATCAGCATCTCACTTCGACCGTCTCCGTAAACGTCGGCAGTGTCGATGAAGTTCACGCCCAGATCGAGCGCGCGGCGAAGGGCATTGAGCGAGACCTCGTCGTCCACATCTCCCCACGCGCCACCAATCGCCCACGCGCCAAAGGAGATAGTGGAAACCTGATAACCGGTTTTGCCGAGCGTTCTATATTGCATTGATTTCCTTGGCGTTTAGCGAATCATCCTACACTTCGGCCGTAGCAGTCCGTTGAATGATTCCCACTATGTTTCCTGCCCAATATGTTGAGCAGCCCCGTCTGTCTAGATTAAAGATATTCGAAGAGCGCCCTTCACTTGTCAGCCGTCGCGAACGCCTGCGCGATTGCGTTGGCCTCGGGGATTGCCTTACGACCGTGGGCGGTGATTTCGTCGTAGATGTCGTTCACGCGCGTTGCCCGGGCGGTCACTTTGCTGTGATAATTCCTGGCACACTCGGCTGCCAGTTCCTTGATCAGCTTCGCGTGATCCTTTCCCTTCTCAATCTTCTGTTTCGTTCCAACGACTTTTTCCAGCCATGCACGCACTGTCTCGTCGGCATCTGCATACGTTTGGTCGGTGATGTTGCGGTGACCTTCCTCATGCGCCTTGAGTTTTGCGGTCGCGTCGGTGGGAAGATAAATGTCGATCGTCAGCGTCAGCGATACCTTGGCCGACCGGATCGTCGCCGTGGGGATGTGATCTGCACCAGGCTTGTCGACACGATATGAAAACTGCGTGTCGATCCAGAAATCGAAGCGCGTGAAGGCATCCTCGTCCGGCTTGAGCTTCGGCATGTCCGCAGGCGGATTTTTGGGATCGAACGTGATGTACCGAACAACGGTGCCCGCGTGGTCAACCTCAATCGCGTCCGCACGTGCTTGATCAGCCGACAATAGACCTGCGCACCAGCACATTGCCGCGACGAAAATCGGATGACCGCCCACCAATGTTCGCCAGCCAGCAGCACGCATAAAATGCCCATCTTCGACACCGACCGGCTTCACACCGAACACAAATCATACGCTTGCTTCAAAGCCGACAGCGCATCTCCCTTGGGGATGAACTCGTGCCCGACATATCCCTGATATCCGCCTTCGACCAGCGCCCGCATCAAAGGCGGATACAGAATCTCCTGCGTCGCATCCAGATCATTTCGCCCGGGATTGCCAGCCGTATGAATATGACCGAAGTACGACACATTTTTCCGGATGGTTCGGATCAGGTCGCCTTCCATGATCTGCATGTGGTAGATGTCGTACAGCAGCTTCACGCGCGGGCTGGCGACGTGCTGTACAACCTTCACACCCCATTCAGTGTGATCGCATTGATAGTCAATGTGATCGACCTTGGAATTGAGCAACTCCAGCACGAGCGTCACGCCCGCCTTTTCCGCATGGGGGGCGAGACGTCGCAAGCCCTGGGCCGTATTGGCAGCGCCGGTCTCGTCGTTCAGGCCGTTGCGATTGCCGGAGAAAAGGATCAGGTTGGGGATCTGATATTTCTTTACCAGATCGAGCGTCTTCAGAAGTTCATCTTCAATGCGCGCATGATTTGCGGGATTGTTCAGACCGTCGGTCAGCGATCCCACGCCGTGCGAGACGATTTGCAGTCCAGCCGCCCGCGCTTCGTCAAATAAATCAGGTGGGGCAAGCTCGATCCCGACAATGCCGATGCCTGCGATCGCGGGGAGAAAGGTCTTGGGATTCTCCTTGCCGAAACACCACCATGAAATCGATTGCTTGATCCGCGACATAAAATGCTCCTCGTCCCTGCTAAAAGTGTGAGGTGGAAGTATACGACGACAGAACAATTGCTCAACGCGGCGATGTCATCAAACATGGAAAGAAAGTCTCTATTGATCTTCCATCACCAACTCCACAGCAATTTTCGCTGAGAGGGTGACCAGCGGGAGGCCGCCACCGGGGTGGGTGGCTCCGCCTGCGAAGTACAGACCTTTTACGTCGCGGTCGCGGTTGGGAGGGCGGAGGAAGGCGTTTTTAAGCGTGTTGCTGCTGATGCCATAAATCGATCCGGCATTTGCGTTGTAGACCGACTGCAAATCCTCCGGCGTGAAACGTCGTTCAACGACGATTCGACGAGATAGATCGGTCAGTCCGAACCTTTCTTCAAGCGTCTGTACGATGCGATCACGATACGCTGCGCCTGCGGTTCGCCAGTCGATTCGACCGTCGATCGCGGGTGCGCTGCAGAGAACAAAGAGATTTTCACAACCATCCGGCGCGGCCGTCGCGTCGGTGCGTGTGCTGGCACACAGGTAGATGCCCGGATCATCAGGAATCCTTCGCGTTTCAAACATGGCGCGCAAATCGCTTTGATAATCCGCGGGCATGAACTTCGTGTGGTGCGCCAACTGCGGATACGTGCCATCGATCCCCAGCAGCAAGGCCATTCCGCTTCCACCCGGCTCGATTTTTGCCAATGTGCGATCCGTGAATCGCGGGCGCCTCGATGTGGGGATAAGCTTGCGGTACGTGTAGACGACATCGCTGTTGGCAATGACAACGTCCGCAGGCACGGTGGAACCATCTGCGAGCCGCACGCCGCGCACGACTCCTGCGCAGGTCTTTCCATCTCGGGGCAAAGTGGGATGTGAATCGATCAGGATCTCCGCAGCCGGCGCGTTGGTACGAATCTCCGCACCTGCGTCTCGAGCGAGTTTGGTGATGGCCTCGGCAAGTTGGTACATCCCGCCTTGCACATACCACCCACCGAAATGGATCTCCGCAAACGGGATGACCGCCAGCGTCGCAGGGGCTTTGAAGGGACTCGCGCCGGAATACGTTGCGTACTGATACAAAATCTCCCGCAAGCGCGGGGTTTTGATGAAGTGATTGATCAGCCGATGATATTTGCGAAACATCCCGATCTTCACAGGGACAGCCAGCAGGCTCCAAGCGCGCCTGAGCCGATCAAGCAACGGCAATTCGCGATCCGTCCGCGACGCCAGCAACTGTTCGGGTGCGTGATACAAAAACAGCTCCGCAGACAAATCCCATATCTCGCGCCCGTGCGCCAGCAGCGCGGAGAAGCCAACTTTATCGGGAGGGAAGCACCGCGCGACCTCTTCCCGCAGGGCCTGCGGATCGGAACGCATCGCGAAGGTCGATCCGTCGGACCAGACATACCGCGCGATCGGATCGAGCCGAGCGAGCGTCAGATAGTCATCGATCGATTTGCCCAGATCGGTGAACAACTCTCGGAACACCTGTGGCAACGTCAGCAGGCTGGGTCCTGTGTCGAAGCGAAAGGTGCGCTCGGTCGGGCGATGAGGATGATGCGCTTCCCACAGATTGAGCTTCCCGCCGACGGTCGCGTTTTTCTCCAGAAGCGTGACGCGCCACCCCGCGTGCGCCAGTCGCGCCGCAGCCGCCAGGCCACCCATCCCCCCGCCAATGATGACCGCGTGCTTTGACATCTGTCCGTCATTGTAGGCTTTTGCGCATCGTCGATCGGTAGATCGTCAGGGTATGCAATCCCGTGTTACACTTTACCCCGGAGATAAATGGTGAAGCTTTCGATCAGTTTGCTGTGGCTGGCGATACTGCTGTGCGTCGGTTGCGATGCCCCGAGCAACGTGCAATCAACTCTGCCCGTGAAGCACGTTTTGACGACGGTGGAGCTTCGCCCGCTGATTGTTTTGAATATCGGGAAGCCCACGCATCTCGATATCGACCCTGCTGGCGTGTTGTTCTGGGTGCAGGAGGATCCCGATTCGGAGGATGTCGTGTTCCAGATGGGCAACGACGGCATTCCCCGATCGACAGGGCTGAATGATCGAGAGATTCTCAGTCGGATGCAGGCAACTGGCGGGCAGGGGACGATCCAATCGATTCGATGCGTGGGCGATAACAAGCTGCTGTTTTACTTCGTGGGCGGAAAAGACGCTCGGCTGGTGGCCTGCGTGGGATCGTTTGACGTCCGCACGGGTGAGATGGACGTCATGCTGGATACTGATCGGTTGATGGCTGTCACAGGGATGGGCTATTCGATTGAGCTGGCCCGCGGATCGCTTGGGTCGACCCGCGATGCGTGCTACCTGTTCCTCCGTCACACCGATGCAGCCTCTCTCCTGCGGTGGGATAAGTTTCGACCTTCGCTGGGATGGCAGAAGTTTGATCTGTCGGACGACACCGGCCCAATCGATCTTCGCGATCCCAAAATGATTGTCGTGGGGCAGAACAATGGTAGCCTGACTGTCACCGACCTGAAGCGTGCGAAAATCTGGGAGGTTCAGCCCGGCGAGCCGTGGACCGAGGTGCTCAATTTGGCGGGCATGCCACGGGAGATTTCCGAACCGGTTGTAGACGGGAACAATGTCGTGCTCTTCATTGCTGGCGGAGATCCGATCGAGCCAGTCGATGTGCAAGAGAAGTCAATCCCGCCGGTGGAAAGCACGTACCCAGCCATTGTTCTGCGCGAGGGGAGAATTGTCAGAACGATCACGCCCGACCACTGGGTTTACGCTTCGGGGGTGACGCCCGAGCGCATGCACCTGTCGACGTTGTTGAAGGACGTCAAACCCGATACGTGGATCGCCTATGACATCCCCTCAGGCACAATTTTGCGAATCAGCGGAGTGGATGGGAGGTAGTCGGAAGTCCGATGTGCGTGGTCACTAAATCTGGAAAGGGAGCCTTCGCCGACGGGCTTGCCGCTCGCTTTTTGTCACGCGTGATCGCGCCACCAGTCCAGATACCGTCGTAAAGCGAATCCCCCGCCGACCCATCACTAGCTCAGCAAAAAAGGATGGGTGAACCGCTTGAGTGCCGTGTGCGACAGGCTTGGTCAAACCCTATGAAAACAGGTGGGTGATACGTCAGAAAACGGTCGCCCGCTTTCAATTTTACAAGGTCGCTGTTTCCCGTCTTTCGTGTCGGCCTCTTACAAGCAGGTCGACATCAGCGGGTATACATTGACCCCGTGACGATCCCCGGGGTTTGCTTATCGGTTTGCCAAATATCGGCCACAACCACGGGCACAGCAGTACATCCGTCCGTGTAGATTATATCGGTGTTTGGGACGCGGGACAATCAGAAAAAGACTTCGGTGTGTGGTTGGTGTCGTTTGCGCGAAATTCAGTAGTCAGTATCTAGATGGGTAAATATGGATGGTCGATTGTTGGCCTTTGGATTTGATTGACACTCCACGATTAACCTTCGACATTCGCGCTACTGACTAAAGGCTGTCCACTGCGGACAGCTGCCTCTCCTACGACCAACAACCTCTCCCCATCAATCAATACGGCGAATCTTCTCCGCGTTTCCACCAGTCGGCGGGGTCGGGCTTTTTGCCGGGACGGTCTTCTTCGGGGTAGCCGCCGGTGTCGTAGCCTTCTTCGGCTCCACCTTGCTGTTGCGTGCCACGTACGATGCCTGCCAGTGCGACGGCAAAAATGGGGGCGACGTTTTTCAGGGCGCTGATATCGTCATCGCTGAACGCGCTGGCCTGATCGCGGAACATGATCACGCTCGCCAGCGATTCACCGAGATACGTGCAATTCACCGCAACGATTTCCTGATCCTTCAGATGATCGAGCTCAGCAGCGCTGAGTTTTTCCTTCGCTTCACCAGGCTTCAGATGGACAAAGCCCTCGCGCACCACCATCCGCAAAAGTCCATCCTTCATCGCATCGGTAAGAGGCTTGTCGCCGGGGATGGTGTACTTGATATACGCGCCCAGTTGGAAATCGGTCTCCTCCGACGCCAGCCACACAGCCACATTGCAATAGCCCATCTGCCTGAGCAGCCAATCCATGCCGTTGCACAGAAGCTGTTCCAGATCGCGCGACTGCTCGGCTGTCTTGCGGAAACTCTCCTGGATGCGCACGACATCAAGCTGTCGAGAAAGTTCGCCATACGCGCTGACCAGATCGTTGCAGAGCAGATCGACCTTTTTGCTGACGGTTTTTCGCGCGTCGTTTAATTTTCGGACAGCCGACTTCAGCTTGCCCATGCGCTTTTCATTTCGCGCGGCAATCGCCTGACGATCGAGCGCCTTTCGCACGCGGTCGGCAATCTGATCGGCAGTAAAGGGCTTGGCGACAAAATCGATGGCACCGTTACGCAGAGCGCTGATCGCACTATCCACGGTCGGCTCGCCGGTAATGACGATCGTCTCGGCCGAAGGATAATTGCGACGCATCTCGTTGATGAGGGTCGTCCCCTTGCCATCAGGAAGATGCAGATCGACGAGGAGCAGTTCGACTGGGCCGGAGTCAAGAATCTCCCGCGCCTCGGAAAGACTGCGTGCCGACAGCACGCGACAATCCACGTGATGCTTGACGATGTCGTCGATCAGGTCGATCAACACTGGCTCATCGTCGACCACCAAAATGCGTGGGCGCCGCGAGGATTTGCTCAATCGTAATTCGTTCTTCACCGGAGCCATCAAAATCTCCAATAGGAGTTGCCAGTTTTTAGTCGCCAGTTGCCAGTATCACTTGCATGAGTCGGTCGGTCGCCATGTATGTTCCGGCAACTACCAACTGGCAACTCACTCCGTCACTTGGCCACTCGTTTACTCTCCTGGATCGTTTCTGCTTTCGTCACCGTCGCGGGCAATAGGATGATCGCTCGGGTGCCCTGGTTCGTGCGGCTTTCGAGCTTGATTGATCCGCCGCTGGTTTCGATCCAGCGCAGGGTCTTTGCGAGGCCCATGCCTCTTCGCCGGCCCGCAGGTTTACTGCTGAAGAACGGATCGAACGCGCGCTTGAGCGTGTGGTCGTCCATCCCCGCGCCGTTGTCGCTGATCGTGATCACCACGCGATTGCTGTATGCATCGAACGCGCCGTGAATCTCAACCAACCCGCCTTTCGGATCCGTCGCCTGCAACGCATTGGCGACGATTTCGACAAGGGCTGCACCCACCTGCACGGGGTCGACCGTTACATCCGGCACATCTCCGAGGGTCAGCTCAATTTTCCTATCGGCAGGATCATTGAGCGCCTTGGCGTCGTAAATCGACCGCTCGAGCAACTCTGAGACATTCACCTGGCCGATCGTCGGCATGCTCGGTTTCGCAAAGTCCATCAGCTCCGTGATGATCTGACTCAGCCGATGCGATTGCTCATAAATAAGCCGCGCAATGGCCTGATGCTTGGGGTCCGTCACCTGTGCCGACAACAATTGTGATCGCCCGCTGATGACCGCAAGCGGGTTGTTCATCTCATGTGCTGCCCCCGCAGCCATCTCGCCGACGGTGATGAGCGTCCGGCCTCTGAGGATTTCTGTCTGTGCCGATTGCAGTTGACGGTTGGCCTCAGCCAGTTGCTCGGAGAGCTTGTTGGATTCCTCACGGATCTGAGCAGTGCGTAGCGAGAGTCCCCAGCCGTTCGCGATCGCGGAGAGCTCCTGCACTTGCGGGCTGAGGCGTTGCGCCTCACCCGTGTACGCGCCCCACACGACCCCGCCGATGCAGATACCGTCGGCTTCAAGGATCATCCAGTATCGATTGTCGCGCCCCAACCTCGGCGAAATCGCGGAAAGCAACCATTCCATCTCCTCGCCCGCAGCGAGAACAGGTCCGTCGCCGGCGGGGGGTTTAGGAGGACGGGCGGCGCAATCGACGAGACTGGTATCAAAAATTTCCCCCGCATCGTCGAACAGCAGCACCTCGGCAAAATCAGCAGTGGGAGCGAGCGAAAAAGCGCAGGCGCTGGATACCCCGAGTACCCCGACCGCAGTTTGTCCAATGGCCTGAAGCACGGTGGAAATCGGCGCGTCGGGTCGCAATTCCGAATGGAACCCTGCCAGCGCGTCGAAGAACTTCGCGCGGATTGCAAGCTTTTTGTTCTTCGTCGAAAGCTGCATGCTGACGCGCGACAGCTCCTTGTTCGCATTCGATAATGCCTGCACATAAAGCTCGGCTGAGCTCGCATTGCCCAGACCCAGTGCCGCTGCACGCGGTTCGACCTGGGCCATCAGGTGTTCAAGTGAGGTTTGGATGATGGATTCGGAAATTCCTGTTGCAACGAGCAATGCCTGTCGACTAATCGAGAACGTGTAATTCCCGCTGTACCCGATGTGCTGTTCGCGCACGAGCGTGTCCGCGAGCGTGATCAGATTGACGAGTCGCGCGTTACGCACGGTGGCGGGCAGGGCTTCGGGGGTCTGCCCATGCAACCAGATGCAGTCGCGCACATTGACGGGCAGTTGCCAGCGCTCAGCGAGGCGCTTGCCGACCACCATGTGATCCAGGCCAATCACCTGTCGCTCGAGATCGGCAATGTTATTGCGGAGAAGGTCTGTCGCTTCGACGACCCGACTAAAGCTTTTGGGCAGGACTGCATCGAGCGCGACTTTTCCCAGGTCGTGCAATAATCCACAGATGAAGGCCTCGGGTGCTTCGATGCGTGTCACGCCCGGCACATCGCGCGAGCCCGCAGCCAGCAATTCGGCGCAACACGCGACGGCGACGGCATGCTTCCAGAAATCGTCTCGGGAAAAGTTTGATGCTTCGTTCTTCGTGGAAAACGTCTGAAACACGCTCAGTGATAAAACCGCTGATCGAATCGCCTCAAACCCCAGCAACGCCACCGCCCGCCCGATTGAATCCACCTGTCCACGCACGCCCAAATCCGCGCGGTGCACAATCTTCAGAATAAGCGTCGCCAGCGATTGGTCGCTCTCCAGCAACTCCACCACTTCGCCCGATGAGGACGTCTCATCCGCAGTAATCTCAAGCAACTTGATCGCTACCGCAGGCAATGTGGGAAGCTGCTCCAATTGCTGGAGGATAAGGTCAACACGTTTGTCGCGAAGGTCAGACATTGGAGATTCCTGCGGACGTTCGTGAACAAAGTTCACCGGCGGGAGCGACGATTTTACGCAGCCCACGAAAAACCTTGCCGTCGTATGTTTCAATGACTATTGTCTTGAACATGAGCACGCTGGCGGACATTGAGACGGCTGCTGATATGCTGTCCACAAGGGATAAAGCTGCGTTGCTGCTCTTTCTGTCCGAGCGGCTTCGCGCTGATCCGGCTTCACTTCCCGAGCCACGCGCCTTCACCCCCGAGGAGTTGAGCGGTTGGATCAATGAAGACAATCTCGACATGAAGCGGCTGAACGAGGCTAAGTGAATTTGTTCCTGGACACCAGTGTCGTACTGTCGGCCAGCGCGTCGGCTGTCGGAGCATCGAGAGAAATTGTTCGACGGGGTGCGCGCAATCGGTGGGCCTTGATCGTCACTCCTTACGTTCTCCATGAAGTTGAACGGAATGTGACCGCGTTGGACAACACCGCAGGCAGTGCGTGGATAAAATTGCGTTGGGACCTCACGATCAAACATGATGTCTTTACGCTCGGTCGCCCTGCCGTATTTGGACCGGCAAAGGATCGCCCGATCCTTTTTAGCGCTCTAGCGTGGGCAGACGTGCTGCTCACGGTTGATCGCGAAGATTTCGGTGCCTTGATGGAACAGCCATTTTATGGGCTGCGTATTTTGAAGCCCGGGTCATTTCTTGAAGAGCAACGCCTGGCCGGTTCGCTCAAACTAAACCACCAACAATTCCCCGATCTTCTCAATCAGCTTCTCGATATTAAACGGTTTCTTCACGAACTCATCAGCACCGCTTTTGAGCAGGTCGTTGATTTCGTCCTGGTTGACCACGCCGGAGACGATCACGATCTTCATGTGTTGGAAGTTCGGGTTTTGCCGGATGGTTTGGCAGACGACGTTGCCGTTGATGTCGGGGAGCATGTAGTCGAGGATCACCAGATCGGGCATAAACTCCTGGGTCATGATACCCGCGTCGTACCCCGTACCGGCGGTCTTGACTTCGAATCTGCCGTCACGCTCCAAGACGTCGACAAACAGTTCTACAATCTCGGGGTCGTCATCGACGACGAGGATTTTCTGTTTGCCCGAATCGAGCGAGTCCGGCGGAATCCCGTTGTCCTTCATGAAGGCGATGAGGGCATCGCGTGGAATGCGGCGAAAGCGGGACCCCGGCACACGGAAACCCTTGAGCCGGCCTGAGTCAAAGCAACGGATGATGGTTTGTTGCGAGACCTTGCAGACGTCGGCGGCCTCGCCGGTGGTGAAGACTGTTTTCATAGTTGAATCCTTTCCCTGCCAGACGCGGAGAAGACGGCAAAGTTAGCGAAGTTGGCACGACCCGAACATATTCGCCGAACTTCCCATCTTTCCTATTTGAACATCGACGGGGGTGGATTGCAACTTGAATGTGGGAATGGGCGCAGGGGCGGCTCAGTCCGATAACTCCGGATCTGCATGACATTCTGACGTTTAGTCGTCTGTTCGTGCCTAGAACTTCGTGCGGACGATTACTCCTGCACGTCGAAAAAGTGTGTGCAATCCCGAAGGGTCGGGGCAAGCCATCGAAACGACCACGCCAGCGAGAGCACCACGTCGACATGCCCGCGCGAAGGATACAGGACATATTTCGCCCGCCCGCCCATCGCTTCGATCCTGGAAAACAGCCGTTCGGCGTTCTCAACGTCCACTGTCTTATCCCGCCCGCCATGAACAAGAAGCATCGGCGACGCCCGACCATCCACGAAATGGATGGGCTGGGTGTTTGGATCGAGCGGATCATCGGGCGAAGACATCGCAAACACGGGCAGGTCGTACGCATTGGGAACAAAGTCATACGGCCCCGACAGCGCTGCCGTCGCGCGGATGTCGCTGCGATCCATTCCAACGTCCTTCAGATAGCGCCCATCCAACGTCAACAGCGCAGCAATGTGCGCGCCCGCAGAGTGACCCATCAGGAAGATGCGATGCTCATCCCCGCCGATTTCCGATGCATGATCGTGCACCCACCGGACCGCCAGCGCCCCTCCTGAACGAACGCGGGGAATTTCACCTCGGGATAAAGACGATAATCCGGAATGACCGCAATAAACCCGCGCGATGCCAGCGCCTGTGCGACAAAGCGGTAGTCGCTTTTGTTCCCTGATTGCCAATTCCCGCCGTAAAAAAAGATGACGATGCCGGCCTGGTCCCTGTCGTTGGCAGGTCGATAGACATCCAGCTTCTGACGGGGTAACGACCCGTACACGACATCGGTTTGTCGTGAGAATCCCCAGTTGGGGACTGTTGCATGAAGCAGATCAAACTTCGTGCATCCGATCATGGTGGACGTCAGGACAACGATCGAGAGACCCCGAAGGAATGATCGCACAGAGAGTGCTCCTTTTCTCGTAACGGTGTCAAAATGCAGATCGGAATCAACTCGCTTTGGTCAATCGGCCTGCAACTACGCTGCAGCGGAGCTGCTGATCGAGAACCGGATCATGAATCATGCCGATGCTTGTGATTCCTCTGGGATTGATCGCTCACAAGGGCGATACAGACTCACATACCACACCCAAGCGATCAATACGCCCTGCAGAGGCAACCGCGCCCAGAGCGCCCACTGCGGGAGATTGAGATCCGAAAATCGATCCGGCGACACAGCCATGTACAAATTCGCAGGGAACACCGCCAGAAGCAGCAAGATCAGCCCCCAGCCAGCCGCCCGGCGCAATGGACACAGGAGCAACCCAACCCCGCCGGCGATTTCAAACACGCCGCTGACAATCACCAACATCGACGGCGCGGGAAACGCTGGCGGGATGATCCGCTCGTAAAACTCGGGTTTCCGAAAGTGGTTCAATCCCCCCACGATAAAAATCACCGCCGCCACGAAGAGCATGATCCGGCGCAGCAAAGCAATGCGTTGGAATCCAAGCAATTGGATCTTTCTAGTCGGCAGACATCAGGCAACAGTCCGAGGTAACGAGAATGGGCGAAAAATCTTCGTCGTCTGTATTCACTGCAGGCTGTCGACTTTTAGGATGAATGACGACTCACCGCAACGTGTGACCCAGTTTCGTTCGCTTGGTCTCCAAATATGCGCGATTGAACTCACCGGCGGCGATCTGGATCGGGACCTCTTCAACCACCTGCAGGCCGAAACCGTCGATGCCGTAAATCTTTTTAGGATTGTTGGTCATGATCCGAAGTTTCTTGAGCCCCAGGTCCCGCAGGATCTGACTGCCGATCCCGTAGTCGCGCTTGTCGACCGGAAGCCCAAGCCGCTGATTCGCTTCGACCGTATCCAGGCCCTGCTCTTGCAGGCGATAGGCGTGCAGTTTGTTCGCCAGCCCGATCCCACGACCCTCCTGCCTGAGATAAACCAGCACACCCTTGCCCTCGCGCTCGATGGCCGACATCGCTGCGTGCAACTGCGGGCCACAGTCGCATTTGCCCGAGCCGAAAATATCCCCAGTGAGACATTCACTGTGAACGCGCACCAGCACTGGCTCCTCAGTCTCGATCAGTTTTCCATCGGGCCCGATCTCGCCGATCCCACCCTTGCAGAGCGCTAAATGCGGCTGCGGGTCGACCGCACTTTCGTAGGCGTGCAATCGAAAGATTCCCCAGTCGGTGGGGAGGGTGATTGATTCGATGCGCTTGACGAATTGCTCGCGTTTCAGGCGATAGCTGATCAGGTCTGCGATCGTGCACATTTTCAGATCGTGCTTGGCGCAGAATGTTTCCAACTCCGGATGGCGCGCCATCTCCCCATCGTCTCGCATGATTTCGCAAATCACCGCTGCCGGCTTCAGTCCTGCTAATCTCACCAGATCAACCGAACCTTCGGTTTGACCGGCCCGCACGAGCACACCTCCGTCCCGAGCGCGAAGGGGATTGATATGCCCGGGGCGCAGCAAGTCCTGTGGCTGTACGTCGTTCGCAATTGCCACCTGGATCGTGGTCGCCCGATCGCTAGCGCTCACGCCCGTTGACACGCCGAAGCGCGGATGGGCGTCCACGGTTACGGTGAAGGCCGTCCCCAACTGGGCTGTGTTCAAATCCGTCTGGGCGTGCAGGTGCAGCTTGTTGCATTGATCATTCGTCAACGCCAGACACACCACCCCGCGGGCTTCTTTCACGATGAAGTTGACCGAACTGGCCGAAATCTTCTCGGCGGCGATGACGATGTCCCCCTCGTTTTCGCGATCCTCGTCGTCAACAAGAACAACCATCTTGCCGGCAGCCAAGTCGGTGAGAATCTCTGGAATCGGGCTGAAAGGCATATCGCGTACTCTTTCTTATGTAGTTGGACCTCGTGTTTCAACGACAACGGGATTGTAGACCGGTCTGCGATGATTCGACACCATCCCGGCGCTCGACCACAATCTCCGTCATGTTCGCGTTCTCCAGCCGATTGCTCCCGCTGCTCCAACTCACGCGCATGGCCCTCGTGTTCACCGCCATCGCGGATGGGGCCTGTTCGATTTTACTCCTCCACAGTGAACACCCTGTTGAGATGCGCGAGACACTCTGGATGAGGTTGTTTGCGATGGCGGGGGTGTCGATCGGGTTGTACGGGTTCGGAATGAGCCTTAACGACATCATCGACCGCCGGCGTGATTCGCAAATCTCCCCCAACCGCCCATTGCCCGCCGGCAGGATCAGCATCTTCACCGCCCACGTGGTCTGTGCCGCTTTGGCGATTCTCGCGGTCGTCTCGGGTTCGCTTTACGCTTCCTTGTCCTCACCGGCTGAAGGTCGTTTCACCTTTATCTTGATCGTCGGATCGGGTGTGTTGATCACATTTTATGACTTTGCCGGCAAATACCTCGTTCCACTCGGGCTGCTCACGCTGGGCCTCATCCGTTTCTTCCACGCCTGCGCCCCGTCCCCGCAGTTACCCGTTCTATGGCATCCGCTATTGCTGCTGAATCATGTCACTATTCTTTCGACGGTCGCCTACGTCTGGGAACAAAAGCGTCCCACGCTCAATCGGAAGCATATCACCATCGTCCTTGTTCTCCTGTTCAGCGTGAATGTTCTGGCGATCCTGTCTGTGTGGCTGCGACGCGGATACGGTGTGGCCGATGCGTGGCAGGGGATGGCCGTCACCGAGCAGCTGGTTTTGCCAATCTGCTCAGCCGTCGGATTTCTCGTGGTGGGGGGACTCATTCTCATCCGCACGTTTGATCAGCGGGCAGCCGGTCAGAAGCTCATGCTGTACGGGCTACTGTGGTTGATTGTGTACGATGCGGCCTTCGTGACGTCATACGTGGGTTGGAAGGCTGGCTTGACGATCCTCATGTTCCTCCCGATCGCGTATTTTTCTGTGCGCATGATGCGCTGGTGGGCCTACCTCGCATCGCTTACCCAAAAAAGTGAGTTCAAGCGAGCAGGGGTGTCGTGAGATCGGAGATTGAAGCTTGTACTTTCATTCCGGACCCTGTGGGTCTGGGTAGGATTGTCATCCGGAACGAAATCCGCACTGACAGGCGTCCGGCATGGAAATCAGATGGGTGTCTTCACCCCTGCGTGCTATTGCAATCGGACTGACTGTTGAGACTGGTTGGGTCTCGCGCGTCCTATAAATCATCCCGCGATAAAAACCGACTTTTCTCCTGCGTCCGCGTCGATCCTTTGATAAGATATCGCCCCCGGATCGAACTTCCGCCGGACGGGCAGCGTCTGAATGGGTCAAGGTGTTCTGGGAACGACCATTACTGTCTGTGAACTCTGCTTGCTTAAACCTTCTGCTATCGCTTGAGATGTAACTATGGCCGGCCCTCCTCGACCGCTACCCAATCTGGCTGGAAGCGTGCCCGTGCTCGCACCGGCAGGCAAGCATGCGGGGAAGCCCGGTTTCAAGCTCGAGCGCCCGGTTATCGAAGTTGGATCGCGCAAGCATTGTCGCCTCCATCTGCTGTCCGAGAGCGTCTCCAAAATCCACGCGCTGATCGTCCGTACCTCGACCGGGGTATATATCCGGGACTTGGCCTCGCGCACGCATGTGTATGTCAATAATGTGTTGGTACATGAGTCCGACCTGCAAAGCGGCGACCTGGTCAATATCGGGAGCTTTAGCTTTAAGTTCCTGGCCGGCCGAGAGACTCCCACGGCTGCGACGCGTGTGCTACCCATGCAGGCGGCTGTGGAAGGATTTGATTCGCCGGTACCTTTCAACGGGCGCGTACTCCTGATCGGGCATCGCGACGGATGCGACCTACACCTGCCCGACCCCTCGGTCTCCACCTGTCATGCCGTAATCTTTCAGCTGGATGATGCGTTTTACATCCGCGATCTAGCGTCGCGTACCGGGACATTCGTCAACGGCGAGGCAATCCACCAGGTAGCCATTACCCCGTCGGATGTCATCCACATTGGCACCGCAACCCTGCGGCTTGAGCCGGTGAGCGCACCCGTTGCCCAGCCGCAGCCCTCGTCCTTCGAAGCACGTGTCGCGCCTCTGCATGAGGATTCCGAACTCACTCCCTCGCTTGACGCTCCTGTCCAGGCTGCCGAGGCACCCGCCGCTCCGACGCGCATTGACGACCTGCCCGCTGCTGTCGCGCCCCCGCCCATTCAACTGGATGACGACATCGCCATCTCCAGCGCTGCCATTGGACTGTTGCCGGATGATGTGTCGCTCCCGACACACACGCCCGCTGTCGCGCAGAACGTATCGAGTCCGACAGGTACTCCGGACATGCCGGCCAGTCCCGAGGATACCCATGAAGACTTGATCCATCTGGATATCGAGCCCGACCTGCCTCCTCCGAGCGCTTCCGACACCGTGCATTTACCTGCGTCCGGGCATTTGCCCACGCCGCCTGTCTCGGCAACTCAGCGACAATCAGCCGAGGATGCCTCGAAGCCCCGTGTCCTGCTCGATGCGGATATGAAGCTCGGTGCCCTCTCGTCGTCGGGCACTGCCAACGCGCTGCAAGTCGACACCGCCATCGCCAAGTCGAGATCTGCTGCCCGTCCATCCCCGGAGGTCGGAGGCGAGACTGCTCCCGCGACCGGCCCGTTGCGCGCTATCCAGTCAATCCCTCCGTTTAACCGTGCCTCAATCACCCCTGCCGATCCGTCGGATGAGGCTGACCTGCTCGATGAGCCGCTCGTTGTTCCCGAACTCAACATCCGCACAGGATGGCGATCCACGCGCAGCATCGAAACCCCGCCAGACGTTGCCGACCTGACCGATATTCTGCTTGACGATGCGCCTGACGAACGACTGCAAGTAGCAGAGGAACCGGTCGAGGCATCCCCCCTTGAAGAAGATCGCGCTGAATCGCCAACTATAGAAGCAGACGCGCCGACCGTGCCCAATACCGACGCGATACAGTTGGCTGAAGAACCCGAGCCGGCCGCGCAGGAGCCCCCGGCGCCCGCATACGAACCAGCACCGCCAGTCGAAGAATCCACAGTCCTCACGGAAGAACCTGCAGCATTAGTCGACGAGCCAAGCGTGACAGAGGAGTCCACGTTCCCTGCACCTGAAAGTTCAGAGTGTGCCGATGAAGCATCGCCTCGCGCGGACGCTGAATCGTTCATTCGGGCGCTGTCCCCTGTCTCGAACGCAACATTCAATGTTGAGGCACTCCCCGCACTCGATTTGTCCTCGCCCGACGAAGAATCCGAGCCACCCGTACCGCCGGCCGCCAACTCTGTGACCGTCGCTTTGGACGAATCCGTCACAGAGGACGTAACGGCTGATCCACGCCTCGCCCATTTGCCTGTCAGTGATGCGCCAGCCGCCCCCGTGCCTGCTGACGTTCAGGCGACTGACGACGCGACGCCTGAGCCGTCACCAGTCGTTTTTGACGCGCATGACGACGTTGATCTTGAAGAAATCGAGCTTTCCTTCGATGACGAACCGTCCGCCTCGATCTCCGATGTATCAGATCATGACGACTCCGCTGCCCCCGTCGTCCACCTCGACACGATCGACCTGACGCATCTGGGCTCCGATGACTTTCATGACGAGCCTGATCAATCGGCAGACATGCTCGACCTCGCTGATGAGACGGGCTCGCCCGTCGTCCCGCTATTCACCAGCGTGCCGGACATCGGTATCCAGACTCAAAATGTTGCATCGGCCGTGCACACGCTTGACGAGATTGACCTGACGCCCATTGCCGAACTCGATGAGCCGCTTCCAGCAGAGCCAGCGGCGCCCATCGTCGCCACCACGCCGGAGCCTGTTCTCCCGACGGTGTCAGACGCACCGGATGAGCAGACCGAGACGCTGCCTCTGCAGGCGACGCTGAACATCGACGAAGTGCCGTCCGAAGACAAATTGAAGGACAACGTGTCGGCGCAGGATTCGTTGACATACGAAGCGCCAACACCGGCCGAGTCTACCCAGGACCTGTCGACTCAAGACGCATTGACGACCGCGACCACTATCTTTCCGCTTCATGTAGATGACTTGGTCGTCCCGGCCCATGAGACGACAACCGTTGGTTCAGAGCCTGATCCCGCACCGCGACGCCGGGTAAAGGTCAAGCGTGAATCGCGTCGTCGCCTGCCTGCAGCAGAGGTTGTTCCCGAACGCGCAGAAGAAGTCGCTCCCTCGGGCATTTCAGATACCACTCTCCCGCGCACAGAAGACCTTGCTTCCCCGCCAATTGAGCCAGATGTGTCAATTGCCTCGCCCTTGGACACCGCGCCGGCGACACCGATCCTAGCAACGGTGTCCGACTCGCCAATCACATCGTCAGATTTTGCGTCAACCGATCTGGCGCCGGCTGCCGATCAAGTGCCGGACGAAATCGTGGCGTCCACGAATGTCGCGGCTGTCTCCGATGCAGATGCTTCGAAAGATGCCGTCACCCTCGGCGGGACATCGTTGACCAATGCGGAGGTGTCTGCCCATTCAGCCGATGTTGAGGTGCTCGCGCCGGCCGATGCGTCACCAGAATCTGCGTTGGAAGTGGGCGACGCTTTTGACCTGGTCGATCTTCTCGATCCTGTCGAAGAAATCGCTTCGAATCTTTCCGATTCTTCCCTCGGCAGAAGCCTGGAACAACTCGCGGGTGACAATGCCCAGGATTTGGTCGAAGTATCCGCGTCCACGTCCGCCACCCACTCGCCCGAAGTCGCAGCCGCGCCTCTGACCGAAGTCCTCGCGGATGACGCCCGGGTAGATAACACCCTTGGAGACGACATCCCCGCGGATGACATCCTCGCGGATGACGCCCGCTCCGATGACGCCCCCATCTCGCCCGCCGTCGCATTTGTGTTACGCGGGCCCGAAGTGGCCGTGCCCATCTCTCAGCCGGCTGATCCGGGTTCTGATGACGCTGCAAGTGATTTGCTGCAACCCCCCGACGATCTTGCCATGGACCCCGCTGAGTTGGGGCGATCGATTCAAACGCTGGCAAGTGGGCAGATCAACCATCTCGGCGGGCTGCCCTTGAAGTTGGAGGAACCTGAGTTCGGTCAGGCTGCCGTGTCGTTTGATGAAGCCTCGCACTCGCCGTTACCGCCCATCGACGACGCGCCGCTCGTGACCAGCGCACAGGAAATTGCGATGCGCAAGTTGTTGGGTGGGGACACGCCGCTTCTCGCGCCCAAACGAATCGACCCGATCATCACCGCCAAGGGAGACGTGGTTGCCATCGGTATCGAAGACGACACCCAGCCACAAGAATATGCCCACCTCGCACCCGAAGCTGCAACCAACAGCGCGCAGGATGTGACGCAACTCGATCTATCGGAAACCGACATTAATGCATCGCCGTTCGCGACAACATCGAAGGCGCTCGTCGATGCCCACGCGACGTTCCACGATCGCGCCGCTGACCCTGTGCAGACTGAGTCGGATGATTCCATTGATCCGAAAATGGATGCGTCGTCGATTGATGAAGTGCCGATCGACGAAGCTCCTGCCGATGAAACGCTCATTGACGAAGCTCATGTCGATGATGCGTCACTCGATATTGACGCCGACGCCCCTGAGCTTGACCTGACCGATGCAGACGTGTCGCCGGATGTATCGACGTCCACTCTGCCTGACCGTCCGGGCGAGGCTGACCCCCTTCAATCAGCTGATTTGTTTGAAGACGAACCCACCGACGCCGAGCCTGGCGACGCTGTCGCACCGCCTCCGCTGCCCGGAGTTTCGCTGGCGGGTGGGGCGTTGGCAGGTGGGTTGAATCTCCCGAAGTCGTTAAGTGAAAACATTCCCCCTTTCGATGCGCGGGCAGCTCGTGGGCGGGGCAAGTCGATGGATGGGATTCTGTCCGGCGGTCGGCAGGCCGATGTGTTCGCAGAGCATTCCAAGCCCGCGCCGGCAGATCCGTTTGGAGCCAGGAATCCGGAGCTACCGCCCAGCCAGTTTCAAATCCCCGATGCCCTGCGTGGCCGTAGCCCGCGCAATCTCAACGGGGACGCGGATACCGGAGATGACGAGCGCAGCAACGGCCGCCAACGCGCTCGTGGAGGCGCTGCGGTCTGGCCCACGCGTGAGGCGGTCGAAACGCTTCCGCGTCAGGCGCGGAAACGCGTGCGTCGTCGCAGTATTCCTGTGTTGCTTGCGATGATGCTCATCGTGATGGCCGGCGGGGGGGCAGCGATCTGGTTCCTCGTCCCTCCGCGCGTGAAGGTTGAAGCAGCTTTCCTTTACAAAAACCTCAACGCCCCGGCAGTCTCAGAAACATATCGCCGACAATATCGTGCCCGCCAGGAGACCGTCCTTCGTCGCGATGACACGCGAGAACTCGCCAAGCGCCTGCTTCCCCAGGGAATCGTCCCGGGCTTCCTGGGTGACACGGTCAGCCTCTCGCGGGTCACCAACACCGCTTTGACTTGGCCGGACTCGCGTGGCGATACGCTGTTGGTCTCCATCGAAGGCACCGACACGTTTGCCGACACTAAGCGCGTGAGTGCACTCCTGCAGGCGTTGTATCAAATCAATGCAGCCGAGATTTCAGGGGTGCAGGACCTGGCCAAGCAGGTGCAACTTTCAGAGACGTCAGTGCGCGAGGCACAGGGCAACGTCGATCAGCTTCGACTCGACCTGGCCGGCCTGAACGTCGCCGCCCAGGCGCGGCCCACGGTCGAACAGCTGGCAGAATTGCGGGAGAAAGTCTCGCGGGCCGAGGCAACGTGGACGACGACGCGCGAGAAAATCCAGGATCTGCAGGCGGCCATCAAGCGGTTGTCACTGACCGACAATCCCGACGAGAATCCAGCGCAGGTGCAAGCCGAAAAGGCCGATCCCCAGATTGCGCAGATGCGACTCGATCTGGCGGAGCTGACGGCTAAAATGGACGCTGCCCGCTCCAGTTCCACAGGCGAGGCCGAAGCCGCACGCAAGGCGCTCGACGCATCGATCGCAAGCGTGCAACAGCAGATCGAAGCGTTGCAGGAGGGAATCAAGGATAGCCCGGAGCTGACCGCATTTGTGACGGCGGCCAAGGCGCTTCAGGAGACCACGCGACAGTTGACGGCTGAGTTCATTCGTAATCAGCAGGTACAGTATTCGCGTCTGAATGATTACAAGCAGAAGCTTGAAGAGCAATTGGTCAATCGCCGGGAAGAGATCTTTACAAACGATCCGCAGCTGAAGGAGCTGTCCGAAAAGTATGACTTGGCTATCCGTCGGTACAATGCAGCCAAGGAGACGGGCCTGGATGCCGATGCAGAAGATGTAAAAGCCGAGATGGAGTCGCTGGATACGTTGATTCGCGCGCGAAAGACATTGCTCGGCGATGATCGGTTCTATAAAAATGCGCTGGCAGATACGCAACGGATCATCGACGCGACGCAGGGGGACATGCAGAAAAATCGAGAGCGGTTCGATCAGATTCTGGAGGATTTGCAGGCGCAGTTCCAGGGGAGCGCCCCGGCTGTCGAGAAACTTCCGGAGGCGCAAAAGGCGCTCGCGTCGGCGTTGAAAAAGCGCCTCGACGAGATGACCGCAGCCCGCAAGCAATACGCCGACGCCGCCGAAGCGACCAACCCTCAGGCCAATGAGCAAATCAAGGCGCTTCAGGAAGCATCCAGTGCGCTGGCCGCGAAGTTGAAGGCTCGGGAGGAGCAGCTGGCCGAACTGGCGGTGCGGACGGAAAGCGAGCGTCAGCGTCTGACGCGCGAGCAGCAATTGGAAGCCCGGCAAAAGGAACTCGTCGACGCCCGCGCCGACGACAAGATCGCCAACGCTGCCGTCTTCGCTGCTGATCGCGAGCTGCGCAGCGCCGAGGCCTCGCTGGAAGAGGCGCGGACTGCCTCGGAGCGTGTGGAAGCACTGAAAGCCCAGCGTGAATCCGCCCAGAAGGAACTGACGCTTCGACAGAACACCCTCAAGATGCATCAAACCCAGCTCGCCCAGGCCATCGAACCGGCTGGCATGCCCACCGAGCCCAATGCGACGAAGGACGACCCCCGATTCGCCTACATCCTTTTTCTCCTCATCCCACTCTTTCTGGTCTTCAGCGGATTGATCCTGATGAATCTCCGCACGCTGCCCATCGCCCATCCCATTGAAGGGTACGACCGCGACGACGTTGCCGGTCGCACCCGCGCCCCAGACAGCGACGACAGCGAAGCCGCGCTGACGTGATCCATCACAACGAAGTTTGAAAGCCTGTCTTCCAGTGACGCGTGTTGACCGATCGCTGGTCAGGCGTGGTGCCTGCGTCCATCATTCCTAGGCGGGAACCCCACCATCTACACGCACCCCCGGAGAAGCGCGGCGTTCCCAAAGAGCCCACGGCCACAAATAACCGGGACAGTCCCGGTTATTCGGCCTGGTTAGATCTCCGCACATGTACAACACTCATCTATCGGATTGCCAATCTCCATTCCGTCCTACACGGCAAAATAACCGGGACTGTCCGGCTCTGTTCAGACCCTCGATTTCACGGTCGCCAGCAGCATGATGTTGTGAACCACTACGCGTAAGGACATCTCACGTTTGCGTCGTTTCGTCGAGCGGCT
>Ga0105047_10005221_pt1 | contig 22382 bp, 20 predicted proteins | sample MAT04_FD_78384 | JGI IMG/M metagenome (GOLD analysis project Ga0105047, IMG submission 78384) | Freshwater microbial communities from Lake Fryxell liftoff mats and glacier meltwater in Antarctica - MAT-04 (megahit assembly) | ecosystem: Environmental > Aquatic > Freshwater > Ice > Liftoff... | reverse complement strand
CCCGAACGCCTGGAACACGCTCTGGTCGATGCCGTCGAGCACCAGGCACGCCAGGATCGCCGGCAGCGGGAAGCGCGGGATGAACAACGGGAGCAGGAACCGCAGCCCGACGACGATGACGAAGACGACGGTCGTCTCGGTGGTCATGCGGTGCTCCTCGACCTCGTGCGGCTCCCGCCGTTCGGTGGCGGGGCTCTGGCGAGGCTAGCGGAGCGGGCGGACCGGGGGTCACGACGGCCACGCGGTTTCACCCGAAGCGGGTGAGCAACCTCGGTTCCGGATGGTGGGATCGCCCGTCTCGCCGGTTGACACGGCGTACCGGCGGGGGGAGAGTTCAGGTGTGCCCCGAGTCCTCGTACTTTCCCGGCGCGTCTGACCGATCTCGACCAGACGCGCTCCCTCCGTCGTCCCGCCACGGGACTGGAGGGTTTTTTTGTGCACGGACGAAGGCCGCCGACAGCGGTTGACTTCGAAGAAACGGTGACAGCAGTGAGCGAGACCAGGCCGGCGACCCCGGTTGTCCCAGTGGCCCCCAGTGCCCCCACCCCCACCCCCACCCCCACCCCTTCCCCCACCCCCGCCCAGGTGGCGCAGCGGGCGCGGGCCCGCACGCCCATCGAGGTGACGGGCGCCCAGAGCCTGGTGCTCTCGCTCGAGGCGATGGACGTCGACACCGTCTTCGGCATTCCCGGCGGTGCCATCCTGCCCGCCTACGACCCGCTGCTCGACTCGGTCAAGGTGCGCCACATCCTGGTTCGTCACGAGCAGGGTGCCGGGCACGCCGCCGAGGGCTACGCCGCCGCGACCGGGCGGGTCGGGGTCTGCATGGCGACCTCCGGCCCGGGTGCGACCAACCTGGTCACCCCGCTCGCCGACGCCCACATGGACTCGGTGCCGATCGTGGCGATCACCGGCCAGGTCAACTCCGCCGCCATCGGCACCGACGCCTTCCAGGAGGCCGACATCCGCGGCATCACGATGCCGATCACCAAGCACAACTACCTCGTGACGGATGCCGACCAGATCCCCCGGATCATCGCCGAGGCCTTCCACATCGCCTCGACCGGCCGCCCCGGCCCCGTGCTCGTCGACATCGCCAAGGACGCGTTGCAGGCGCGTACCCAGTTCTCCTGGCCGCCGCGCATCGACCTGCCCGGCTATCACCCGGTCACCCGCCCGCACGGCAAGCAGATCCGCGAGGCCGCGCGGCTCATCGCCGAGGCGGAGCGCCCGATCCTCTATGTCGGGGGTGGCGTCATCCGGGCCCGTGCCAGTGAGGAGCTGCGGCGCTTCGTCGAGCTGAGCCGGATCCCCGTCGTCACCACGCTGATGGCCCGCGGCGCGCTGCCCGACAGCCACCCGCTGCACCTCGGGATGCCGGGCATGCACGGTTCTGTCTCGGCCGTCACCGGCCTGCAGAAGAGCGACCTGATCATCGCCCTGGGCGCGCGCTTCGACGACCGGGTCACCGGCCAGCTCAAGACCTTCGCCCCCGACGCGAAGGTGATCCACGCCGACATCGACCCCGCCGAGATCAGCAAGAACCGCAAGGCCGACGTGCCGATCGTGGGGGACTGCCGCGCGGTGCTGGCGGATCTCATCGAGGCGGTCGACACCGACATCGACGCCGGTCGCGGCGGCGACTACGCGACCTGGCGCGAGCGGGTCGCCGGCTGGAAGGAGATGTTCCCCGCCGGGTACACCGAGCCCGATGGCGGCACCCTGGCCCCCCAGTACGTCATCGAGCGGCTCAGCGCGATCGTCGGGCCCGAGGCCTGCTACGTCGCCGGTGTCGGCCAGCACCAGATGTGGGCTGCCCAGTTCGTCGACTACGAGCGCCCCAACTCGTGGCTGAACTCCGGTGGCCTCGGCACCATGGGGTACGCCGTGCCGGCCGCCATGGGTGCCCAGGTCGGCGAGCCCGACCGCACGGTGTGGGCCATCGACGGCGACGGCTGCTTCCAGATGACCAACCAGGAGCTCGCCACCTGCGTCATCAACAACATCCCGATCAAGGTCGCCATCATCAACAACAGCAGCCTGGGCATGGTGCGACAGTGGCAGACGCTGTTCTACAACGAGCGCTACTCCGCCACCGACCTGCACACCTCCGTGGGCTCACGAGTGCCTGACTTCGTCAAGCTGGCCGAGGCCTACGGCTGCGCCGGGTTCCGTTGCGAGCGCCCGGAGGACGTCGATGCGACCATCCGGGCGGCGATGGAGGTCAACGACCGCCCGGTCGTCGTCGACTTCGTCGTGCACCGCGACGCGATGGTCTGGCCGATGGTCGCGGCAGGGGTCAGCAACGACCTCATCCAGGTCGCCCGCGACACCGCGCCGCAGTGGGACCGCGAGGAGTCCGAGGCGCTGGAACAGGGGCTCGACCCCGACCACGACGGGGTGCCCACGGGCTCCCATGAGAACTGAAGGCGGCACGTCCATGAGCAAGCACACCCTGTCCGTCCTCGTCGAGAACAAGCCCGGCGTCCTCGCGCGCATCGCCGCGCTGTTCTCCCGGCGCGGCTTCAACATCGACTCCCTCGCGGTGGGGGAGACCGAGTACCCGGACGTCTCCCGGATGACCGTGGTCGTCGACGTCGAGGAGCTGCCGCTGGAGCAGGTCACCAAGCAGCTCAACAAGCTCGTCGAGGTGCTCAAGGTCGTCGAGCTCGAGCCGCAGTCGGCGGTGCAGCGCCAGGTCATGCTCATCAAGGTGCGCGCCGACGCCGGCACCCGTAGCCAGGTGCTCGAGATGGTGCAGATGTTCCGCGCCAAGGTCGTCGACGTCGCCACCGACTCGCTGACCATCGAGGCCACCGGCAACACCGACAAGCTCAAGGCCCTGCTCGACGTGCTCGAGCCCTACGGCGTCAAGGAGCTCGTGCAGTCCGGGCTCGTCGCCATCGGGCGCGGGCCGCGCTCCATCACCGACCGGGCACTTCGCAGCGCCTGAGACCGCGCCGCGCGGCTCCGGCCGCACGGCATATGGTCCACACCGAAGCACCACCACCCCACCCAAGGAGAGGCCGACACGATGGCCGAGATGTTCTACGACGACGACGCCGACCTGGCCGTCATCCAGGGCCGCAAGGTCGCGGTCATCGGATACGGCAGCCAGGGCCACGCCCACGCGCTGAACCTGCGCGACTCCGGGGTCGACGTGCGCGTCGGTCTCGCCGAGGGCTCCAGGTCGCGCCCCAAGGCCGAGGCCGAGGGCCTGCGGGTACTCGACGTGGCCGGCGCGGTGAGGGAGGCCGACCTCGTCGTCATCCTCACGCCCGACCAGGTCCAGCGCACCGTCTATGCCAACGACATCAAGCCCAACCTCGCCGAGGGCGCCGCGCTGCTCTTCGGGCACGGCTTCAACATCCGCTTCGGCTACATCCGGCCCGAGGCCGGCTCCGACGTGATCATGGTCGCTCCCAAGGGCCCCGGCCACCTCGTGCGCCGTGAGTTCGCCGACGGGCGCGGCGTGCCGGTGCTCGTGGCTGTCGAGCAGGACGCCTCGGGCCAGGCCTGGGCGCTCGCGAAGTCGTACGCGAAGGCGATCGGCGGCCTGCGCGCCGGCGGCATCCGGACCACCTTCACCGAGGAGTGCGAGACCGACCTGTTCGGTGAGCAGGCGGTGCTCTGCGGCGGTGCCTCGCAGCTGGTGATGTACGGCTTCGAGACCCTGGTCGAGGCGGGCTACCAGCCCGAGGTGGCCTACTTCGAGTGCCTGCACGAGCTCAAGCTGATCGTCGACCTCATGGTCGAGGGCGGCATCGCCAAGCAGCGCTGGTCGGTGTCGGACACCGCGGAGTACGGCGACTACGTCTCCGGCCCGCGCGTCATCGACCCCTCGGTCAAGCAGAACATGCAGGCGGTGCTCGCCGACATCCGCAACGGCGCGTTCGCCCAGCGGTTCATCGATGACCAGGATGCCGGCGCGCCCGAGTTCAAGGCCCTGCGCGAGAGGGGTGCCCAGCACCCGATCGAGGCCACCGGCCGCGACCTGCGCAAGCTGATGGCGTGGGTCGACACCGACCGCGACCAGGACTACGTCGAGGGCTCCGCCGCGCGCTGACCCGGTCGCCACACCGCTGGACGAGAGCAGAGAACACGCCGCCCCGGTTCGCCGGGCGCGGCGTGTTCTCCACCCTCGACCGGTTCCGGAGGCGGGCACCTACGATTCTCGGGTGGAGGCGCTCGTCGACGACTGGCCGGTCTGGCTGGTGTTCGTCGTGCTCTGGGCCGGCGCCTTCGCCCGCGGCACCGCCACCTACTGGATCGGGCGGGGCGTGCGGGCGGGTGGCAGCAGGTCACGCTGGGCCGCTTACCTCGACCGCCGGGTGGTCAAGCGCGCCGAGGGCTGGGTGCGGCGGTTCGGCGCGGCGGCCGTGACCCTGGGCTTCCTCACCGTCGGTGTGCAGACCGCCATCAACGCCTCAGCAGGCATGCTCCGGATGCCGCAGCGCCGCTTCCTGCCCGCCGTCACCCTCGGTGCGGCCCTGTGGTCGCTCGTCTACACCACGGTCGGCTTCACCGTGCTCGACGCCTGGCTCGGCGACCTGTCGTGGTGGTGGGCGGTGCTGGCCCTCGGGGTCGTCGTGGCGATCGTGCTGGTGTCGCGGCGGCTCGAGGGGCGCAACGACCGCGATCCCGATCGTGACCCGTCCGTCTCGGCCGAGGACCCCGCGGCCCCCGCCTGACGCCCAGTGCGCCCAGTGCGCCCAGTGCGGCCATGGTCACATCGTGGGAGTCGCCGTCCACATGTTGGCACGCCCCTATCATGGAGGGCCCGGCCCAGCGGCGTGCCGGGCGGCCCGGCCACCACATCGGTGAGGGGTCCGCCCACCCTGGGCACCGGCATCCGGCCGACCGGCTGATGACCGACCGCAGTACCCGAAAGAGAGACCTTTCGTGACCAAACCCGTCGTCCTCATCGCCGAGGAGCTCTCGCCCGCGACCCTCGACGCCCTCGGCCCGGACTTCGAGGTCCGCCACGTCGATGGTGCCGACCGCGCAGCCCTGCTGCCGGCCCTCGCCGACGTCGACGCGGTGCTCATCCGCTCCGCGACGAAGATCGATGCCGAGGCACTCGCCGCCGCGCGGAACCTCAAGGTCGTGGCCCGTGCCGGGGTCGGTCTCGACAACGTCGACGTCGACGCCGCCACCAAGGCCGGCGTCATGGTCGTGAACGCCCCGACCTCCAACATCACCAGCGCCGCCGAGCTCGCGGTCGGACTGCTGCTCGCCTGCGCCCGGAACATCGCGCCGGCCAACGAGGCCCTGAAGAACGGCGCCTGGAAGCGCAGCAGGTACGGCGGCGTCGAGCTGCTGGAGAAGAAGGTCGGCATCGTCGGCTTCGGACGCATCGGCCAGCTCGTCGCCGAGCGGCTCAAGGGCTTCGGTGTCGAGCTCCTCGCCTACGACCCCTACGTCTCCGTCCAGCGCGCCGGTGTGCTCGGGGCGCGCCTGGTCACCCTCGACGAGCTGCTCGCCGAGAGCGACTTCATCACCATCCACCTACCGAAGACCCCCGAGACGCTCGGCCTGATCGGCAAGGAGGCGCTCACCAAGGTCAAGCCGACCGTGCGCGTCATCAACGCCGCCCGCGGTGGCGTGCTCGACGAGGAGGCCCTCGCCGCCGCCATCGCCGAGGGCCGTGTCGCCGGCGCCGGCATCGACGTCTTCGCGACCGAGCCGTGCACCGACAGCCCGCTGTTCGCCCACGAGTCGGTCGTCGTCACCCCGCACCTGGGCGCCTCGACCGAGGAGGCCCAGGAGAAGGCCGGTGTCGCCGTGGCGAAGTCGGTGCGGCTGGCCCTTGGCGGCGACCTCGTGCCGGATGCCGTGAACGTCTCCGGTGGCGCCGTGGCCGAGGAGGTACGCCCCGGCATCGACCTCGTCGAGAAGCTGGGCCGCGTGTTCACCGCGTTCGCCGGCTCGGTGCCGGTGCAGCTCGACGTCGAGGTGCGTGGCGAGATCACGAGCCACGACGTGTCGGTCTGGGAGCTCGCCGCGCTCAAGGGCCTGTTCACCGACGTCACCGAGGACCCCGTCACCTACGTCAACGCCCCGCTGCTGGCCAAGGAGCGCGGCTGTGAGTCGCGCCTGGTGACCGACGAGGTGTCCGAGGACTTCCGCAACGTCACCACGCTGCACGGCACCCTGGCCGACGGCACCACGGTGTCGGTCTCCGGCACGCTCACCGGCCCGAAGATGGTGCAGAAGCTCATCGGCATCAACGGCTGGGACCTCGAGATCCCGCTCAGCGTGCACATGGCGTTCTTCGCCTACGAGGACCGCCCCGGCGTGATCGGCGCCGTCGGCAAGCTGCTCGGCGACGCCGAGGTCAACATCGCCGGCATGCAGGTGGCACGCGACGCGCGAGCGGTGACCTCCCTCGTGGCCCTCACCGTCGACCAGGCCATCCCCGCCGACGTCGTCACCGCCATCGGGAAGGAGATCGGCGCCGAGACCGTGCGGGTCGTCGACCTCGTCTGACCCGCGCCCGGACGCACCGAGCGCGCGGCCCAGCGGCGACCGGTGAGCCAGGTCAACAGCCGGTGGACCGTGGTCCGGTGAACCGGCTCAGCGCCCCACCGCCAGGCCACGGCGATCGGCCAGCTCCTCGAAGAGCTCCTCCCACCGGGCTGCGGTCCTCCGCGGGTCGAAGTCGCGCACCCGCGCGGAGCCGGCGTCGGCCAGCCTCCGGCGCTCCGCCTCGTCGGAGACCACCCGCAGGACGGCCTCCGACAGCCCGGTCGTGTCGCCCACCGGCACGAGCCGGCCGCTGCGGCCTCCCTCGAGCACCTCGGCGGGGCCGGTGGGGCAGTCGAACGCGACCACCGGGAGCCCGGCGGCCATCGCCTCCAGCAGCACCATCGGCATCCCCTCGCGCCGTGACGGCAGAACGAAGAGCGAGGCCTCGTCGAGGCGCTGGCGGAGGTCGGGGTCGAAGCCCTCGAGGGTGACGGTGCCGGTCAGGCCGGCGGACTCGATCTGTGCGGCCAGGGATGCGGCCTCCGCGCCGGCGCCGAAGATCCGCAGCCGCCAGTCGGGGTGCGCGGCCGCGACCGGGCGCCACGCGTCGACGAGGAGGTCGAAGCCCTTGCGTCGGATGAGAGATCCCGCCGAGACCGCCACGGTGCCGCGCAGGGCCGACCGGCGCAGGGGGGTGCCCTGGGGCAGGGCGTTGGGCACGACGTCGACCCGACACGAGTTCCCCAGCAGGGTGCGATAGCTCGCGGCGTCGCCCTCGGTCAGCACGACGACCGCGTCCAGCCGCGGGTAGTGCTCGGTGTAGGAGGCCCGGACCGCAGCGGCCTTGGCGAGGTGGTTGTGCTCCTGGGCGATGGCGACCTGGCGGTCGGTGCGCAGGTGGGCCAGTGCGAGGTTGAGCGAGATCCGGGTGCCCACGACGATGCAGTCATCCTGCGCAGCAACGTACCGGCGAAGCGCGCGGTCGTGGGCCCGGGTGAGCCGGGCGCCGAGCCGGTCGTTCGGGTGGGCGAACCTGCTGGTCGTTCCGGCCAACGCAGCTCTCGACAGGCCTCGCGCCGGGTGGAACGGGCTGGTCAGCGACACGAGCCGCACCCCTGGCGGGACGGGGAAGACCGATCGCGGCCTGCGCTGCGTGACGCTGGCGACCTCGATGTCGTGCCCGCGCTCGGCGAGCAGGCCCGCCATCGAGAGCGTGGTTCGGATCGTGCCCCCACCGCCGTAGGCGTTGAGGAGCAGGTAACGGATCCGCACGGTGATCCTTCCCTGACGCGTGCCCCGGCGAGACGGTCGGCGAGACGGCGCGGACCCCCGGTGGTGGAATCCGTCGGGTGCAGCATGGTGTGGTGCACGTCTCGTCGGTGGAGCGTCCGGATGGTGAGAGAGGTCTGACAGGTACCAGGACGTCCACGTACCGTCGAGGCCATGCAGCGGCTCGAGGTACTCCTCCTCATTGCGAGCCGCGGCGGGGTCCGGTAGTCAGCACCCTCGCCGCGGAGACCCCGCGACGTCGCTGACCGCTCGCCGAGACATCCCTCGGCTCGAGCCCCCCGAACCCGAACGACCGACCGGCCCGCAGCGGCCGTGGAAGGCAGCAACGATGAACGAGAACACCACCCTCGACGAGGCCACCCTCGCCCGCCAGGCCCTGCAGGAGTCCATGGACCTGCGCGACCAGGGTCACAGCGACGACTGAGCGACCGGGTCCCACGCTCTGTGTGGGCGGTGGGCCTGACCTGCCGATCGGCACTCCGCACGCCCCGCCGTCCCGCCCTTCCACGGGCTGGGACGGCCGTCCGCATCCCGGTACCTCCTCCTTAGGCTGGAACCCATGACCGAGACCGCACCGCCGTCCCTGGACATCGCCGTCATCGGCGGTGACGGCATCGGTCCCGAGGTGGTCGCCGAGGGCCTGAAGGTGCTCGAGGCTGTCGTCGGTGCCAGCGGTCCGAAGGTCACGACCACGCAGTACGACCTGGGAGCCACCCGCTGGCACGCCACGGGTGAGACGCTGCCCGAGTCGGTGCTCGACGAGCTCAAGGGCCACGACGCCATCCTGCTCGGTGCCATCGGCGACCCGACCGTGCCCAGTGGCGTGCTCGAGCGCGGGGTGCTGCTGCCGCTGCGCTTCGCCATGGAGCACTACGTCAACCTGCGGCCCGCCAAGCTGTACCCCGGCGTGCTGAGCCCCCTGGCCGTCGAGCGGGTGGCCCCGAACGGCATCGACTTCGTGGTCGTGCGGGAGGGCACCGAGGGCCCGTACGCCGGCAACGGCGGTTCGCTGCGCACCGGCACCCCGAACGAGATCGCCACCGAGGTCAGCGTCAACACCCGCTTCGGCGTCGAGCGGGTGGTTCGTGACGCCTTCGCCCGCGCCCAGGCCCGCCCGCGCCGGCACCTCACGCTGGTGCACAAGCACAACGTGCTCACCCACGCCGGGCACCTGTGGCGCCGTACGGTCGACGAGGTCGCGGCCGAGTTCCCCGACGTCGAGACCGCCTACCAGCACGTCGACGCCGCGACGATCTTCCTGACCACCGACCCGGGCCGCTTCGACATGATCGTCACCGACAACCTCTTCGGCGACATCATCACCGACATCGCCGCAGCGGTGGCGGGCGGCATCGGGCTCGCCGCGAGCGGGAACATCAACCCCGAGGGCCGCTACCCCAGCATGTTCGAGCCGGTGCACGGCTCCGCGCCCGACATCGCCGGCCGGGGCAAGGCCGACCCCACCGCCACGATCCTGTCCGTCGGGATGCTGCTGGCCCACCTCGGGCGCACGGCCGAGGCGGAGCGGGTGGAGCAGGCGGTGGCCGCCGACCTCGCCGGGCGGGGCAGCGCGCCGCGCCCGACCAGGGCCGTCGGCGACGCCATCGCCGCCCGTCTCTGACCGGCCCGTCCACGGGTAGCCTCGTCGGGAAGCACCGACGCTCCCCGAGGAAAGGACCACGAGTCCCATGAGCCTGACCTTCGACCTCCAGCGCAACCCCACTCCAGCGACGAAGGAACGGCGTGCCGCGATCCACGCCGACCCGGGGTTCGGCGTGTTCTTCACCGACCACATGCTGCGTGCGGTGTGGAAGAAGAGCGGTGGCTGGGGCGACGGGCGGGTCGAGCCCTACGGCCCGATCCAGCTGATGCCCAGCGCCGCGGTACTGCACTACGCGCAGGAGATCTTCGAGGGCCTGAAGGCCTACCGCCATGCCGACGGCTCGGTGTGGTCCTTCCGGCCCGAGGCCAATGCCGAGCGGATGCAGCGCAGCGCCCGCCGCCTGGCCCTGCCCGAGCTGCCCACGGACGACTTCGTGGCGTCACTGCGCGCCCTGCTCGAGGTCGACGAGGCGTGGGTGCCCCCGGCGGGTACCGGTGAGACGAGCCTCTACCTGCGCCCGTTCATGTTCGCGAGCGAGGCCTTCCTCGGGGTGCGGCCAGCGGACGAGGTCACCTACTGCCTGATCGCCTCCCCGGCCGGCGCGTACTTCGCCGGCGGCCTGAAGCCGGTCACGCTGTGGATCTCGGAGCACTACGCGCGCGCCGGCGCCGGTGGCACGGGTGCTGCCAAGACCGGTGGCAACTACGCGTCATCCCTCGCGGGTCAGCTCGAGGGCAACGAGCACGGGTGCGACCAGGCCGTGTTCCTCGACTCCTCGACCCAGACCTTCATCGAGGAGCTCGGCGGGATGAACCTGTTCTTCGTCACCCGCGACAACCGGCTGGTCACCCCCGAGCTCACCGGGTCCATCCTCGAGGGCGTCACCCGCGGCTCGATCCTCGAGCTGGCCAAAGGGCTCGGCCTGGAGCCGGAGGAACGCCGCATCCCGATCCAGGAGTGGAAGGACGGCGTCGTGAGCGGCGAGATCCGCGAGATCTTCGCCTGCGGCACGGCGGCCGTGGTCACGCCGGTCGGTGAGCTGCGGTGGGACGTCGGGTCCGCGCCCTCGACCGCGGGGGAGCGCGGGGGCGAGGTCACGACCACCATCCGCGAGGCCCTGCTCGACATCCAGTACGGCCGTGCCGACGACACCCATGGCTGGCTGACCCGGCTCGCCTGACTAAAGGTTCACCCACAGACCATTTCCACGGCATACTCGCCTCCATGACTCCGGAGCAGTCGCCGCCGCAGCCGAGCCGGCTGCCGGATGCCGTGCTGCGACCCGCCGTCGGCAACGTCTTCGAGACCACTGTCGAGCAGCTCGCCACGGCCATCCGGCTCGGCGTCTTCGTCGCCGGCGAACAGCTGCCGCCCGAGCGGGACCTCGCCGAACGGCTGGGGGTCTCGCGCAACACGCTGCGCGAGGCGATCGCGGCCCTGCGCGACTCCGGCCTGGTCACCACCCGGCGCGGCCGCGGTGGGGGCTCGGTCGTGACGTATGCCGGTCGCGGGCAGGGCGTGGACGCGGCGGTGCTCGACAGCCAGCCGGTGCGAAGCGGCGCGGATCTCGAGGACGCACTCGACTTCCGCCGGGTCGTCGAGCCGGGTGCGGCCCGGCTCGCCGCCACCCGGCGGCTGTCGGGCGGCCAGCGCGACTGGCTCGCCGAGTCGTGCCGCGCGGTGCGCGAGTCCGACGTCGACGGCCACCGCATCGCCGACTCACGGTTGCACCTGGCCATCGCGACACTCACCGGCTCACCCATGGTCGTCGAGGCGGTGACCCGGGCGCAGGCGGCACTCGGTGAGCTGCTCGGCCAGATCCCGGTGCTGCGCATCAACATCGAGCACTCCCACGAGCAGCACGCCGCCGTGGTGGCGGCCATCCTCGCGGGGGACCCCGACACGGCCCGCACGACCATGGAAGAGCACTGCGACGCCACGTCCGCGCTCCTGCGCGGACTCCTCGGATAGCGACACGAAGGGAACACCATGCCGAGCTCGATCCACCCGGGGGGACCCCCGCCGCTCACCGTCGACCAGCTGCGCGCGGCGGTGCTCTCGGGCGAGGTCGACACGGTCATCGTCGCCTTCACCGACATGCAGGGGCGCCTGCAGGGCAAGCGCCTGCACGGCCACTACTTTCTCGAGCACGTGCTCGAGCAGGGCACCGAGGGGTGCAACTACCTCCTCGCCGTCGACGTCGACATGAACACCGTCGAGGGCTACGCGATGTCGTCATGGGAGCGCGGCTACGGCGACATGTTCTTCGAGATGGACCTCACGACGCTGCGGCGCACGCCGGGCCACCCGGCGTCCGTGACGATCCAGTGCGACCTCACCTGGCTCGACGGCAGCGGCGAGGTCGTGCAGTCGCCCCGCGCCGTGCTCGAGCGGCAGGTGGCCGCTGCCGAGGCCGACGGGTTCGCCGCCTTCGCCGGCACCGAGCTGGAGTTCATCCTGTTCGAGGAGTCCTACGAGGCCGCCTGGGACCAGCGCTACCACGGCCTCACCGGCGCCAACCGCTACAACGTCGACTACTCGATCCTCGGCGGCAGCAAGGTCGAGCCGGTGCTGCGCGAGATCCGCAACGAGATGTACGCCGCGGGCATGAACGTGGAGTCGGCCAAGGGTGAGTGCAACTTCGGCCAGCACGAGATCGGGTTCCTCTTCGACGGCGTCGTGCGCACCTGCGACAACCACTCGGTCTACAAGACGGGCGCCAAGGAGATCGCGGCCCGGCACGGCCAGGCGCTCACCTTCATGGCCAAGTTCGACGAGCGCGAGGGCAACTCCTGCCACATCCACCTCTCGTTGCGCGGCACCGACGGCGAGGTGCTCTTCGGCGACGACGAGCGCGACGGTGGCCGCAGCGAGCTGTTCGACCAGTTCATGGCCGGGCTGCTCGCGACCATGCGCGAGCTGACCTACTTCTACGCACCGAACATCAACTCCTACAAGCGGTTCGCTGTCGGGTCGTTCGCGCCGACCGCTGTGGCCTGGGGCACCGACAACCGCACCTGCGCCCTGCGGGTCGTCGGCCACGGGGCGGGGATGCGCGTCGAGAACCGGCTGCCGGGCGGCGACGTCAACCCGTACCTCGCGGTGGCGGCGATGATGGCCGGCGGGCTGCACGGCATCCGGGAAGGACTGGAGCTGCCACCGGTGTGCGAGGGCAACGCCTATGTCGCCGGCTACGAGCACGTGCCCGGCACCCTGGCCGAGGCCCGAGAACTCCTCGCGGGCAGTGCGATCGCCCGTGCGGCCTTCGGCGACGTCGTCGTCGACCACTACGTCAGCGCCGCGGACGTCGAGATCGCGGCATTCTCCGCCGCGGTCACCGACTGGGAGCGCTTCCGCGGCTTCGAGAGGCTGTGACACCCACGATGAGCACCACCTACGCCCACGACGTCATCAACCCCGCGACCGAGCAGGTCGTCACCACCATCGAGCTCGTCGGCCTCGAGGAGACCGATGCCGCGATCGCCCGCGCCGTCGAGGTCGGTCCCGCGTGGCGGGCGGTGAGCCCCGCCGACCGGGGGATGCTGCTGCGCCGCTTCGCCGACGCCGTCGAGTTCTCCACCGAGGAGCTGGCGGCGCTGGAGGTCGCCAACTCCGGCCACACCATCGGCAACGCCCGGTGGGAGGCGGGCAACGTCGTGAGCGTGCTGCGGTACTACTCGGCGGCCCCGGAGCGGCTCTTCGGCCGCCAGATCCCGGTCGCCGGTGGTCTGGACGTCACCTTCAAGGAGCCGCTCGGCGTCGTCTCGGTGATCGTGCCGTGGAACTTCCCGATGCCCATCGCGGGCTGGGGCCTGGCCCCCGCACTGGCCGCCGGGAACACCGTCGTGCTCAAGCCTGCCGAGCTGACCCCGCTCACCGCGATGCTGATCGGGCAGCTGGCCCTCGACGCCGGCATCCCCGAAGGCGTCCTCACCGTGCTGCCCGGCAAGGGGTCGGTCGTGGGGGAGCGGTTCGTCACCCATCCCGACGTGCGCAAGGTCTGCTTCACCGGGTCGACCGCGGTGGGTCAGGGCATCATGCGCAAGGCCGCCCACCAGCTCAAGCGGGTGACCCTCGAGCTCGGCGGCAAGTCGGCCAACATCGTCTTCGCCGACGCCGACCTCGACGCCGCAGCGTCGTCCGCCCCGATGAGCTTCCTCGACAACGCCGGTCAGGACTGCTGCGCTCGCACCCGGATCCTGGTGCAACGCAGCGTCTTCGACACCTTCATGGAGCGCTTCGAGCACGCCCTCGAGGGTGTCGTCGTCGGTGACCCCCGCGACGAGTCGACGCAGATGGGCCCGCTGGTGTCCTCCGGTCAGCGCGACACCGTTCGCGGTTTCGTCGAGGGCGCGCAGGATGCCGGTCACCCGGCGGTCGACGTCGCCTTCCGGGGCGCGGCCCCCGAGGGCGCCGGCTGGTGGTACCCCCCGACGGTGGTGCTGCCGCACGGCACCGGCGACCGCGTCTGGCGCGAGGAGGTCTCCGGTCCCGTCGTCGCCGTCATGCCGTTCGACGACGAGGCCGACGCCGTCGCCAAGGCCAACGACACGGCCTACGGACTGGCGGGGTCGATCTGGACGCGCGACGTGGGCCGCGCCATCCGGGTGGCCCGCGGCGTCGAGGCCGGGAACCTGTCGGTCAACAGCCACAGCTCGGTGCGCTACTCGACGCCGTTCGGCGGCTTCAAGGCCAGCGGCATCGGCCGCGAGCTGGGCCCCGACGCGCTCGACGCGTTCACCGAGGTCAAGAACGTCTTTCTCAGCACCGAGGCATAGGAGATCCGCATGGCAGGCAGGCTCGAAGGCAAGATCGCGGTCGTCACCGGGGGCTGCTCCGGCATCGGGTTGGCGACCGTGCGCCGGTTCGCCCAGGAGGGAGCCACCGTCGTCATCGCCGACCTCTCCGACGAGGCCGGGGAAGCCCTGGCCGAGGAGGTCGGGGGCACCTACGTGCACACCGACGTCGCCAGCAAGGACGAGGTCGACCGGCTCTTCGCGACCGCAGTCGAGACGTACGGCAAGCTCGACATCGCCTTCAACAACGCCGGTATCAGCCCGCCCGACGACGACTCGATCCTCGACACCGACCTCGAGGCGTGGCGCCGGGTGCAGGAGGTCAACCTGACCTCGGTCTACCTGTGCTGCAAGGCCGCCCTGCCGTACATGCTCGAGCGGAAGTCGGGCTCGATCATCAACACCGCGAGCTTCGTCGCCGTCATGGGGGCAGCCACCTCGCAGATCTCCTACTCGGCGTCCAAGGGCGGGGTGCTCGCCATGACCCGTGAGCTCGGCGTGCAGTTCGCGCGCGACGGCATCCGGGTCAACGCGCTGTGCCCCGGACCGGTGAACACCCCGTTGCTCAAGCAGCTGTTCGCCAAGGACGCCGAGCGGGCGGCCCGGCGCCTGGTGCACGTGCCGATGGGGCGCTTCGGTGAGCCGGAGGAGATGGCCAACGCCGTGCTGTTCCTCGCCTCCGACGAGTCGAGCTTCATGACCGCCTCGACGTTCCTGGTCGACGGTGGCATCTCGGGCGCCTACGTGACGCCGCTGTGAGCCGTTGCCGACGGCCTCCGGTCATCGGGGTCTCCTGCTACGTCGAGGACGTCGACCGCTCGCCGTGGAGGTCGCAGCGCAGCGCCGTGCTGCCGCACCGCTACGTCGAGCACCTCGAGCGGGCGGGCGCCGTCGCCGTCGTGCTACCGCCCCGCCCGGACGCCGGCGACGACCTGGCTGCCGCCGTGCTGGCGCGCCTCGACGGCCTCGTCATCGCCGGGGGGTCGGACGTGCAGGCCGACCGCTACGGCGCCGACCCGCACCCCACCTCGCAGGCGGCCCGACCCGACCGCGACCAGTGGGAGCTGGCGCTGGCGCGGGTCTCCGCGGCGCACGACCTGCCGGTGCTCGGCATCTGCCGTGGGATGCAGGTCCTGGCCGTCGCCGCCGGGGGCACGCTCGAGCAGCACCTGCCCGACCTCGTGGGCCACGAGGCGCACTGCCCGCGGCCCGGGGAGTACACCTCGCACTCCGTGACCCCCGTCGAGGGCACGCTGCTGGGCGAGCTCCTCGGCACCGCCCCGATCGACGTGCCCACCTACCACCACCAGGCGGTGCGCCCGCAGTCGCTCGTCGGCACCGCGTACCGCCCCTCCGCCTGGCACGCTGACGGCACCCTCGAGGCGATGGAGGACCCCGCTTCCGGCTTCCGGCTCGCCGTGCAGTGGCACCCCGAGGCGGGCGACGACGGGCGCCTCTTCGACGCCTTCGTCGCGACAGCCGCGGGGGGCGACGCGCCCGATGGGCGGGCACCCGTGCGCGATCCGGGTCAGGCCGGGTGACAATCGACCCGTGACCACTCTCAACCCTCTCGCGATCGCCGCGGGGGCCGCCAGCGCCCTCGGGGCGCTCGCCGCTGCGGGCAAGGGGGTCACCGCCCCGCTCGGTGGCCGCCCGACGGGGCTGCGGCTGGAACGGGTGGAACAGTCGCCCGCCTACCGGGCCGGCGCCTTCCACAACACCTCCCGCGGCACGTCGTCCATGCCGTCGGGCCAACGCGACGTGCTGCGCCGCTTCCGCGACAACGCCGAGACCCGCCGCCCGGCGCTGCCGATCCCGGTCATGAGCGCGGCGCACCAGCCGCGCGCCGAGGGGGTGCACGTGACCTGGTTCGGCCACGCCTCGTGCCTCGTCGAGATCGACGGGGTACGGCTGCTCATGGACCCGGTGTGGAGCGAGCGCTGCTCGCCCAGCCAGCACGTGGGGCCACGCCGGCTGCACGCCGTGCCGGTGCCGCTGACCGGCCTGGGCCGCATCGACGCCGTGGTCATCTCGCACGACCACTACGACCACCTCGACATGGACACCATCCGGACGCTGGTGGGGCTGACCTCCGCCGTCCTCCTCGTGCCCCTGGGCGTCGGCGCGCACCTCGACGCGTGGGGCGTGCCCCCGTCGCGCGTGGTCGAGTGCGACTGGGAGCAGGGCCACGACGTGCGCGGCGTACGGGTCACCGCCGTCGAGGCCCAGCACTTCTCCGGTCGCGGCCTGCGCCGTGACGGCACGCTGTGGGCCTCCTGGGTGCTGGCCGGGCGCGACGGCAAGGTCTTCTTCAGCGGCGACAGCGGGTTCTTCGACGGCTACTCGCGCCTCGGGGCGCAGCACGGCCCGTTCGACCTGTCGCTGATGGCGGTCGGCGCCTACGACCCGGCGTGGCACGACATCCACCTCGACCCGGAGGAGGCCGTCGAGGCCACCAGGCTGCTGCGCGGTGGGCTGATCGTGCCGATCCACTGGTGCACGTTCGTGCTCGCGCCCCACCCGTGGGCCGAGCCGGTCGAGCGGCTGCTCGTCGCAGCGGCGAGCCAGGGGATGCCGGTGGCGGTGCCCCGCGTGGGTGACCGGGTCGACCCGTCGAGCCCGCCCGGGCTCGATCCCTGGTGGGAGCTGACCGTCGACGGCGCCCCGGCCCGCGCCTGAGCGGTCAGGGCCCGCGCCTGAGCGGTCAGGGGCGGCGCCCGGTCACGGCCTCGGCCATGGCGGTGAGCGCCTCCCGGCTGGTGTACCGGGGCGTCCATCCGAGCTCGCGCGTGGCCCGGCTGGTGTCCATCACCACCGAGGTACGTGCCACGTGCACCCACTCCAGCATCGCGGGGGCCCACGGTGCGCGCGACACCGTCGCCGAGGCAGCAGCGGCCAGCGCGTGGGGCACGCTCACCCCACGCCCACCGAGGGCCCGCGCGACCTCGCTGAGCGAGACCTCACCCCGGCCCGCCACGTTGTAGGCGCCGGGTGTGCCCCTGCCGAGCACGGCGGCGGTGCCGGCCGCCGCGAGGTCGTCGGGGTGCACCAGCTGGAGGGCGACACCGGGGTCGGGCAGCAGGGGTTTCAGCACCGGTGCGACGCCGGCGCCCGCCCGCAGCAGCGAGGCCACCACCGGACCGGCCTGGTTCCACGGCATCGAGTCGGCGAGCACCGTGGCGGTCGGCCCCGCCACGATGCAGGGGCGCAGCACGTAGACCTCGAGCCCCGACCCGTCGGTGACCTCCCGGAGCAGTGCCTCGGACTCCGACTTCTGTCGCGAGTAGTAGTGCTCGCGCGACCCGCGGGTCGGCACGTCCTCGGTGAGGGGCAGCGGGTTGTCCTGGTGGTAGCCGTAGGCCGCCACCGACGAGGTGTAGACCAGCCGGCTCGGCCGGGATGCCGCAACGGTCGCCTCGAAGACCGTGCGCGCCCCGGCCAGGTTCACCCGGCTCGTCTCCGCGTGCGAACCCATAATCAGGAAGGCCAGGTGGACCACGACGTCCGCCTCCTCGACCAGGGCGTCGACCGCCGTACGGTCCAGGACGTCGCCCTGCCGGTAACGGGTCTTGGCCCACCCCCGGGCGGCCGGGTCGAAGGGCCTGCGGGCCATGCCGAGGATGCGGTCGACGCCGGTGGCGCCCTCGAGGGCCTCGATGAAGGAGGTGCCGACCTCGCCCGTCGGACCGGTGACCGCGACAGTGAGACCCATGGGGTCAGTCTGCCCCGCGCGGCCAGCATGTGGACGTGTCATGTGCGAACACCCTGTCCTCGTGGGACAGTGAGCGCGTGACGTTCCGTGACGTGGCCACCACCACGATCATTATCGGCTAGCGCGACGAGACCTCCTCGTCGCGCAGACCTCCCGCACCCGGGGGGTCTTTTGCTTGTCGGGAGCGTCGCGGGCGCGGCGTCACCGGGAAGCAGGGTCGCACCGCCCCCACCCCCGGGCGGCGCGACGGCAGCGCCGGTCCGACAATGGTCGGAGCACCACACGTCCCGCCCCGGCCCTCACGGGCCGGGGCACAGACGCCGGGTGACCGGCATACCGATTTCCGGGTGAGCAGCGATGACCGACATCCACGTCTACGACACGACCCTGCGCGATGGCGCGCAGCAAGAGGGCCTGAACCTCTCCGTGGCGGACAAGCTCGCCATCGCGTGGCACCTCGACGAGCTCGGAGTCGGCTACATCGAGGGCGGCTGGCCCGGCGCCAACCCCAAGGACACCGAGTTCTTCGCGCGGGCGGCCGCCGACCTGCGGCTGCGCAACGCCACGCTCGCGGCCTTCGGTGCGACCCGGCGGGCCGGTGGGCGGGCGGAGAGCGACCCCCTGGTGCGGGCTCTGATCGACAGCCGGGCGACCGTGGTGACCCTCGTCGCGAAGTCGCACACCGGCCACGTCGAGCGCGCCCTGCGCACCACTCTCGCCGAGAACCTCGAGATGATCCGCGACACCGTCTCGTTCCTGCGCGGCGAGGGCCGCCGCGTCTTCCTGGACGCCGAGCACTTCTTCGACGGGTACGCCACCAACCGCGACTACGCGCTGGAGGCCGTGCGCGTCGCCGCCGAGGCCGGCGCGGAGGTCGTGGCCCTGTGCGACACCAACGGCGGGATGCTGCCGAGCCAGGTCGCTGACGTCGTCGACGACGTGGTGCGCAGCACCGGCGCGCGGGTCGGCATCCACTGCCACAACGACACCGGGTGCGCGGTCGCGAACTCGATGGCCGCCGTCGACGCCGGCGCCACGCACGTGCAGGGCACGGTGAACGGCTACGGCGAGCGCACCGGCAACGCCGACCTGCTCACGGTGGTGGCGAACCTCCAGCTCAAGAAGGGCCTGCCGCTGCTCGAGCCGCACCGGTTGCAGGAGGCGACCCGCATCGCCCACGCGATCGCCGAGGTCACCAATGTGCCGCCGTACTCGCGCCAGCCGTACGTCGGGTCGAGCGCGTTCGCGCACAAGGCCGGCCTGCACGCCAGCGCCATCAAGGTCGACCCCGACCTCTACCAGCACATGGACCCCAAGGCCGTGGGCAACGACAGGCGGATGCTGGTGTCCGACATGGCCGGTCGCGCCTCGATCGAGCTGAAGTCCCGCGAGCTCGGCTTCGACCTCGACTCCGCCAAGGAGGAGGACAACGCGATGCTCGCCCGGGTGCTGCGGGCGGTCAAGGAGCGCGAGCTGCGTGGTTACACGTTCGACGCGGCCGACGCGTCGTTCGAGCTGCTGCTGCGCCGCGAGATCGACGGCTCGCTGCCGGCCTTCTTCGAGGTCGAGTCGTGGCGGGTCATCACCGACGCGCGCGCCGAGGACGAGGCGGTGTCGGAGGCGACGGTCAAGGTCGTCGCCGCCGGTGAGCGGGGCGTGCGCACCGGTGAGGGCAACGGACCGGTCAACGCGCTCGACCACGCGCTGCGCTCGGCCCTGGGCAAGGCCTACCCCGAGATCCGCAACCTCGAGCTGATCGACTACAAGGTGCGCATCCTCGACGCCGCCCACGGCACCGATGCCGTGACCCGGGTGCTCATCGAGACCTCCGACGGCACCACCTCGTGGACCACCATCGGCGTCGCGGCCAACATCCTCGAGGCCAGCTGGGACGCGCTCGTCGAGTCGGTCACCTACGGCCTGGTCCGCGCCGGCGTCACTCCCCGCTGACCGCGCACCGCGTCCCCACATCGATTGGGGGACGGGAGTAGGCGGTCGCAGCCATCGTGGCTCCCGCTCCTGCGGTCGTCGCCGCATCGAGCACGTTGAGCAAACGGTGGCGCAGGGCGTTCGAGCGCTCGGCGAACTGGCGCTGCCGCTCCAGGTAGGCCGCCTTGCCCTCGGGCGTCTCGATCGGCACCGGCTGGTAGCCGAGCTCGCGCAGGTCGTAGGGGGAGGCCTCCATGTCGAGCACCCGGATCTCAAGGGCGAGGTCGAACGCGTCGGCGACCAGGTCGCTCGGCACGAGCGGGGTGAGCTTGAAGGCCCACTTGTAGACGTCCATCCCGGCATGCAGGCAACCGGGCTGTTCCATCGCCACCTGGCCGTCCCGGGTGGGGTGCAGCGCGTTTCGCGGGCGCGCCGACTCGGTGAAGAACCGGTAGGCGTCGAAGTGCGAGCAGCGGATGCCGTGCCGCTCCACCACCGCGTCGGTTCCCTCGCTGCCGAGCCGCAGCGGCCAGCCCGCGTGCCGCACGTCGTCGGCCGCGATGCCGTGCACCATCGCCCACTCGTGCAGACCGAAGCAGCCCAGCTGCGGCGGCCGGGACAGTGTGGCGGACAGCAGTTCCCGTACGAAGGTGATGGTCGAGCCGCGTGCGGTCAGGAAGGGCTCGAGGTCGACCTCCACCCCGTCTCCCACCACGCGGTAGTGGGTCCACGTGGCGCGGGGGAGGTGGGCGGCATCCTCGAGCACGACCCCCGCGCCCGGGTGCCAGCGTCGCAGGCGCGCTGGGGAGTTGGCGTAGTACCGGAAGAGGAAGTCCTCGACGGGGTGGGTCCGTCCACCGGCACGGCGCTCCCGGTGGGCGGCGGTGGACGCGTCGACGCGGGCCTCGTGGGCGGCCGCGAGGGCCTCCCACTGCGGCTTCGGCAGCGAGCGCAGGTTCACCGCACCACGGTACCCACGCGACGAGGCTCCGCGGCGAGCACCCCGGGGCCTCGTCGCACGGCTCAGTCCTTGGGGTAGGGGCCGTACTGGTTGTCGTTCTCGCTGTCGAGGACGAAGAACACGAGCAGCACGACGAACCCGATGATCGGGACGAGGCCGATCAGCAGCCACCAGCCGGTGCGACCGGTGTCGTGCAGCCGGCGTAGGTCGTGTCGCCGTAGGTGAGACCCGCGGCCCGGTCGATGGCGTTGGCGGCGATGAACACGAGGGTGACGAAGAGGTACCACCACCAGTACTCGCGGCGTCGAGCCCGACCGGAGAAGGTGGCGTACTTGGACACGACGGTGCTGACGGCCTGGCCGAACGACATGACACGCTCCTGTTCCGGGGGAAGAGCCTCGAGAACCACGGTAGTGACGGGTCCCCTGGTGGCGGGGGAGATCCCGGCCACACGCGTCGGGGGTGTCGCCGGGAACCCCGGGGGCCGTCCCGTTCGTCGTGAGGAACGATGGGGTGCAACGTCGGTTCCGCTCCTCGACCTGCATCTGACCTCCACCTGACCTCCACCTGACTGATGAGGCACTTCATGCGTAGGACGATCCCGCTGGCTGCCGCGCTCGCCGTGACCCTGGCCCTCACGGCGTGCGGTGGGGACCCCGAGCCCTCGACGTCGAGCGCCGCCACGAAGCCGGCCCCGAGCGCGTCGCCCTCCGCCACACCGTCGCCGAGCGCATCCGGGGGCGGTGGCCTCTACGTGGCGTTGGGTGACTCGCTGGCTGCCGGGTACCAGCCGGGGGGCGCGGAGCTGCGTGACACCGCATACCCGGCCCTGACGGCCACGCGGCTCGAGGCCGGCGGCGGCGACCTGACGCTCGAGAACCTCGGCTGCAGCGGCGAGACGACCACGTCTCTGGTCAAGGGCGGCACGTGCGACTTCGCCGCCGGCAGCCAGCTCGAGCAGGCCGAGAAGCTGCTCGCGGCCAGCACGGACGTCGCACTCGTGACGATCGACATCGGTGGCAACGACCTGCTGCGGTGCGTGCGCGGCGGGGCCCAGATCGACACGGCCTGCGTCAGGACGGGCGTCGCGACGGTGAAGAAGAACCTCCCGGCGATCCTCGAGCGGCTGCGCGCCGCCGCCGGCGACGACGTCCCCGTGCTCGTGCTCGGCTACTACAACCCCTGGCTGGCGGCGAAGGCACTCGACCAGCCGGTCAAGGGCGTTGACGCGGCCGCCAAGGCCTACACGACGTTGAGCACGACCATCGAGGCAGCGGCGAAGCAGACGGGGACGACGTTCGTCGGGCTCGACGAGGCGTTCTCGACCAACGACACGACCCCGACGACCATCAACGGCCGCTCGGTGCCCCAGAACGCGGCCAAGATCTGCACGCTCACCAACATCTGCACCGCCGGCGACATCCACCTCACCGACGAAGGGGCCGCGACCGTCGCCCGGGTGCTCGCGAAGGCCGCCCAGAAGGCCGGTGTCTCCTGACCCTAGGAGCGTGGGTCTGTATGCGTCGAGGTGGGTCCGGCAACTTCACCGGGCGGCGGGGGTTGGTTATCACTTCTGAGCGCGGGTGAGCCGGCATGGCGCCGTTAAGGGCGGTGTGGGCGGTG
>Ga0105047_10005220_pt1 | contig 22382 bp, 19 predicted proteins | sample MAT04_FD_78384 | JGI IMG/M metagenome (GOLD analysis project Ga0105047, IMG submission 78384) | Freshwater microbial communities from Lake Fryxell liftoff mats and glacier meltwater in Antarctica - MAT-04 (megahit assembly) | ecosystem: Environmental > Aquatic > Freshwater > Ice > Liftoff... | reverse complement strand
CCGCATCTCCGCATCGAGCATGCGCCGAGGATACCTAGCTTCCGACCGAACCCCCGCGCCGCCGTGCTCACAGCGTTCCGCAGTTCGCCTAAAGCTCCCACCGGGTTCATTCCCGGTGGTCTAATGTCCTTGTTAGGCGTTCAGTTGACACTGAGTCGCGAACTGCCGCGGATCGCCTCTCGCGCCTTTCGGCTTCATACCGGTGGTCAAACGTGCCGAATAGTAGTTAATGGGCGCAGACTCGCGAACTGCCACGTTTTGCAAAAGCTTCCTACCCGTTTCGTTCTCGGTGGTCTAATGTCCTTGTAAGACGTTCAATGGACGCCTACTCGCGAACTGCCGGAGGCTGTGAGCTCGCTGGCGCACCGCTTCTCGCACTAGCCGCTCGCTCCCTCGTCGGTAGGCGGACCTCTCGCCTCGGAAGGTAAAACAGGTCAGTATGAGCCGCCTTATTCTTGTCCGGCACGGCCAGTCGCTGTGGAATCTTGAGAATCGCTTTACGGGCTGGGTGGATGTGCCCTTGACCGACCAGGGCCGGAGCGAGGCCCGCACTGCTGGCGAGCGGTTAAAGGGAACGCCGATTGACGTGGCCTACACGAGTGGCCTCACGCGGGCGCAAAACACGCTACAACTCATCACCGAGGCGGCCGGGATTTCCGTGCCGGTCATTAAGGACGAGGCGCTGAACGAGCGCCACTACGGCGACCTGCAGGGCCTGAACAAGGCCGACACTGCGACCCGGTACGGCGATGAGCAAGTGAAGATTTGGCGTCGCAGTTACGACGTACCGCCGCCCAACGGCGAGAGCCTGAAGGACACCGCCGCGCGCACACTGCCGTTCTTCGAGCGGTGCATCATGGGCGACATTCGCCAAGGCAAGAACGTGCTGGTGGTGGCGCACGGCAACAGCAACCGTAGCATCGTCATGGCCCTGGAGAAGCTGACGGAGGCTCAGGTCCTAGAGCTAAACCTGGAGACCGGCGTGCCTCTGGTGTACACCCTGAACCCCGAGGGTGGAATCGAAGACAAGCAGATTCTGAGCTAGTTGGCCCCGAATTACGGAGTGGGTCGCGTTCCCGGCTTCGTGGTCGGGATCGCGGCCAGCCACTCGGGGACCTCGTCCAGGGCCCAGCTTTGGGCGGCGACGCGGTAGGCCGCGTAGGTCGGAGCGTCAAAGTCCATCGGTCGCTCGCTACGATCGATCAGCACGCCCACGCCGGCCACGCTGCCTCCCTCGCGCTGGATGACCTCAATCACCTCGCGGATGGATGTCCCGGTGGTCAACACGTCATCCACCACCAGCACCTTCGCGCCCTGGGGGACTCGGCCGCCCCGGCGAAGTTGCTTCACGCCGTCTACGCTCTCCACGTACAGGGCAGAAGTGCCCATCCAGCGGGCGGTTTCAAAGGCGATGATGATGCCCCCCGTGGTCGGCCCGACGACCAAATCGATCCCTTGGTCGGCAAACCGATGGGCAATTTGCTCGCACAGCCGCGAGAGCACCACGGGCTGCTCCAGCACGCGGAACTTCTCGACGTAAACGTCGCTGTGGCGCCCGCTCGTTAGCACGAAATGACCGTGCAACACGGCGCCGGCTTCCGCCAAGAGGGTGCCTAAGTCGAGGGTTGCGTTAAGGTCTGGCATGTTGGCTAGCCGGTCACGGTGAACGGGGTCATGTCGCGCACGATGGCGTTGTTCTCGTCCAACAGCACCATGCGGGGCACAATGGGCTCATCCGAGAGGTCGAAGGCGGCAACGATGATGCGGTCGCCAACCGAGAAGAAATGCGCCGCCCCGCCGTTCAGCCCCACCACGCCGGGGGGACCGCTAAAAATGTAGGTCGTGATTCGGGATTCGTGATCGACCGCCCATACGTGGACCAGTTCGCCGTCAATCACGCCGATAGCCGCCATCAGGGCGGCATCCACTTGGATACTGCCCACGTACTCGGGGTCCGCGTAGGTGACGCGGGCGTGATGAAGCTTGGCTTTAAGGTACTGGCTGAGGCGCATGGTCCGTGATCAAAGAATCCGATCGCTCCGTTTCCGGGTTCAGATCGGTCGGCGCGGATTCGGTCGTCGAGGCGTCGTGACCGGCTTCGGGAGCCTTAGGCAGACTCGGTCGGCGGCGGCGGTGCCACGTCGCAAGGATCCCACCGAGGCCCATAATACCCGTCCCCACCCAGACTAAGATCGTGAGCGGCTTGTAGTAAACCTCCATGGGGTACACCGGATTTCGGAAGAAGAATTGGAGGGTCACGGCCTTGGTGGCAGCGTCCATCCGTTGCATCGCCACGGCGTAGTCGCCCGCTTCGGCGGTGAAGAACATGGGTCCGTTCTCGCCGCCAACCCCCATGGATGGGCTCGCGGAGTACTTGCTTTGCCCCTGACTGAAGTCCAAGTCTGCGATGAACCGGGTGCCCGTCATGCCTGCCTCGCCCACCCGGCGCATGCCCCGGTACTTCACCGTGGTTTCTTCCAGCAGCACTTCCTGACCCACTTGCAGGGTTACGGGATCGCCGACCTCGAAGACCATCGGCCCGACCGCCACGTAAAGATCGTACCAATTACGGAAGTCGATGTAAGGCCGGACCGTGGGCTGGGGTTCCTGCCCTTCCTGAATGTTGTAATACAGTGTGGGGGAGGCGACGAACGTGTCGCCGTTCGGGCCGCGGAACTCGAACAGCACCCGGTTATCGCGGACGTCGAAGTTGGCCGTTCGTCCCTTCAGCGACACGAGGTAACCCAGGGCCATCGCGGGGCGTCCCTCTTGCACAAAGAGTTGGGCCTTGCGCTCCAGGCCTCGGCTAACCACCAGGCCCATCATGATGAGGATCACGCCAAAGTGCGTGAAGAGCCCGCCCAGCGAAGGCTTGGTGCTGCGACGCCAGAGTTCGGCGATTCGCCACGTGACGGCGGTAAGGCCAAAGATACTTAGCCAGGTGAGACCCAGAATCCACGGCACCGTGGGGACCTTAACGCCGGCAAAGAAGTGGACGGTTTGGTCGGGCGCGGGCTTGTAGGCTTCGGGCACGTACGAGAGCAAAATCATGCCCAGCCCGAGCACCCCGAGTGAGACGCCAAGGACCGAGCTGAGGCGACTAAATAGCTGACGTAGCCCCAACCCTCGCCAACTGACAAATGGGGCCACGCCCATCAGTAGGATCGTAGGCAAGTAGAGCCACACCAGAATCTGGTGGTAGAGGTGTTCTTCTACGACCTTGGGCGAACTGCCGGAGAGCGACATGATGAGCGGCACGCTCATGCCAATGGCGGTGGCGGCGGCCATCGCCAGTAGCAGCCACTGGCCAATGCCGTAAGCCCGCTCCAGGTGGAGAGGGGCTTCCGCCTCTGCTTGGGTCGAATGGGCTTCGCGGCGAGATTGGACCAGCCGGACCGTCCAGAGCGTGCCAAAACTGACCAGCGTGGTCACGAGGATTCCGGTCAGCAACCAAAGGGCGCTACGGTCCATCTTAGCAAAGCTGTGCACGCTGGTATCGCCCAGGAATCCTGAACGGGTGAGGAACGTGCCGTAACCGAAAGAGACCATCGAGAGCCCGGCCAGCATCAGGTTCGCAAACTGGCTGCGCCCGCGCGAGATCTGAACGAAGATGCCGTGGATCAGCGAAACCACGATTAGCCAGGGGACGAAGCTGGTGTTCTCCACCGGGTCCCACGCCCAGAACCCGCCCCAACCTAGGGTTTCGTAGGCCCAGAAACCTCCCATGCAGAGGCCCACGCCCACGAGGGTCGCGCTGATGATGGCCCACGGTCGAACCTGGCGGACCCACGTCTCGCGATCGTTCGTGGCGAGGGCGGCAAAGCCGTAGCAAAACAGCACCGCCAGCGAACCAAAGCCAAGGAAAATGGTGGGCGGGTGGATCTTAATCCAATAATTCAAAAGCGCTGGCATCATGCCGTTGCCGTCGGGAGGCATGAGCAGTTTGCCCTCGACCAACTGGAGTCGGAACGGTGACTCGTATGCGAGGATCGAGGTCTGCGCCGCCATTAGCAACGCGTAGGGAATGGTGAACCACCGCCGATAGGTGCCGGTGCCCCGCAGCGCGAGGAGGCCGAAAACTCCGGTGCAGAGGGTCCACAGCAGGATACTGCCCTCTTGGCCCGCCCACAGTGCCGCGAGGAGGTACCCCCACTCGGTTTGGTTATCCGCGTGCTTCCACACGTAGAGAAATTGATACTGGCGGTTGAGCAGGAGCGCGGCCAGCACGCCCATTGAGCCCAGCACCGCCCCGGTCCCCACGGCAAACGCCCCGGTGGCCAGTCGGGCCAACCCCGGACGACGCGGCACCAGGATCCACCCGATCGCGCTGATGAGGAACGCGACGAGGCCTAAAAAAATGAGTCCGCGCCCGGCGGATCCAAGGTTGAGTGCCCAAAGCGGAGCGGGAAGCAGGGCCGGTAATCCGCCCGATCCCACGGTTAGCCGTTACTCCCGGCCATTCGGGGGCTTTGGTTCATGGCGGGCTGGCCGGGCACGCTGGCGGCCGGCGAAGTGGTTCCGGGTACGGCCTCATACTTGCTCGGGCACTTCAGCAAGAGCTTGTTGGCCTCGAATCGGTCCTGATTTACGCCCCCGATGGCCACGACTTTGGTGGCGGTGCCCATGTTGCCGGGCGGATTCCCACGGTAGACCACGGGCATCACCGCCCCCTTTTCATCGCGGAGGGTGAACTCGACAATGCCTTCGCGGGGTTTTGGTCGCAATGTGCCCGCCACAATGTCTCCGGCAAGGTGCAAGTTGTCGCCCGGTTCCTGGCGCGCTTGGGCTACATCGACGTAAGGGCTGGCGTTGGTGAGAAAGGCCGTCACCATCACGGTCACACCGAGGGTGGAACCAACGATCGCGAGGAGTAGTCCGGGCTTCATGAAGTCCCTATTTTACGCTCCCGCCCGGGAGTCTGTCCGCATTATTTTCTTGAAATCAGTCCGATGCGCGCGGTCTATGAACGTTGGCATGTCGGATTAGGTTGGTCAGATCGGCTAGAATAGAGTGTCCAGCCGGTAAACACCGGTTAGGTTGTATGACGTCCGAAGAACCATGACTCTCTCCCGGATTACCCTCGCTTTGACCGCCGTGCTTGCGGCCGCGGTGTCGTTTAGTCAGCCGGCGACCCCGGCCCAACGGGCCGGAGTACCGGCCAACCCGGGCTTTGGCACGATGCACTACCAGACGAAGGTTGGTAGCTTCAAGATGCTGGACGCGCAAGGTCGGGTAGAAATAGATTTCACCGGCACGTTGCTCCTCAGTCGCTACGAAGGCCTCCCGGCGGCGGTTTCGGGCGACATTCGAGTCGAGTACGACAATAAGGATCGGCAGAAAGTGGTCTACTTCGGTTCCGGTCGAATCGTCCTCAACGGAAAATGGCGCGGGGCACAAATCTTCGGCCGCAATTTGCGCGCGGTGTGGTTCGGCGCGGGCGTGGTGCGCCTTAGCGGCGAGTTCGACCGCAACTTGGAAACCGGGTGGTACTGGTACGACGATCCCGCCGATCGCGGCCCTTGGCCCTCTCAGGGCGTTGCCGACTTCCACCTGCCGCCGTTCCGGTTGGCGACGCCCGCGAAGCCCCGGGCACGAGATGAGGTTAAGAAGCCCTAAGGGCGCACCGGCGCGATGCTCACGCAAACGTTCCTGCACGTACCCGGTGTCGGTCGAGAGACCGAACACGCTTTGTGGGAACAAGGGTGCCTAACGTGGCAAGATTTTTTAGCGGAACCGGGTCGGTTCAGCGTTGGTTCCGCCTCGCCCGACCTCGCGCGGGCGACCATTTCGGAGTCGGTTGAGGCGCTGGCCACCGGGAACCACCAGTTCTTTCATCGTGCCCTAGGCCTGAGCGAGGCGTGGCGCGCGTGGCCCGACTTCCGCGACCGCACCGTGTACCTGGACATCGAGACCGATGGCGGGCGGTATGGCGAGGCTGTGACCACCATTGGCCTGTGGGATGGGCACGAATTCACCGCCCTGGTCAAGGGCAGGGACTTGGAGAACTTCCGCGACATCATCAGCCACTACTCGATGATCGTCACCTTCTTTGGCAGCGGTTTCGACCTGCCGATGTTGCTCAAGCGCTTTCCGGGTCTGGTTTTCGACCAGATTCACCTGGACCTGTGCCCTACTTTCCGGAAAGTCGGGGTGCGGGGCGGCCTTAAAAAAATCGAAGTGCAGATGGGTCTAAGCCGGGGAGACGACACCAACGGACTGACCGGTCTTGACGCGATTCGGTTGTGGCGAGAGTACCAGCGAGGGCGGGAGTCCTCGCTGGAGACCCTGATCGCGTACAACCGCGAAGACGTGGTGAACCTTGAGCACCTGGCCGATGTGGCCTACCAGCGCTTGCGCGCCAGCCTTCGGGGACTCACTTGAGCGAGGCCCTCGCCGAAGCTGAATCCGTTATCCCAACGCCCCCCGAGTTAACTCGACGTGCGATTTTCCGGCTCTTCTTTCCGCTGGCCTTCAGTTGGATCTTTATGGCCACAGAGAGCCCGGTGGCCAACGCGATCCTCTCGCGCATGCCAGACGCCACGGTAAACACCGCGGGGTTCCTGATGCTGATGGCCATCGCCATTTTCATCGAGGCGCCCGTCATCGATCTGCTGTCCACTTCCACCACCCTCGCCACCGGCCGCACCGCGTATCACGCGATCCGGCGATTTACCGTGGTGATTATGGTGGGGGTGACGATCGTCCACGCCGCGGTCACGTTTACGCCGCTCTACTTTGTCATTACCCGTAGCCTGCTGGGGCTGCCAGAGCCCGTCATTGAGGCGTTGCACTTACCGCTTCAACTCATGGTCCCGTGGAGCGCGCTCATCGGTTGGCGTCGGCACCTTCAGGGGCTGATGATTCGATCCGGTGCCACCCGGCCCATTGGCGTGGGTACCACGTTGCGGGTCATCACGATCAGCTCCGTGGGGTTCGCGCTGATGCACCGGTTTGGGCTGAGCGGTCTCGAGGTCGTTGCGATCGCGCTCCTCGCTTCCGTCGCCGTGGAAGCCGCGTTTATGCACGTGGCGAGTCGGTCCACAATTCTAGATTTGGAGCATCAGCCGGACGTGCTGCCCCTTCACCGCAGTGGCGAGACGGCGGACTCGCTGACCCTGCGACGGCTGTGGCAGTTCCACGGTCCCCTCACACTCAGCACGATGGTGATGCTGACCACCGGTCCCGCAATCGGCGCGGCCCTGGCTCGCACTCCCGACGCGGTCATGAGCATGGCCGCGTGGCAAGTGGCCACCTCGCTAATTTGGTTGATGCGAACCGTCACCTATGCCCTGCCGGAGGTGGTGATTGCACAGTACCGTGGGTCCGAATCGCGAGTGCCTCTCGCGCACTTCTGCCGCACCGTAGGGCTCGCGTGTTCGGGCACGATGCTAGCGCTCGCGGTGACCGGAGTGGATCGGTGGATGTTCGACGTGGTGATGGGCGTGCGGCCCGAGGTGGCCAACTCGGCCCACTGGGCCTTCGTGGCGTGCATTCCGCTGCCCGCGCTGAACGCGGCGATGAGCTACACCCGAGGAGTTCTGACGGCGCACCGGGACACCATGGCCCGCATGTGGGCGATCGGGTTTGGGGTAGGCACGATGGTTCTCACCCTGGTGTTCGGAGTGCTGGGGCAGTGGCCTGGCATTTTGCTGGGACCAGTGGCGTTGCTCATTGGCCAGGTCGCCGAGATGGTCGTACTTCAGGTGTTCTGGAACCGAACGATTCGGCGGGAGTCCGTGGCGACCCCCGCCTAAATCACGTTACGCCGGGGTGGCGTACTGTTCCATGTGCCGCAAGCAGCACGCGCGCACTCGGCCCCGTATCCGATTAATATAGGCCGCCCGCTCGGTGACCGAGACTGCCCCGCGCGCGTCTAGCACGTTAAACAGGTGCGAGCACTTCAGCGCGAGGTCGAGGGCCGGATAAACCAGCGCCTGAGGACCTTCTGGCGGGGCGTCACCCTCGCCGATGGGGCCGGTGGTCAGGATCTTGCGCGATGGGTCCCACCGCACGGGGTGCTCAATTACCCGTTTGCTCTCGGCCTCGTACAGCTCAAACAGCTTGAACAAGGTGTCGGTGTCGGCGACCTCAAAATTGTAAACGTTGTGCTGCAACTCCAACTGGTAGTCCACGTCCTTGTAGGAGTACGTGTCGTTCCACATCAGGTCGCTCCAGAACGAGTTTTGCTGGTTGAGCATCAGCACCCAGCGCTCGAGGCCCAGGGTGATCTCGGCGCAGACCGGGTTGCACTCAATTCCGCCCATTTGCTGAAAGAACGTGAACTGGGTGATCTCGGTGCCGTCCAGCCAGACCTCCCAGCCAACGCCACTAGCCCCGGCGGCCTGGTCCTCCCAGTCGTCTTCAACCAGCCGCACATCGTGTTTGGAGGTGTCAAAGCCACACGCGTCAAGACTGCGCATGTAGAGGTCCACCACGTTCTCGGGGCTGGGTTTCAGGATGATTTGGTACTGGTAGTACCTTTGCGACCGCATTGGGTTCAGCGTATAGCGGCCGTCGGCAGGGCGACGGCTAGGCTGAACGTACGCGACGTTCCAGGACTCCGGCCCCAGCGAGCGCAACGCCGTTGCCGGGTGCTTGGTCCCCGCGCCAACTTCCACGTCGTAGGGCTGCAAAATCGCACACCCTTGCGCGGACCAGTACGCGTTGAGCCGAAAGATCAAGTCCTGAAGTGTGATCATCCAGGCCCGAGTTTAGCCGATCAAACCCGATGAGGATCACGGAACCAATCCTGCAAGCGTGACAATCCTCGGTTACTCACAGTTTGCGTAGCGGGCTTGGAGCCTAGACCAGGTTCCGTCGGCGATGGCTTGGCGGATCTCGGCCATGAGGCGGGCGTAGAACGCGAGGTTGTGCAGGGTCGCCACGCGGGCGGCCATGGACTCACCCGCTTTGAACAAGTGCCGGAGGTACGCCGCCGAGACGCGCTGGGTGGCGGGGAAAACAGAATTGGGGTCGTGCGGACCGTCGTACTCGGCCCACCGGGCGGCGGCGGCGTTCACCCGGCCGTGCAGCGTGTACAGCGCGTGGTGGCGGGCCATGCGGGTGGGGAGGACGCAGTCAAAAAGGTCAACGCCGCAGGCCACGGCGTGCAGGATGTCGGAAGGATGCCCGACCCCCATCAGGTAGCGCACCTTATCCGCCGGGAGCCGAGGCGCGGTGAAGGCCACGGCGGGGCGCTGTAGCTCGGTGGGTTCGCCCACACTCACGCCGCCGATCGCCATGCCGGCAAATGGAAGTCCACTCAGATAGGCAGCGGAATCGGCGCGGAGGTCCTCGTAGATCCCGCCCTGAACGATGCCAAACACGGCTTGGCCCTCGGCGGCGGCGGCCAGGTTGCGATGCGCCCATCGGTGCGTGCGTTCCATCGCGTCGGCCACTTCGTCGCGTGGGCAGGGGTACGGAGCGCAGATGTCGAGGGCCATGCTGATGTCCACGCCCAGTTGGGCCTGGATTTCGATGGCGCGCTCGGGAGTGAGAGTAAGCGCCGAACCGTCCAGATGGCTGCGGAAGTGAACGCCGTCCTCGTTGAGCGTGCGGTGCGCGGCCAGGCTCATGGCCTGGTAGCCGCCCGAGTCGGTCAGAATCGAACCGTGCCAATCCATGAATCGGTGCAATCCCCCGCGTCGGGCCACGAGGGCCTCGCCCGGGCGAAGGGCCAGGTGGTAAGTATTCGCGAGGACCTGCTGAAACCCGAGAGCCTCAAGGTCTTCCACCCCAACGGTCTTCACTGCGCCTTGGGTGCCGACCGGCATAAATGCGGGCGTCTCCACCGTGCCGTGGGGGGTGTGCAGACGTCCGCGCCGGGCCCCGGTGTGGGGGCACGTCGCCATCAGCTCCCAACGCACGGAACTCACCAGCGCCAGCCTGCGACCAACAGGAGCTGGTTTTGGCCCTTGTTCGGCAGGTTAGTCCCGGCGTTGCTAATGTGCCAGAACCGCACCCCAATCGAGAACTCATCGCCCCGGCTAGGAATCACCAAGCCCACCCCGGCAACCGGGGTTGAATTAACGGGGTTGTTGACATCGGTGGAAATGCGGCTCGTGAGGAACAGGCCCCATCCCACTTCGCTGTAAATCCGCATCCCTCCGTGGTAAGGGAACTCGTAGCGGGCCAGCACGGTTGCGCCAAGCCCGTGGTAGGTATTGCGCGGTCGCCCCTTTCGGCTCCCGTTGGAATAGGTGTAGCTGGTTTCGTACACGATGCGTCCGGGCAATCGGTCCAGAGTGAGTCGGCGATCAAATCGGCTGGCCCGCAGCGCTCCCCCAAAAACCACCCGGCGCTCTTGGCTCCCCACCAACACCACCGTGCCCCCCGAGTACACCAACGCCCCGCGCTCATACCCCGTATCGGGGGCCGCGGCGGAGACCACAACGGAACCCAAAATGAACACACCTGCGGCGAAGATGGTGCGGGGCCAAGAAGCGTTCGAAACCATGCGATTAGAGAGATACCCCATCAGCCAACGGAACTCTGCCGGGGGTCGACTCGGTGGCAGGTACCCTATAGGCAATCGCATGAGCGTTCGTTTACCCGTAGTCGTGATCGTAGGCCGCCCGAATGTTGGCAAGAGTACGCTCTTCAACCGCATCGTGGGCCGCCGCGTGGCGGTAGTCGAGGACACCCCGGGCATAACGCGCGACCGTCTTTACGCCGAAGCCACTTGGAACGGAAAGCGGTTCCAATTGGTGGACACAGGGGGCATCCTGTTCGGGGATGATGACCCACTGGTCGAGCAGATCAAGGTACAGGCCGAGGTGGCGTTGGCCGAGGCCGATTTCATCCTGTTCCTCGTGGACTGCGTGGATGGCCTAACGCCCGGCGACCATGATTTGGCCGATCGGCTGCGCAGCAACAAGCGTCCGCTGATTGTGCTGGCCAACAAGGCGGACAACCAGAACCGCAAGGCCAACGCCGGTGAGTTCTACACGCTCGGCATCGGCGATGTCATGGCGATCTCGGGCCTCAACGGCAACGGCGTGGCCGATGCGCTGGACGAGATCGTGGCCGACCTCCCGGAGAACCAAGAGGATGAGCGCCCCGACGAGATTCGCTTGGCCATCGTGGGCCGGCCTAACGTCGGGAAGTCGTCACTGCTCAATGCCTTCACCGGCGAAACCCGGGTGATCGTGAGCAACATCCCGGGCACCACGCGCGACGCCATCGATACCGAGATTCAGTATCGCGGCGATACCTTCCGGCTGATTGACACCGCCGGACTCCGCCGACGTGGCAAGATCCAGGGGACGGTGGAGTACTACATGGCCCACCGTGCCACGCAGGCCGTTGAGCGTTGCAACTGCGCGTTGGTGGTGGTAGACGGCGTGGATGGCCTCACGGATGGCGACAAGCGCACCTGCAAGCTGGCCCACGACGAAGGCAAGGGCCTCGTCATTGCCGTGAACAAGTGGGACCAAAAAGAGCCGCCGGACGGTCGCCCGCGCCAAGCTTCGGACGCCAAGCGCGAGTTTCTGAAAACGTTCCGCAATGAAACGCCCGAAGTCAGCTATGCGCCGGTGTGCTTCACCAGCGCCATCGAGTCGGCCGGTCTCGAGCCCGTGCTGGAGCAAGTGAAGCTTGCCGTGGAGAGCTGGAACTTCCGAATCGGCACGGGGCAACTTAACCGCCTGATCCAGGATGCCGTGTTCGATCGCCCGTACCAGTCCAAGGGCCGGTCCCTGCGCATCTACTACGCCACCCAGGTTTCATCGCGACCTCCGACGTTTGTGCTGTTCTGCAACGACGCCGAGATCATGCACTTTTCCTACAAGCGGTACCTCGAAAACCAGATTCGCAAGCAGTTCCCGCTACCGGGTACCCCCATTCGCGTCATCCCCCGAACCCGCACCAGCAAAGAGCAGGACTAGCCGCCCAGGAGGGCATTGATCCGTTGCGCCAGGTGGATGTCGCGGTCGGAGACGCCTCCAGCGTCGTGCGACGAGGTGGTCACCACGACCCGTTGGTAGCCAATCATGAGGTCAGGATGATGGTCCAGCTGGTCGGCCAAGTAGCCGACCGCAACGGCAAAGGTCAGTCCCGCCGCGTAGGTGGGAAAGGTGACTTCCCGGCGAATGGATTCGCCATCGGCGGTCCATTCCGGTAATTCAGCGAGGGCCTCGCGGACTTGGGTTTGCGTGAGCGGTGACATATGCCACGATTATTCGCCGAAACCCATAAAAAAACTGGGTATGCGTCCCTAAATTTCGAATCGAGGGGGCACAACCGGCCTTTTCTTATTAAATCCCTTGGCGATTGTCCAGAATTTGGTTACCATAGACATGGTTCGAACCACTCCTGCCCGTTGGGAGGAGCTGGGACCGATCTTGTTTGCGAGGGTTTATGAACATGAAGCGAGTTGCTATTTTAGCGTTAGCGGTTTCCGCCGTTGGATCGGCGTCTGCCGGCACGAGTCTCCTCACTACGGACTATGAGTCTCCGTTTACGTTGGGGAACATCAATGGTCAACAGACGTGGATCGTTCAGGGTGATCCGTTCACCGTGACTAACGAAGCCAAGTTTGCTCGTTCGGGCACACAGGGAGTCGTGTTCGACGGCGTTTCCGCGACGGCAACCAGCTGGGCTTGGGTAGACCTGCTCCACACGCCGGTGCCGGCTGAGCCGGTGATTCACAGCACGGTTTACGTGTTCGTCGAGACCGATCCTCAGGCTCGCGGGGTTACCTCCGCATTCGGGCTGGATGCCTACCAAACCGTTCCTACTTTTACGCGAACCGCGGCGGTACGGCTCCGGGCCGACGGTAACGTTGCGGTCCTGAAGTCAGGCGCGCTCGTGGGCACGACCACGACTCCTTTGAGTGCGCCGGACCAGTGGACGCGACTCGACTTAGTGTTGAATTACACCACACTGAAGGCGACCGCCCGAGTAAACGGGGTTGACGCCGGTTTTGTGGTTGACCTTACGGCAGGCACCAACGTGAGCGACATTGACTTGTACGGTGTGCCGCTCGATTTTCATCGGGCGGGTTTCGATGACTTCAGCGTCACGGCGCGACGGCGCGGTGTGGCCCTCAAGGTGGCCTCGGCCTCCATTTCGAACCTGAAGGACGAGACGGCCACCGTGGCGTTCCGCAAGAACGGGACCGATGTCTTCACCACCACCGCAAAGGTATCCGAGAACGGTTTCGTGCTTGTGGAAGGCCCGGCGGCCGACGACACTTACGATGTCGTCGTGAAGATCGGGACTCACTTGAAGAAACTTGCGGGTTCGGTAGCTCTGACTACGACCGACGTTGACATCGCCGCCGTGGCCACCTTGACCAACGGCGACATCGACGGCGACAACTTTGTCACCGTGTTCGACTACGATAAGTTGAGCGCTTATTTCGATAAGAGCTCGGCGGATTCGGACTGGACGACGCCTGACGGCGACGGCATTGCGCCGAAGGATGCTGACTTGGATCGAGACGGTTTTGTGACCGTCTTCGACTACGACATCCTGTCCAGCAGCTTCGACGAGACGGGCGACTAAGCCCCTCCGCCCCGGCGTGACCTGCAGGTCACGCCGGGGCATTTTTCATTTAAGCCGAAAGCCAGTCTCCGGGGTCCTGGCGGGCGGAATAGTCATATTGACGGCGAAAATGCTTGACGGGGACCGAATCCCCCCGTTTGAGTCGGTATTTTGATATTCGTGATGCGGACCCGAACTGGTACGGCCCGGACGAGGGTGGGATTCCCCCTTGTGACCGCGAGTTGGACGGCGATTGCGACGAGATCGTTGACGAGGCTGCCGCATGGCGTCGCGCTCCTGGTCGGGGTGGCGTGCCTCTGGCCGGGCGGCGCGGCGGCCGAGGACTTGTTCAAAACCGGTTTCGAAACCCCTTACCTGGTGGGGCCGTTGCTGGGGCAACAAGGCTGGCAAACGCTGTCCAGCCCGGCCACGACCATCACCCAGTGGCAAGTTGTGAATACGCGTCGGTCGGAAGGCATCCTCTCCGCCACGTTTAACACCAAACCTGTCGGCGGGTCGCATTGGGCTTGGCAACCGCTGAACTTTGTTCCTTCGGCCGAGTTCGAGGTGCTGGAGGTCGCCACCAAGTGGTACGTCTTGTTCGATGACGCCAGCGTGAACCCGTCACTGTTTGGCCTCGAGTGTTACCCGCTACCCGGTGAAGGCGGGCGGATTGCCTTTGCGCACTTGAACGGCTTGGGCGAAGTCCGGTTGGTCGCCGGGACCCAGAATCAAACAGCCGTAACGCGCGCCGTGCGCAACGCCTGGAACGAACTCACCCTCCGACTCGATTTCCGCACGTTGACGGCCCGGGTCAAGTTGAACGGCCTAGATTTAGCGCTGTCCGCGCCCATCACAGCGCCATCGGTGGGCGAGGCCGACCTTCGGGCAAGTGCGCTGGGGTTCGATACGGGCTGGGCGGACGAGATGGTGGTGCGACGACTGCCGTGGCGCGTGCCCCTTACCGGGCGCGTGACGCTGCAAGACTGGACCGGCGCGGTATTTGATCGGCCCGTGACCGTCAACCTGCGCGAGGCCATCGGCACGGGCGAAGAAACGCTGACCGTCAAACTGGACGGCCAGGGCAACTTCACGGCCGAGACCAAGTTGCTGGGCGGGCTGAACGTGCGGGTTAAGGGCGACCGCTGGCTGACGGGATTGCAGAACGTCACGACCACCGCCGCCGGTGGCCTCATGGCCCCCATTTCGCTCGTCAACGGCGATATCGACAACGATAACGCCGTGACCGTGTTTGACTTCGATGCCCTCTCCCGGTTCTTCGATAAGGCCAGCACCGACACGGATTGGTTGACGACCGACTTTGGCGGCATCGCGCCGGCCAATGCGGACTTGGACGGCGACGACTCGGTCACCGTGTTTGACTACGATATTCTCTCGCGAAACTTCGATCGGGAGGGCGCATGAAGCCGGGGGTCTACCCGCCCGAAGTCGGCGGCGTAGAGCACCGTTGGATCCCTCGGCGTAAAGGCGGCCTGGAAACTCCCCTCCAGGGACGTTTCACGCGGGAGGGCACCCGCCTTGCCTTCGCACCGTCTCCGGCCTACGACGCGCTCGTGCTGATCTGCCTGATCGGCGGACCACTTTACGGTCTCGTCACCACGATGGGGTGGGCGATTCTCTTACCTAACGCGGCGTTTGGCCCGGGATGGGTGGGCATCGCCGTCGGGCTTGCGGGCCTATGGGCCGCGATGAGCAACGAGCGGATGACGGTGAATCTGACCGATCGGAGCTATCGTCGCTTAGAAGGGCAGGGAATTGTAAAGCGGTTCGTCTCGGGGTCACTGAGCGAGCTGGACGCCGTGGTGCTAATGACCGAGGTCTTACCGATGGGCAGCCTGGGCGGAACCCGCGTAATGTACCGGCTCGTGATTTTTTGGCGAGGCAATCGACAGCCGCTGTTGATCGTGGACAGCGAATCGTCCACGATCGCCGCGGGCGCGCCGGTCCAGTCGGGTGCGGGGCGGTTGCACCAAATTGGGCTCAATTACAGCGCGGCCATGGGGGTTCCGTTCTACGATAACGCACATTTACCCGGACGATGCCCGTTACCCGTGGTGTGAAATGCCTCTCGTGGTCTAAGCTGTACGTGAACCGTTTTCGGTGCGGGTTCCGTCCAAGTGAACGGGGGATGGTGTACCATCGCGCCAGGGCCTCGCTTGCGAGGGATGTAGGCCCGCTGGAATCAGGAATAAGTTGGGAAGCATGCAGCACGTAGGGAAGCGCACGTCGTGGATCATGGCCGGCACTACAGTCGGTTGTCTGGCCTTGCTTGCTTGGGCGGTTGCCCAGCAAGGAGCCCCCTCAGCACCGCCGGCAATGACCCAAGCGGATCGCCAATCGAACGGTGCAAGTGGGGAAGCCGTCCCCAACGTCCAAGACGTCACTTACCGGGCGCTGGAGAAACTTGCGGCAGAAGTCGCCGTGAGCGACCGCGTTCGGATTGAGGAAAGTCGATCCATCGCGGGCGACTGGTATTCGACCTCGTCTCGCGTTGCGATGCCCGACACGGCCAACGGCGCTTACCGGCCAACCTTGTTGCGGCTAGGCTCCGGCGAGCCGGGGTTCGCCTCTGTCTCGGTGGTGGATAGCTCGCTGAACAAGAAGGGCGCGTGGGCACTGACCAACGACGGACTACGCATCGCCGGGGAACTCGGCGACCGGCTGATCGTGTGGGACCTCTCGGGTGACGGCAAGACCCTCACCCTGAAGGGCCAACCTTTTGCCGAAGCGGGCGAATCGTTCCGGCGGATCGGCGCGGGCGGTTACAACAGCATTATCACGGCGGATTATCAGCGTCGCGTGGAGTCGCTCCAGAGCCTCCGCGGGTACTGGATCGGCAAGGTCCCCTTCGTAGACTCCACGAGCGACCTGGTCGTCTACTTCGGTGCCTACCAGAGGAATCCTCAGCCGCGCTATACCAATGCGGCGAACCTTCCACTGAAGGGCACTTTCCAGAGCACCGAGCAAGGCACGCCGTTCCGGGCGACCATGTTCGTACGCACCCTCGACGGCAAGCCACTCGTGCAAGTTAGGGCGATGGTCAGTACCCTCGGTTTCCACTTCTCCGAGAACGGCTACACACCCGGCAAGATTCGGGCGGCCGACACGACGGTTGGATTGACCTACCCGGCGACGATTTCCGATAGCTTGGTTCAGTTTGAGGGCGGCAAGCAGATCATCCCGCTGACCGAATCTCAGTACCGAGCCTATGTGCTGAGGTACCGAGGTCGACGCGCGGATGATATTCAGAAGCAAGCGGCAAAGGATGCGCAGGTGCGCGACCAGCTGGTCGCCCGTGGCGTTCCGCTCCCGACGCCTTACCGACGTAATCCGGCCGCGCAACCCGGCGCGGCTCCCGCCACGCCCATGCCCGGCTTGCCCGCCGTAGCGCCCCCGGCAGCAGCGGCCGGCGGTGGTTTCGCGGGTGCCAGTGGGATTGGATCTCGAGTTCCCGGTGCTGGACCCGCTGGGTCCGCCGGGGGTACGGTCCCGAGTGGTCGAACCCGACCGGGAGCGGGCGCGGGCGACGACTCGGACTCCTAACGGTTATTCGGTCGACCTGAGCCAATCAACTACTTCGGGGGGCCAAGCCGATTGCTTGGCCCCCCGCGGTGCGTCAAGTTTCACGAGTTAGAGAGTTCTAACGTCCCGGCTTCGGGGCAGGAGCCACCTCAAGCACGGGCGGGTAAACCCCGTCCGGGCGCCAGTCCTCGGGAGTTAGGACAATCACATCGACCGCCAGATCCACCTGTTGACCGCTGCCCGTGACCGCCAGCGTGACCTCAATCGGGTTGGCGGGAAGCTCCACTTCGCCCAGCCGGTACCAACCGTAGCCCGGACCGTAGAGCCCCACCGGGCTGACCTCACCGCCGACTTGCTGCTCGCCCACCCGAACGCGTAGGCGTCGCCGGGAAGCTTCATCAGGCAAACGCGCCGCGACCCACACCGTGTGCCGACCCGCTTGCCGGGGTACTGCCCGATAGGTGGCCTCAAACAGCGCGTCCGAGACATCGAGCCGCGAGGCCAACCGGAGGACGCCGTTTTGTGAAGTCCCCGGTACCGATGCCAACTCGCTAAACGTGTGCTGACGGGTGTTCTCGGCCTCGATCCAAGTAAACGATCCCAAGAGGATGCCTAAACGGCGGTACTGTTGGCGCAACGAGAGGAACGCGACTCCAGGCGCAGATTCGAACTGGCTGGTGCGGTCCTTGAACATCACCATTTCCTCGGGAGCCGTCGGGATGCGCCGTTCGGCAAAGGCGATGAGAGCTTGGAGGCGGCCCCCGACCTCTACAAAGGCGTCTTCCGGCACCGGGATGTCATCGCCGGCCCGGACGATGATGGGCTGGTCGGTCAGCGTGAGCTGGATACCCTTCTTCACGACCTTTGCGTCCGCAACGGGATTGCCGTCAAGTGAAGTCACCGTTGCCCGCACGGGGTCCGGAAGGCGTAACACCACTTTGACGGCTCCTTGGGTAGACCACAGCACCGTCTGGGTCCCGACTCCGTCCGAGATGCGGTAGCCCGCGTACAGGGTCCCGTAGTCAATGCGATTTCCGGGTTCTGGCGAGGGGAGCAACCAGTATCCCCCCACGCCGATGGTTTGCACGGGATTCCGCGCGGACTCGGGGTAGGGCAGGAACCGAATCGGGTCCGACAGGCGATTGGCCGCGGGGATCGCGGCCTGGGCCGCTTGCCACTGCTCGGCCGTGGCCGATGGACCGCGCGTGAACCAGGCGCGGACGCCCATTGGGGCCGTATCACTCACTTGCTCGGCCCAACGCGAGCCGTCGCTGCCGAGGTCGTCGGCAATGATCCACAGCGGATTTCGGCGGCGAACGGCACTACCGATGGCAGGTCCGGCTTGGTCGGCCACGAGTGCCGGGGTGGTGCCGGTCGCGGTCAAAGTCAAGCCGTCTAGGTCAACGGTTGGGTTGGCGTAGGGACCAGACCACCCCCGCCATTCCTGCACAATGGGGACGTTCCATACCAGGCGGATCGACTCGGATAGCCGGGCGTAACGACGCGAGGTGGCACGCCCGAGCACTTCTTGCAGGTCGGCCCAGACCGTCCCGCGCCGGCTCTCGGCCTGGTACAGGCGTCCGGCATCGGGATCCCAGAACTGGGCGATGCCGCGGGTCTCGGACCACAACGGCACCAGCCGCGCCATCGCACTGAAATGATCAAAGTCCGGGGCGGGAATACCCCACGCCCGCGCGGCGGTCGGAACCGACGTGTACCGCTGGCGAAGGTAGGCCTCAAGCTCAAGCCGAAACGCGGTGCCGACGGGCACCACGCGGGTGTCTTCGCTGGCGAACCGAAGCAGTCGACCCATCGGGTTCACCAGTCCGCGCAGACCCGGCCCGGCCGGGTTCCGTCGGAGCGTGGCCAGCAATTGATCGCGATGTCGGTCGAAGCCTTCCCACAGGTCCGGGGTGCGAAGGTCGCTCTGGAGCGGATAGACGAGTAACACGTGCGGCAACTCGTTCCCCGGGTCAACCTCCGTGCTCAGGAAGCCATCGCGAATGGGGATGGTCTTCGTCTCGGTTACCGAGCCATCCCGCTGGGACGCCAAGACCAGCAAGGCGCGCTCAGCGCCCGGCAAGCGCGCATCTACGCGGCGTTTGGCGGTGATGCCGGGCACGCGATAGCTTTCGGGCTCCACCACCACGCCCCGGCACGCCGGGGCCAGCGAGTTGATGGTGATGAGGTAACGCATTCCCTTGGCCTCTAGGGCGCGGATGACGTTCGCCCAGCCGGTCCCGTCCACCGGGAGTTCCACCATGACGTCGCTGATGCCTTGGGCGGCCGCTAGGTCCACTTCGGCGACGGTGCCCGCGATGCGTCTACCAAAGGGCGTGTAGGGTTGTCCCGACCAGATCAGCGTATGACCCGGGTCGATGCTCCATTCGGCGGGGCGAGTGGGGGCAGGGTCTTGGACAGTGGCCGACGGAGCGACGGACACCATCGCCAGGGCGGCAAGCCAGGCGTGCAACACGGCGCTCAGGGTACCTGCCACGCCCTGGAGTCACAGCAATTCGAGCCTAGACTCGACGCCGGAGTTACTGCCCGGTTTTGATGATGGATGTTCGTTGTGGTGATCATGGAAAGATTCTTCATTGCGGAGGCCTGACGTGCGGCGTGAGCTGCTTTGGACGGCAAGGTGTTGGCTACAAAGGAAAGCAAGTCGTTCCATGCGAGAGATGTGGGTCGATTCTTTAGTTTCTCTCGCGATCACCGTAGACGGTTGGCAGGGCACTAGGTTCGGTTGGTTCAGTACTCTGACGGGTAGCCTGTTCCTGTGAGTGCGGCAATTTCCTCCCTTGATCAGCAGTGTGTGAACGTGGTGCGCGGGCTTGCCATTGATGGTGTCCAGGCCGCCAACAGTGGCCATCCGGGCTTGCCTCTAGGGGCCGCGCCGATGGCGGTGACCCTGTGGCGTCGCCACCTCAAGCACAACCCGGCCGATCCTCATTGGTTCAACCGTGACCGGTTTATCCTCAGCGCGGGCCACGGATCCATGCTGTTGTACAGCCTGTTGCACGTCGCGGGCTACGATCTCCCACTCGACGAACTCCGCCAGTTTCGGCAGTGGGGAAGTAAAACGCCCGGGCACCCCGAAAACCACCTGACCCCCGGCGTGGAGATGGCTACGGGTCCGCTTGGTCAAGGTCTGGCCACCGCAGTGGGCATGGCGATTGCCGAGACCTCCCTGGCCCAGAAGTACAACCGATCCGACCACGTGTTGGTGGACCACTTCACCTACGTCATCTGCTCTGATGGCGACCTGATGGAAGGTGTGGCGCAAGAAGGTGTCTCGCTGGCCGGGCACCTCAAGCTTGGCAAACTCATTGCCCTTTACGACGACAACCACATCAGCATCGACGGAAAAACCGAGTTGTCCTTCACCGACGACACCCAGCGAAAGTTTGACGCGATCGGTTGGCACACCATCCGGGTGGCCGATGGCAATGACCTGGAGGCGATTGACGCCGCGATCACGGTGGCCCGTACCGAGACCGAGCGGCCCTCACTCATCCTCGTTCGCACGATCATCGGCTTCGGCAGCCCCAACCGGGCGAACTCGCCCAAAGCTCACGGCGCGCCGTTGGGACCTGATGAACTGAGACTGACGAAGGAGAACTTGGGCCTTCCCGCCGACGAGTCGTTCTTTGTCTCGCCGGAGGTGCGGGCCGCGTTTGAGACGTCTGCCGCCCAAGGGGCGGGAGGCCAAGCCGCCTGGGAGGTAAAGCTCGATTCCTACCGCGCCGCTTATCCTGATCTGGCGGGGGAATTCGACCGGGCCTGCGCGGGGGAACTCCCCGCCGACCTGACGGCGGCCCTCCCGACTTTCCCAGAAGCCATCGCCACGCGCAACGCCAGCCTCAAAACGATCCAGGCGGTGGCGGCGCAGGTGCCCTACCTCTTGGGAGGATGTGCCGACCTGGCGGAAAGCGTGTTGACGACAATTCAGGGCAGTCCGGCGTACCAGCCGGACGAGCGCGGTGGCCGCAACATCATGTACGGTGTGCGCGAGCATGGCATGGCGGCCGCGCTCAACGGAATAAACCTCCACGGCGGTCTTCGGGCCTTCGGCGGCACGTTCCTCATCTTTAGTGACTATTGCAAGCCCAGTCTACGGCTGGCGGCCCTGATGCAAGTCCCGACGATCTTCGTGTTCTCGCACGATAGTATCGGCGTGGGCGAGGACGGTCCCACTCACCAGCCGATTGAGCAGATCGCCGGTATGCGCGCGATTCCAAACTTTGACTTGCTGCGGCCGGCCGACGGGAACGAGACGGCGATGTGCTGGGCCTTAGCCCTACAGAGCACGCATACGCCGACCGCGCTGATTCTTACGCGTCAGCCGCTGCCGTCGTGCACGCCGGTGCCAAGCCCGGATCATCCCGCCAAGCGCGGCGGCTATGTGCTGGCCGACGCGGACGGCGGCGATCCCAAGGTGGTGCTGGTGGCCTCAGGGAGCGAAGTGGGACTCGCCCTTGCCGTCCGCGAAATCCTCCAAGCCGAGGGCACGCCCACGCGAGTCGTCAACCTGGTTTCGTGGCATCGGTATGAACTCCAGCCTGCCGAATACCGTAGCGCCACGTTGCCGTGGGGCATCCCAACGGTCTCGATTGAGGCCGCCACGACGTTTGGATGGGGCAAGTACGCGGACACCACGATCGGTTTGGACCGCTTTGGCGCATCGGCCCCCGGGAATCGCTTGATGGCGGAGTTTGGGTTCACGCCGGATGCGGTCGCGAACGTGGTTCGTAAACGACTCGGCGCGTAGGCTCCCCACGGAAAATCAGTCGGGGTAGGGGATATTGATCCCATGCCCCGACTTGGCCCGCAGGCTTTGGTTATTCCAAAATGGAGACAACTGCGGAACCGATGGACGTCGCCTCGGCCCCGGAATCGTTCACTACTTCGCAGTAGATGCGATCCTTGCCATCGTGCTTGGCGCGGTACTGGATGGCGTCGGCCCGATCGAGGACTTCCTGGACGGAGTCCGGGATGATCCGGAACACTGCCGCCCCAATGCTAAAGGTCACCGGCCAAGCGTAACGTTCCATGCGCTCCAGCAGGTGGTAGCGCAATCGGTGGAGAGCGGCCTCGGCTTGGCGAATGTCCGTCTCGGGAAGAATTAGCGCGAACTCGTCGCCGCCCACTCGGGCGATCACGTCTTGCTCTCGCATGGTTCTACCCATCACCTTAGCCACGTTTCGCAAAACCTCATCGCCCGTTTGGTGTCCAAATCGGTCGTTGACTTCTTTGAAGTGGTCGAAGTCGATGTACACCACGGTGAGGGGGCGCGAATATCGCCGGGCGCGGTTCATTTCTACTCGAGCCGAGCGGGTGAACCCGCGGGCGTT
>Ga0105047_10005219_pt1 | contig 22386 bp, 20 predicted proteins | sample MAT04_FD_78384 | JGI IMG/M metagenome (GOLD analysis project Ga0105047, IMG submission 78384) | Freshwater microbial communities from Lake Fryxell liftoff mats and glacier meltwater in Antarctica - MAT-04 (megahit assembly) | ecosystem: Environmental > Aquatic > Freshwater > Ice > Liftoff... | reverse complement strand
CTAGGAGGGCCCAGGCACAGGCGGTCGCGGGTCACGTCGGCGACGGTGCGGCAGCCGGTGAGCGCCATCGTGCGGTCGAGCTCGGCCCGGATGTTGCGCCGCACCTCCGCCACGCTCTCGGCGCCGGCGAGCGCGAGACCATTGACGTGCGGCCGCCCGATGCCGACGGCATCGGCCCCCTGCGCGAGGGCGACGGCCGCGTCGGCACCAGAGCGGATGCCGCTGTCGAACAACACCGGGATCCACGAGCCACCCCCGCACCGCGGGGAACGGCATACGGACTGCTTCGTCGGCGGCGCTGCACGGCACTCGTCGGGCCGTGGCTGCCGCCTGTCTGCCCGATCACACCGGCGGGCGGAAGGCCGAGCTGCACCGGTCGCCACGGGCCTAGGGTGTGCGCCATGTCGCGTTTCGCCTGGGCCGCCTGGGGCCTCCTCGTCGTCGTGCTGGACCTCCCGCTGCTCGGCTGGGACGTGCTGCCCGACCTCGTCGGCTATGCCTGGATCGTCATCGGTCTGGCCGGGGGAGCGGCCCTGCACCCGGGCTTCGTCCGCGCCCGCGCCGCCGCCGTGGCCGGCATCCCCGTGTCGATCGTCACCGGCACGCCCCTGACCAACGACGTGACCGGGCTCGAGTGGGGCGCCGCATTCGCCGGCATCCTGGTCTCGGTGGCGATCCTGCACCAGCTCGGAACCGCCATCCGCGACCTCGACCCCGTGGAGGGCGACAGCGACCAGCGGCGGTGGGCGGGTGGCATCCGCATCGCGGCCCCGGTCGCCGGCGGCATCCAGCTCGTCGGGCTGGTGCTGATCTCGACCGTGGCCGCCGTGCTCTACGTCATCGGGCTGCTCGCCCTGGTCGTCGTCGGGATCATCGCGGTGGTGCTGCTGCAGCGGGTGAACCGGGCCGGCTGGCTGGCCCGAACCGGTCGAGAGTAGAGAACACGCCGCCACTCGGAACCGGGAGCGGCGTGTTCTCTACTCTCGACGCGAAGGTCAGCGCAGGAAGGGCACCTCGCGGTCGAGCAGCCCGCGCTCCTTGAGCTCGGCGCGCAGCGGGATCTCGTCGTCGATCCAGCCGCTCTGCTTGATTCCCCAGAACGACGCGTGGTCGGGGCCGTGGCCGAGCAGCTGCTGCTGAAGCGGGGTCAGGCCCTTGAACCAGTCGGAGGACTGGTCGGCGACGGCCTCGTCGAGCGGGCGGATCCAGCGGTAGGTGTACCCGATGAACATCAGCTTGCGGATGCGCTCGCTCTTGTTCATCGAGCGCGAGTGCCACAGCCGGCGGTCGAAGATGATGGCGTCGCCGGGGTTGAGCAGCACCTCGACGGCGCCCTCGGGCTCGACAATCGGGTCGCCCGGCTTCTCGGGGCGACCCGACAGGGTGTTGTTCGTGTGGCTGCCGGGGGTCACCTTGGTGTTGCCGTATCCCGGCTCGGACAGGTCGGTCAGCGCGTAGGAGATCTTCGTCATGAACATCGGACGCACGTCCATGTCGATGTCGGAGTTCTGCCGGTAGCCGTCCTGGTGCCAGTTCCGGAACGGCGGCTCGTCCTTGGGGGGGGGGGGGGGGGGGCCGGGGGGGGGGGGTTGGGGGGGGGGGGGGTGTGGGGGGGGGTGGTGGGGGGGGTCACGTCGATGTGGTTGTGGTGGGTGTAGATGTTCCAGCCCATGGTTCCCCAGATGTAGGGGAAGGTGCGGGGCCAGCTGAGCAGCTCGACGAAGCGCGGGTCGCGGTGCATCCAGCCCATGACGTGGATCGACCGGTCGGGGCGCAGCTCGCCGGCGGCCTCCTGCTCGCAGTAGATGCGGTCGACGGCGTCCTCGAAGTAGGCGCGGTCCTCCTCCGCGAGGGCGTTGGGGATGACAACGAAGCCGTCACGGTCGTACTGCTCGCGAACGGCCGGGTTGAGGGGCTCGAAGCCGGTGGGTGCGGGCACGGTGGCGGTCATGCGGTGGTGCTCCCAACTGGTGCCGACGGTCGCGGGGGCACCCTCCCGCTGCGGCCTGCCGGTGTGGCGGCTGCCGCCTTGTTGCCGGTCAGTCTAGGTGCGCCACCAGCGGTGATGTCGGACCCAGGGCCCCGGGTCGCGTCCTGTCGCTCAGGTGACGTCAGCCGCGGCGTAGACGCGCAGGCTGGTGCCGGCGACCGTCACCGGGCCGGGCGGCTGGGGCTCGCCCACCGGCTGCGGGCGATCGTCGTTGCTGTCCCACAGCAGCCGGTACGCCGTGACGCCGGGTGCCGCGGGCAGGGTCACCCCGTGCTCGTGCGCACCGCCGTTGACGACCAGGAGCGCCGACTCGGCACCCATCCAGGCGCCGGCGACGTACATCTGCACCACGCGGGTGCCCGGGTGGTCCCAGCGGTGGCCCATGGTGGTGCCGTCGGCGGCGTACCACTCCATGTCGCGGCTGCCGTCGTCGCGCACCTGCAGGCCGAGCGCCCAGACCCGCTGGCGCAGCGCCGGCAGCGCACGGCGCACCTGCACCAGGTGCCGGGTGGTCGCCAGCAGGTCGGCCTGCCAGGGCGCGAGGTCCCAGCTCAGCCAGCTCGTCTCGTTGTCCTGGCAGTAGGGGTTGTTGTTGCCGCCCTGGCTGCGCCCCATCTCGTCACCGGCGTTGACCATCGGCACGCCGGTCGACAGCAGCAGCGTTCCGAGCAGGTTGCGGATGGTGCGTGCCCGGGCCGCGACGACGCCCTCGTCGTCGGTCGGGCCCTCGACGCCGTGGTTCCACGAGGTGTTGCCGTTGCTGCCGTCGCGGTTGCCCTCGCCGTTGGCCTCGTTGTGCTTGGTGTCGTAGGACGTCAGGTCCGCGAGCGGGAAGCCGTCATGGGCTGCGACGAAGTTGACCGACGCCGTCGGCCCCCGGTCGCGGTGCCCGAACAGGTCTCGCGACCCGGCGAGGCGGGTGGCGAGGTCCTGCAGGCCGTGGGAGTGCTGGCCGTGGGCCTGGGCCCGCACGTCGCTGACCCAGAAACGCCGCACGGCGTCGCGGAAGCGGTCATTCCACTCCAGAAAGGGCGGCGGGAACTGGCCGGTGCGCCAGCCGTGCATCCCGAGGTCCCACGGTTCGGCGATGAGCATGACGCGCGAGAGCACCGGGTCGGTGCGCAGCGCGACGAGGAACGGGTGGTCGGGGTCGAACTCGTCGCCGCGGCCGCGACCGAGCGCGACGGCGAGGTCGAACCGGAAACCGTCGACGTGGAACTCCTGCACCCAGTGGCGCAGCGAGTCGAGCACCATCCGGCAGACCACCGGATGGCGCAGGTCGAGGGTGTTGCCGCAGCCGGTGACGTCGATGTCGCGGCCGCGCTCGTCGAGGCGGTAGTACGCGCGTTGGTCCAGGCCGCGCCAGGAGAGCGTGGCGCCGGCGCGGTCCTGCTCGGCGGTGTGGTTGTAGACGACGTCGAGGATGACCTCGATGCCCTGGCGGTGCAGCAGCTTGACCATGCCCTTGACCTCGTCGACGACGCCCTGCGGGTCGGTGGCGGCGGCGTAGCCGGGGTGCGGCGCGAAGAAGCCCAGGGTGTTGTACCCCCAGTGGTTGGCCAGGTCCCGCCGCACGAGCTGGGGCTCGGAGGTGAACACCTGCACCGGGAGCAGCTCCACGGCCGTCACACCGAGCTCGGTGAGGTGGGCCACCGACGCGGGGTGGGCCAGCCCGGCATACGTGCCGCGCAGCTCCTGCGGGACGTCGGGGTGCAGGGCGGTCTGGTTGCGCACGTGCGCCTCGTAGACGATCGTCTCGCTGCGGGAGCGGGCCGGCGGCCGGTCGTCCTCCCAGTCGAAGGCGCCGCTGACCACGACGCAGCGCGGCACGTGGCCCCGGCTGTCGAGGTCGGAGCGCAGCTCGCCGTCACCGTGCCAGGTGGCGTCGACGACGTGGCCGTAGACCTCGGGCCCCCAGCGCACCTCCCCCTCGAGGGCGCGGGCGTAGGGGTCGAGCAGAACCTTGGCCGCGTTGTGCCGCAGCCCCGTGTCGGGGCCCCACTCGCCGGCCACGCGGACGTTGTAGCGCTGACCCGGACCCATGCCGGGGACGAATCCGAACCACCAGCCGTGAGCCCGCTCGAGCAGGGGCACGCGCCGCTCCGTGGTGCCCTCGGTGTCACCGGGTTCGAACAGGCAGATGTCGACGCCGTCGGCGTGCCCGGCGTAGACCGCCACGTCGGCGCCGCCGTCGAGCAGCGTCACGCCCGGTGGCGGCGGAAGGTCTCGGCCTGGTGTGCCCGGCGCGGGGCCGAGGTGGAGCGGGCGGGGCATGGAGGGGAGCATAGTGAGTGGTTAGGTTGGACCCATGACCGATCCCACGTCGCTGCCCAACTTCCCCCCGCCCTCCCACGAGCACCCCCTGCGCGGACGGGTCCTCGACGTGCTCGTCGATCTCGGCCTGCAGCCGAACCTCGACACCGACGGCGACGTGGCGTTCACCGTGAACGAGCAGCAGCTGTTCGTGCGGTGCTCCGAGGGCGAGGTCGAGATTCTGCGGGTCTTCGGCCAGTGGCAGATCCAGGACGAGATGGTGGGCGACCGGCTCAAGCTGCACGAGACGTGCAACGAGATCAACCTCAACATGAACTGCGTCAAGACCGGGGTGGCCGGGTCGACCCTCGTGGTCACGGCTGAGCACCTCGCGACACCCGGCGCCGACCTGTCGACCCTGGTGCAGGTGTCGATCCAGGTGATCCTGTCCGGGGTGCACATCTGGCACCAACGCATGCTCGGCCTCGACCCGAACAGCGAGGGCGACATGCCGACGGGTGACACGCCGTGAGCGCCCTGGTCCGCCTCGAGGTGGAGGACGGCATCGGCACGATCCGCCTCGACCGGCCTCCGATGAACGCCCTCAACGGCGAGATCCAGCACGCACTGATCGCCGCGAGCCGCGAGGCCGCCGAGCGACGTGACGTCTCCGCCGTCATCGTGTGGGGCGGCGAGAAGGTCTTCGCGGCCGGGGTCGACATCAAGGAGCTGCAGACTCTGTCGTACACCGACATGGTCGACCACTGCGCCCTGCTGCAGGACTTCACCCGGGCGCTGGCGCGCCTGCCCAAGCCCACGGTCGCCGCGATCACCGGCTACGCCCTCGGCGGCGGGTGCGAGGTGGCGCTCGCCTGCGACTTCCGCATCGCCGCCGACGACGCCCGGCTGGGGCAGCCCGAGATCCTGCTGGGCATCATCCCCGGGGCCGGCGGCACCCAGCGCCTCGCCCGGCTCGTCGGGTCGTCGAAGGCCAAGGACCTCGTGTTCTCCGGCCGGTTCGTCAAGGCCGCCGAGGCCCTCGAGATCGGGCTGGTCGACGAGGTCGTGCCCGCCGGTGAGGTCTACGCCACGGCCCGGGCACGCATGGCCCGCTACGTCGGTGGCCCCGCCTACGCCCTGCGCGCCGCCAAGGAGGCGATCGACCGCGGCCTCGAGGTCGACCTCGAGAGCGGACTCGAGATCGAGCGGATGCTGTTCTCCGGGCTGTTCGCCACCAAGGACCGCGCCACCGGCATGCGCAGCTTCGTCGAGCAGGGCCCCGGCAGGGCGACCTTCGAGGGCGCCTGAAACCTCGTGTCGAGTGCGGAAGTGGTCGCCATGGCTACCACTTCCGCCCTCGAGGCGAGCTGAAGCGGTCACCGTCGCCGCGGGGTGGCGGGCATCACGCTGCGCGGATGCGGGACAAGGGCGTCCCGGCTGAGAGAATCAACGGCACGCCCCCCGCCGGATGGCGGGGAACCACACGCCACCAGCGAAGGAAGAGGACGAGGCACGCATGAACATCGTCGTCTGCGTCAAGTACGTGCCGGACGCCCAGTCCGAGCGCACGTTCCGCGACTCCGACAAGACCGTTGACCGCGAGGGTGTCGACGGGCTGCTGTCCGAGCTCGACGAATACGCCGTCGAGGAGGCCCTGAAGATCGTCGAGGCCGCCGGCGAGGGTGAGGTCACCGTGCTCACGGTAGGCCCGGCATCCGCCGCCGACGCCATCAAGAAGGCCCTCCAGATGGGCGCCCACCAGGGCGTGCACGTCAACGACGAGGCCATCCACGGCTCGGATGCCGTCGCCACCTCGCTCGTCCTGGCCGAGGCCGTGAAGAAGGCGACCGGGGGCTCTCCCGAGCTCGTGCTCACCGGGATGTCGTCGACCGACGGGGTCATGGGCGTCGTGCCCGCGATGCTCGCGGAGCGGCTCGGCCTGCCCCAGGTGACCTACGCCGCCGAGCTCACCATCGCCGACGGCACGGTGACGATCCGCCGCGACGGCGACACGGCATCCGAGACCATCACGGCGAGCCTGCCGGCCCTGGTGTCGGTCACCGACCAGATCAACGAGCCGCGCTACCCCTCGTTCAAGGGGATCATGGCCGCGAAGAAGAAGCCGGTCGAGCAGTGGGGGCTGGCCGACCTCGGCGTCGACCCCTCGCTCGTCGGCCTCGACGCCGCGTGGACCTCGGTCGTCGCGTTCGCGAAGCGTCCCCCACGTGAGAAAGGCCAGATCGTCACCGACGAGGGCGACGGCGGCACCAAGCTGGCGGAGTTCCTCGCCGCCCAGAAGTTCCTCTGAACCCGGCCGAGCACGAAACAGGTAGGACGGAAAAACCCATGGCTGAAGTACTCGTTCTCGTCGACCACGCCGGTGGCCGCCTGCGCAAGGCGACCGCCGAGCTGCTGACGATCGCCCGCCGTCTCGGCGAGCCCTCCGCCGTGCACATCGGCGCCGGCGCCGACCGGGCCCAGGTGACCCTGGCCAAGTACGGCGCCCACAAGGTCTACGTCGTCGACGACGCGGATGCCGCCTCGTACCTCGTCGCGCCGCAGGCCGAGGTGCTCGCTGCGCTGGTCGACAAGGTCTCCCCGGCGGCGGTGCTCATCGCGAGCAACGCGTCCGGCAAGGAGATCGCCGCGCGCCTGGCGATCAAGACCGGGTCCGGCCTGATCACCGACGCGGTCGACGTGCGCGCCGGCGACAACGGCATCGAGACCACCCAGTCGGTCTTCGCCGGGTCGTACACCGTCACGGCCACCGTCACCACCGGCACCGCGATCATCGCCGTCAAGCCCAACTCGGTTCCGCTGGAGGCGTCCCCGGCGCCGGGAGCGGTCGAGGCGTTCGAGGTCACCCTGAGCGACACCGCCAAGGCCGCCAGGATCACCGACTCGCAGCCCAAGAAGGCCACCGGCCGCCCCGAGCTCACCGAGGCCGCCATCGTGGTGTCCGGCGGCCGTGGCACCGGCGGCGACTTCAGCCCCGTCGAGGGCTTCGCCGACTCGCTCGGCGCCGCCGTCGGCGCGAGCCGCGCCGCCGTCGACGCCGGCTGGTACCCGCACGGCAACCAGATCGGCCAGACCGGCAAGCAGGTGTCGCCGCAGCTCTACGTCGCCGCCGGCATCTCCGGGGCGATCCAGCACCGAGCCGGCATGCAGACCTCGAAGACGATCGTCGCGGTGAACAAGGACCAGGAGGCGCCGATCTTCGAGCTCGTCGACTTCGGTGTCGTCGGCGACCTGTTCACGGTGCTCCCGCAGGCCACCACCGAGGTGACCAAGCGCAAGGGCTGACCAAGCGCAAGGGCTGACCCGGCGCAAGGGCTGACCCGGCGCAGGGGCTGACCCGGCGCAGGGGCTGATCGGCCCCAGCTCGGGGTACGTGCGGCACGTCGCCGAGCGCTCCCCTCGTTCGGCGTCGCCGGGCTCGTGAGCATCGAGCTGCTCGCCGCTGGTGGGCTGGGCCGGTCGGCCGGCAACCGTCGGCGTGGAGGTCGGTCGCCCGAGGTCGCCGGCGGCGCTGTCGGTTCCTCGCCCCGCACGTAGACTCGGTTCCCGTGACGGCTTACCTCGACCACGCGGCGACGACCCCGATGCTGCCGGCCGCGCTCGAGGCACTCACTGAACAGTCCGTGCGCGTCGGCAACGCCTCGTCGCTGCACACCTCCGGCCGCGCCGCACGCGCCGTCGTCGAGGAGTCGCGCGAGCGGATCGCGTCCGTGCTCGGCGCCCGCCCCTCGGAGGTCGTCTTCACCTCCGGCGGCACCGAGGCCGACAACCTCGCGGTCAAGGGCACCTACGCCGCACAGCACGCCGCAGACCCCGCCCGCACCCGACTCGTGGTGAGTGCCATCGAGCACCACGCGGTGCTCGACCCGGTGGAGTTCCTCGTCGCTCAGGGCGCCTGCGTCAGCTGGCTCGCACCCGACCGCTGCGGCCACGTCGCCGTCGACGACCTGCGCGAGACCCTCGCCACGGGTGCCGATGACGTCGCCCTCGTCAGCGTCATGTGGGCCAACAACGAGGTGGGCACCGTGCAGCCGGTCGCCGAGCTCGCCGCGGTGGCGCACGACCACGGGCTGGCCTTCCACACCGACGCCGTCCAGGCGGTCGCGCACCTCCCGGTGCGTTTCGAGGAGTCCGGCGCCGACCTGATGACCGTCTCCGGCCACAAGGTCGGTGGCCCGCTCGGGGTGGGGGCGCTGCTCGTGCGGCGCGACGCGCGGCTGGTTCCCCTGGCCCACGGCGGCGGCCAGGAACGGCAGGTGCGCAGCGGCACCCTCGACGTGCCCGGCATCCGGGCGCTCGCGGTCGCTCTCGAGGCGACCGTGGCGATGCGCGACGTCGAGGCCAAGCGGGTGATGATGCTGCGCGACCGGCTCGTCGAGGGTGCCCTCGGCCTCGGCCTGGGCATCACGGTGAGCGGGTGTTGGACCTCCGGCGACGCCACCCGGCGACTGCCCGGCAACGCCCACCTCGTCGTGCCGGGGTGCGAGGGCGACTCGCTGCTCTACCTGCTCGACGCAGCCGGGGTGGAGTGCAGCACCGGGTCGGCGTGCCAGGCCGGGGTGCCCCAGCCGAGCCACGTGCTGCTCGCGATGGGGCTGTCGGAGCCGGAGGCCCGCGGTGCCCTGCGGCTCTCGCTCGGCCACACCTCCACCGAGACCGACGTCGACGCGTTCCTGGCCGCCCTGCCGGCGGTCGTCGAGCGAGCTCGGCGGGCGGGAGGCCTGCTCTGATGCGGGTCGTCGCCGCGATGTCGGGCGGGGTCGACTCGGCCGTGGCCGCAGCGCGCCTGCTCGACGCCGGTCACGAGGTGGTCGGGGTGCACCTCGCCCTGTCACGGTCGGCCCCGACGCTGCGCGAGTCGGCGCGGGGGTGCTGCACGATCGAGGATGCCGGTGACGCCCGACGCGTCGCCGACCGGCTCGGCATCCCGTTCTACGTCTGGGACCTCGCCAGCCGCTTCGAGCGCGACGTGGTCGACGACTTCGTCGCGGAGTACGCTGCGGGGCGCACGCCGAACCCGTGCCTGCGGTGCAACGAGCGCATCAAGTTCGCCGGGCTGCTCGACAAGGCGGTGGCGCTGGGGTTCGACGCCGTCGCCACCGGTCACTACGCGCGCGTCGTCGAGGGGCCGTCGGGGCGGCGTGAGCTGCACCGCGCCGTCGACCCCGCCAAGGACCAGTCCTACGTGCTCGGGGTGCTCGACGCCGACCAGCTGGCCCGCTCGTTCTTCCCGCTGGGCGACTGGACCAAGTCGCAGGTGCGCGAGGAGGCCGCGGCGCGCGGGTTCTCGGTGGCGAAGAAGCCCGACAGCCACGACATCTGCTTCATCCCCGACGGGAACACCCGCGCCTGGCTCACCCGCCGGCTCGGGGAGCGGCCGGGCGAGCTCGTCGACGCGGCGTCCGGTGCGGTGGTGGGTTCGCACGGCGGGGCGCACGGGTTCACGGTCGGCCAGCGGCGGGGGCTCGGCCTCGACCGGTCGGCCCTCGACGGCGAGCCGCGCTTCGTCGTCTCGGTCGACGCCCCGGCGAACCGGGTGATGATCGGCACCGCCGACCTGCTCGGGGTCGACGTCGTCGAGGGCCGCCACCTGCGCTGGTGCGGGCCGGCGCCGTCGGGGGAGGTCCGCCTGGGAGCCCAGGTGCGCGCCCACGGCGAAGAGGTTCCCGCGACCGCTCTCGTTCTGGACGGGCGTGACGATGGTGCGGATGCCGTGCGCGTCGTCCTCGACCGTCGGCTGCGCGGCGTGGCCCCCGGGCAGTCGGTCGTCCTCTACGAGGGCACCCGGGTCGTCGGGTCCGCGACGATCAGCGGCACCGCTCGTGCCTGAAGGACCACGGCCGGGCCACAGGGCACAGTTGGGGTGACGAGGTGGGTTCGGCAACACCACGACGTGTGTGGGTCGTTGCCGGCATCTCCCTTCCTGTGTCACCCGTGGGTGCCTTCGACCACGTCATAGAGTTCACGACCGACGCGGCCTATGTCGAGTGCCTCGGTTGTGCGGAGCGGCAGGTCGCGTACCGCAGGAACTGCCCGATTGCGCTGACGGTGCTGCTGACGATCGGCGTCTGGGGAGCGGTGGCCCGATCTGTCTCGTTGTTGCTTCGGTCGCGCTGGGCGGTACCTCCTCCGGGCCTGGCCCTGGTCGGTCAAGCAGCCCTGGGCGTCGTCACCGTCGCTGCAAGGAGTCGTTGGGACGTGCTGAGGCCGAGGCTCAGCACGCAGGACGTCCTCGTGCTCCTTCTGACGCTCGGGATGCTGCTCTATGCCGTGTCCGCTGTCAGCCGTGTCCCTGCGCAGGAAAGGGACTCGACCAGTACCGACGACCAGTTGCGCCTGCCCAGCATCATCGGCAGGTGAGTAATGTGCCGCGCGATCCCCGAGGGGACCGACCGTGGATGGTTCGACGCCGGTTACCGCGCAGGAGTCGCTGCGATCGCAACCACCTCTGCGATGTAGCCCGCGTCGTAGCCGAGCGGCGCTGGGTGTCAAGGGCGCCCGGGAGCGGGTTCGACGTGCGGGAATGATTGAAGGGTCAACTATCGTTGGACGACGTACCTCCGCCACCGGAGGATGTACCTGTCGAAAAGGAGCTGATGACCATGCCGGCCGTGACCGTCGACAACATCTCGACCCTGCCGCGCGTCTGCGAGCCCGGCACCGAGGCTGTGTCCCGCCCGGTGCGCTCGGTGACGACCGCGCCCTCGGGGTTCGAGGGTGAGGGCTTCCCGGTGCGTCGCGCCTTCGCAGGTGTCGACCTCGCCGCCCTCGACCCGTTCATCCACATGGACCAGATGGGGGAGGTCGAGTACGCCCCGGGCGAGCCCAAGGGCACCGCCTGGCACCCGCACCGCGGCTTCGAGACCGTGACCTACATCATCGACGGCACCTTCGTGCACCAGGACTCCAACGGTGGTGGCGGCACGATCACCAACGGTGACACCCAGTGGATGACGGCCGGCTCCGGCCTGCTGCACATCGAGGTGCCGCCGGAGTCACTGGTCGTCACCGGTGGGCTGTTCCACGGCCTGCAGCTGTGGGTCAACCTGCCCGGGTCGATGAAGATGTCACCCCCGCGCTACCAGGACATCCGCGGTGGCGACGTGGAGCTGCTGTCCAGCCCCGACGGCGGCGCGCTGGTGCGCGTCATCGCCGGTGAGCTCGACGGGCACCAGGGCCCGGGCATCACCCACACGCCGATCACCGTGCTGCACGCGACGGTGGCTCCCGGCGCCCGGGCCCGGCTGCCGTGGAACCAGGACTACAACGCCCTGGTGTACGTGCTCAACGGCACGGGCACGGTCGGCCCCGACCGCCGCCCGATCCGGATGGGCCAGCTCGCCGTGCTCGGCGCGGGCGACGTCATCGAGGTCGGCGCCGACGAGAGCCAGGAGAGCCGCAGCCCCAGCATGGACCTCTTCGTACTCGGTGGGCGCCCGATCCGTGAGCCGGTGGCGGCCTACGGCCCGTTCGTCATGAACACCCGTGACGAGCTGGTGCAGGCCTTCGAGGACTTCCAGGCCGGCCGCCTGGGCACCATCCCGACGCAGCCGCACCCCGGTCACGACGTGCTGTGACGCACGGCCGCGCCGCCCTCACCGGCACGCCGCCCGACGACACCCCCGCCCCCTCGAGGGTCGGGGATGTCGTCGTCGAGGGACGAGCCGAGGTGACCAGCCCTAGGCCGAGGTGACCGGCGCCGCGCGAGCGGCCAGGGCCAGCTCGCGTACCCGGGCGAAGTCCTCGTCGGTGTAGACCCCGTTGACCCCGGAGATGGCGGCCAGCCGCATGCCGTGGCGCAGGCCGAGCTGGTAGATCTCCTTGACCTTCTCCCACTCGATGGCGCGGCCCACGGTGAACGTCTCGTAGCGGCCCTCGAGGGCCAGCGCGACGGTCTCGGCCAGGCAGGCATAGGCGACGCCCGATGGCAGGCCGATGTCGCGCATCCGCACGTCGCCGCCGGGTAGCTCGATCTCGCCGGACTCCACGACGATGACGTCCGGCCGCTTCGCGACGTCCTCAGCCGACAGGTCGAGAGGGCGGGCCACGTCGGTGATGACGCAGCCGGGCTTGACGTCCATGATGTCGAGCACCCGCTTGCCGGCCCCCGAGGTGGCGGTGACGATGACGTCCATGTCGCCCAGGTGCTCGCCGGGGGTCGCGGCGGCGTGCACGACCGCACGCGGGTGCTCGCGCTCGATGTCCTGCTTGAGGGCGAGCAGCTTCGCCGTCTCGGGCGAGACCAGCCACAGCTCGTCACTGGCCAGGGCCAGCAGCCGCGCGCAGACCGAGCCGATCGCCCCGGTGGCACCGACCACCATGGTGCGGCCCCGGATGATGCCGCCCTCGCTGCGCTCCAGGAGGCCGAGCCGGTCGACCGCCTCGTGCGCCGCCCACAGCGCCCCGGAAGCGCTGTAGCTGTTGCCGGTGGTGATCGGGAGCGAGGACTTGCGCGCCACCGTCACCCCGGCATCCCCGACGACCTTGGTGAACGCTCCCAGCCCCATGATCTGCGCACCCAGCCCGCGGGCCACTTCCGCGGCCGCGAGCAGCTTGTCGTAGGTGAAGTCCGGGTCGTGGGCGAGGATCTCCTTGGGGGTGCCGCCCACCGAGATGAGCCAGCCCTCGACCTCGGCTCCGGTCGGCGACGTGATGCCGGTGACGTGGCTGTAGACCGTCGGCGGCAGGTAGGCCATCGCCTTCTCCACCGCGTCGATGACCAGCGGCGGCGAGTGTTTCACCACCGTGCCCAGTGGCTCGATCTTGGTGAAGAACTTCTTCGACAGCGGGTGGATGACGAAGGCGAACCTGCTCTTGCGCCGAGGCCCGTTCGGCTGGAGCAGCCGGGGCGACAGCCCGGCGGTGAGGATGATCTCGAGGAGGTCGTCGTCACGCAGCCGCTCGGGAGCCCCACCCGGCGCCCGAACAGTCGCCCGCATCATCGCCTCGAGGGTGGCGACGTCGATGGTGACGTCATAGGGCTGAGGGGTGGTGTCGACGACGAGGTCGACGTCGCGCGCCGCGAGGTCGGCGAGCTGCTCGTCGGTGACGGCCGAGGTGATGACTGCCTTGCCGTGCAGGTCGGTGAACCCGAAGCTCACGAGCTCGTGGTAGGCGGCGACGACGACGTCGCTGTCCTCCGGGCGGTGCGCCAGCCACGAGCGGTTGACGAGGTCTGCCGGCAGAAGGGTGTCGTCGCGGACGGCGGCGTTCACCTGGCGCAGCGGCCAGGTGACGGCGCGGGCCGCCGCCCCGAGCAGCGGCCCGGGGGTGAGCCGCGCGGCGAGCCCCGTGCCCGGGCCCGGCTGCTGCAGGTGGATGTTGTCGGTGAACTCGCGCAGCACGCCCACGGTGCGGGCGTGATCGGCGCCGAGCACGATCGTGCGGGCGTTTGAGAAGTAGCCGGGCATCTCGTTCTGCACCCAGCGCACGGACCATTCCTGCAGCACCTCGTGCAGGCGCCGCCCGTCGGTGGCGGTGCCGTCGGCGGCGGCATCCATCAGCTGCCGGATCGCGTCGACGGGGTCCGTGGTCAGCGAGCCGGTGGCCAGCGCCTCGGCCGCGCCGTTGACGGCCACGGCATCCGCGAGCGCCCCCCAGCGGCGTACCAGAGTCTCGGCGGTGTGCAGGTCGCCGTCGGTGCCGATGCGCACCAGACGAACCGGTCGACCGAGGAACTCGACAGTCACGTCGTGGTCGCGCTCGGCGGCGCCGAGGCTGATCTCGACGACCAGCAGGGGCGGGTCGGCGGGTCGGGTCCTCTTTCTTGCCATGAACTTCCTTCCTGGGGGTGTTGCTCAGGTCATCGCGTTGGCGTCGTACTCGGGGTGCGCCTCCATGAAGTCGAGCAGGCGGCCGGCGTACGTGTCGAACGGCGGGCAGGTCAACCCGGATGCCGCGAGGTCGCGCGTCGTGTTCCGCGTCGGGTACGTCGTCGGTGAGGCGAAGTAGTCCAGCGCCTCGGCGGGCAGGCCGAGCATCCGCTCCAGGCCGGGGACGTGTTCGACCAGGGCATGCACCGGACGCAGGGGGAGGGGCACCCAGACGACCTTCGTGTGACGGTACCGGGCGAAGGTCGTGACGACCTCGCGCACGGTCGGCGGGTCGGGGTCGACGAGGGCGTACGTCTGCCCCTTGGACTCCTCGAGCACGGACAGCTCGTCCATCGCCCCCACGACGAAGTCGCGGGGCACCAGGCAGACGCGCACCGAGTCGGCGTCACCGACGGCCGGGACGACGGCCAGGGCGGTTTGGCGCGCCAGGAAGGTCGCGAGGAAGTAGGGGCCGTCGTACTTCTGGGTGGCGCCGGTCTCCGAGTCGCCGACGACGATTCCGGGGCGGTAGATCGTGGCGGGCAGACCGTCGGCCAGCGCCTTGCGCACGAGCAGCTCGGCCTCGTACTTGGTCTCCTCGTAGTGGTTGCGGAACTCCTGGCCCACTTCGAGGGCGTCCTCGGCGAACGCACCCTGGTAGCGGCCGCTGACGTAACAGGTGCTGACGTACTGCAGGCGGCGCAGCCGGGGCTGCTCGCGGCAGAAGGTGATCACGTTCCCGGTGCCCCCGACGTTGACCCGGCGCGCCACCGGCCCGGGCACGGCCAGGTCGTAGACGGCGGCGAGGTGCCACACCTCCCGCACGTCGTCGAGGCTGTCGCGCTCGGCGGGGCTCAGGCCGAGCCCGCGGGTCGTGATGTCGCCCTCGATGAGGCGGACGCGGCCCACGGTGTGCGGGTCGGTGATCTCGAGCTCCTTGACCCGCGAGCGCGCGAGCACGGCGTGCTGGGGCTGCACCAGGCAGACCGCCTCGGTGCCGGGCCGACGGGCCAGCAGCCGGGGAAGCAGTGCAGAACCGAGGAAACCGGGGAAACCGGTCATGAGCAGCTGGGCCACGGGGATCGCCTTCTCGCAGGGTTTCACGGACTGGCGCCGGTGGAGGTCCCGGCGCCGTCACCGGATGAACCTTCTCCTGACTCTACTGACCCCGTGCGCGTGTTCGATAATCGAGGCCGCCCAGAACGCGTCGCGGCCGGCGTGATCCTCGTCGCACCCGGCCGACCCAGACGTCGTCGTGTGGAAGCGGTCGGTGCGGATGGCCTCCTCGACCGAGCGGGTCATCACCGGGCGGCACTCGGCGACAACCGCGCGACGGTCACCCGCGTCGGCCCCGCTGCCGGGCCGGGTCCGCGAGCCGATCCTCCGCCGTCCGGTCGCCGTCCAGCAAGGGTCAGCGTAGGGCGGTCGGGGTCTGCGGGGCGAGGGCCTGCGCCAGGCAGCGGGCGGCGGGGTCGGCCTGGGTCTCGGGCAGGCAGGCGTAGCAGAGCACGAGGCCGCGCACGCTCGCCTCGACGGCGTAGGCCGACAGCGGGCTGGCAGCCAGGCCGCGCCCGGCGAGCCGCGATACGACCTCGAGGTCGTCGACGTCGTCGGGGAGCCGCAGGACGACGTGCAGCCCGGCGTCGACGCCCTCGAGCCCGACCCCGGGCAGGTGACGGGTCACGGCCGTGACCAGCGCGGCGCGGCGCGCGGCATACGTACGGGTGACCCGGGCGTGGTGCGTGGCCAGCGCGCCGGACGCCACGAACTCCGCCAGGGCCAGCCCGGTCGCCTCGTTGACGACGAGACCGCGCGACTCGAGCTCGACCCGCAGCCGGTCGCGCAGCGGTCGCGGCGGCGCCAGCCAGGCCACCCGAAGCGACGGGGCCACGAGCTTGGAGGCCGTGCCGATGTAGACGACGTGCTCCTCGGCTCCCGGCAGCGACCGCAGGGCGGGAAGGGGGGAGACGTCGTAGCGGAACTCGCCGTCGTAGTCGTCCTCGATCACGAGGCCCTGTGTGCGAGCGGCCCATTCGAGCAGCTGAACACGTCGGGTGACCGGCATCCGGGCTCCGAGCGGGTACTGGTGCGACGGCGTCACGTAGGCCGCGGCGGCGTCGCGGGGGAGGAGTGCCGGGTCGAGGCCGTCGCCGTCGACCGGCACCGCGGCCACCCGCACCCCCTCGGTGGCGAAGGCGGTCCACGCCTCGACGTAACCCGGGTCCTCGAGCGCGACGGTCGCGCCGACGAGGCCGAGGGCCGCCGGTAGCGCCCGCAGCGACGCCCCGACCCCCGGCACGACGAGGAGGTCGTCGGGCGCCACGGACACGCCCCGGCTGCGGCGGAGGTGCTCGGCGAGGACGCGGCGCAAGCGGGAGTGGGCCGGCCCTGGTCCGGCGTCGTTGCCGGGAACGGCGGAGCCGGCGGTGCGCCAGGCGCGGCGCCACGCGACCGGGTCGACGAGGGAGGTGTCGGGTCGCCCGGGGCGCAGGTCCCAGACGGCTGGGTCATCGCCCGGGTGCTCGGGCCCGGCGTCCGACCCGCAAGGGGTGTGCACGTGGGTCACGGCTCCCGCCGCGGCGGCCCGGTCGGCCCCGGGCGCGACGACCGCTCCCGACCCGGCGCGGCTCACGACGTACCCCGCGGCGGCGAGCTCGTCGTACGCCGCCACGACCGGGCCGCGCGACAGGCGCAGCGACGCGGCCAGGGTGCGGGTCGACGGCAGCGAGTCGCCCGGGCGCAGCCGCCCCGCGCGCAGCTCGTCCACGACGGCGTCGGCGATGCGGTGGCGCAGCGGCGCCGGCCCCGGCGGCAGGTCGAGGGCCAGGTCGACGGAGCGTGACGTGCGCGGCATCCTGCGACGATACTGGTCCTGGAAGAATGGCGCCCACTGGATCTCGGCGAGGGCCAGTTGGTGCGATGCACTGGTGCCGGGCAGTGCGTCGGGCGACCCTGACGACGCCCGAGGGCAGCCGGTGGCGACAGCCGTCGGTGCCACGAGAGAGGATGACGCGGTGAGCGGGCTGGAGATGCGACCGGGGTGCGAGTGCTGCGATGTCGGCCTGCCCCCCGACGACGTCGGTGCCGTCGTGTGCTCGTTCGAGTGCACCTTCTGCGCGGGCTGCGCCGAGCACCTCGAGCGCTGCTGCCCGAACTGCGGCGGCGCCCTGATGCCGCGCCCCACCCGGGTCGGCGAGGCCCTGCTGCGCCAGCCGGCCTCCACGACGCGGGTGGTGTCGGTTGCCGTGTGCCCCGGGCCGGGGTACGCCGGCCGGGTGGGCGCCGCCCCGGTCGAGCGCCTGGGCCGGCATGCCGAGCGGGGGCGCGGCGAGCGTGCGGCGCTCGACGCGCTGCTCGACGAGGTGCTCGCCGGCACGTTGTCCACGGTCGTCGACGGCCGGCCGTGGGTCGTCCCGATGCTGTTCGCCCGCGACACCGACCGCGTGCTGCTGCACGGCTCGACGGGTGCCGGCGCGCTGCGCCAGGTGGCTGCCGGAGCGCCTGCGGTCCTGAGCGTCATGGCGCTCGACGGGCTCGTCGTGGCCCACACGACCTTCGAATCGTCGGCGAACTACCGGTCGGCCGTCATCTCCGGCGAGCTGATGCCGCTGGGCGACGCCGAGCGCAGGGTGGCGCTGGAGAAGCTGTCGGAGCGGCTCGTCCCGGGCCGTCCCGCCGAGGTGCGCCCGATGGCCCGCCGCGAGGAGGTCGCCACCCTCGCCATGGAGCTGCCCATCGTCGAGGGCCGGTGGCTGCTCAAGGAACGCCGCGGGGGTCCCTCGGTGCCCGAGGAGGAAACCGACGCCTGGTCGGGGGTCGTGCCGTTGCGAGTGGTGGCGGGCACGCCCGAGCCGTCGGCGTGGTCGTCGGAGGCCGGCACGCCCCTGCCCGCCTCGGTGGCGGCGCTCGTCGAGCGGTGGTCGCCGTGACCGAGGCCCTCGAGATGCGAGGGCCGAGCGCCGCGGTGCATGCGACCGGCATCGGCTCGTGGCCGGGCACGTCGGCCCGCGAGGCGGTGCGGACCGTGCGTGACCTGCTCGTCGACGGCGAGGGCGTTGGGCTTCCGCACTGCCCCGAGACCCCGGCGCGCGGCCCCGGCGCGGAGATCATCGGGCGCGCCGCCGGGCTGCTCGTCGACCTCCCGGTCGACCTCCAGCCCAGCGGCTGGCGCTTCGTCGACCGCCCAGGGCTCGACGCGTCGCGGACATCGGCCCTGCACCGCGAGGACCTCGACGAGCTCGCCGAGGCCTACGACGGCTACGTCGGGCCGCTCAAGGTGCAGGTCGCCGGGCCGTGGACCCTCGCCGCCTCGCTGCGGCTCAACCGCGGCGAGCGGGTCGTCGCCGACCCGGGCGCGGTCGCCGACCTGGTCGCGTCGCTCGCGGACGGCATCCAGGGCTACGTCGGCGACGTGCGGCGGCTGGTTCCGGGGGCCGAGGTGGTGCTCCAGCTCGACGAGCCGTCGCTACCCGCGGTGCTCGAGGGGTCGCTGCCCACGTCCTCCGGCTTCGGCCGGGCGCGCGCGGTCGACCCGCAGGTGGTCATGCGTGGGCTCGAGGCGGTGCTCTGCGCGCACGCGGGGGCAACGGTCGTGCACTGCTGTGCCGCCTCGGCGCCGCTGCCGCTCCTGCGCGCCATCGGTGCCGGGGCGCTCGCGATCGACCTCACCGCCGCCACCTCGGCCCGGTGGGAGTCGGTGGCGGCCACCCTCGACGCCGGCACGGGTGTCTGGATCGGGTGCCTGCCCACCGACGGCTCGGGCACCGACCTCGGGGCCCGGGCGCTGGTGCTCGAGGGCTTCGAGCGGTCCGGGATGGGTAGCGAGGCGCTGCGCGGGCTGGTCGTCTCGCCAGCCTGCGGGCTCGCCGGGCTCACACCGCAGGGGGCCCGAACCGTTCTCCGTACGGCGCTCGACACCGCGCGCCGGCTCGGAGAGGAAGTGGCGACGTGACGCAGCAACCGCGCGTGCCCTGGCAGGTGAAGTACCTCGCGCTCGTGCTCATCTGGGGCTCCAGCTTCCTGCTCATGAAGGTGGGTCTGGAGTCGCTGTCGGCGGTGCAGATCTCGTGGCTGCGCATCCTCTCCGGGGCGGCGGTCATCAGCGTGCTGCTGCTGGCTCGAGGGGGTCGGCTGCCGACCGGGCGCGGCGTGTGGGGGCACCTGTTCGTCTGTGGCTTCTTCCTCGGGGCCCTGCCGTTCACCCTCTTCGCGTTGTCCGAGACCCGCATCAGCTCGGCGCTGGCCGGCATCGGCAACGCCGCCACCCCGATCGCGACAGTGCTCGCCACGATGGCGATCCTGCCGGGGGAGCGGGTCACGGGGCGCCGGCTCGTCGCCGTCGGCGTTGGGTTCCTGGGCGTGGTGACGATTATGCAACCGTGGACGTCCGTCGACCGCCCCGACCTCGTGGGCTTCTCGATGGCCCTGGTCGGCGGCGCGAGCTACGGCATCGGGTGGACCTACAACCGGCGCTTCCTCAGCGGCGTCGACCTCGGTGGGCTCTCGCAACCCGCAGCGACCCTGCTCACCGCACTCGTGCTCATGGTGCCGGTGGTGCTCGGCTGGGCGCTGCTGCAGCTGGAGGGTCTCGCCGCGGTGTGGTCCTACCGGGCACCGGATGCCGGCATGCGGTTCTGGCTGCCGCTGGTCTGCGTCCTCGTGCTCGGTCTCGTCGGAACCGGGTTCGCCTACATGTTGCAGTTCGACGTGGTGCGTGGCGCCGGCCCGGTGATCGGGTCGACGATCACCTACCTGATTCCCGTCGTGTCAGTGGTGCTGGGGGTGGCGGTGCTCGGTGAGCGGCTCGGCCCCTGGCAGATCGCCGGCTTCGCCATCGTCCTGGGTGCGGCCTGGGTCATCAACCGTCGGCCGCGCACCCCGGCGGCGGTCGGCATCCGCAATCCTGGGGAACCGGCCACCGCACGTCGGTGAGTGCCGGGGGCGCGGCTCAGTCCGAGGGGGCTGCCGCGTCGTCGGCTGTGTCCTCGGCCCGGGCGCGGCGCCCCAGCACGGCGACGACGACCGAGCCGAGGCCGAACGCGATCACGGCCAGCAGCACACCCGTGAGCTCGCGAGGAGCGGTCGATCCGCCGGCGCCCGAGGACGACGACAACAGGGCCTGCGCGGTGAGCACGGCCTGCGCCACGCAGACGCCGCCGAGCACGAGCAGCAGGGTCCACCCTTCGCGCCGGCCGCGGCGCAGGGCGCGCGCCGACCACCAGGCCCACCACAGCAACCCCAGTGCCACCAGCACGAACGGGGCGCCGACCAGCTGCACCAGGCCGCGGTCGGCGGTGGCGGGTCGGGAGAGGAAGGCGACGTACACCCACACCGCGACGGCGACGGAGAACAGGGCTGACCACACGCCGAGCAGGGCCAGCCCTGCCGTGTTCCAACGGCCGGCCTGGCGATCGGGGGGCGCGTTCGGCGCGGGGGAGGCGAACGGCATCCGGGATGGCGGCGAGGCGCTCACCCCTGCGTGGGAGCGTGCACCTCGCGGCGCAGGATCTTGCCGGTGGGGCCCTTGGGCAGCTCCTGCACCACCCACACCGTGCGGGGGCACTTGTAGGCGGCGATGCGCTCCTTGGTGTACCCGATGATGTCGTCCGGTGTGGCGGTGGCACCTTCGCGCAGCGCGACGGCGGCGCCGACCTGCTCGCCCATCAGCTCGTCCGGGATGCCGACGACCGCGACCTCGATGACGTCGGGGTGGGTGTAGATGACCTCCTCGACCTCACGCGGGTACACGTTCATGCCACCGCGCAGGATCATGTCCTTCTTGCGGTCGACGATGGTGAAGTAGCCCTCGTCGTCCATCGTCGCGAGGTCGCCCGTGCGGAACCAGCCGTCGGGGATGGCTTCGGCGGTCGCTTCGGGCTTGTTCCAATAGGCCTTCATGACGTTGTCCCCGCGGATCGCGATCTCGCCGACCTCACCGACCGGCACCTCCTTGCCGTCGAGGTCGACGCACTTCATCTCGCAGCCGGGGATGGCGACGCCGATGGTGCCGGGCTTGCGCTCGCGGTCGGGCATGTTGAACGACGCCACCGGCGAGGTCTCGGACAGGCCGTAGCCCTCGAGAATGATGCAGCCGAACTTGTCCTCGAAGGAGCGCATCACCTTCAGCGGCATCGCGGACCCGCCCGAGGCGCAGATGCGCAGCGACGAGGCGTCCATGCCGTCGGACTGCGGGTGGTTGAGGATGGCGGCGTACATCGTCGGGACGCCCTGCATGATCGTGACGCGCTCCTTCTCGATGACCTCGATGGCCGCCGCCGGGTCGAAGCGGGGGATGAGGGCCAGGCTCGCGCCTGCGATGGTGGCGGCGTTCAGGCCGACGACCAGGCCGAAGACGTGGAAGAGCGGCAGGCACCCCATGACGATGTCGTCGGGGAGGATCTGCTGGATCACGGTGCCCGAGCGCAGGGCGTTGAGGTGGACGTTTCTGTGCGTGAGCTCGGCACCCTTGGGCCGGCCGGTGGTACCGGAGGTGTAGAGGATGATCGCGGTGTCGTCGTCGTCGCGCTCGTGCGGCTCAACGATCGGGTCGCCGCCCTCGAGGGCACCCTCGACCGGGCCCATCGGGCCGCACTCGATGATGCGGGTCCCGCTGTTCACGGCTCCCTTGGTGGCCTCGGGCACGAAGTCGGGCCAGACGAAGGCGACCTTGGCACCGGAGTCGCTGAAGAAGTAGTCGATCTCACCGGCCTTGAGCAGCGGGTTCATCGGCACGACGATGCCGCCGGCCAGGAGGATGCCCCAGTAGACGACGGGGAAGGCCGGCACGTTCGGCAGGATGACGGCCACGCGGTCGCCCGGCTCGATACCGTTGGCGCGCAAGGCACCTGCCAGCTTGGCTGCGAGCCCGTGCAGTTGGGCGTAGGTCAGGCCCTGGCCGTTGACCCGGAGGGCGTCCTGCTCTGGTTGCCTCGCGGCGGTCGTGGTGAGGTTCGTCGCGAGGTTGGTCATCCAGGGCTCCTGTGGGTCGGGCGTCGGTGGCGGCTGCCCCATCCTCACTCGCGATGCCGTCGCAATGCCAGAGGTTGACCGCGCGAGTTCGTGTCGTGCCGTCCGGAGCCGGGTACTGCGCGGAGTCAGGAGCACTTCGGCGAGTCAGGGGCGTACTCGGTCCTGACTCGGCGAAAGCCTCCAGAGCCGGGGAAGCGCTCCTGACACCGGCCGCGGATCGCCGATCGAGCGCTGCTGAGGGCGAACTCGTCCGGTGGTGCCTTGCGTATCGAATATCTGTTCGGTTATGATGGGGTATGGGTGTGCGGGGGGTGGGTCTGGCGGAGCGTCGCTCCCGGATGCGTG
>Ga0105047_10005218_pt1 | contig 22389 bp, 22 predicted proteins | sample MAT04_FD_78384 | JGI IMG/M metagenome (GOLD analysis project Ga0105047, IMG submission 78384) | Freshwater microbial communities from Lake Fryxell liftoff mats and glacier meltwater in Antarctica - MAT-04 (megahit assembly) | ecosystem: Environmental > Aquatic > Freshwater > Ice > Liftoff... | reverse complement strand
TGTGTCGGAACTAGCTATGTGCTTGGACTAGCTGTGTGCTGGGACGAGCTGAACTACTTCTTCTTCGGGTTCAGTGCAGCCTTGAGCGTGCTGCTCGAGGTGAACTTCATGCGCGTCGAGGCCGAGATCTTGACGGCCTCGCCGGTCTGCGGGTTACGGCCCGTGCGCGCCGCCGACTTCGAGGTGCTGAACGAACCGAAGCCCGGCCATGCAATCTTCTCGTCCTTCATGGCGGCCTTCACGACGATGTCGAAGAAGGCAGCGACCGTGCGCTCGGCGTCGGCCTTGGTAACGCCCGCCTCGGTTGCGATTGCGTCGATCAGCTCTGCTTTGGTGGTCATGTGAAGTGATACCTCCGGGTACCGGATTTGCTTTGGTAACGGACTGTTACTTACGCGTATCGAACAGGTTTCGAGCAGCGAATACAAGCACCATTGTTGTTGCATTTGCACAAAGTGCCACGCGGCACGCTAAGCGGGTCGGTAGCTCGTCATGCAGGCACGGATAGCGGCCGCGATCGAGGCGGCCTCGGAGAGCCCTGCGTAGCGCTGGCGCGGCCAGAAGAATCCGCGCAAACCGTCCTTGCGACGGCGCGGCACGACGTGTGCGTGGAGATGCGGGACGCTCTGGCTGACGACGTTGTTGATCGCGACGAAGGTGCCGTGCGCGTCCAAAGCGAGCGGCAACGCCGCGGAGATCCGTTGCACCACAGTGAAGAACGGCGACACCATTTCGGCGGGCAACTCGCCGAGCGTCGGCACGTGCGAGCGCGGCACGACCAGCACATGCCCTTGGAACAGCGGCGAGCAGTCGAGGAACGCAACCACCGCATCGTCCGCGTACACGAGGTCGGCGGCCAGTTCGCCGGTCACGATCGAGCAGAAAACGCAGGAGCCCATTGGCCCAGTCTGGCCGTCTTGCTACGAGAGTGTGAACAATTCGCGCCATCCACCATCGAGCGAAGGCCGTGAACTACAAATGCGCCAGTCGGGGCATCTGTGCAAGCGCCCCGCCCAATTCCCTCTCAACGAATGGAGTGGCGTTGACCGATCTCCTAGCCGGCCGTGTGACCAACGATTCGGTGAAGGGAGGTGTGCGCACACGCGTGGTCCTCGACACCTCGGTGCTGATCGGCGATCCCGGCTGCCTCCATGGCTTTGCCGGTCTCGATGTGGTCATCCCGTTCACGGTGATCGAAGAGCTGGACAGCCTCAAGACGCGGTCCGACGATGTCGGCCGCGCTGCGCGCACCGCGCTGCGCACGATCGAGGAGCACCGCATGAAGGCCGGCGGCTCGCTGGCCGTCCCGTTCGCCATCGGCGACCCCGAGGCCGACGGCACACTGCAGGTCGAGATCAACGGGGTGCAGAAGCACCTGCTAATCGAGCACGGCCTGGACCCGAACATTCCGGACAACCGCATCATCGGTGCCGCGCTCGGGCAAGCAATGCATGCGCCCACCCGCATGGTGTCCAACGACGCGGCACTGCGCATCAAGGCGGCGCACCTCGGGCTGGAAGCCGTCGAGCACCACCCCATCGGGCGTTCGCTCACCACCCGCCGCGCTGGCTGGACCACCATCGAGGCTGACCACGCGGTGATCGACGAGCTGTACTCCGCCGGAGCGATCGAGCGCTCCCGGCTGGTGACGCACGAACTGCACGAGAACGAGTTCGCGGTGCTGCGCAGCGGCTCACAGAGCGCGCTCGTGCGCTGCGTCGACGACGAACTGCGTTTGCTGTCGCACGCCGCGCCGGAGGCATGGGGCCTGCGGTCACGGTCCAAGGAGCAGCGCTTCGCGCTCGACCTGTTGCTCGACCCCGACGTCAGTGTCGTGGCGCTCGACGGCCGCGCCGGCACTGGCAAGACGCTGCTGGCTATCGCCGCTGGTCTCGAGCAAGTCGTCGAACAGCGCGCCTACGAGAAGCTCGCCGTCTACCGGCCGCTGGTGCCCGTCGGTCGCGCCGACGTGGGCTTCCTGCCCGGCGGACTGGACGAGAAGCTCGACCCATGGATGTCGGCGATCCATGACGCCATCGTCGCCCTCACCGACCAGCGCAGCGACCACGACGCCCACCGGCTGGTCGACGAACTTGTCGGCCGCAACCAGTTGTCGCTGGAATCGGTGACCTTCCTGCGCGGCCGCAGCCTGCATCGTCAGATCGTGGTGGTGGACGAGGCACAGAACCTGGAGCCAACCACGCTCAAGACCGTGCTCACCCGCATCGGCGAAGGTACGAAGGTGATCTTCACCGGCGACACCAGCCAGATCGATGCGCCGTATCTCGGCGAGTCGAACAACGCGCTGGCGGTGCTGATCCAGGCCTTCGGCGGCCAGTCGTGCTTCGGGCACGTGACGCTCAGCGCCTGCGAACGCAGCAACGTGGCCAGCCTGGCCGCAGAGCTCCTCTAGCCAAGGCCTGCTCCTCACTTTTCTGGCCCGCCACCAATCCGGCAGGACAGCGGTTCCGAACGATGTGTACTCGATGCACCGTCTCTTGACATTGCCGACTTCATTTAGTAGTAAATGAAGTGTCACGTCGACCGGTCCCTGCCCTGTGAGAGGACACCCCCCAATGAGTGCCGTGCAACTGCTCTCCCCTTTCGAGTCGCCCGATGGGCGCGTGTTGGAGGTGAACGGTGTCGTCTGGACGGATCTGGCCAACTGCAAGGGCCACACGCCGCTGTTCTTCCCTCCCAAGGCGGAACGACCACAGGCCCGCGAGCGCCGCGAGGCAAAGGCCCGACGCATCTGCTCCACCTGCCAGGTGTTCGAGGACTGCCGTCAGTTCGCCCGCCAGCATCATGAGTACGGGTTCTGGGCCGGCGAGAGCGAAGAGGACCGGCACCTCGCCGGCTTCACCGTCAGCGCCCCCATCGGCGTACGCGCCCGCAGCGCATCACACTGACTGCCGCCGTTCACCCCGACTGGGCCGACGACGGCGAGTTAGCGTGCGGCCATGCCTGCGGCGCTCGTCACCAACTTCATCACAGCCATCGAGAGCGGCAATCTGGACGGCGCTCTGCAGTTGCTCGCCGATGACTGCGAGTACGACAACGTCCCGATGGGCAAGGTGTTCGGCCGCGACGCCGTGCGCGCCACACTCGCACCCTTCCTCGCCAACTACGACGAGGTCGAGTGGGTCATCGTGCACCAGGTCGCTGCCGGCACCACCGAGGACGGCGTCGTGATGAACGAGCGCATCGACCGGTTCCGCAGCGCCGACAGGTGGGTGGAGTTGCCTGTCGCCGGTGTGTTCGAAGTGCGCCACGGGCAGATCTCGCTGTGGCGTGACTACTTCGACAAAGAGACGTTGCTGCGCATGTTCGCCAGCGCCGCCAGCTGATCGACAACTCCCTCACACCCCTGCCGTAAGGTTCGACCCATGCCCAGTCCGGTCAGCGCCCAACGGTTCGCCGTGGTGGATGTCGAGACCTCTGGCCTGTCCATCCGGCGCCACAACGTGCTGCAAGTGGGCGTCGTGGTGATCGACGGTACCGGCACCGTGCTCGACCGCTGGTCCAGCTTGGTCAAGCCGCGCCGCCGCTGGTTCTACCGCGTCGGCCCCACCGCCCTGCATGGCATCCACCGGCGCGATGTCCGGTCGGCACCGGCGGCCGGTGCGGTGATGACCGAGCTGGCCACCCGCCTGCACGGGGCCCGCTTCGTGGCTCACAACGCACCGTTCGACCTTGCGTTCCTCCGCAAGGTCGCCGGCGCAGAAGGCATCACGCTGCCGCTGCAAGAACCGGTGTGCACACTGCGGTTGTCTCGCCAGCTCGACCCGCAACGCGAACTGTCGCACCGCCTGGCCGACCTGTGCTCGCGTTACGACATCCAGTTGGTACGCCCGCACGACGCATTGGCAGACGCCGACGCCACTGCGGCCGTCCTGCCCCACCTGCTGCGAGCGCACGGCATCGTCACGGTCGATCAGTTGCCGTCGTTGCCGGTCGCGTAGCGCGCCAGCAGCGCAGTTGCGGCCCGGGCACCCAGGTCTCGCCACTGCGGCGGTTCCAGCACTTCTGCCTCGGCACCCAGCCGCAGCAGCAGTTCGCTGAGCCAGCGTTCGCTGGCTACGGTGACCTCGATCAGCCAGCCGTCGCCGTCGGGCTGCACCGAACGGGTGGGGTAGCGCTCTGCCACCCAAGCCCCACCGGCAGGAACCCGCAGCTGGGCTGTGGGCAGGTCTGCGTCGGCGAACCATGCGTCGGTGCCGGGTACCTCCACGTCGCGTTGCGCGTCGGTGACACCGGTACGTACGACGGTGTCGATGCGGTCGATGCGGAAGATGCGCTGCTCGTCGTTGCGGTGGTCGTCGGCGATCACGTACCAGTAACCGCCCTCGACGAACACCCGGCGTGGCGTGATCTCGCGTTCAGAGTGCTCGTCGGCGGCGGCAGACCAGTACCCGATGAGCAGGCGGGCATGTTCGGCGGCGGCCGCAGTGACGGCAGCAGCGGCGGGCGGGGGCGGGGTCTCGACCACGACCGCGTCGTCGCCAAGTGCGACAGCGAGCTTCGCCAACGCCCGCGCCAGCGCACCGTCGGCGTCTGCGCCGGGCAACTGCATCGCGACGCGGGCGGCAGCGAGCAGCGCGAAGCCCTCCGGGGCGGTGAGCCGCAACGGCCGGGTGAACAGGCGGGGCACGCCGGCGAAGACCATGCCCTCGTCGATGAACACGTCGACCATCTCGTCGACGAACGGCGGCAGCCCGCACATCGCGGCGAGCTCGAGATCTTTCACCAGCTCGGGCTCGCTGAGCTCGAAGCGCCGGCACATCTCCTCCACCGACACCTCGCCGCGTTCCATCAGCCACGGCAGCATCACCAGCAGTCGACGCAACCGGTCGCCAGTGGGCCGCGGCCCGCGCCGGGCACTCATCGCACACCCGCCGTCGCCTGCAACCACTCGATGACTGCGGTACGCAGCGCGGGTGGAGCCAACACTTCGGCGTGCGAGCCGAGGCCGAACAACCATGACCGGAATGCATCGACGTTGGCGCACGGCACCTGCACCACGACTGCGCCATCGGGCCGCCGTTGCACCACTGCGCCGGCGCCGAGCTCGCGTTCGACCGCGGCTGCGCGGGGTTCGTCGACCAGAACCTGCGCCCGCGCCGACGGCTCGTCGCCGAGCAGCTTCGGGTCCGCCGGGAAGGTGGCACGCGGGTCGAAACCCTCGGGGCGCACGAACGCGCCGGGCTCGCCGACGACGACCTCGTCGTCGAACCGATCCACCCGGTACGTGCGCACCTGGCCGCGCTCGACGTCGTGCCCGATGACGTACCAGTACCGCTCTCGCAGCAGCAACGAGTACGGATGCAGCCGGCGCGGGCTGCCGTGATACCCGAACCGCACCTCGGCTCGCGCTGCCGTGGCCTCGCGCAGCGTGGGCAGCGCCGGCAGCTCGGGAATGTTGGCCACCACCACCGGCGCCGAGCTGCGATCGGCGCCCAGCTTGAGCAGGCCGAATTGGGCGTCGGCAAGGCGAGCGGCCGCGACCGCGAGCTGCAGGGCAGCCTGCTCGTCGGGTGCCAGCTGCAGGTCCGAGAGCTCGTAGCGGCCACGGTCGATGCGGTACGCGGTGCGCCCGGCGTCGCTGCCGCCGAGCACTTCGCTGTCCAGCGGCACGCCGATCTCGCGCAACAGCGCCTTGTCGCGTTCGAAGGCACCTCGCTGCGCAGCATCGCCTGCGGGATATTGCCCGGAGAGTTCGTTGACGATCTGTTCCTGAGTGAGCGGCGAGCGCGTCTCCATCAGCAACGCCACCAGGTTGGTGATGCGTTCGAGTGCGTCGGCCATGCCCTCTACTCTGCCGCATGAACCCGCGCTGCGGGCACATCCGCCGGTTGCCCGTACCCTGTGCGGGTGACTTCGCTCAGCCGGCTGCCCCGGCCCTCCTCCAGTCGCCTCGCCGTGCGCGTCACCCCAGACGCGTTGCGCCAGATCCGCGGCGGGCACCCGTGGGTGTACGAGACGTCCATCCAGTCCATCAAGGGCGCCGTCGGCTCGAACGACACCGGCCAGCCCGGCGACCTCGCGGTGGTGTTCGACGACGACCGCAAGTTCGCCGCCATCGGCCTCTACGACCCGGCCAGCCCCATCCGCATCAAGGTCATCCACCAGGGCAAGCCGACCACGGTCAACCATGCGTTCTGGGTGCAGCACATCGGTGCCGCACTTGCCCGGCGCACCAAGCTGGTCGCGACGGCCGGCACCGACAACGAGACCACCGCCTACCGTTGCATCAACGGCGAGAACGACGGCTTCCCCAGCCTGATCCTCGACCGTTACGACCGCACGCTGGTGCTCAAGCTGTACTCCACCATCTGGGTGCCGCACCTGGCGGCGCTCGTGCCCGCCATCCAAGAGGTGTTCCGCCCCGAGGCGCTCGTGCTGCGCCTTGCGCGCAACATCGACCAAGACGGCCTTTCCGGCCTCGAGGAAGGCGACGCCCTGATCGGTGTCTCCCCCGCCGACCCTGTGCTGTTCCGCGAGAACGGCCTCACCTTCGAGGCCGACGTGGTGCATGGCCAGAAGACCGGCCATTTCCTCGATCAGCGCGACAACCGTGCGTTCGTCCGGCGCATCACCGAGGGATGTCGTGTGCTGGACATGTATGCCAGCACCGGCGGGTTCTCGGTCAACGCTGCTGCCGGTGGTGCCACCGAAGTGGTCGCCGTCGACCTCAGCGAACCCACGCTGGCGGCTGCCAGTCGCAACATGCAGCACAATTTGGATGTGCCGGCAGTGGCCGCCTGCAAGTTCCGGCCGATGAAGGCCGACGCACTCGAGGCCCTGAACCGGCTGATCCGCGCCGGCGAGCGCTTCGATGTCGTCATCGTCGACCCGCCATCGTTCACCCCACGTCAGGCCAGCATCGACCGTGCGCTCAAGTCCTACGAGCTGCTGACTTCGAAGGCCGTCAAGCTGGTGCGTCCCGGCGGCGTGCTGGTGCAGGCATCGTGCAGTAGCCGCGTCACGGCCGACGACTTCTATCTCACCGTGTCGCACGCGGCAGCACAGGCTGGCCGGCCGCTGGAAGAGTTCCGGCGCACCGGCCACTCCCTCGATCACCCGGTGACGTTCGCCCAAGGCTCGTACCTCAAGGCTGTCTTCGCTCACGTGCCCTGAGCCGCACCGGGCCTGCTGCTGTGGGGCAGACTGACCCGATGCGCCCACTCGCCACTTCGCTCACCCACCCTGTCTCGCGCCGCATGTTCCTTGCTGGCGCAGCTGCGGTGGCCGTCGCCGCCTGCAGCGACGAGGCAGCCGACTCCTCCCCCACCACCGCTGGCGGCGACACCACGGTGCCGGCGACCGACGCACCGACAACCACCGCAGCACCGGCAACCACAACTACACAGCCAGCCGTCCAACTACCCGGCGACCCGTTCACACTCGGCGTCGCCTCCGGCGACCCGGATGCCACCAGCGTCGTGCTCTGGACCCGGCTGGCCCCCGAGCCACTCACCGGCGGCGGCATGCCCACCAACGACGTGCCGGTGCAGTGGGAGGTCAGTACCACCGACGACTTCGCCGAGATCGCGGCCGAGGGTACCGAGACCGCCACCACGGCCAACGCGCACAGCGTGCACGCGCTGGCCACCCTGGATGAGGGCGACTGGTTCTTCCGTTTCCGTGTCGGCGAGTACACCAGCCCGGTCGGCATCACCCGCCGCTCGCCCGCAGCCGGCGTCGCCGAGGCCCGCTTCGCCGTCGGTAGCTGCCAGAACTACTCCGACGGCTACTACGCGGCGCACCGCGACATCGCCGAGCAGGCACCCGACTTCGTCGTCTGGCTTGGCGACTACATCTACGAAGGCGGCGGCCTGCCGTACGACCCGGATGTCGTCGAGCGGGCACACATCGGCAACGAGCCGACCACGCTCGACGAATACCGCCTGCGCTACGCGCAGTACAAGACCGACCCGAACCTGCAGGCCTCTCATGCCATCTGCCCGTGGTTCATCATCTGGGACGACCACGAGGTCGAGAACAACTACGCAGGGGTGACCCCGCAGGACCCCGCCGACGCGGCCGGCTTCGGGGCCCGCCGGTTCGCGGCCTACCAGGCGTGGTGGGAGCACCAGCCGGTGCGGCTCGAGCCACCCGTTGCCGACCAGGAGTACCGCATCTACCGCGACGCGCAGTGGGGCGACCTGATCGAGCTCGCGCTGCTCGACGGCCGCCAGTACCGCAGTGACCAGGCGTGCGGCGACGCCACCTTGAGCCTCGACGCTCCGTGCCCCGAGACCTCCGACCCGACGCGCACGATGCTGGGGGCCGACCAAGAGCAGTGGCTGCTGGACACGCTCGGAGCCTCCAGCGCGAAGTGGAACGTGGTGGGCAACCAGGTCATCCTCGCCGACGCCACGTTCAATGGGGCGGTCCTCAACTACGACCAGTGGGATGGCTATCCGGCCGAACGGGCCACGCTGCTGCAGGCGTTCGCCGCCCAAGCGATCGTCAACCTCGTGGTCATCACCGGCGACATCCACCTCGCCGCGGTCGCCCAACTCCGTGCCGGCGACCGCGCCACCGGCACCGCGGTGGGTGTCGAGTTCGTCACCACCTCGATCAGCTCCGACGGCCTGATCGGCGACGAGCTGACCGACGTGCTGAAAAGCTTCCCGAACCTGGTGGATGCCGAACTGGCCCACCGCGGCTACACATTACACACGGTGACGCCCGACCGCTGGACCGCCGAGTACCGCATCGTCGCCGAAGTCGACGACCCCAACAGCGCCGTCAGCGTCTACGGCAGCTACCTCGTCGAGGCCGGCAGCAACACGGTCGCCAAGGCCTGATCAGCTGGGCCTGATCAGCCCACCCGGTTGGCGCGGTACCAGCGGATCAGTGCGCTGGTGCCGCTGTCGTGCTGCGGCTCATCGTTTCCGGTGAGCTCGGGTGTGATGCGGGTGGCCAGCGCCTTGCCCAGCTCGACGCCCCATTGGTCGAAGCTGTTGACGCCCCACACCGCGCCCTGCACGAACACGATGTGCTCGTAGAGCGCGATCAGCTGACCGAGCACGTGCGGCGTGAGGTTGGGGGCGAGGATCGTCGTGCTGGGCCGGTTGCCCGGGAACACTCGGTGGGCCTGCTGATGTGGCGGCACACCCTCGGCGACGACCTCCTCGAGCGTCTTGCCGAACGCCAACGCCTCGCCCTGCGCGAAGAGGTTGGCCATCAGCAGGTCGTGCTGCTCGTAGAGCGCGTGGTTGGGCTGGGCGAAGCCGATGAAGTCGATGGGCACCAGCCGGGTGCCTTGGTGCAGCAGTTGGTAGAACGCGTGCTGGCCGTTGGTGCCCGGCTCGCCCCACACGATGGGGCCGGTGGTGGTGGTCACCTCGCCGCCGTCGAGGCGCACGCGCTTGCCGTTGCTCTCCATGTCGAGCTGCTGCAGGTAGGCGGCGAAACGGCGAAGCTCGTGCGCGTACGGCAACACGGCCTTCGTCTCGGCGCCGAGCACGTTGTGGTACCAGATGCCGAGCAGGGCCATCAGCATCGGTGCGTTGCGCTCGAAGGGCTCGTCGCGGAAGTGCTCGTCGATGGTGTGGAAGCCGTCGAGGAACTCGCAGAAGCGGGCTGGCCCGATGGAGATCATCAGCGAGAGCCCGATGGCCGAGTCGACCGAATAGCGGCCGCCGACCCAGTCCCAGAAGCCGAAGATGTTGCCGCCGTGCTCGTTGTCGGTGTCGATGCCGAACTCGGCCACCTTCTCGGCGTTGGTGCTGACGGCCACGAAGTGCTTCGCAACCGCAGCATCGCCCAGCTCGCTGGTGAGCCACTGCCGCGCCTGGCCGGCGTTGGTCAGCGTCTCGATGGTGGTGAACGTCTTCGAGCTGACCACCACCAGCGTGGTGGCGGGGTCCAGGTCGGCGAGGTTGCTGGTGATGTCGGCGCCGTCGACGTTGCTGACGAAGCGGCAGTCGAGGCCGGGCTGGCCGAACGCTTCGGTGGCCAGGTACGCCATGGCCGGGCCGAGGTCGCTGCCACCGATGCCGATGTTGACCACCGTGGTGATCCGCTGCCCGGTGGCACCCAGCCACTCGCCGCTGCGCACCTTGTTGGCGAACACTGCCATGCGATCGAGCACGTCGTGCACGTCGGGCACCACGTCGTGGCCGTCGACCACGACGCTCGAGTGGCGTGGCGCACGCAGTGCCGTGTGCAGCACGGCGCGCTGCTCGGTGGTGTTGATTCGCTCGCCGGCTAACATTGCGTCGCGATGCTCGGTAACACATGCCGCCGCGGCCACGGCCTGCAGCGCGGCCAGCACGCCGTCGTCGATGAGGTGCTTGGAGTAGTCGATGCGCAGCTCGCCGGCGTGCACGACGTAGCGCTGAGCGCGCTGGGGGTCGGTGGCGAAGAGTTCGCGCAGGTGGGCCGGCGGCGGGGTGGCCTGCAGCGCGGCCCACGTGGGTGTGGTGGTGATGTCCATCGCTGCCGACGCTACCCATCAACGCCGGGCAACTGCGCAGCTGCTGCCGTGTCGATGACCACCACCGTGCCCGTGCGACGCACGCGCTGGATGGGAAGCGAGCGGTCCTCCAGCAACCAACGCCGCATCGGCTCGGCCTTGGCGGCGCCCGGCGCGAGTACCAACCGGCGGCGAGCGCCGTTCACCACTGGCGGGGTGAGGGTCATGCGTACGAAGCCGGCGTACTGACCGCTGAGGGCCACTGGCAGAGGGCTGTCGATCACCGGGTCGCCCGGCGGCCATGAGGCAGTGTGCCCGTCGTCGCCCAGCCCGAGGTGCACGACATCGAAGCGTTCGGGTAACGACGAGGCGTAACGATTCGCCGCTGCGGTGAGTCGCTTGGCTTCCACTGGCATGAGGTGCACGCGGGCCCCGAGTTCGGCGAACCCTGCGAGGAGATGCGCGTTGCGGGCGGGGTTGGCAGCGGGCGCAACGCGCTCATCGACCTGCCAGATGCCAACATGCGCCCACGGAACGTCGAGCCCGGCGAGAGCGGCGAACATCAGCGCCGGCGTGCTCCCGCCGCTGACCGCAAGCGAGGCCGCGCCGCGCCGACGCACTGCATTGCGCATCTGCCGCGCCAACCAGTCGGCGGCATCGGCGGCAGCGGTTGCAGCGTTGGGTGCGACGAGAATGTGCATGCCCGCCAGCCTGGCACGTCATAGGCGTTGCAGGAACGACACCACCGGGCCGGTAAACGCATCGTTGCGGTCGCCGGCAACCATGTGGTGCGCATCGCGCACGTCGACGTACTCGGCGTGGGGCACCAGTTGCAAGAACTCCTGCGCGGCCTCTTCGCTGACCACATCGCTCATCCGGCCGCGCACGAGCAGCACGGGCAGCGTCAGCCGGCGGGCGTGCTCGACGAAGATGTCCATGTGGGTGCCGGTGCGCTGACGCTGGTCACCGGCCATGAACGCAGGGTCCCAGTGCCAGCGGTAGCGGCCGTCCTCGCCCAGGCGCAGGTTGCGGGCGAGGCCATCGGTGTTGGCGGGGCGCGGGCGGTGCGGCATGTAGCGGGCCACCGCGTCGGCGGCTTCGTCGAGCGTGGCGAAACCCTCGGGCTGGCCGGTCATGAAGTCGACGATGCGCTTGATGCCGACGGCCTCTGACCGGTGCGCGATGTCGACCAACACGAGTGCACGGGAGGCGGGCAGCAGGCCTTCCTCCGCGCGGGTGCCCTCCATCCACATCCCTGTGATGCCGCCCATCGAGGCGCCCACCAGTGCGGGCTGGTGAAGCGCCTCACACCATGCCTCGGCATCCGCCCGCATCACCGCCAGGCTGTAGTCACCCGTGGGGTCCCAGTCGCTCTCGCCGTGGCCGCGCAGGTCGGCGCTGACCGCGAAGAAGCCTTCCTTGGAAAGGGCTGCCGCTGTGCCACCCCACGAGTGTCGTGTCTGGCCGCCGCCGTGCAGCAGCAGTACGGCAGGTGCCGACGAATCGCCGTAGGCGTCGGCCACCAATCGCACCCCGTTGGCTCCGTCGCACTCGATTCGCTGCCGCATGCCCTTATGGGTAGCACAGCACCTCACTCGCCGGTGAAGTGGGGCGCCGCACCCGCACATCTGCCATCGGTGCCTCCTCGGCACGTACTGTAGAAATCGTGACCACGCTCTCCAGTACCGGGCTCGACGCCCTCGCCCAACGCATTCAGCACGAACTCGACGGTGGCTTCATCACCGCCGCGCAGGTCGCCATCGGCATCGACGGCAAGATCGCCCACTTCCAGTCGTTCGGCAGTGCCACCGACACCGACCGCTTCATCATCTTCTCGGCCACCAAGGCACTGGTCGCGATGGCGCTGCTGCCGCACTTCGCCGACGGCACCTTGGATCTCACCACCCCCGTCGCCCACTACCTGCCCGAGTTCGGCCACCACGGCAAGGACGACGTGACAGTGCTGCAACTGCTCACCATGCAGGGCGGCTTCCCACAGGCGCCCATCGGCCCGGACCGATGGGGCACCAGCGAAGGGCGCCGCGCCCAGTTCGCCGAGTGGCCGCTGGAGTTCCCGGCCGGCTCGCGCACCGAGTACCACCCGGTGTCGGCCCACTGGGTCATCGCCGAACTACTCGAGACACTGAACCAGCGCAGCTACCTCGACGTCGTCCACGACCGGGTGATGCAGCCCGCCGGCGTCGGCCACATCCTCGGTCCTGACGCTGTCGGAGCCATCACCGTGCGGTCCATCGGCCAGTACCCCACCGACCCCGCCAAGCTGGCCGCCACCTTCGGCCGCGCCGAACTGGTGCCGGTGGCGTCCATCGGCCCCGACGCTCTGCTCTCGATGAACGACCATCGCGCCCAACGCGTCGGCATCCCGGGCGGCGGGGCCGTCGCCACCGCGGCCGACATCGCCATCATCTACCAGCACTTCCTGCACAACTTCGGCGGCGCGCTCCCCGACGAATGGCTCGCCGACGCAGTAGGCACCATCCGCAACGGCAGCATCAGCGCCACCGACATGGTGCCGGCCAACCGCACGATCGCCGGCTACGTGGCCGGCAACGACAGCTACCACCTGCACCGCTGGATGCCAGCCGCCCCTCGGGCTTTCGGCCATGCCGGCGCCGGCGGCCAGCTGTGCTGGGCAGATCCTGCGTCGGGCCTCAGCGTCAGCTTCCTGCACGACACGCTGCACCAGGACCCTCGCGTCGAGTTCCGCCGCGCCGCCGAACTCAACCACCTCGCGCTCGCGCTGCTGCAGTGACGCGCACGACCGACGGCACACCCACCGCTGCGGCCACGGCACAGCACGCGGGACCCCATCACGAGCAGCGCGCCGGCATCATCGCCGGCGTCACCGCCTACGTCGTGTGGGGCCTGCTCACCATCTACTGGAAGCAGCTCCACGACTTCGACGCGTTCGAACTGATCGGCTGGCGCATCACCGCCTCGGCGGTCGTGATGGCCGTCATCCTCACCTGGAAACGTGGCTGGTCACGGCTGGCGGTGCTGCTCCACGACCGGGCGCTGCTGGCACGGGTCGCTGCCGCCGCGGTGCTGCTCACCGTCAACTGGACGTCGTACGTGTGGGCCGTGGTCCACAACCACGTACTCGAGACCGCGCTGGGCTACTTCATCGCTCCACTCGGCACGGTGATGGTTGGTGTGCTCGTGCTGCACGAGCCGCTGCGCACGGCGCAGAAGGTCGCCCTCGTGCTCGCTGCGGGGGCGGTGGTGGTGCTCACCATCTCCTATGGCCGTGTGCCGTGGCTGGCGCTGGCCATCGCAGTGTCGTGGACCACGTACGGCTACCTCAAGAAGCACGTACCACTCACGCCGGTGGAGAGCATGGCGGCCGAATCCTTCATCCTCGTGATCCCCGCCATCGCGCTGGCCGTCGCTTTCGCAGGGCGCGCCGGCAGCATCCCGAACAGCGCGACCGCCGGCCAGCTGACCCTCGCTGCACTCACCGGCTTCGCGACCGTCGGCCCACTGATGCTGTTCGCCTTCGCAGCCCAGCGCGTGCCCCTGACCGTCATCGGGCCGATGCAGTACATCGTGCCGTCGATGAACTTCGTGATCGGCTGGCAGCTCTACGACGAACCGCTCTCGGCCACCAAGCTGGCCGGCTTCTCGCTGGTCTGGATCGGGCTGGTCGTGCTCACCCTGGATTCTGTGCGCCGCGCCCGGCGCAGCTGATGATTGGTTCCAAGGGATCCGATGGTGAGCGGTCCTAGGCGTTCGACTTCTGGGTCTGCATGGTCCCACTTCTGCATCTGGGTGTGTCTCGTCCCGGCCACCGGGACGGGACACACCCAGAAAGAGGGTCCGTCACGGCAACGACACCACCCAGGACGCGGAAGAGGCCCGCCCCGAAGGGCGGGCCTCTCTCGACAGGGTGTTGCGGAGGATCAGCTCTCGAATTCGGTGATCAGCTCACCGATGTTCGTGAACGTCTTCGCCGTGGCGTTGTACTGCAGGACCTGCAGCGACTCTGCCAGGAAGGGGTCTTCCTCACCAATCGACTTGAACACCACACCGTCGCGGGAGAGCGACGGCGTGTAGGTGAAGTTGCGAGCGGCGTTGATGATGGATGCACGAGTGAGGCCCTCGGGCGACTCCTGTGCCTGCTTGATGATGGCCACCGTGACTTCGGCGGTCGCCCAACCGGCCGTGGCCGTAGCAGCAATGTCGGACTTGCCGGCAGCAGCCATGAAATCCACATACTCCTTGACAGCCGGGATCGCGGCGTTGGCCGGGTCCGTGATGTCGGTGAGGTTGTTGGACGTGTAGAGGCCGTCAGCAGCGGCACCGGCAACCGACAGGATGAGGCTGCTGGCGCAGGTGTTGGTGATGAAGGTGGCAGGTGCCCAACCGGCGTTCTGTGCCTTCTTCTCGGCGAGTGCGCCCAAGAACGTCACGCAGCCGGCGCCCAGCGGCACCGCCATGATCACATCGGGTGCCTTGTCAGCGATGCTGGTGATCTGCGAGGTGGGCGGCGCGGTGTCCGTGGCCTCGATGGTCTGCTCGTCGACGATGTCGAGGTTGTACTCGGCAGCCAGTTCCTTGAACGCCTCGGCGTAGACCTGACCGAACTCGCTGTTCACATAGAACAGGGCAACCGTGGCACCCTCGGGGTACTGCTCGGCGATCTGCTTCGCGTACACCTTCGACTCGGTGTTGTAGGGCACGAGCTGGCCGGTGGTCCACGGGTAGTCCGCGACCTCGCCCCATGAGGGCGAACCGGTGAGCGAACCCAACTGCGGGATGCACTCCTCGTTCAGCGTGTCGCGCACGGCCAGGTTGTTGGGCGAGCCGATGATGCCCGAGAAGACCTGGACGCCGTTATCGATGCCCGCGGAGACCGCACCGGGGGTGAGGTCCTTGCTGTACTGGTCGTCCTCGACGCTGGCGGTGATGGTGAGGTCGCCGAGCAGGCCCTGCTCGTTGGCGTAGTCCATGTAGGCGAGCCAGCCGTCCTTCACCGGGGCGAAGGCTTCGTCAGCCGACGAGTCGCCGGTGAGCGGCATGACCGAGCCGATGTTGATGGTGCCTTCGATGGGGGCATTGGCTGCATCGGGGTCGATGCAGTTCTCGGTGTCGACAGCCCAGCCAGCAGCGGCCGGCACCGTGGTGTCGACCATCGTCTCGACGGTGGTTTCGCCGGTGGTTTCGCCGGTGGTGCTCGCGGTGGTCTCAGCTGTGGCCGTCGTGGTATCGGTCGTCTTCGTGTCGTCGCTGCAGGCAGCGATCAACAGTGCTCCGGCGGTGAACGCCGCCAGTAGCCGTGCGGACTTTCGTCGCATCGTGCATCTCCCTCTTGTGTACGTCAGTCCGCTGCGGAGGCAGGAACGGTCTTGTAGATCGTAGCCGTCCCGGCAGGTTTGGATACGACCTTGCACAACCGCCGAGACTGCACCCGCCACAGACCGACGATGCCCAACGGCGCGAAGAACATCAGGAGAATCAGCGACATGGCGAAGATGCCACCACCGGGCGATGTCTGTGCCCAACCGAAGAACGGCCGGAACAGGCCAGGGATCTTGTCCGGATCCGTCCAGTCGCCGGTCCGTTCAGTGATGAACTGGTACAACAGCGCGCCGATGATGGGGCCCCACAGCGAACCGGCACCACCGACCACCATGATCACCAGGAAAGTGATGGAGCCGGCGACGGTGAGCAACGCGGTGTCGGGGGTGACAGTGCCGGTGCGGATGGCCGACAGGCTGCCAGGCATGGCGCACATGGCTGCCGAAAGCCCGAACACGATGCCCTTGGTGACGGCCAGGTTGACACCCATCACCGCGGCAGCCGTGCTGTTGTCGCGGATGGCGACCAGTGAACGGCCCATACGGCTCTTCACGACACCGCGGCAGATGAGGTACACGATGACCACGATGATGATGCCGACCCAGTAGTAGAACGGCTTCACGTTCTGGCCGCGCAGGTTGCCCCACGGGTTCCAGCCGAAGATCTCGTACGTGGGGTTGTCCTTGTTGAACTTGAAGCCGGTGTCGTTGAGGCCCTTGGCACCACCGGTGAGCCATGACAGCTTCTTCCACTTGATCACCTGCGGGAAGACCAGGCCGAGCGCCAAGGTGACCAGTGCGAGGTACACGCCCTGAATGCGCAGTGCCGGCAGCGAGACCAGCACGCCGATCACGAACGCCAACGCGAACGCCACCGGCAACGTGACGAACGGGCTCCAGCCCCAGCGCGTGACCGCAATGGCGGTGACGTAGGTGCCGATGCCGAAGAACGCCGAATGACCGATGGAGATCTGGCCCGCGTAGCCGAGCAGGAGGTTGAGCGACAGCGCGGCGGCCATCAATGTAAACGCCGTGGTGAACGTCTCGATCAGGCTGTCGCTGCCCCTGGTGGGAACCCAGAGCAGCGCTGCGCCCAGCAACACAGCGACCGCCACGCGGATGGCCCAGCTGGCAGCGCCGCCGGACTTGATGGTGAACAGCGACTTCATACTCGTTCCACCTTCGCCGTACCGAACAGACCCGACGGCCGAAAGAGCAGGACTGCGACGATCACGAGGAACGAGACCCCGACCTTCATCTCCTGGCCCACCCAGTCGGGTGCGTACCCGGCCGCGAGGTTCTGGATGACACCGATGGTGAGACCACCGATCACTGCGCCGCCTGGGCTGTCGAAGCCGCCGAGCGTGGCGGCCGCCGAGGCGTAGATGAACACCTGGAACATCAGGCTCTGGCTGACGCTCTGGGCGTTGCCAGCGGTGACGACACCGCCGAGGGCGCCGATGGCGGCAGCCATACCCCAGCTGACCATCAGTACCGTGCTGGTGCGGATGCCGACCAGCTTGGCGCTGTCGGCGTTGGAGGCGACGGCTCGCATCGCGAGGCCGAGCTTGGTGCGGTTGAACACCAGGAACAGCGCGGCGGTGATCACCAGCACCAGCCCGATGGTGCCCAGCGACTTGATGGTGATTTCGGCGCCGAAGATTCGGACGAAGTCGGTGTCCGCGCTGGGGAACAGGTGCGGGAACCGAGGCTGCTTGCTGCCGACTCCCGTGTTGGGGAGCTGCTGGCCACCCCAGATGGCGCCGTCGAGCCAGTTGAGGAACTGGAACAACCCGATGGTGACGATGAACACGGCGAACGGGGACTTCTTCGCGATGGGTCGCACCAGCGCAACCTCGGCGGTGGCACCGATGAGGAAGCCGACGGCCATGCCCATGATGACGGCGATGCCAATGGGAATGTCCCACTCACCGAACTGGTAGACGCAGTAGGCGCTGAACAGCGCCATCTCACCCTGCGCGAAGTTGAGGTGGCCGGTGCCGCGATAGATGATGACCAGGCCCAACGCGAGCAATGCGTAGATACTGCCTTCGCTGAGGCCGTCGACGAGTCGTTGCAAGAATAGTTCCATCAGAACCCCAGGTACGCCTTTCGGATGGCATCGTCGGCGCTCAGCTCGGCAGCGCTGCCGCTGGCGACGATGGTGCCGGTCTCCAGCAAGTAGACACGGTGCGCCATGTGCATCGCGAGGTTCGCGTTCTGCTCGACGAGCAACACGGAGAGCCCCTCTTCCTTGTTGAGCTGCTGGATCACGTGGAACAGCTCCTGGGTGATGAGCGGGGCCAGGCCCATGCTGGGTTCGTCGCAGAGCAGCAGCTTCGGGCGGCTCATCAACGCACGCGCGATCGCGAGCATCTGTTGCTCGCCGCCGCTGAGGCTGCCGGCGCGCTGCGACCGACGCTCGGCCAGGCGGGGGAAGACCCCGAACCAGCGCTGCATGTCTGCGGCAATGCTGCTGTTGCCGTCCGTGCGCACGAAAGCACCCGCCCGTAGGTTGTCCTCCACCGAGAGCTCGGGGAACGTGCCTCGGCCCTGCGGCACCTGAGCGATACCGGCGCGCACGATGGTGTCGGCACCCGCCTTGTGTACTTCGACACCCTCGAACTCGACGGTGCCCCCACGCGGGATGGTGCCGCTGATGGCCCGCATCGTGGTGGTCTTGCCGGCGCCGTTGGCACCGAGGACGACGACGATCTCGCCCTGCGCAACCTCGATGTCGAGACCGTGCAGCACCGTGACCGGGCCGTATCCGGCGGTGAGTGCGTGTGTGCGCAGGAGTGTCATTCCGTGGTTCCTAGGTACGCCTGAATGACCTTCTCGTTGTTCTGCACTTCTGCGGGTGTTCCTTCCGCGATCTTGCGACCGAACTCCATCACGATGACACGATCACTGATTCCCATGACCATCGACATGTGGTGCTCGACGAGCAGCACCGTGAGATTGAACTGGTCGCGGATCGTGGCAATGGTGTGGCCCAGTTCGTCGACCTCACCGTGGGGTAGGCCGGCGGCGGGTTCGTCCATCAGCAGGAAGTTGGGGCGGGCAGCGAGCGCACGGGCGATCTCGAGGCGCTTGAGCGTGCCGAACGGCAGACCGGCGGCTGGGGTGAAGGCCAGGTGCCCGAGACCCAGCTGGTTCAGTAAGTCGCCGGCGTCGTCGCGAGTGCGCCGGTTGTCGGCCGCAGCACCGACACGGCTGATGGCCCGGACGAAGCCGATGGAGCCCTGGGAATGGGCGCCGACCATCACGTTCTCGAGCAACGTCATGCTGGGGAACAGCGCGAGGTTCTGGAAGGTGCGGGCAATGCCCAAACGGGCAATGCCATGGGCGGGCACATCGAGCAGTTCCTGACCACGGAACTTCACCGAACCCAATGTGGGCTGGTAGATGCGACTGACCACATTGAACATTGTGGTCTTGCCGGCACCGTTGGGCCCGATGAGGCCACAGATGTGGCCCTCCTCGATGCTGAACGAGAGCCCGTCGAGGGCCACGATCCCGCCGAAGCGCACTGTTACGTCTTGTACGTCGAGCAACGTCACGCTGACCTGTCTCCTCCCCCTGATGAAGTGCGCTCACCGTAGCCGGTCGCAGCAACCTGTGACGAACGTCTCCATCAATTCGCACTGGGACAGCAGCGGCGCCGTCGGCAAGACTGCGAGCATGCCCGCGACCATCCCCAAGTTCTCCCTCGCGCAATGGCGAGAAGGTACCGACCAGGCCGCTGCCGCCCGCGAGCTGATGGCGATGTGTCACGGCGTGGGGTTCTTCTACCTCGTTGATCACGGTGTGCCCAACCAGTTCCTCGACAGGTATTTCGCGTTGCTCGAGCAGTTCTTCGCGCTCCCAGAGGCCACCAAAGCGAAGATCGACAAGTGCCGCTCGCCGCACTTCCGTGGCTGGGAACGGGTGGGTGCCGAACTCACCAACAACCGCGTCGACCATCGCGAGCAGCTGGATGTGAGCACCGAGAACCCGGCCTACCCGGCTGGCTCAGAACCCGCCTACCTCCGCCTCGACGGCCCAAACCAGTGGTTGCCGGAACACGACCTGCCCGGCTTCCACGCAGCCGTCGACGAGTTCTTCACCCGTCTCGGCGATGTCGCGTGGGAACTGATGGAGGTCATGTCGGTGGGGTTGAGCCTGCAGCGCGGGCATTTGCGCGAGCTTTTCGGCGAACGCCCGTTGTCGTTCGTCAAGCTGATCAGCTACCCGCGCACCCCGCCTGGCGAGGCGGGCGTCAACGCCCACAACGACGCCGGCTTCCTCACCCTGCTGCTGCAGCACCGCGTCGGCGGGCTGCAGGCGCTGGGCCCGGACGGCGAATGGATCGACGTCAACCCGCCCCAGGGCGCAATCATCGTCAACATCGGCGAGATGCTGCAGGCGATGACCGGCAACTACTTCGTCGCCTGCACCCACCGTGTCATCGCCACCGAACCGCGGTTCTCCAGCGCCTACTTCCACGGCCCGGACCTGCGCACCCCGCTCACTGCGCTGACGCTGCCCGCGCAGTTCGCAGAGGCTGTCGCCGCCAGTCCTCGGCACCGGTCGGCCGGCTTCATGGCCAAGCGCGACGAACTGCTCGAAGGCAGCGCCGACATCGCCAGCGAGAGCGCGCAGGTATTCGGCCAGCAGATGTGGAACTACTACGTGCGCAGCTACCCCGAGGTGGTGGGGACCCACTACCCCGGCTCGGTGTGACGACGGCGATCAGCCGGCGTCAACCACCATGGCCGCAGCGTCGATGATGCGTTGGGCACGCACATCGCCGGCAAGGTTCGATGCCATCTTGTTCATCACGTAGCCGATTGCGAGTTCGCGCTCGGGCTGCGCGAACCCCACCGAACCGCCGGCGCCGGGGTGGCCGTACGAGCCTTCACCGGCAAACGCGGTGAACACGCCGGTGGTCATGAAGCCCATCGCGAACATGGTGGGCACGATCAGGCAGGCATCCGCTTCACCGGCAGGCGTGACGGTGTGGCGGGCGACGTCGCGGGTGGCCTGGTCGAGCAGTTGCACGCCGTCGATCGGCCCCAGCGTGGCGGCGTAGATCTTCGCCAGCGACCGTGCGTTGGTGATGCCGTTGGCGGCGGGGATCTGCGCAGCGTGGACTGCACGAGTGTTGAACAGCCCGTCGCCGGCCAGCGCACCATTGACGCTGAGCGCACGGCCGGCGTTGCTGTCCGGGCCGAGGAACATGTCGATCATCTGCTGCACCGCTGGGTCGTCGCTTTTCGCGCCCATCAGCTGACCGACCAGCGGAGAAACCCTTGGCTCCTGCGCCTCGGGCAGGCCGATGAAGAACTCGGCACCGACCGGGCCGGCGATCTCGTCCTGCACGAAGCGGCCGATGCTGCGGTGCGCCGGATCAACGCGGCGCACGAGTTCGCCGGCGAGGAACCCGTAGGTGACCGCGTGGTAGCCGTGCGTGCTGCCGATGGGCCACTCGGGCTTGGTATCGGCGAGGCGTTCGGTGATCGTCGGCCAGTCCAGCACCTCTTCCAGCGTGATCTCGCCCTGCACGCTGAACAACCCGCATTGGTGGCTGAGCAGCTGCGCAACCGTGGCCTCGCCCTTGTCGTGACGGGCGAACTCGGGCCAGTAGCGGCTGACCGGCTCGTCGTAGGCGAGCAGGCCACGCTGCACGCACATCGCGACGGCGATGGCAGTGATGCCTTTGGTGGTGCTGAACACCAACTGCAACGTGTCGGCGTCGTACGGCTGCGTGCACGCCTCGTCGAACCAGCCGCCCGTCAGGTCAACCACCAGTTCGCCACGGTGGTACACCGCGGCACCGGCACCAAGCTCCTCACCCGAGGCGAGGTTCTCCTCGAACGCGGCGCGAACGCCTTCCCAACCCGGTGCGACGAACGCTGCAGTGTTGCTCATGGAGCCGAAACGTAACGCCCCGCGGGCGCCAGCGTTCAGTCGTACCAATCGAGCGTCGCGCGCATGGTGACATCAAACTCTTCGAACGTCATCTGTGACTTGACGCCGATGACGAGCTCCGCATCGGCGCCGACCGGGTAGCGCAGCCGTCCGGGCCGTTCGGTGGCTGCCAGGTAGATGACGTCTGCCACCTGTTGGGCCGGCGCCGGCTGGCCGTTGACCAGCGTGCGCTGGGCGTCACGGAACCGCTGCCAACGGGCGTACTCGTCGGAGCTGGGGGTCATGGCCGCCGTCACCGCGCTGTTGCTGCCGAGCTGGGTGGCGAACTGGCCGGGCTCGACGACGCTGACGCGGATGCCCTGATGCGAGAGCTCGAAGTGCATCGCCTCGGTGAGTGCCTCGACGGCGTGCTTGCTGGCGGCGTAGAGCCCGCCGTAGGGGGTGCCCACCAGGCCGGCCAGCGAGCCGACGTTGACGATGGCGCCACCACCGTTGGCGCGCATGTGCGGTACGACAGCTCGCGCCATGCGGACCACGCCGGTGACGTTGGTGTCGAACTGGCGGGCGACCTCGTCATCGCTGAACAGGTGCACTGCCCCGAACGTCTCGATGCCCGCGTTGTTGACCAGGATGTCGAGCGAACCGGCGGCAGCAATGGCCTGCGCGACCGCGTCGTTGACGCTGTCGGTGTCGCACACGTCGAGCGCGATCTGGGTGATGTCGGTGCGGGCG
>Ga0105047_10005217_pt1 | contig 22390 bp, 15 predicted proteins | sample MAT04_FD_78384 | JGI IMG/M metagenome (GOLD analysis project Ga0105047, IMG submission 78384) | Freshwater microbial communities from Lake Fryxell liftoff mats and glacier meltwater in Antarctica - MAT-04 (megahit assembly) | ecosystem: Environmental > Aquatic > Freshwater > Ice > Liftoff... | reverse complement strand
TGCGCGAGTTGCTGGAACTGCGCGAACGCATCACCACCCCAGCCCGGGCAGCGCAGATCCTGTACGACGCGGCGGACCCGTTCAGTCGCAAGGTCGTGATCGACCGCGGCGAGCTGCATGGCATCGTGCCCGGCTCTCCAGTCATCGATGGTCATGGCGTGCTCGGGCAGGTGACGCGGGTGTTCGGTGCGGTCAGCGAAGTGACCTTGATCATTGATGGCGACCAGGCCATACCCGTGCTCAATACCCGCACCGGGGTACGCGGCGTTGCCTTTGGCGACCTGTCCAACCCGGGCGGCGGCATGGAGCTGCGGTTCGCTCCAGCCGACACCGACGTACAGGCTGGCGACGTGTTGTCCACCAGCGGTGTCGATGGTGTCTATCCCCCGGGGCTGGCGGTAGCACGGGTCGACAAGGTCGAGCGCCGCAGCGAATCGGTGTTTGCCCGGATCGCGCTCAGTCCGCTGGCGCAGGTGCGCGGCACGATGCATGTGATGGTGCTGCAGCCGGTGGCCAGCCAGATCGAGCCGCGCCCCAGCGAGGCCACGGTGCAGGCACCGGCCAGAAAGTCGTTGCGCCAATGACCATCCGCGCCACGGGAGCATTCGCATGATCATGCGCCAGGGCCAGCAGCTGCTGCTGCCGGCCAGTCCGTTTTTCATCTGGGTCACGCTGCTGGCCGCGTTCGTTCTCAATATGTTGCAGAACATGGGTTTCTGGGGCCGCTCGGCCTGGGTGCCGGATCTGCTGGCCCTGGTATTGGTGTTCTGGAGCGTGCATCAGCCGCTGCGCGTGGGTATTGGCGTCGCATTCGTGTTCGGCCTGTGCATGGACGTGCACCAGAGCGGTTTGCTGGGTGCCAACGCACTGTCCTATACCGTGCTGAGTTTTTTTGCGATCGCGATCCATCGCCGCCTGCTGTGGTTTACCGTGCCGTCGCAGGCGCTGCAGGTGTTGCCGGTGTTCGTGATCGCGCAATGGATCGGCTTGGGTGCGAAAATGCTCGCAGGCGGCTCGTTTCCGGGCTGGGTGATTCTGCTGGCACCCGTGTTGCAGGCCGCACTGTGGCCCGCTGCCAGCGTGTTGCTGCTGGTGCCACAGCGCCGCGCACCCGACCCGGACCTGAACCGGCCGTTGTGATTCATCCGCTGAGCCCGCGCCGTGACCCGAATGATCTACCGATGACCGAACTGCGTAACGTCGAAGCTGACCTGGCCCGGTTCCGGCTGCGGGTGTTCATCGTCAGCGTCATGGTGGTACTGTGTTTTCTGCTGGTGGCCGGACGGTTGGTGGTGTTGCAGGTGGTTCGCCACGACGACCTCAAGGCACAGGCCGAGAGCAACCGCACCGCGGTCGTGCCGGTGGTGCCCAACCGTGGGCAGATTCTGGACCGCAACGGTGTCGTGCTGGCCAACAACTACTCGGCCTACACCCTGGAGATCACGCCATCCAAGGTCAAGAACCTGGACCAAACCATCGAGGCGTTGTCTCAGATCGTCGAGATCACGCCGCGCGACCGGCGCCGCTTCAAAAAGCTGCAGGATGAATCCAAGAGTTTCGAGTCGTTGCCGATCCGCACCAAGCTCGACGACGGGGATGTCGCAAGGTTTACCGCGCAACGTTTCCGCTTTCCTGGCGTAGAGATCAAGGCCCGGCTGTTTCGCAGTTACCCCTATGGCGAGCTGGCCAGCCATGTGATCGGTTACATCGGGCGTATCAATCGGGCCGAAAAGGACAAGCTCGACGACTCCGAGGATGCCGCCAATTACCGTGGCACCGAATACATCGGAAAACTCGGTGTGGAGCAGAACTTCGAGCGCCAGCTGCACGGCACGACCGGCGTCGATTCGGTTGAGACCTCGGCCGGCGGACGCGCCATGCGCAAGCTCTCGAGCAGTCCGTCCACACCGGGCGACACGGTGGTGTTGTCGATCGACATCCGGCTACAGAAGCTGATCGAGGACCTGTATGGCGATCGCCGCGGCGCGCTGGTCGCGCTCGATCCCAAGACCGGCCAGGTACTGGCCTTCGTCAGCAAACCGACCTTCGACCCGAACCTGTTCGTCGATGGCATCGATTACGAGAGCTGGCAGGCGCTCAACGAGTCGATCGACAAGCCACTGCTGAACCGGGCCTTGCGCGGCACCTATCCGCCGGGCTCGACCTACAAGCCATTCATGGCGTTGGCGGCGCTGCATACCGGCAAGCGCTCGGCCGGCACCATTATTCAGGACAACGGAACCTGGACCTTCGCCGGCCACCAGTTCCGCAGCCATGGAGACCATGGGCTGGGGCCGGTGGACATGAACGCGGCGATCGTGAAGTCGAGCAACGTCTACTTCTATTCGCTGGCCAACGAGTTGGGCGTGGACACGATCCACGACTTCATGGCGCCGCTGGGTTTCGGCCAGACCACCGGCATCGACCTGCAGGGCGAATCGCGCGGCGTGTTGCCGAGCATGGAATGGAAACGCAACTACTACAAGCGGCGCGACCAGCAGAAATGGTACGCCGGCGAGACGATCTCGCTGGGCATCGGCCAGGGCTACAACACCTTCACCATGCTGCAACTGGCGCAGGCCACCGCGATCCTGGCCAACAACGGTATCCGGCACAAGCCACAACTGGTGATTGCCACACAGGATGCGATGACGCGCCAGCGGCACGCGATCGCACCCGAGCCCAGGCAGGACCTGGGATTCAAGCCCGAGCACCTGGACGTCGTGAACAAGGCGCTGGCCTCGGTGACCACGGAAGGCACAGCGACCCGGGTTTTTGCCGGTGCGCCGTACCGCTCCGCCGGCAAGACCGGCACTGCGCAGGCGGTCGGCATCGCCGCAGGCAGCAAGTACAACGCCGCCAAGATGGAGGAGCGCCGGCGCGATCACGCCTTGTACATGGCGTATGCGCCGGCCGAGGATCCGAAGATCGCGCTGGCGGTGATCGTCGAGAACGCCGGCTTTGGCGCTGCCCATGCCGCGCCGATCGCGCGCCGGGTCTTTGACTACTGGTTGCTGGGCCAGTACCCGAGCGACGAGGATATGGCGGCGGTTCGCCTGGGTCAGGCGGGCGCGCCGATCGGTACGTCGCGCAGGTCGGCCGACATGCCTTGGCCGGGCGTTGCGCCCTGATCACAGCCGCATCTTCCGGCCCATGAAAAAAGCGCTGGGGTCGCCAGCGCCTTTCTCTCGGTTTGCCGCCAGCGCGGCCACCGGTTGGTTTTAGTCTCCAGGGTCCTCAATCCAGCCATCGCACAGGACGGCCATCGAGTGACGCAACTGTAATAGCGGGCGCGCGCCCGTGCCATCGGGATTTACCCCCAAGCAGTATTGCCGCACTGCACCATTTTGCGTGGGTTAGCTCATATGTAAGTGATCACTGCAGGGTGTGGGCCATTCGGCTGGCAATTCATGTCCGAAGTCACAGTGTGACGACGCGAACGCCGGTCTTGCAGCGCGCTGTCAACCAAGGGTTTATCCGGAGCTGGAAAAGTCTCAGGCAGGTTGCGCAGTCGCGCCGGTGGCCTGGTCAATCCGGGTCGGCCTGTACGGCGAGTTGCCCGAGGCAAGTGCCCCGCCCTGGCTGCAGGATTGCCGACCTCATCACTGCGGGTAGGATTGCAAGCATTTGCAACCGCCTCGCCGACTCGCCCTGGTCCGCTCACCTCATGGATGAATCCAGCCCTCGCATCAGCAGCCAGTTGGCCTCGGACGGCTGGCAGGTGACCTTGGGCGGCTGCTGGTCGGCGGCGGAACTGGCCCGGCCAGCCGTGTGGAGCGGCCTGCGGCGCTCGCTCGACGCACTCGAGCCTCCGGCGCGGGGCGCGCAAGGCCGCTGGGACCTGCGCGCACTCGAGCGGCTCGACCATACCGGCGCACAGTTGCTCTGGAACACCTGGGGCCGTCAGTGGCCGGCAAAGCTGCAAGCCTCGCCGGCGCAGCGCGCCATGCTGGACCGGGTCGCACGGTTTTCGGTCGTGCCGCCACCAGCGGCCGCGCCGACCTGGCTGCAACGGTTCCTGCGCCTGGGCGAGCTGGTCTACAAGGTGGTGGACCATGGGCGCGACCTGCTGCGGCTGGTCGGGCAGCTGCTGCTGGACATCGGCCGCCTGCTGCGCTCGCCACGCGACGGTCCCTGGCGGGACGTGTCTGGCCAGCTGTACCGCATCGGCGCCACGGCATTGCCGATCACTGCGCTGGTCGGATTCCTGATCGGCGTGGTGCTGGCCTACCTGATGTCGCAGCAACTGCGCAAGTTCGGCGCCGACGCCTTCATCGTCGACGTGCTGGGCATTGCGCTGATCCGTGAGCTGGCGCCGGTGCTCGCGGCGATCCTGATCGCGGGGCGTTCGGGCTCGTCGATCACAGCTCAGATCGGTGTCATGCGGGTGACCGAGGAGCTTGACGCGATGCGGGTGATGGGTATCGCGCAAGGGTACCGACTGGTGATGCCGCGTGCGATCGCGATGGCCATCGCGATGCCGCTGATCACGGTCTGGACGACGCTGTCGGCCTTGTTTGGCGGCATGCTGGCGGCCGATCTGTCGATGGGCATCACGCCGGCCTATTTCATCTCCGCCTTGCCGGCAACCGTGGAAGTGGCGAACCTGACACTGGCCATGAGCAAGGCCATGGTGTTTGGCGTGCTGATCGCACTGGTCGGATGTCACTACGGTCTGAGGGTCAAGCCCAATACCGAGAGCCTGGGTGAGGGCACGACCGCATCGGTGGTAACTTCGATCACCGTGGTGATCCTGGTAGACGCTCTGTTCGCGGTGTTGTTCAAGGATGTCGGCATATGAACTCGCGCCATGCGGGGTTTGCGTGCGCTGCGCCGTGCGCCGACACGGGAGAGCGCCGATGAACGCGCCTGCCGTACCCGTGGCGCCGGGTGTCGTCGAGATCCGCAACCTGTGGTCGATCTTCCGGGTCGCCGGGCGCGACATCGTCGTGCACGAGGACCTGAACCTGCATGTCGACCGTGGCGAACTGGTGTCGCTGGTCGGGGGCTCGGGCAGCGGCAAGACCGTGATGTTGCGTACCATCCTGGGCCTTCAGACGCCGGCGCGCGGCAACGTTTCGGTGCTGGGCCGGCCGGCCGCACGGCTGTCCGACGTCGGGGCCGCCAGCCGGGTCGGCATGTTGTTCCAGCACGGCGCGTTGTTTTCGGCTTTCAGCGTGCTGGACAACATCGCGTTTCCGCTGCGCGAGCTCAAGCAGCTGCCCGAAGACCTGATTCGCGATGCGGCGCTGGTCAAGCTGCAGATGGTCGGACTCGATGCGGTCCATGCCCACAAGATGCCGTCCGATCTCTCCGGTGGCATGATCAAGCGGGTCGCGCTGGCGCGCGCGTTGATCATGGACCCACCTTTGCTGCTGCTGGACGAGCCCACGGCCGGGCTGGACCCGGACAGCGCCGATGCCTTCTGCGCGCTGATCCGGTCGCTGCACCGCGAATTGGGTCTGACGGTGGTGATGGTGACGCATGACCTTGACACCTTGTACGAGCTCAGCACGCGTGTGGCGGTGCTGGCCGACAAGCATGTGATCGTCAACGCCGCCCCGAAGGACGTGATTGCGTTTCCCCATCCCTTCGTCCATGATTTCTTCCTGGGCGAACGCGGGCAACGCGCGATGGAGTTGTTGCGCGAGTATCCATTCGCGGTGTAGAAAGGTTGTTGTATGGAAAACAAGGCACACGCTCTGGCGGCCGGCATCTTCGTGACCGTGGTGTCGGTCATGTTGATTGCCATGGCCGTATGGCTGACGCGCGACACCGGTGAGCACCGGGTCTACGAGATATCCAGCGCGGAGGCGATCAATGGCCTGCAATCGCAGGCCGCCGTGCGTTACAAGGGGGTGGCCGTGGGCAAGGTGACGGCGATCGGCTTCGACCCCGAGACGGTGGGCAACGTGCTGGTGCGTATTGCGTTGTCCGAGGATGCGCCGGTCACCGCCGCGACCTTTGCCACACTTGGATTCCAGGGCGTGACCGGGCTGGCGTTCGTGCAACTCGACGACGCGGGCAACGACAAGTCGCCCCTGGTGACCCGCGAGGGGCAGCCGGCGCGGATACCGATGCGCGCAAGCCTGCTGTCCAGGCTGTCGGACCAGGGCGTGGAGATCCTGGCCCGGCTCGAGCAGACCAGCGAGCGTGTCAACCTGTTGCTCGCGCCGGAGAACCAGAAGCAGCTGATGGCCACCATCGCCGGATTCGGCGAGGCAGCCGCCAGCGTGCAGAAGATGTCGGACCAGGTGCAAACGCTGTCGGTCAACATGAACGACATCCTCAACGCCCAGCTCGGGCCGCAACGGGTCAATATCCCGCGTTTCGTCGACGACGCCACCGCCACGCTCAAGACCTTGCAGAGCACCGCCGGCGGCCTCGACAAGACCGTGCTCGAATTCGGCACCACGGCAACGGCGTACACGGCGCTGGCCGAACGGCTCAACGCCAAGGGTGGCGCCATCGAGCGCCTGACCGAGGGTGCGACGGCGCTGACGCAGGGCGCGGTGGCGCTGACCGACGCCGGAAAGGCGTTCAATGCCGGCACGCTGCCGCGCCTGAACCGCACCAGCGACGAGGCGACGCGCGCCGCGCGGCAGGTCACTCGTGCGCTCGGTGCGGTCAGTGACAACCCGCAGTCGCTGATCTTCGGCAACGGGCCCATCCCACCTGGGCCGGGTGAAGCCGGCTTCAGCTCCTCGAAAGGCAGGCCATGACGTTGACGCCATCAACCCCGACACGGACTTTGCGACCCTGGTTGCTGGCGTCATGCCTGCTGCTGGCGGCCTGTGGCACCTTGCCGGACAAGCCAGTGCGTGCGGCGGTCTACGACTTCGGACCCGGCGCACGTACCGAACCCGCTGCGGTTGTCGCCCCTTTCGCGACGGCGATCGAGCTCGGGCAGGTTGATGCTGCCAGCGCGCTCGACAGCACTGCGGTGTTGTACCGCCTGGCGTATGCCGATGCGCAGCAGCTGCAACCGTACGCGCTGGCCCGCTGGAGCATGCCGCCGGCCCAGCTGCTGGTGCTGCGGCTGCGCGACACGCTGGGTCCGCGGCAACTGGTCCTGCGCGAGGGGCGTGGATTGCGCAGCGGCGAAGCGCCCATGCGCATGCTGCAGCTCGAGCTTGAGCTCGACGAATTCAGCCAGGTGTTCGACGCACCGAATACCAGCGTGGGACTGGTGCGGGTCCACGCCACGGTGGTGGTGCCCAGTGCGGTCGGCGGACGCATGCTGGCCCAGCGCCATTTCGTGGCACAGCGCCCGGCGCCCAGCCCGGATGCCGCTGGTGGAGTGCGCGCCTTGACCGCAGCCTCGGACGCCGTGTTGTCGGATATTGCGCAATGGCTGAGCACACTGCGGTAACGCTGCCGACCCAGGCCGAGTTGCAGTTGCGCGCGCATTTCGAGCGTGCCGGCCTGCGCGTCGAAGGCGTGTGCGGTGACCTGTCCAATCTGGGCGAGCACTGGCGCCAGACATCGGCCCTGTTGGAGGACTTGACGCCCGCGCAGGCCAATACGCTGGGCCAGTTGATGCCTACCGTTCGCGCGCGCGCCGGACAGGCCCTGATCACGCAGGGGGAGGTCGGCGAGTGGATGCTGCTGCTGCTTCAGGGCACCGTCGACGTGATCAAGCGCTCCGATGAGACTGGCGAATCATCCCGCCTGGCGGTGGTCAAGGAGGGTGCCTCGATCGGCGAGATGTCCATGCTGGACTCGGCGCCGCGCTATGCCAGCTGCATCGCGATCGACGATGTGCGCGCCGGCGTCTTGACGCGCCAGACGATCGCCCATCTGATTCAGGACCATCCTGCGATCGGCGCCAAGATTCTCGTCAAGCTGACCCAGCTGCTGGCACAGCGTCTGCGCAATACCAGCAACCGGCTGATCAAGGTGCTGCAGCACAAGGAACCGGACTACACCCCGGATTAGCGTGGGATCTCTCGGTCTCTGCCGGTCGATGCGCACGCGATCGTTCTCAGCGTCCCCCGGACACGTCGAGGATGGCGCCGGTGACGTAAGCGGCCTGCGCACCGAGCAGCCAGACGATGGCATTGGCCACCTCCTGCGCACTGCCGGCGCGCTGCATCGGCACCATCGGCGCCATCTCGCGCGCCCGGCCTGGCTGGCCGCCAGAGGCATGGATATCGGTCTCGATGATGCCGGGGCGCACCGCATTGACCCGCACGCCCTCGGTGGCCACTTCCCTGGCCAGGCCCACGGTGAAGGTGTCGATGGCGCCCTTGGAGGCACCGTAGTCGATGTATTGGCCCGGCCCACCCAGGCGCGCCGCGACGCTGGAGATGTTGACGATGGCCCCGCCCGGGCCGCCATGGCGGGTGCTCATGCGCTGAAGCGCCTCGCGGCTGCAGACGAAGGTGCCGAGCACGTTGATGTCGAACATGCGCCGCAGGCGCTGCCAGTCCATCTGGTCAACCCGGGCGGCCACATCGACGACGCCGGCATTGTTCACCAGCGCGGTGACCGGGCCGAGTATGTCGTCGATCTGCCGGTACATCGCCACGATCTGCGCTTCATCGGACACATCGGCCTGTACCGCCATCGCGGTTCCGCCCTGTGCCTGGATGCGGGTCACGACAGCCTGGGCAGCGCTGGTGTTGCTGCTGTAGTTCACGGCAACGGCGAATCCGTCGGCGGCCGCGCGCACGGCGGTCGCCGCGCCAATGCCGCGCGAGGCGCCGGTAATCAACACAATGGGTTTCACGGGAGCTCCTGGGGTTGCGGGTTTGCGCAATGGCTGCGTGCACGATACACGAGCCCGCGCAGCCGTTGTATGCTGTCTCCTGTCGCACGAGGAGACCGGGATTGAACAAGACCATCGATTACTATTTCTCGCCCCTGAGCCCGTGGGCCTATCTCGGTCATGCGCGTTTCGTGGCGCTGGCGCAGGCCAGTGGCAGCGCGGTGCGCGTGTTGCCGGCTGACTTCGGCAAGGTGTTCGCGGTCTCCGGCGGACTGCCGCTGGGCCAACGTGCGCCGCAACGGCAGGCCTACCGCCTGGTCGAGTTGCGCCGTTTTGCCGACCATCTGCAGTTGCCGATCCACTTGCAGCCGCAGTTTTTTCCAGCGCAGGGTGACGACGCCGCGCGGTTGATCATCGCAGTCGATAGGGCCGATGGCGCGCAGGCGGCGCTGCGCCTGGCCGGTGCGGTGCTGTCGGCCGTCTGGGCTCAACAGCGCGACGTCGCCGACGCCGCGGTGCTGGCGCAATTGCTGGCTGAGAACGATCTGGATGCGGCGCGCCAGGACCAGTCGCGCGAGGCCGCCACGCAGCAGCGATACGAGGCCAACATCCAGGCGGCGATCGACGCCGGTGTGTTCGGTGCGCCGAGTTACTGTCTGGACGGTGAGATATTCTGGGGCCAGGACCGGCTTGACTTCCTGCAACGCAGACTGGCCGCACCGTGACGCACCGTAATCTGAACGTCTTCCGCACGCTCGCTGCGCGGTCGGCGGATCAACCCGTGGGAGCTCATCCACCATGAACGAGACGGTTCAACTGACAACGGCAGACGGATGCATGCTGCCAACCTATGTGGCACGGCCCGGCCAGGCGCCACGCGCTGCCGTGGTGGTGCTGCAGGAGATTTTCGGCGTCAACAGCCATATCCGCGCGCTGGCTGACGGTTTTGCGCGGCAGGGCTATCTGGCACTGGCACCGGCGCTGTTCCACCGGGTGCGCAGCGGCGTCGAGCTTGGGTATACGGCGGCTGACGTGGAACAGGGCCGCATGCTCAAGGCCGCAGCCGAGGGCTTGCCCGCGCCGGGCGTGCTGGCGGACGTGGCCGCCGCGATCGCCTATGGTGTGAGCCAGGGGGGTGGCAAGGTGGGCGTGGTGGGCTTTTGCTGGGGCGGGCTTGTGGTCTGGCGCAGCGCATGCCTGTTGCCGGGCCTGGCGGCGGCGGTGGCGTATTACGGTGGCGGCATGACGGTGGGTGAGGAGCCGGCGCGGCAACCCGGTTGCCCGGTCATGTGCCATTTCGGTGATCAGGACGATGCAATACCACTCGCAGGCGTGCAGGCATTCGCCAAGGCGCAGCCCGCGGTCCAGGTGCATGTCTACGCCGCCCAGCATGGCTTCAACTGCGACCAGCGCGCCTCTTATGACGCGCCCGCCGCGGCATTGGCGCTGCAACGCACGCAGGCCTTCTTCACGCACCACCTGGCCAGAACCAACCCGCGGTAACGGCGCCAAGACTCGCCGGCCAATGAGCGGGTCTTGAGCGGATCTGGTCGCTGCCCAGAGCGACAGCGGCCTCGACTGCGGGGCGTCAGCGCCGGTGGTACATTGCCTGATATTGCGCCGGGTGGTCTGGCGCAAGCGTGATTCCCGGGATGGATTCGATGCGTCAACTGCACTATTTCCCCGGCAACGCCAGCATGGCGCCGCACATCGCACTCGAGGAGATCGGCGCGCCGTTCGAACTCGTGCTGGTGGACCGGCTCAACGCCGGGCACAGGACACCGGAGTATCTGCAGCTCAACCCCAATGGGCAGATACCGGTGTTCGTCGATGGCCCGCTGGTCTTGTACGAGTCAGCGGCCATCTGCCTGCACCTGTGCGACAGCGCGCCGCCGGTGCGGCTGCTGCCGCTGGTCGGCACGGCCGGCCGGGCCCACGGCTACAAGTGGCTGATCTGGATGACCAACACCTTGCAGCCGGCGCTGTTGAGTTACTTCTATCCCGAGCGCTGGATGAATCAGGGCAATGTCGTCGGTGCGGCCGAGCTCAAGGCCCATGCCCAGGAACGTGTCGGTGTTCTGCTCGACCAACTCGATGCGGAGCTGGCGCGCCATGGCGGGCCCTGGTTGCTGGGCGCCGACTATTCGGTGCTGGACGCCTACAGCCTGATGTTGTGCCGATGGACGCGCAACTTCTCGTCGGCTCCGGCACGCGTGCGGCCCCATCTTGGCCCGCACATGGCGCGGGTTCTGGAGCGCCCTGCAGTGCAGCGGGTATTCGCGACCGAGCGACTGGCGCTGACGGACATCTGACCCGGTCAACCGGCGACGGTTGTGGTGTCAGAGCCGGGTGCGCGCCAGGTAGCGCTTGCGCCAGAACACCGCGATCAGCACCACTGCGACCAAGGACATGATGCCGGTGGCCCACCAGATGCCGGTCTGGCGGTGCACCAGCGGCAGGAAGTCGAAGTTCATGCCGAAAAAGCCGGTGATCAGGTTCAGCGGCAGGAACACCGCGGTCAGCGCCGTCAGCGTGCGCATGATCTCGTTGGTGCGGTTGCTCTGGGCGCTGAAATGCATCTGCACGGTCGTCTCGGCGTTCTGCTCGAGCCGGCGTACATGGCGCACGACCCGTTCGATGTGTTCGAGCACGTCGCGGCTGTGCACCTGCAGCAGGTCGTGGTCGCGCTGGCCTGCGCTGGTGGTGGCCGGTGGCCAACTGGCCAGGGCGGCGGTCCAGTCCTGGATCGCGGTGCGCTGGTCGTCGGCGACATCATCGAGCGCATGCAGGGCCAGTCGCGCGTCCAGCAACGCGCTCCAATTGGTGAAGCGGGTCCGGGGCGACAGCAGTTCGGCCTGCCAATGGTCGAGCTGGCGCGAGAGTTCGCGCCGCAGCGCCAGGTACTGATCGACGATCTGGTTCACGATTCGCAGCATCAGGTCGGCGGAGCTGGCTGGAAGCCGCGCGCTGCCCTCGCGCACCGGGTCGGAGTGGGCCGCGAGCAGCCTCGCGGCGTAGGCGTCGCGGACCGCGCAATCGGCTGGATGCACACTCAACAACAGGTTGTCGAATAGCGCAAAACCGACCGGATTGGTGTCGATGCGGCGCAGGATGGGCGGCCCGGTGCGGCGCATCGGGCCCCGGCCCGGTGAGGGTGTCTCGGTACGCGCAGTGGCCGCCGCCGTGCTGGCCAGGCGCCTGAAGACCAGCAGGTCGTACTGCGCGGTGTAGTCGTAGCGCGACGGCAATTGCGTATTGAGAAGGTCGCTGACGTGCAGGCCCACCAGTTGCAGGCCCTTCAGCGCGAGCAGCGTGGACTGGATCTGCTGCTGGCCGATCTCGAACTCCTCCCGCGAGCAGGAGATCCAGACGATTGCGCCGTCCGGCATCGTCGCTGGCAGCGTGTCGGTTTCCACGACGCCAGCAGAGCTGATCTGGAATATGCGCATAGCTTCTCCACACAACTGGTTGTGGCATGGGCGCAGGCCGCGCATGCCGGGCCGCAGTCGGCGCCCGGCATGGCCAGCGACTGCCGGGGCTGGCTCGTATCCGTTCCCGGAGCGGGTGCTGGCCCATGGTCCAATTCTGCCTTGGTTCCGGGCGCTGGCGAGAAGCCTGGGTCGCCATGCGTGATCCTGGCCCAGGGCCGACAGGCGTCCGACCGATCGGTGAACTTCGCCACAGCCTGACACATTGTTTACGTTGTTGGTCGGTGCCGCGCAGTAACATCGCATCGGACATGTTTGTCCGTCACTGGAAAACGCACATGATGCTAAGAACCTATGGGATGAGCCTGTTGCTGGCGGTGGTCGGCTTTCTCCCGCTGGCGGGGGTACACGCACAGACCGGCGCACCCGTGATCCGCAGCTTCTCCGTTGATCAGGTGCCTGAGTTGGTCCCTGGCACCGAACTGATCTTCCGTGTCAGCGGCAATGCCGGCGCAACCTTGCAGGTCGACATCGACGGCGTCGCCAGTCCACTGGGTCTGGCCGAGACCAGCGCCGGCATGTACGCTGGCGCTTACACGATCAGCATCCGCGACAAGATCGCCTACGACAGCCGTGTGCTGGCCACTCTGAAGCTCGATGGGCGCCAGACCACCGCGTCACTGGGCCAGAACCTGCTGACCGAAGCGGCGTATGCCAAGGCGTCGGCTGCGCTGCAGCTGCAACCCCAGATCAGCCGGATCGAAACCCGCAACACCGGAGCGCTGACCGGTGGCCACGAAATCAGTTTCATCGTCAACGGAACACCCGGCGGATCGGCCATGGTGTCGCTCGATGGCGGCAAGAGCACGATTGCACTGGTCGAGGAGCGCAGTGGCAGTCTCATTGGCAGTGGTCGATACAGCGGCCGTTACACCGTCAAGACGCGCGACCAGTTCAGTGACGCCACGCAGGCCCAGTTCTCGCTGGCTTTGGCCGACAAGACCACGCGTGCCGCCAAGCCGCTGGCCAATGGATCTCTGGTGCCGGTGGCCCAGGTCGAGCCAGCGCGTTGCGATGGATGTGGTGTGGTGCAGCTGGTGAAGGCCGTCAAGGTCAAGGCTAAACCCAACTACCTCGGCGCGATTGCTGGCGGTGTTGCCGGAGCCGCTCTGGGCAACCAGGTCGGCAAGGGTGATGGCCGCACCGTTGCCACGGTGCTGGGCGCCGTGGGGGGTGCGGTGGCCGGTCGCGAGATCGAGAAGCAGGTACGCGCCGACACCCGTTACGACGTGACCGTCAAGCTGGACAACGGGACCACCCGCATGATCAGCTATGAGGCGGATCCGGGGGTTGCCGTCGGCGCCAAGGTGCGATTCGACGGCGATCTGCTGCGCACCCGCGATTGACGCCTGGCAGCGCGCGTCAGAATCGCGCGGTCAGGTTGACATGCAGCCGGTTGTTGCCGGCGCGTGGCAGGGTGTTGACGCCGGCGTTGGCCAACACACTGCCCGTCACAATGCGCGCCCATTCGGCGCTGATGCCCCACCGGCCCTGGTTGTAGCGCAGGCCCAGGCCAGCGCTGGCCAGCCGGTCGCTGGCGGGTTTGCTGGCCGCATTGGGGTTGTGGTTGCGCAGCCAGCCCGCGTCGACGAACCCGACCAGCCGCAGACCCGGCTGCAACTCGGGCGTGCTGACTTCGACCGATGCGAACAGACCCCGGTCGCCGGAGATCGGCCGCTCGGTGGTGCCACGCACGTTGCCGGCGCCGCCCAGGCCGAACTGCTCGCCCGCGATCAGCGCGTCGCCGCTGTACTGGAACTGGCCCCGGGTCAACCACAACCAGCCACCGCCCAGCAAGCCCGTGTAGTTGGCGCTGGCGCGCAACACGGTGAAACGGGTCGTGGTGATGCGCGGATCCTCGCTCTGGTAGGCCACCAGGTCGTTGCCGCTGCCGCCAGACAGGTTGGTGGCGAGCTCGGCCGAATAACCCCAGACCGAGCTTTTGTCATCGACCCGCGCGTTGTAGCCCAGTGTCAGTGGACGGCTGCGGCGCACCAGTTGGCCCGGCAGCGGCACGCCGGATATCTCGGCAATATCAAAACGTTTGTCGTCCAGCGCAACGACGACATAACCCCGGTAGCCGCCGTCGGCCGGCAGGTAGTGGCTGTAGTTCAGCCCCATCGTCTGGCCGGCTCCGGTGCTGGTGAAGCTGCCGTAGTTTCCCACCACGGTCGAGCGTGTATGACTGGCGCCCAGCACCCCGCCCCAGCGGTACAACGGGATGCGGTAATTCAAGCCGAGCTGGCGTACATCGTCCAGGCGCTCGATCGATGTCGTATAGGCACCGACGAACTGGTGGTCCAGGTTGAACAGGTTGGAGTGGCCACCCGACAACGTCAACCGGTCGCGGCCGGTTTCGCGACTGCCGGTGTTCGACAGACTGGTCGCGAAGTTCCAGGCCTGAGACTCCTTGACAACGATGCGGGCGTCGATCTGGTCTGGTACCTCCGATTCCTTCAGCGCGATCTGCAGTTGCTTGCCCTGGCTTTCATTGGCGATCGCGGTCTGGACCGACAAGGTGCGGAAGTTGGGCGCCTCCCCCTCGCGCAGTTCGGGCACGCTGGCGCGGATATTGGCTTCGTCATAACGGTTCAGTCCCTCGACCGTCACCTTGCCGACGTTGAACCTCACGATGTCCAGGCGCACCGCTCCGCCGACCTGCTGCGGCGGCAACACCACGCGGTGCAGGCCGTAGCCGCGTTTCTTGAGCGCTTCTTCGAGCGTCGTTGTGGCCTTTTGCAACGTGTCGATCGTCGCGTCGGCGCGCAGGAAGGGGGCCAGGATCAAGGCCGTTTCGCCCTCGGGCAGCGGGTTCGGGCCCATCACGTCGAAGCCGCGGATCGCGAACACCGGCTTGGCCGGCGCGGTCATCGCCTGCTGGGCTATCGCCGATCCCGCCAGGGACCCACAAGCCAGCACCAGAAGCAAGCCCTTTTTCAGCGGCAGGGTACAGGACGGGGCAATGGCTGACGAAGCAAACACGGGGATGGGGGTCTTGGGCATGGTGCGGCGCAAGGTGGCAGTCGATCGGATCAGCGGCATACATTGACCGCGCGGTTGGTGCTCTCGCTCAAGACGGTCTGCGACAAGGGGTTGACACTGTCGGGCCGCGGGGTTCGGTCGAACTCCAGGAACAGGGGCAACATCAGCGGTCGCACGGTTGCGCCGGTATCGGAGGCGAAACCTGCCTCGCCCTTGGCCAGGTGCAGCGTCTCGCTGGCGGTGGTGACCTCGATATGCCCGTCGCGGACGAACACGTACAGGCCCTGCTCGTCGGCGGGCAGGGCGGATGCGGAAAAGAGCTTTTCGGTGTCGATCGGAACCGTGTCTGGCCTGGGCAGGTTTTCCAGAATCGGCGCGCTGATCGCCCGCATGCCGGTGCTGCTGACGAACAGGCCCTGGCCGGCGTTCAGCGTCTGCAGTGCGGTCTGGCCGGCAGTGCCGAACGAGCCGGTCGGCGTGACCTCGATCGTGCCCAGCCAGGTGTAGAAGTTGCAGGCCTCGTCGCAGGCGATATCGAGCCCCGTGCCGCGGATGCCGATGGTGGCGGTGGGGGTGGCAAACCCGACGTTGCGGTTGTTGGACCGTGCGATCAGGCCGGTCAACGCACGCATCGAGCCGCGCAACAAGGACACGAGAAACCGGCCTTCCGACGGATTCTTGGCGTCGAACACGAAGCTGTCGACCTTGAACCGGGTAGCCGACCCCAGGGTCAGCCGGCTTTCGTCGCGAAAGGCCAGCACGCCCCGCGCACCCTGGCCGGTCTCGACGGTCTCGCCCGGAAAGATGGCCCCGCCATCGACCAGCCGGCGGCGTTGGCCTGCGGCATCGACAGCGTCGATGTCCCCCAGCGGCGAGACCAGCCTGGCGCTGGCCTGCACCATGTTGGCGCGCGGCTGCTGCGGCACCCGCGCCGATTCGGCCGCACATTCACCCTCGCAGATACGGACATCGAAATCGGTGCCGCGGATACCGACCGTGGTGGTCTTGGTCCGCAGTTTGGCCGCGTCCGGCGCGTTCTTCGAGATCAGCCCGGTGATGGTCCGCAGGCCACCGGTGAAGAGTTGCAGCAGCATGCTGTTGTCCGACGCATTGGCACGGAACTTGAAGCTCTCGATTACCAGGTCGGTGCCGGGGCGCAGCGTCATGCGGGTGCCGTCCTGCATGCGGACAATGGCGGAACCGCCACCGGACGTGCTCAGCACGTCGCCTTCATGAAACGGCAGCCCCTTGCCCAGGATGCGTGCGTTCTGGCCCGGCGACTGCGCATAACCGACACCGCGCGCGAACTCCACCTGGCCGATCGGTTCACCCTGCGGCTGCGCATGGGCCGGCACCTGCGGCGCCAGTGTGCAGGCCAACAGCAGCGCCAGAAATCCCTTTCCGCCGCGCGCCGTTGCGCTGATTCGCACTGGCGCCAAGGGCAAGATTGGCATGGTGCTGGGTCTGGTGCGTTGGTGGTTGGCAGGCGGCAGGCTCAACGGCATAGATCCCCCTCGGTCACGACGTCTTCGAGATCCCTGTCCTTCTTGCTGCCGTCCGCATTGGTTTCGAGCGCGTCGCGCGGTGGCCCGTCGATCGCCTGTTGCAGCAGTTCGCGGAAGGTGACGATGATGTTGCCCGGTTCCTGCAGCGAACTGGCCAGCACGGTGGGCGGTGGCGTCACCGGTACTCCACCAGCGGTATAGAGGATGGGCGGATGGTTGGTGGTTGCCAGCGGACCAAACGTGAAACTGCCCAGGGCCTGCGCCGTCACACGGTTGGCACCGACCACGGCAAAGTTCTGCACCAGGTTGTTGCCGGCGTACAGGTCCACGGTGTTGCCGGCCAGGATGGCGCCGTTCAACGTCAGGTTGTCGGTCGGTCCAGGCGAGATCTTGTTGCCGGCGGTAAGGACGATGTCGCGACCGGACGCCACGCCGCCGGTGCCGATGGTGAGCGGGCTCAGTGCCGTGATCGAGACGTCGCCCGACGCGTTCACCGGGCCGGTGCTGGTGACGCCGCCGGTATTGGTGATCGTGATGTTTCCGCTGCTGTTGGAGACGTTGCCCAGCAACAGTGACACGCCGTTGACCAGCACGAGGTCGCCGCCGCCGCTATTGGCCGCGGTCAGCTGGGCAATCTGGTTGCCGCTGCCGCTCAACGTGGCGCCGCCCTGGGTGACCAGGTTCAGCGCGCTCGATGCCAGGCTGCCGCCGGACACCTGGTTGATCGGGCTGCCGCTGGTAAGGCCCAGCAGGTTGACGACCACATCCAGAGCGATTGTGCCGGCGCCGCCGGGAATGGTCACGGCCCGCACGTTGGCGCCATCGGGCAGGGCATCCCAGTTCGCAGCACTGGACCACAGGTTGTCTCCCGCCAGGCCCGTCCAGCTCGACATGGCGCGTTGCGTGATGCTGCTGGTGGTGTGGGGTGTGTAACTGACGCTGTAGTTGCCCCCGCCATTACCGTCGTTAACGGCAACACTGGCCACCGTGACCGACTTGTCGCCCAGGCCGACGTCGCGATTGGTATAGGCGAAGCTGCCGCCGGACAAGGTGTCGCCGCCAAAGAGTGCCGTGCCCGATGTGGCCACCGCGACGCCGTTGGCGTTGAGCAAACCGTTGTACTCTTTGTTCACCGGGTTGGTCGAGATCACCAGGCTGGCCGGCGTGATGCTGCTGGCGAGGTTGGGCAGCAGCGTGAGGTTGTAGTTGGCACCCAGATTGCCGTCGTTGATTGCCGCGCCGACGATACTGACCGACTTGCTGCCGCCCACGTTCCGGGTGTCGAACTGCAGCGTCGCCGTGCCCAGCGTGTCGCCGCTGAACAGTGCGCCACTGGTGACCGATGCGGTGCCGGTGGACGCAATCGTTCCGTCATACGTGCGGCTGACCGGGTCGGCGGTCAAGGTCAGGCCGGCCGGGTTGATCGTGCTGGTGGTGTTGTTCACGTAGTTGACAACATAGTTGGCTCCGCCATTGCCGTCGATGACGGTGGCACCACCGACGGTGATCGTCTTGTTGCCGATGCCGGCGTTCTTGTTGGTGAACGCGAAATTGCCGCCGCCGACCGAGTCGCCACCAAACAGGCTGCCACCCGTCAGCGTCAATATGCCCGCCGCCGTGGTGGTGCCGTCGTAGGTCTTGGTGACGTTCGACGTGCTCAGCGTGACCGAGGCGGCGCCAATGCTGCTGCTGGTGTTGTCGGCATAACTCACGCTGTAGTTGTTGCCGCCGTTGCCGTCGTTGACGGTTGCGCCGGAGACCGTCACGGTCTTGCCGGTGCCGGCGTTGGCGTCGAGGAAAGCGAAACTGCCGCCCACCAGTAAATCGCCTGCCACGAGCGCGCCCGACGTGAGCAGCGTACTGGCACCCGGCGCAGCGGTCGTCGCATCGTAGGACTTGTTGACCGCGGCGGTCGAGACGGTGATGGGCGCCGCGGTGATGGTACCGACCAGACCCGACGCCGTCCCGCCGGCCAATCCGTAACCAAAGACCGGTGTTGCTCCATCCAGAGCCGAGATCGTAACGCTGTTGATGCTGACGTTCTTGTTCGTTCCGACGTTGCGCGTGTCGTAGGCGCCGGTGGCACCACCGATGATCGAGACCGTGTCGCCAATGAGGCCGCCGGAGACCTGGAAGTTGCCGGCGCTCAGGGTTGCGATATCGGTACCATCGAAGCCTTTGCTGACGACGCCGGTCAGGCTGACGGTGGCCGTCGGCGCCAAGGTGTACAGGAAGCCGTTACCGGTGCCTGCGATGGGTGTCGTATCACCGAAAACCTTGTTGTATTGCTTGAAGTCGTAGCTCAGTCCGCCGCGCGCATCATTGGCCGGATCGTTCGAATACACCAGCCAGCGCGCCGGCGCTGTGACATTCAGCGCACCGGATCCAGTGGTGTTGGTGAATGCGCCGGAGGCCGCCACCACCTCGATACTCTCCCCCGTCGAGGCATTGGCGGTCAACGAACCCAAGCCCGTGATGCCGACGCCGGTGTCGCCTTGAGCGAATATGCTGTTGCCCAGCACGACACCACCCAGCGCCAGCAGGTTCGCGCTCAGCGTGACGTCGCCAAGCGATCGGATGGCAGCGACGGCCGAGCCCCCGCCATCCAGAAGGCTCAGTGTGCCGCCGGCCGTGATGAAGATACTGCCGCCTTGGGTATCGGTGCCCGGCGACCCGATTCGCGCGGCCTGCGTGGTGCTGGGTGTCAGTGTCACGCCGCCTGAGGCCGCCACGACGATCGTGTTCGTCAAACCGGAACCTGCGCTCGATGAGCCGATTGCGGCCCCACTGCCGCTGCCGCCGTTCAACGCCAGACCGCCGATCACGTTCAAAGACAGGCTGGTGTTTCCGGTATCACCCAACCCGCCGATGCGGGCGCCCGAACTGCCGCCACCGCCGTTGATGTTAAGGTTCCCATTGACGGTCAGCGATTGGGATGGCGCCGTGATCGTGACCGAGTTCTCAATGCCCGCTGCTCCGGCGGTCAATGTCGTGGCACCCAGCGTGACAGTCTGCACGCCACCCTGGGCGCCAATGGCGGCATAGTTGCCCTCGCCCGCAAAACCGCCGCTGGCACCACCGGTCAAGGCCGTGACTGGCGCACCGGAGATGGTCTGGGAGCCAGTGTTCCCCGCGAAGATGGAGGCGAAATTGCGCGAACCGACGGTACCACCGGTAAGGCTCAGTGACCCCGGCGTGCCGGTGAACTGGATGCTCTGCGCCGTACCTTCCGAGTAAATTTGCGCCCGGCTGCCGTGCCCGGTACCGCCGACATTGGTGCCGACACTGGTGCCGCCCTGGATCGTGACGGACCCGTTGTTGATGATGACGGTTTGGCTGCCGGTGCTGCCCAGCTGTCCGATCTGGGCGTCGTTGTCGCTCAGACTACCGCCGCCGCCAGCAAGCTGGATGCCGCCTGCCTGCACGGTGATCAGTTGGCTGGCGCTGGTTCGAATAGTTGCGCGGTTGCCATCGCTGAATCCACCTCCGCCCGCGCCACCGCTGAGCGCAATACCGCTGGCGCTGATCGTCTGCGCACCTTCGCCATACATCTGCGCCGAATTTTCGATACCGTTCGCGCCGCCAGTGACTGTGATGCTGGCGCTGGCACTGATGGTCTGGGACCCGACCGCCGCGTAAATCGTCGCGGAATTGCCTTCGCCATCGAAACCGCCGTTGGCGCCACCTTGCAAGGTGATTGCGGATACCCCGCTGATAGTCTGATTGCCGTTAGGCGCATAGATGGAGGCGAGGTTGCGGCTGCCGACGCTACCGCCGGTGATGGTGAGCGTGCCGCCGCCGACGAAGTCGACCAGCTGGGTATCGCCGTTGGCTTCGATCGTTGCAAAACTGCCATGGCCGAAACCACCCACGTTGCTCCCGGCCGACGTGCCGCCCAGCAAGCTGATCGAGCCACCACCCGTGACCCGGACTGTCTGGCCCGTGCCGGTGGTGCCGCGCTGGTAAATCGATGCCTGGTTGTCGGAAAGCAAGCCGCCGCCGCCGGTCAGCGCAATGCCGCCGGCACCGGCGGTGACAGTCTGGCTGCGATCGCTCTGGATCCGGGCCGCATTGCCGTTATCGAAACCGCCACCGCCTCCCCCTGCGCTCAGCGTGAGGGCGTTGGACGCGGTGACCGATTGAGTCAACGCGCCGGTACCGAACAGGCCGATGCGGGCGGTGTTCGCGGTGCCGCCGCCGCCGCCGTTGATCGTGATGTTGGTTGCCGAAACAACCTGGCTGGTCCCGGCATTGAAGAGGGCGCGGTTGCCTTCCCCCGCGACACCGCCACTGGAGCCCGCCGTCAAGGTGATGTTGGTCGCGCCCGTGATACTTTGCGCGCTGGAATCGGCCAGGATGCCGGCGTAGTTGCGACTGCCGTTGCTGCCGCCCATCAGCGTGATGTTGCCGCCGTTGAGCACGACGAACTGCTGAGCGCTGGCATTGGTGCCGGAATCGATGCCAGCCCGGCTGCCGTGGCCACCACCGCCCACGTTCAATTTGGTGCTGGAGCCGCCCACGATCATCAGATTGCCGCCAGGGGCGATGGTGACGGTCTGGGTCCCGGCGCCGCTATAACCCAGGAACGCGGAGTTGTCCTGGTCGTTGCCGGTGCCACCGCCGCCTTGGATCAGCAATCCGCCGGCGCCGACGGAAACGCTCTGGTTGCCCACGCCAGCACCACCGCCAAGCCCGATATTGCCTGTGTTGCCGATGCTGAACCCGCCGCCGGCCAAACCGCCGCTGATGCTGATGGCACCGGCGCCGGTAATGGATTGGTTGCCGTTCTGGGCGTTGATGCCGGCGTAGTTGCTGAAACCGGCGGCACCCCCCGTGACGCTGATGGCCCCGCCGGTCGTCAGGTTGACCGATTGGCCACCGGTGCCGGCAGAAAATAACTGGGCGCGGTTGCCGCCGCCGGAACCACTGCCTGCGGAAACGAGAATATCGCCGCCCAAGGACACGGACTGTGCTCCAGTCGCAGCGGATTGGTAAATCTGCGCGAAGTTGTTGGTGCCGCCTCCACCCGTCAGCGCGACGCCGCCCGCGCCGATCGCCAGCGTCTGGTTGCCGCCGTTGATCTGCACGAAGTTATCGCTGCCGCCAACACCGCCAACAACTTGCAACTGACCAGCGGTGATGGTCTGGCCTGCATCACCCGACACCGTGATCGAGTTCGAGCTACCGCCCCCCGCTTGCAGCCGCACCAGATTGCCAGCCGCCAATGCCTGCGTGCCGTTCCTGGCGCGGACGGCGATAAAGCCGTTGTCGGAGCCGGTGTTGTTGTTGTCGAGTCGCAAGTCTCCGGTCGTTGCCGTGAGGGTCTGGTTGCCGGCACCAAAGACATCGAGCGACGCGCTGGCGCCGCCAGACACGGCGACGTTGATCGCAGACCCTTTGATGTCCATGCTGCCACTCGTGTTGCTCGAGTCGACGCCAACGCCCAGGATCGTGGAGCCGAGGCTGACGTCGCCGCCACCGATACCGTCGTCATCGGCATACAGTTGCAGATTTCGGTTGTTGGCCAGGAACAGGTTGCCACCGTTGATCTGCAGGTGGCGGTTGGCGCGGACCTGCAGATGTTGGTTGAATGGCGTCACGAAGTCGCCAATGGATGCGCCACTGTTGTTGAAGAAGTCCTGGCCCGCCAGCAGGCGCAGCGTACCGACGTTGTTGTTGTTGTTGGGAAAGCCGTTGACCAGGCT